>JAABUH010003366.1_pt1 | contig 13828 bp, 25 predicted proteins | sample 5559121 | NCBI WGS metagenome assembly JAABUH01 (sample SAMN10711871, study PRJNA513364) | rock metagenome | isolation source: Antarctica rocks | place: Antarctica: Victoria Land, Battleship Promontory nord | collected 2015-12-28 | reverse complement strand
GCGCCGCGGCTGATGCTGTGGCTGGATGCGCCGCCATGAGGTCCCAGGCATGCTCCGCCGCTGCTACCAGGCCCGGCTCCTGCATACTGGTGAACAGTGAAGAGCAAACGTAAAGCACAGTTGAGCTGGCTTGCACAGCTTTACACACAGCCGCAATCATGGTCATAGCACTGTGCAAGCGCATGCGACTGTTGGCGACCAGTGCAATCTGCACCATGCCGGATGGAGCCACCTGGTGCATGCGCAGCTGCGTGTGCAGGAGGCTGGCCGTGCAGTGAGAGAGAGCCACCGGGCAACATGGGAAACGGTGCCATCGCTATGGCCTGGCTCACCTCGGGGGCGAGCAGAGTTGACAGCCGCGAGCGCACCAAGCGGTTGCGCAGCGCACCAGGCATGTCTGCACAAGCACATGCAATCAGCCCACGCTGCAGTACAGTAGCTAAGAACACGCGCATGCTGAAAGCCACTTCAGCTCATGTGCCAAGCCTCTATGCAGTCATGCGCAGCATGAAGGACACGACACCGCATGCGCAGGGTGACTGTATGTGGAGCACCCTCACAAGCACGTGTTGCTCAGAGAGCACTCTAGCCAATGTTGCTTGCTCGCTACGCTGCTCGCAGCCAGCACAGCGGTGCCTGATCATGCAGGTATACATTGCAGGTATTGGCACAAGCTGCACAGCACCGTCTTCATGCACGCTACTGAGGAAGCTGCTTCTCAACAGCGCATTTCGCACCAGCCATCTTGCAGCCGCCAGACCAGCTGCGGATGGCGCACGAGCGCCAGGACTTGCAGAAGGCCATGATGTGCTTGCCGGTGACGGTCACATCCGTCTCCTCACCCACGTAGCACTGCCGGCCTCGCACCCTTAGGAAGTAGCAAGAGCGGAGACAGGTCCCAGCTACTTCTATTTGATTACAAAATGCATGCAAGGCTCTGAATGACTACACACGCCTGTAATTTTAATGATCAGAAACGCAATCATTCAGGACATATGTGCACCTAGCAGCAACAGTTGAAGCGAACGCTGTTGCCAATGTGACGCTCAGCCTGCATATCATGGTGCTTGCATGTCACCTATGAAGGCCAGCCGAGGGCGACTCGCCTTTCGTGCATCAGGAGACACATGGATGACGTAGTGCAGCATTTGCGCAGCCTTGGGAGCGACTTTGCCCTCGCCTTCAAGGCGCACGCGCCGGCGGTGCAGGGCCTGCTTCACAGCCTGCGACAGAGTAGTACATTTTGCTCTGGCTTACACACACAAACAGAGCATACGCAGTGCTAGGCAGACGAGCAGACAACTAGGTGCCAGACTGTCATGAGCACATGTCACATGCGTCAACGCCAGAACGACTCTGCTATTGCACCGAACTATACTGTGCTCCAGAGAGCCGAGGCTGAAAGCTGGGACATATCTCATACCGCCAGGGCGCCGCACCTCCTGTACCGGCTGCTGTGCCAGGTACTCTGTTAGGTCGAGCGGCCCAGCGCTCAAGCGGCCATCAGTACAGGCTGCCAGTGCGCCCTCCTGGAACAGCTGCAGGCCCCTGCACAAGGGCGTGCTGGACGTCAGCTTGCTGCTGCAGTAAGAGATTATTCTAGTCTGCACATAGCTCAGCACTGCAGGTGAAACAGAGTTCACATGGGATAACACTGTACCTGCTGAGTACAGGATAGCAAACTTGCAGACACAGTGATTCTGCAGTCGTATAAGCACAACACTCACAGAGTCACGCTCTAGGTCTCAGATGATTAGACGCATCACATTGCCGACTTGCCCCAGTGCTCTGCACAACTTCTCCAGGACGAAAGTAGCGTTGGAAAGGGGGAGGCCGAGAAGGGATGCATGGCACGCGCCGCAGCACCAGGGGCTGGGCCAGCTCCAGCGCTGTGCGAGGCAGCTGAGTTGCCCAGAGGATGTGCTCGCCGCTCCCGCTGTCGAAAGCATCAAACCCTGCCCGAAACACAAACGCTTGATGCGCATCTAACGAGCTGCGTGTCTTTCATCCTTCGCAAAATGGCACCATGTGCGCCCGGCAGAGAGACTTCCTAGAGTCTGGGACCCATTGCTTGCTGGGCAACTGGTGCTACCATGGCATACCCCCCAGCACTTGCCACCCTAACAACTGTGTTACTGACACATACAGCGCCCCATCAGCGTGGACACCTACACGACGGGACCATGATGTGCAAGCGCATGCACAAGCAAAAAACCAAACGCAGAGTGGCAGACGTGCCAAGGTGCGCATCACGTGGGCCGTCTACAGAGGGCGGCATTACATGGACACCTGCGGCGAGGACGTCTGCGGCGACAAGCGCGTCGCGGCCGGGGATGTAGTCCAGGAAGTGCGAGGACGGCAGCAGAGTCTCCAGCATCCAGCTCTCCGAGCGCGAGCCGCTCACGGCCGGCTCGGCGTGCCGCTCTGCCAGCTGCGAGAGCCGGAAGGTGCATCACTTCGCTGCACAAGCCCTGTGGCCAGTGTATCGCCCAAGTGTACCGTTTTGCTGCACCCCCAGGCTCTTGTATGTTTTGCTGAACAAACTCTTTCCGCAATGTTGTGCGCGGCAGCGCTGGCCCAGGGTGCAGCACACATTTCACTACTCGCAGATTACGTCGAGTGTTGAAAGGCTGCTGGAAGGCTTCACACATGTAACATTGACCGCTGGTGGGCACTGCGTGCAAGGTATTCGGGGCTACGCAAGCGCCTTCATGTCTTGTTCTTCATTTTAGTTCATGCTGTTGCGTCCAGTATGTGTTGCCAGCAAGCATTGCACACCAGGCACGATCCTGCACACATCAATGTCATGGCGGGCAAAGCATACCTGCAGCGGGGCGACTGCAGTGCAGCTGGCACGGTGCTTGGTGACAACCTGCTTCCGAACAACCGCGCCCCAGTCGTTGGCGCTCGTCCGGCATGTCGCGCCCGCTCGCATCTGCAGTAAGATAAAAAAAAAGGTGGTCATTATACAATTAGAGGACAAGGACCAGCATCTTGCGGCACCCATCTGCATGCTTGCATGCAATGACATGCATTGGCACAGCTCAGACAGCATTGCATGGGCGTCACAAGGAGCTGCACATAGAAATGCAAGTGCTATCGATGCAACGCGCACTGAGCTGTTCTTGCAAGGGCATCCTTGTCATCTGCTGCATGAGGACCGGCATGCACTCAGTCCCTTGACCGCATCAGCAATGGCCCAGCACAAGCTGGCACGGTCACATCACAGCTCATCCAGCAGCACACTCATGAATGTCAGGGATTAAGCACACACAGGTGAGCGGCGCGCGCCTGCGCGCATGCCCAGGCAGCCCCGTCGCCGGCTGCCTCGATGGCTGCCAGCACCGCAGGCGCCACTGTGCGCCACTTGCCGCATTCGTCGCACTGCACCCATGACTGCAAGTCGCCGTGCGCCTGCTTGGCGACCTGCACGCAAGCCCCTCGCCCCTTGTTACAGGGACCAAGCACCGCTTGTGCCTGCTGGGCGGCCCACTGATCAGTGAACGGTATGGTTGCTGTAATGGACTCCCACTGCAACATGGCACACGCAGGGGCAGTGACTGGCTGCTGCGGGCGCGGCGTAGAGGTGCACTACTTGGCTACCCTACTGCCCGTCCAAAGCACCTCATCGTGCCTTACATGTGTGCGGTTGCTACGAGGCGCCCGTCCCGCGTGCGACACTTTCGCAGGGCAGCATCGAGGAGCTGCTGCCCTGGCCCTTCCATGTCCCACAGCCTTGGCAACAGCGACCTTCCTGACGCCCACACCGCCAGGACCGCCCCCCGCACGCCCGCACCCGCGCGCCGCATCCGGGGCACGGCGCGGCCAGCTCGCCGCCGCGCTCGCACGGGCGGCCCAGGTTGACCCAGCGCCCGCACGCGGCGCACTCCTCCCAGCGGTCGCGCTCGGCGACCTCCGCCTCGGCCGCCTCGGCCCACTTGCGCTTGCCCTGGCCGCCCTTCTTGTGCGGGCGCGGCGAGGGCGGCTCCTCCAGGTCGGCCAGCTCGCACGGCGGCGGCGCGACCTGTATGGCATGCTCTGTCATGTCCCGTCACCTTTCTCAAAGCTCTCTTCGCCCTGTAAGCACCATCCTACATGCCTCCTCAACGCGCCCAGCGGCCCAGCTCTCTCGACGCCCTCTTCTAGGCGGTCCGCGACACACCTCTAGCGCTTAATGCCGTGGGCGAGTGCAGCTGTCAATGGCCTGTAAACAGGCAGGAGAAGCACAGGACGGGTCTGGCAGCGCCCACCGTCAGCGACCCAGGGCGGCGGCAGGCCAATGCGCACCCGCGCGGCCGCCAGCGCGGCGCCCGCCTCATCCGCGTAGCGCGCGGTGGCCGGCACGCCCGCCTCGCGCTCGGATGCGCGCCGCGCGCGGCGCTCCTGCAGACGGTCGCGTGCCTGCGCGGGTGGATTCGAGCCTGAGCAGGCTGGCGGCAGTGTGCGGCGGTGTGCAGTGCCCTGCGTGCAAGCACGGGTGCAGCTTTGATGCAGGGCCCTGCAGCCTACCTGCACCCATACCGTGCCTGCCGCGCGCGGCGCGCAAGCGCCTGCGACTGCCCCCTCCGCAAGCACATGGCAGCGTCTTTGCAAACAGCAGCATCACGGCTTTCCACCAACAAAATTGTCATTTAGCTGCCGCATGCGCGGCTTCATGCCAGGGCAATAGACGCATGGGCTTGGTGGATCCCTGCCTGCGCAGCGGCCGCCATGGCAGCGTCGCGCGCGCGCTCGAGGGCTTCGCGCTGGCGCGTGCGCTGCAGGCGGCGCTGCTGCAGCTGCCAGTCGTCGCTCATGCGGCAGCTGGCCCCTTCAAACAGCAAACTGCACGTCCATGGCGCACCCTCCCCAGCTGCCTGCAAACATGGAAGGCATTGGCTGTTGAGCGGTGGGGCGGGCAAATTTACAGCCAGCATGCGATTAAACTGGCATATCTGCATCAAGGAGTAGCGCACATTGCTGCTGCATGCGCGCACAGTCAAGCTGCGACGAGCCTCGACCGACACAAGTGTGACAACCAACTCACTGACTGTGCGACGACCTGTTTTTACGCTCACGGCGACAGCAGCATGCTGACACAGCACTCCTTGCCGTCCTGCTCAGGCCCTGCGCAAGGGCCACGCCTCTATGGCGGCCAGCTGCGCGCCGTCCACCTCGCGCCACTTCCCGCACTCGTCGCACTGCGCCCACTGGTCCTGTCCGGCGCTCGTGGCGGCCGCGTCAAACTCCACCAGCGCGCCGCATGCGCAGCGCGCAACACCTGCGGCCCGCCGAGAAATGCTCGGTCGCCTTTTCCTGCAGTGCTGACTGGCGATGCACTGCCATACATGTTTTGTAGCCGCGATCTGATATGAGGCTACCATCCGCGAGACATACGTTTATTCTAGTTTTGCCTGTGCAGTCACACCACATTGGAGAGCCGGATGAGCGTCAGCTTTAATTGAACGGAGCAGCAGTTCCTGCAATCACTCTTTTGGTGCCCAACTCATTACGGTGCACCGCTTACCATCTGCAATAACGGACTGGAGCGTGACTGCACCTGTGGCCTTGTCGAGCGGCAGCCAGGCAGCGCACGCCTTGCACTGCTCCCAGACCTCGGGCGCCGCGGCGGCCAGGCGCTCCGGCAGGCCGCCGGCGCAGCCCGGGTCCTGCACCGCACTGGCCCCGCACGCGCTGCCCTCCGCGCTGGCACCAGGCGCTGGAGGGCCCAGGCATGACGCCATGTCTGCGCCAGCCGCAGAGGCGCGCTCTGTCATGCTGGCGGCGGCGCATGGGCTGGCTCCCTCTGCGGGGACCTGCGGGTTTGGCTGTGCGGCGCCTGCGCACGAAGCCCTGCTGGCGCTGGCAGCTGCATCGGGCCCCACAGCACCCTGGTGGGAGCCCCTGTCCGCGCCACTCGCTGCGGCATGCCCACCCGCCATGCATGCCTCCATGCCGCATGCAGGCGCCGAGCCAGACATGCCAGTGCCTGCGGCCGTGCCAGCCCTGGCAAGTGCGGAGCAGCCCGGCCCTGTAATGGACACTTGTGCGCTGGCACCCTCTGCAGCGGGTGCATGCACCGTCAATGCTGCTGCATGCGTGGCGCCCCCGAGCGTAGCAGCGCTGGCCGCAGCGGGCGCACACACGCTGGCGTCCGTTGCATCGCATGCGTGGGCTTCCCCTGGCGCCGCATGTGGCTCACGCCCCTGCGCCACACCCCTGGCCGCAGCTCGCAGGCCCGGCGAGGCAGCGGATGCGAAGCGCGGCGTGCTCGGCGGCACCACCGCCGACCCGCACGCCGACTGCTCGTTGCGCCGGCAGCCGCCGGCAGCCTGGAGCAACAGCGTTGCATCAGGCTGCACCCCTTTGCCGCCGGCCTGCCTTCCCTTGGCGTGCACTGCTGCGGAGGCTTTAATGGCATCGGCGGTCGTGGGGCTGCGCCCCGGGCTGGCCCCCATCTGGCTCACAGCCTGGCGTGCTGGCTCTGTGCCCCGTGATTGCTGCCTCCCGATTGCCTGCGGCGTGTGCAGTTCAAGGTAAGCGGGGTCACTCGGCGAGTGCGATGAGCTAGTACTGTGTGCGGAACAAAGCGCCCCACCTTGCATTCTGCAGGTCTTGGCACACTGCGTGTGCTGCCTGAAAACAGTCAACGTGTCTGATAGGCGCTGCCCGCAACGGAATGCAGCAGGTGTGCACGACAGGAGAGGTGGCACGCACCTCTCCACGATGTTCATATGTATACAGCACAGCTGCTGTGCAAGAGTGGCCTGCCTATCCCGGGCGCTAAGGCGGCGTTGACCTGATGGCATTGACATATACAGAATTATTTCAAGAAGTTGGCTAGGACCAGCGTTTGGGAGTAGAATTGAATATCTTGAACCACAATATGGACTTGTTCAGCCGGCCAGAGCTGCGCTCAGGCTTGCACATGCAATGCAAGTTCCCTGAGCCTGGCACGTGCACCTGCAGGGCTTGGCTGGCTGCTCCAAGTGGCTCTCCTTATTTGCAAAGTAGCGGGCAACAGTAGTTCTTGCTGTCAGTACAGCATACTTGTTAGTGTCCTGATACGTTGCAGCTCGCTGCCAACCTGCCTGCAGGTGCCTGCTGGTTTGCAAGTTGCCACGAGTGCGCAGGCGGGCAGCTGAGCACCAACTAGCGGTCCGCGCAGCGCCCGCGCTGCCTGAGGCGCTTGCGCGATGGTGGTCGGCGAGTTCACCGCGTCCAGCATCGCCACAGAGCAGGATCGCATGGAGGACGACCAGCGCGAGAAGTTGAAGACCAGCAAGGTGGACTATGCAAAGCTGGAGGAGGACGTCGCAGCCCTCAAGACGCTAGCAGCGCAGGCACGCACGTTGCGCCTGCTGTATGAACTGCTATGGGGCTACGCCGCTGCTCTTGTCCCTGAGGTTCTAAAGGACAGATAGAGACTGAGCCCGCTCTCCATTGGAAGCTTTGAGGTAGTGTGAGCACGCTTCAGCTCTTCTGTGTTTGATGGACGACTCCACAGCCCCACTTACCTTCCAGTGGAGGCAGGACGTACAGCGAAGCTCTGTGTGTGACCGCAGGGCAAGCGCGCGGAGGCGCTGGAAGGCCTGCTCAACCTGGAGAAGCAGCACCGGCTGGGCGAGGACGCGACCGCCACCAAGGCCGCCTGCGCGGCCATCCTGGAGGTCCTCTTTGAGGCCAAGGACTGGAAGGCGCTCAATGAGCACATCCTGCTGCTCGCCAAGCGCCGCTCGCAGCTCAAGCAGGCGCGCCCGGGGCCCGCTTGGGCGACACCACAGAGACCAGGTGGCGCAAGGGCGTCATCGCCTAGGTTTGGGCTGTGAGCCTGAAGCTTGCAGGACCTGTGTTCACATGCTGGGACAAGTCCTTCTGCCCAAGGGCGTAACATGTTGTGGGCAGCAGCTGCGAGCGAGTTTGCCAGGCTGGGCACTGCGAGCGGGGACGCGACGCGCCCTCGCAGGCGATGCAGGGCGTGACGGCGGGCTTGCCGCGCGCGCGCAGGTGGTGCAGGCGTTCGTGCGGCAGGCGATGGGCTATGTGGACCAGGCGCCGGACAAGGAGACGCGCGTCGCGCTGATCGAGGCGCTGCAGACCGTCACAGAGGGCAAGGTGGGCGCGCCCGTGCGCATGCATGCGGGGCTGGTCATGCTGGGCGCACTGCGGGCACGTGGACTGGCATGTTGACAAACGGCACCGGCTAATGTGCCTGTAGGACCCGGTCGAGGATGGCAAAGCTGCTTGTGCATTCCTTTCCTTCCTTCTGTGCACTTGTGTCATGCGGTTATGCAGCCTACATGGAGCGCATGCAGCGCTTGGGGCTACAGGAAGGCGCAGAAGTAAAGAAAACAGCAGCACACCCGAGCCTGCCATTGCACGGACCCAGGTAGGGCTGGGCGGCAGATATACGTGGAGATCGAGCGCGCGCGGCTCACGCGCCGGCTGGCAGGCATCTGGGAGGCGGAGGGGAAAGTGAACGAGGCCGCGGACACGCTGCAGGAGGTTGCGGTGGTGCGCTGCAGAGCCGCTGTGCCCATCTTGGTTTAGCGATTTTTGGTGCTGATTTTGCGTCATTAGTTTGATTCTGCGGCTTGTAGTGCAATGCACCGAGTGCCAACTGCCACAGTGCCTGATTACAGCAGGAGCAGAGCTATCACTTGAGTGGCAGCTTATGCGCTCGTGCGAGCGCAGGAGACCTTTGGCGCCATGGCCAAGACAGAGAAGATCTTTTACATACTGGAGCAGGTCAGGCTGTGCCTGGACCGTAAGGACTTTATCCGGCGCGCCCCATCCTGCAGCAAATGACTGGCAGTGGCTGCTTGTTGCATGCTGTGGGCCAAAATGGCATGCGTTCAGGGTTGCCAGCAGACATGGCGCAGCGGACAGTCTCAAGTTGAGACTCTCAAGTGACCATGCTTGCCTGCAGTACAGCCGCAACATGCATCGCCCGCGCTGATCTGCCTTTGCAGCCATGTGTCAGCAGCGAAGTGCTGCGCTGAGCGAGAGGGTGCGCGAGCGAAGCGCCCGCTGGCGGGGCGTCTGCTCTGCCGCCAGCCGTGCTTGCCAGGCGCGGACAGCGTGCCGGGCTGCGCGCAGGGCGCACATCCTGGCCAAGAAGGTGTCCCCGCGCGCGTTTGTAGAGCAGCCGGGCAAGAAGGGCCAGGCGACCGGCGAGGTCGGCATCGAGGGCACGACCATTGAGGCGCCCGACGCGGTGCGCGCAACCGCACATGGCTCCGCACGGCCCTGAGGATCGCTGGCAGGCTGCTCTGGTGCCTGCAATCGTGGTTATCAGCGGTGACAGGGCGACGGGTGTCTCTCGATGCGGAGGTGTCTGCAGTGACCGCTCGGGCTTGCGCAGGGGCTGCAGGTTGCGATTCTCGACCAGCCAAACAGAGTGTGCACCTGCGGCACGGCTAGCTAGGAGTGTGGGTGGAAGCACGAAAGCGTGGTTGATCACGTAACAAGGCTGCGACTGTGCCGCGTGACGCGCCGCGCGCGCGCGCTGTGGACCCGCCGCGCCGCCAGCGTGGAAAGCGCACCCACTCTGCTTCTCCCTGCACGCCCAAGCCGCGCACTCCCTGACAGCGCATGGCACGTGCACGCAGGGCACGCCGACCTTGGAGGAGCTGAAGCTGCGGTACTACGAGCTGCTCATCCGCTACCATGAGCACCAGGTGCGCCACGGGGCGCTGCACCCCCGCGGCGCGCCCGGCTGCTGCAGTGCGCCGCCGCAGCGTGCAGCGGCTGCCTGATGCTGCCAGTGCCTGCCGGCGCTGGGTCTGTGCTCAGAGAGAAAGCGGCGGTCAGGTGCGCGACTGCGCCCGCGCCCGGGTCACGCATAGGCGAGCAGCAATCCTCCGGCTCAGGCAGCCAGGGCCTAATGCAGCGCCCATGGCGGGGCGCGCAGGACGCCTACCTGGAGATCTGCCGCTGCTACAAGGCCATTGCGGCAATGCCTTCAGTGGTTGCGGATGCAGAGCGCGCGGCGGACGTCCTGCGCAAGATCTGCTGGTTCGTGGTCCTGGCGCCCACCAGCAGCGACCAGGCGCGCGCACGCCGGCGGGGTCGCTCCCCGGCGGCGTATGGAATCGTGTGTGGCGGGGCCCACCAGCAGCGGTCAGGCCTAGCGTGTGGTACTCAGCAGTGAGGGAGAGTGTATGTGGGTATGCTAAGCATGCTGGCATGGTAGTGCGCGTGCTGCGCCTACAGGCAGTGCGCGTGCTGCGCCTATGGGCATGCGGAGCGTGCAGGGTCGGCTGTTTGCTGATGCTGATGCCTGCGGAAGCACTCAGGCAACCGCGACGGCAAGCGGGATTTCAGCGAAAGCAACCTGGGGTTCAGCCAACGCTTGGCAGGAGAGCTAGGGTGACCGCAGTGCGCGGCGTCCAAGCACTGTGCTTTAAAGCGCGTCGTACCGCGCCGCATGCAGGACAGGCGCCTTCAGCTTGCCGCGCTGCTGAGCTGGGGGGCCGGCGCGCGGCCGCCAGGTGACGCTGCTGACGGACACCGCGGGCACCAAGGCGCTGGAGGACATGCCTGCGTACAAGGACCTGCTGCAGGCGTTCACCACGCGCGAGGCAGGCCGCCCGCGTCCTGCCTGCAACAGCACGCATGTTTGGTGCCAGCGTCAGCTGTGAGCCTGCCTGCAGAACCTAGTGGGGCGCTGGACGCCAGCCTGAGGTGAAGAGACCTGACTGCCACGCGAGTGTTGGTATGTGATGACGAGCCTGAAAATGCTGAGCGCGAGTGTTTGCATGGTGTGAGTCTGATAGTAACGCCGCGCAGGTGGTGTGGTGGGGCGTGTTCAGCAAGCGGTACGAGGACGAGGTGGCGGCGCAGGCAGAGGTGTTCGGCGGCGAAGCCGGCGCGGCGCGCTTCAAGGCGCTGCGCCTGCGCGTCACCGAGCACAACGTGCTCGTGGTCGCCAAGTACTACTCGCGGCTGACGCTCGCGCGCCTGGCCGAGCTGCTCGACCTGCCGGTCGAAGAGGCGCGCCCGATACATGCACGCGCAGGACATTGCGTGTCGTGCCTTGTGCCCACGTGCTAGAATCACTTGCAAGAGACAGCATGTCATGCAGCGCCCCTTTTGACAAGGGGCGTTCCCGCAGTCTCAGCCAAGCCCAATTTTGTGTGCAGCAGAAGAGATGCAGTGATAGGCGCGCTACAGTGCTTGTGCGGTGGGGTGCGGTCCAACCGCTGCGCGGGTGCGCGCTTGCAGGCGGAGGAGCGGCTGTCGGAGATGGTGGTGGCCGGCGCGGTGGCCGCCAAGATCAACCGGCCGGCCGGCGTCGTGCGCTTCGCGCCGCGCCGCGCGCCGGCGGAGCACCTCAATGGCTGGGCCGCCAACATCCGGCGCCTGCTGGAGGTCGTGGAGCGCGCCACGCAGGACATCCAGAAGGAGTCCATGGTGCACAAGGTGCCGATCGTCGCGGCGTGAAGCCCCTGACTGCCGCACACAGGCGCCTGTGTTTGTCTACGACCTGATAGCGTAGCGCGGGGTCTCGCGCGCGGCACAGGCGGAGAGGCGCTAGGGCGCCACGGAATGGCTTGAGCAATGGTGTTTACGTGTGGCGGAGCTTTGGTTCGCTAATGTGTATCATGCATGGCTGAAAGAATCTATACAGGCTGAACATGCATAGAACAGCATGTAGAACTAGCGCCTGCTGTTTGTAGCTTAGACGAGGTGCTGTGCAGCGCCCAGTTGTGCCTGACAGTGCACTATGTGCCAAGTATTGCACTGGTATGGCCTGTCGCTTCAATAGTGCTGCACGCTGTAGGCCTTGTGATGCGCCTATTATGAGGGGCGCTGCACCCGCCTGGCACTGTCAAATGACAACTGCGCTCTATGAACCTGAATCAGGCTGATGCCATCAGCAGACATGCCAGGCAGAAACCTGTCACACGATTCCACCCGCTACTTTGCCACTGCATCGATGCTTCTGATAAGAGTGCAGGATACCTGCATATGAGGCAGACCCACCTGCATATGAGGCAAAGGCCCAAGCCAGGGACAGCATCACCATGCAAACAGTTGATGATACATTTACGGTGCTGGTTGCCGCTCTACCCATGCTCGTGCAACAAATGCCAGTGCGAGGACAGCATACAGAGCATCCTGGGCAAGCGCCGGCGTGCCAGAGGTCAACACGTCTGCGCGCAGCAAGCAGAGGTGTGCGCAACTGCACATGGCCAGCGGGCTCGATGTCCCAGCAATGCGCCTCATGAAATGATGCAGAATCCAATTGAACAAAGCATGCAGCACGCTATTTAATGCCTGCCAACGCGGAGCTGCAAATGACGAAACATATGTGATGAGCATCATGATGGGATGTAATGCAAAGTGACATATTGAAGATCACAGCCCGGGCGGACTGCGTCTTGCACACGTCCGGCGCTGCCACAGAGGAGCGCAGATTGAACCTGATGTGATTCATGCTGCCAGACAGACGCCAGCACACCTGCGAGTGCGGCCGCCAGCAGAGCGGTTGCCAGGAACCCGTACAGATACAGCCGCTTGGGCGCTCGCTGCGCCTCGCGCGCTTCAGCGTCGCGCCGCTGCTGCGCCCGCCTGGCGGCAACCTCCTGCGCAAGGCAGCCAGGGACAGTCATAGAGGGCCCGCTGTTGCTGACAGCTTTTGGAATCGCCTCGCAACACCCGCCGTGCAGCGTCCTGTAGCAATAAACCCGAGTGACACTCACTGCAGCGTGAGGATTCTCATGTCCTACCTGCAGCCTACTGTGGTAGGCTAAATCCTTTAGCAGAAGCACAGCAGGAGCCTGATCGCGAGGATGCAGCGATAGCAACCTCTTCTGAGCCCAAACCAAACGTGTGCGGACGTAAACGCAAGGGTGTTCCCAGGCACTTGGCCATCCTTGCATTGCCAGCAGCGAGGCACGTCACTTTGCCAGATGCGCACGTCGTCGCTGGTGAGGCTGGCGCTGGCCGGTGCCTCAGACTCGCTCTGGTACAGACTCTTAAAAAAGTGCCCAGCGCTGCGGGCAGCGGCCGTCTCGCGCTCCCAGGCAGCAAAGGCAGCCCGATCAGCCTCCATGCGCTGGCGGCTCTCGCGCAGCTGCGCCTCGAACTCGTCGGCCTCGCGGTTGATGTCCGCCTGCAAGCTGCATAGGTGGTTGGTGCATGAAATCGGCGGTGGCGCGTCCGCGTGGCCCGGGAACAAGAGAGCGGTGTTCAGTGTCCTGCAGGAGACACAGCTGAGCCGTGTCCACACACAGCACCTCCATCGTATGTAAGGCAGGCAGCGGTGAGGCGCTGGCAGGCCTTCCCCGCCTCGCCGCCAAGGGCCCGGTGCCTGACCGGTGGCCGCCTGCAGCGGTGGCCAGGCACTGGCGGGTGCGCAGCGCACACGCAGGGCCTGCTCACCATCGCAGAGCCAAAGGCCAGGTCGGAGCGCGCGCGCGAGAGCTGCTCCAGCTGCTCCAGCTCCTCGCGCGCCTGCGGCCCCGTTCTGACACTTTTGTGGGTCCCGTGGAGGCTCGGGCTTGCGGCACACTGACGCAACCATAAGGAGCAGAAACAAGACAGTCTCGGCCACCACCGTGTCAGCATAGGCTCTGACACTGGCCCACCCACAAGGAGCAGGAACAGAACAGGCCCGGCCACCGCCGTGTCAGCATAGGCACGGGTGGACTCTGAACGGCAGGAGGGACAGTCAGCAGCACTGGTTCAAGCACTGCAGGCAGGTGAAGGACAGCGCGTCTGTTCCTTGACTTGGTGCAATACACGCACCTCCTCGGCGGTCAGGCGCAGCTTGGCGCCCTCCTCCGCGACCATCTGCTTGAGCTCCTCCTTGTCAATCTGCAGGCGCAGCATGTCCTCCAGC
>JAABUH010003364.1_pt1 | contig 13838 bp, 14 predicted proteins | sample 5559121 | NCBI WGS metagenome assembly JAABUH01 (sample SAMN10711871, study PRJNA513364) | rock metagenome | isolation source: Antarctica rocks | place: Antarctica: Victoria Land, Battleship Promontory nord | collected 2015-12-28 | reverse complement strand
AGATGATGAGCATTTATCTAATGTTAGAAGCCTGCCTAGAGCGAGTCAGATAGAAGTGTCATTTAACTAGAAGATAAATGCTAAGAAAGAAAGATAGCTACAGAAAAGAAGCTGACTACATATGTGTGTTTCTCAGCCGACGCTAGACTCAATAGAAACTAGTCAAGGTGACGAAGCGAGAATAGGCCTGACAAGGCTAGAAGGCTGAGTCTGGCAAGGCTAAAATCGTGACATTTCAAATCAATGTCAGAAATCTTAAGAACTTATTATCATTAAGAATGATAAAAGATTTTGATATGTAAACAGCATATTAAACTTCAAGCATGATAGATGCTATAATTCATCTCTGCTCAAGTATTACATTGATTGAGAAAATCACTTTTTTACTTGAAAGTCTTTTCATTTTCTGAATAATTGTGAGCAAGCACTTGATGAATATCATCTTGTCAACTCTGTCATCAAAGAATCACATGTATTGTCATGTGTAATATCTCAATGTCAATGTCAAGAACTTTAAGTTTAATTTTCATCATTTCAACTTAATTTAAATCTGACTCAGATCTTGTTTAGATTTGACTCAGACATTTTGTTTAAATTTGATTCAGATGTAATTCAAATGTATTTTAATTTTATTTATGCATCATCACATTAAATTGCATTTCATCTTTCTCTTACTCAGATCTGATTCAGATCTTGTTTAGATCTGACTCAAACATCTCATTTAAATTTGATTCAGATGTGATTTAAATGTGTTTCAATATTTATGCATCATGTTAAAATGCATGTCATTTTATCTCATTCTTCAGATATTTTGCTCAAATCTGACTCAGATCTGACTCAGATTTATTCTAGTTTTGTCTGTGCTTCATCATATTAAAATGCATTCACGTCAATTCTTGTCTCATTTCAATCTTTATCTTCAATTCTTTCTTGTCTCATTTTGTTTCTTCTCATTGTTTTGCAAAAGCTTAGTCTTGAAGAGAAAAGTTACTGTCATGATGTCAAATCATTAATTTAATTTAAGACATAAATTGTTGATATTTTAAATAATTTTAATTCATCATCGATCATTTGATGAAATCAGCTAAAACTGACTACAAGCTCATCAAGCTAGCATCAGTCAAAAATATCTGTTTAGTCGAGCTTCTAGCTCACAAGCTTTAATAGTCACTCATCAACAATTAATAGCTAGCTACAATCATTTGTAACTCTTGATGACAATCATTTGCTTTTTATGCTCAAATAATACAATGCGCAATGTGTATCATCTGATCAGTGTTCACATTCAGCGCTCGTTATTATCAGTATGTGAAATTTGTAATCTGTGCACGTTTTTTGATAAATACTTATCACGTCATTATTTCATGATAAATAAATTGAGATATTTTACTCAGATTTATCTCGTTATCACATTGAAACATCATGTTGTGCACTGCTCAAAAGTTTTAGTTTCTTGAAGACAAGCTTGTGTATTTCATAATGTCTTGTACAATTCTTCATTCTTGCAAGCACGTTGTATAAATTACTCGCAATCAATAGAATTAAAAGCATCAAAGCAACTCACAATTGTGTTCATTGTTCATATACAAAATATTTTACTACTATTACTCAAGTTCTATATAATTGCTCTTACTTTCTCGTTGAACATCAACATTGACGTTCAATTTCTTCTTTACTCTCTTCAGAAAAATCTGATACTCGTCTTCAAATATCAGTACACATTCACTTTCATTTGCTCTTTGATAATACAGAGTCTTAGTGTTTATCTTCAGCTGCTTGCGAAAATTGTTGAATGATCAAGCGTAGCTCATCTTTCGACTATCTTTCATCTTCAATGTTCATAGTCAATATGTATCTCTGACTTCATTGAGCGAAATCTGATCAGATTCGACTTCAGTTGTGTCTTCGAATTCTTCAGACATTTATTTTGCATTAGTTATCGCTTATTTCTATAGCTGAAAAACAAATACTCACATCTGAATCATTCTTCTGATTTTGATTCTGTTCATCATTCAATATTTCTTGAAGTGTTTCATGTTCATCGCTATTCATCAATTCTGATTGATTTGTTGTATTCTTTGTCTTTTCTGTCGCGATTTCTGTATTGTTTGACTTTTCGAGCTGCGATGTTCAATTTCTTATGAGATTAGAGATTTCATTCACAGAATACATCGACAAGTATCTTGAATCAGTGAGAGAAAAGAAAGAACATTCTCTGATGATTTTTCAAGATGCATTAATAGTCAGTAGATCATCTATCTGATTGCAATTGAAATTATACGTTGCAGAGATGCTGTTGAATACGTTGTTTTCATGATATTCAACATGACTTACAACGCGTTCATGCAGCATGCTCAATATCAAATTTCTTCGAGTCTCAATTTGCTTTTGTCAGCTCTTGATCATTCACTTATGTGTTACTGTCACATGTTAATCAATCATTGTTCAATCGTTTCAAAGATAAAGCACAAGAAAACATTGACAGTTGAAATGTTATACTTTCTACTGCAGTCTCTTTTCATTTCTCAATCTTTTTCTGATCACTTGTTCATTCACTGATGACATGTTGAATCGCGATTGCTATGAGTATCATGATTTCGTCTTTCAGCTCAGCAAACATGATTCTCGTGTTTGATAGTTAATCAAGACTACGATCTTCTTGATTGAAAAATGAGACAGCAGTAATCTTCATGATCATCGAGACTAGAAAACGACATTCTTCAGACTAAATACATGTCAATCAACGCATCACGTCTGTAAAGATGTTTATCTTTTCAATATCAGAAATGATGAAGTTATCATTAACTAACAATCTGATGACATAGTTCAATGTATTGACTTTCTTGTAAAAGACATAATGATTCTTCACTACATCTCAAATCTGAAACATTATTTGTGCTCAATATTGTTCAATAGAATCATATAACTGTGTTTATCAATCTATTGATGATATGACAAGATTTGAGTTGCACATTATCTTTCAAGCTTCATCTATTGTTGATCTTTTCATGACAAAGTAGTTCATTCGTGATCTGTGTTTTAATTGATGTGCGCGATCTTTGTTTCAGAGATTGTGCATGAGATTACTCAAGAGAACTCATTGCAGCTCTGATCATGATGTTATGCTCTTCTCTACTTCACACGTCATAATCGTTGTCAATAGAATGAATTTTATGTATCTAAGCACATCGACATGAGCTGCAGCAGAGACTGTTCTCGATCATCGTCTAAATTTTGCTCAAAGAATTTTTCTAAAGTTGTCATCTGAATCATCAATCTGTGCTGCGTTGTATCATGAACTCAATGCAAGAGAACTTGATGAAAATTCTGTTGATCTTTGAGACTTTGAGATTCGCTCATTGAGCTGAGAAGATGACAAGATTGATAACGACGAGTGAAGATGCTGTTTACGCTGATGCATCTTTTTCTTTGACAAGATGTTCTTGAAAAATTGAATGATTCTAATGAACTATGTTGAGATCATATTAGCTGAAAATATACATGATGATATTGACATTGATTTTGCCTTTTTCTGCAGTCATTCTGCAGATCACTGTTTTTGAGATGATAAATCATCATTCAAGCTGTGCAATATGTCAAGAAACTTGCGTTCTTATCTTTTAGATCTGAGTTCAGATTCTTTTAATGATATGTCAAAATTATCACTTGCTTTCTCAACTCTTCTTTTGATATCTCTTTGATAAATGAACTAAACATGATTATTGAGTCAGTTAACTGCGTGTTAACAATTCATAATACATGCTATGCATCTGACTATCAATCGCAGTGTTCGAGTTCTTCTTATTCTTATTACTTGTCATGACAGTTCACTTAGAAGACGACGTGAAATAATGATTAATACATGATGAATTGATGAATGCGATCGAGTTCTGAGATAAAAGAGAAAAAGAGTGAAGAAGAAAAAGACACGACACGTACTTGAAAATATGCAATCTTTGAAAGCGTGTAATTCTGTTGTTGTTGACACTACTATGTTCAATTATTGACTGAGAATGAGTAAATTAACATCTTAATGCTCATTTATTCTGTCAGATTCATGTTCTAACTTCGTTGCATCAAGATTGTGATAATGTTTTCATGATTTACTCAAAAGTGTAAATAGATTTGAAAATTTGCAATAATTTATCATTGCACATGCAAACTAAGAATGTGAATTGCGAATCTTATTGCTGAAGAACTCTGAGCTCAAGCTGACTATCAAAGATAAATTTAAGAGAAAATTCAATAAATTATCTTTGCACATTATGCAAAGTGAGAATGCGAACTGCAAATATTATTGCTGAAGAACTTTGATTATCAGAGATAAATTTTGAGTGATTTACGATAAATTTATCTTCGCATGTGCAAACTGAGAATGTGAACTGCACATTTTATTGCTGAAGAACTCTGATTATCAGAGATAAATTTTGAGTGATTTACGATAAATTTATCTTCGCATGTGCGAACTGAGAACGCGAACTGTGCATTTTATTGCTCAAGAACTCTGAGTCTCACTCATCACATGATCAAGACTCGATATACATGATGTCGCAGTTAAATTTAAACATGCAATTTGCTCTTCGTCACGCTTAATGACTTTGTAGACAAGAATGATGAATGAAGATGTATGAGAAGAATCATGATATCTTTCATCGAGTTCATTTTCATCATATCGTGCTTGACGAAGCTCAGATCATCAAGAATCATTTGTTTCAGAACTCTATAGTTTGCAGAGATTTGATGAAAAAGCATCGTTGAATGATTAGAATTGAGTAGAAGAATTCTTTTCATTCTTTAAGTTTTTTTGCGTTTCACGTACAGAAACTGTTGAGATGTTCAAGAAGAATTTCATTGATTCAAGTAAAATACAGAATAAGACGAATAATATCATCTATGTGAATGAAGTTGAATCAGCTGAGCTGAGTGCATGCATGCGTGCATGTATGCAGTGTGCAAACGACATGTTCATTGCTGATCGAGAAATACTAAAGAGCGAGAAAAAAAGAAAAGCGAAAAGAGAGTAGCGATGTGAAAGAAACGATGTGTCAAAAGAAGAAAAAAAGAAGAAAAAAAGAGCTTAGATTCATGAAATCACAATCAACATCTCTCTCATTCTCAACTCATAATCTCTCATCGTTGATGCTTTCTCATTAACATTCTCATTCTTTTCACTTTCATTCATCAGAATAAACGACTTCTTATTCTCTTCAACACTCATTGACTTAAACAGTTGTATCAGCTTTGTCAAGCTCAGCTGATTCAACATCTTAACGTCGTCAATGATGATATCAATGATCTCACGCTTGCTGTTCTGCAGCATCTGCAATTTCTCGTCAATGCTGTTCTTGATGACAAAATGAGTGATGAAGATTTCAAAGAATTGATCAATGTGAAAGATGTGACAGAAGACTTGTTGTTTCATGCTGCTGTTTCATCACAGATCGACGCAGATGATGTGTAAAATCAGTTTCTTATTGACGCTGTTTAAAATGACATGACGAGTGATGAAGATTTTGAATGACTGATTGATGTGAAAGATGTGACAGAAAACTTGTTGTTTCACGCTGCTGTTTCATCACAGATCAACGCAGATGATGTGCAAGATTAGTTTCTTGTCAACGTTGTTCTTGATGACATGATGAATGATGAAGATTTTGAAGAACTGATCAATGTGAAAGATGTGATAAAAAACTTGTTGTTTCACGCTGCTGTTTCATCACAGATTGACGCAGATGATGCGTAAGATCATGATGAGATTGAGCTTGATATCATTGCATTTGAGAGAGATGATCATGATTTTCGTGATCAAATCGTCGCGAAACGTGATGATGATGTGATCACAAACTTTCTGACTCATTTTGTCGTGATAGTTGACAAAGACTCAGTCGCGCTGTTGAAAGAAATGACTCAGCACTTTCATGCTGTTTTGCAATTAGCTTGTTCTCAAGTCAGAAAATTCATGACATGATGAAAGCTTACAGCATATGAAACTGAGTGAAGATGATGATCTTCTTGTTCAACTTCTTCATCAATCACAGCTCAATCTGCGTCTGCATCATTATTGTTTTCAAAGATGAAAGAATCAAGTTATTGAAATTGATTCATTTGAGATCTTGTTCAAAATCTTTGCGAGTGTGTAAGAAAGTTCTTTCACTGTCTTTAACATTCATTTGCAATTCTTTTAACTCATCGCACAATCGAAACTTGATGTAAATGCTGTTGCAATTTAAACATGCAGTTTGCTCTTTATCACGCTTGACAACATCATAGATGAGAGCATTAAGACACTCTTTGCAGTAGACATAAAAACAGCTGATTACTCAGAATTCATCTGAAGAATCGCGACATTTGTGACAGAGACTTCTATTCTTGAAATCATCATTAATATTTAAATTCAATTTTCAGTTTATTGTTGAATACATTCTTACACTTGTAGTTCTGTTCTTGAGTTCTGCTTGCATCTCTTTATACTTTGCAACAATGAAACAGTTCACATTTCGCACTTCATGAGAAAATAATTTCGTACACAGCATGTTGAATCAATTCATGAATGATAGTTGTTGAATCATAAGCACAGTGAGAAGTCTATCAAATCTTCTGATGATTTTCTGTAGATCATCGTTCATTTTAACATTCTGCTTTGCGTTTTAGAGCGTTGAAGATCAATCTACTCATGATTGCATCAATTTATCTAAGCTCTTTAACATTGACAGAAATCTTGTTTCATCAACGAAATTGCTTGCGATCTTCGTTCGAAAAAGTAATCGTGCTTGAATGAAGAGTCTGTAGAGCAGACGTCGCAGATGACAATCTCATCACTGAAGATCTTGACAAAGACTGAGTAATGTTTACTGAGAGATCTTTTGATGATCGAGTGTCTCTTTCATGAGTGTCAATCACTTCTTCTTCACGAAATCTTCATTGCTAGAGAGTAAGTTTTCGCTGACGATGTATCAAAAACTTTGCTTTAGAACTGAAACGTTGCAAATATTGTTAGTTCAAAAAGTAATAAAACTTTCGTTTGTCAATCATGAAATCTTCTTCATGAGCTTGTATAGCACAGACATGATCTTTGCTGTTAATGAATTCAAAGCATCAACGTGTGCTTTCAATTATTCTTTTATTTTTCTTGAATTTTCATTCTCAAGTTCTGCGTGCGTGTAGTCTTTCTCAATCTAGCTATTGCATCTTTTTTCAAGATCTTTTGTGATTGCAATTTGCGACGTTTGATTGATGACTCAAGTGTATTCTCAGATGTTGAAGTAGCGAAGATTGATTCTACTACTTTCAAAGTCAGTGAACGAATTAATATAGTCTTTACAATTTTCTAGTTACTGATCTGAAGAGAGTCAATCGATGATGAACTGAAAGCGACAGCAGCTCTTTGCTGTCATCTTTATCAGCGCAGTCTGTCAACATTGCTCATTTTCAATCTCAATTCGTCTCATATCTTCACTGTCGTAAAGAATTTCATTCTTCGTCATGTCGTAAATTCTCTTCTCAATCAATAATCTTTTATACTCTTTGAATTGCATGTTCAGCAAATTGATCTCTTCTTGTCTTTTATTCATAGTTAAGTGAATAGAACTCATCAATGATGTTTGATTATCTAATTTCTTCATCATCAGCAACGTTATAACATTTCACGACATCAACGATAGTTGATCAGCATTGTCATCTCTAATCTCTTCTTGCAACTTTCTTTGACACTGAATGTTTTCATGTATTTGCTCTTGATGTTGTGCTCTTCGTCTTTCGTTGTTGTTCAGTCGCTGAGTCATGATCATTAATGTCTTGTGCAGTCAATTTTATGATATGCTTTCAATCTCTTTGTCGAAGATGATGATAATCTTTACAGTCATCGTTCAAAGCTTTTTCTTTGTCAGCTCACTATCAAGTTTTATGTTATATATCTTCGAAGATATCATCTTCTTCTTTATTGTCATTACGATCTTACTTCATTTATCATCATCGATCATTAAGTCTTTCTGCATCATCTTTCTGATTCAATTATGTCGCTGCAATTCATTGTAGAAGATCATTGAAGATCTCATACTGAACATGTTGATTTTTCTTATGCAACAGAATCGCAATGAGTCTTGAAGAGCATTAAAGACTTAGAAGAAACATGAATGTGATACAGATGCAATGTTGTCTATGCAACGAAGAATGTGCAGAAATGAAGTGCTGTTATTTCGATTTCAAGACAGACTAATGATTTCTATTACACTTGAATTCTATGATTATCACAGAGTGTGATCACAAAAGTTGTGTTGATAGTTGAAAGACTTGATGATAATAATCTGATGAATACAAAAAGATGTAGCTTTAGTTATGTTACAATCACGTTGTAAATCTTACGTAAGTTTGATTTTAGTGATCTCTAAAATATCTAGAAAACACATTACTAATGTAAAAACAGAGTAAGAAATGATAAATTATCATCTGACAAGATAAATCATCTGAATAATCAGAGTAAAAAATGATAAATTGTCATATTTCTACGACAGTGAAAATATACACATGATGTTATTTTTCTCGCATTTTTGATATTTTCAGAACACAGCATCTTATTACTTATGTCATCATGTCTATGCTTCTGCTGTCAACGATTACTTCTTTTGACTGAAATAACTAACAACGATTTGCTGATAACAGTTAACAGACTATGAAGCAAAAGTACTAAACTAAAGTCTCTCACACAGTCTCTACTATCTGATTATTCTTCTTCATCTTCTCATCACTCATTTCTTTCACTCTACTATCATCATATGTATTATTTTGAAAGATCTGACGTCACGTCTGACAATCTTTAATAAGTCTTTCAACATTGAATTTCGAAGTATAAAATCGATATGCTCACATTTTCTTCGTGATTTGATCATATTTACTGATTCGAAAAAAAGTCTGCTGTTTCATTCAGATCATATAGTTGAGCTTTATCAGTATCACTCAAAACGCACGATGAAGAGTGTAATCTGTCTTTAAAACTTCAATAGTTTCAATCAAAATATCAAGATCAAAATCATTTTCTTTCATGTCTTGAAAACTATCAATCAAGCTCTGTCGATTTTCAAGACTTAAATCGCTATGAAAGAATACAAAGTTCATTTCATGAATCTTGATAAAATACTAGCTCGTTGTTAGTAAAGAAACAGATATATTTGACATTCAACGAGTTGAAAACATCATGCATGATGCAAAATATAGAAATTATGATCGAGAGAATTCAAGTAAACGTATTAATCAAATGATCTTTGCTATGATTAAAGAGAAGAACATTATCAGAATTCTCTTTCTCTGATCATCTTCGATGACTATAGATTTGTTCAATATCTTCATGACTCGCTGTAACTTGCTGCTTGATTCATACAGTTTCTCAATATTATCATTGTAGAAACAGTTATCAACGACTATCAATCATTTATTACGAACAAGTTCAGTTCAGATAAACATTAAATCGTGCTTTGTCTTCAATTCAACAAAATATGAAAATGTAATACACAATCTCATCTGTCATGAAATCTGAACAAAGTCGAAGAAAGAAAACACAGACATCGATTTCTTCTTGTCGTCTGATATTCAGTCGTTGACACGTACTCGCAGCTTTTCTTTTACACTTCTTGCAGTCTTGCTCTTGAGTTTTGCATGCATCTTTTTATACTTCTTGATGATTGAACAGTTTACATCTTGCATCTCATGAGAAGATAGCTTCATGCAGAGAGCGTCGAATCAATTCATTGATGATAAACGTTGAATCATAAGAAGAGTGAGAAGTTTATCAAATTTTCTTGCAATTTTCTGCAGTTCATTGTTCATCTGTACATCATGCTTACGTTTTAATGCGTTGAATATTGATTTGTTTCATGACAGCACTTTCTCTGAATTGCTTGATTTTAGAATGTGTTCATTCTTTCATTCATCAAAGCACTTCAAAATCTTCACATAGTGATCTAAATCATCTGATGAGATCTCAAAAGATGTGCTTGAATAGACTTACAGTACGAAGTGCATGCAACGTTTGAATGCTCGTAAAATGCTTATGATCTTAGAATCTTTGCTCTTCTTCATGTGAAATTCATCTCTTAGTATTCAATCTTAGCATGTTCGCGAATCATACAGAGTTACTCTTCTTTTACTTCTGTCAATTTCATTTCAAACATCTTTTTGATTGACAATGATACACTTCATATGTATCTCGTACGACTTCAATTCAATCAGCACTACAAGTTGTTTCTGTTCTTCTATGAAAGTTGTCATTGTCACATAGATTTCATTCTCATCTGTTTCTATCTTCTTTTGATCTTGAAACAGCAAGTGATCTTTTAAGAGAAGCTTGTTCTTTTCAGAGCAATGACTTACATACAGTTTGATGTCAAGATGTAACACAGATGTCAATGTCTTTGTGAATTCACTCTGTCAATTCGATATCAAGATCGAAGACAGCAAAATCAGAATCAATTCAAGATTTGACTTTAACGTCGTTGTGAGACTGCTCTTTATGCAGAGACAGATCATTGATCATGACTCATCTGATGAACATTTCATCTTAAAATTCTGAGAAAAATTCTGAGATTTGACAAGCAGATGTTTATCATCAAGCTTCTCATGAAAGAGACTGACTTTCACATGAGCAAGATGAAGTCAGCGCTTTATCATTATCAATTCTATGACTTGAATGATCTGTGAATGAAGAAAAGTAAGTATGTTATTCTGTCTGTAGCTTCGAGAAGTGAAGAAGACTTATCTTTCTCATTCTCATCTGATTGCATTGAAACTCTTCATATTGAATCATTCTTTCAACATGAAGTTGTCAATATATTCTCAACGCTTGTACAAGTAGTAAAATTCATATCATACTCTTTACTTGCACATTTTGATCTGCATCTGCATCTTTGTCAATTTTCTTATCGTCGATGTCTGTACAGCTTAAATCGCGTTTTCAAAACTGCAAGACTTTAAGAAATATATTCTCGTTCATTTGAATGCACGCTTGTTGTTTTTGCAGATCTTTGAATCTATATCATGAAGTTAACATGTTTTACTAAATGATTGCTTTGCACTCGCACTTACGTCTGAGTGATATCAATGAAGTTGATGACGAAAGACAGATCGATGTGCTCTTGATCATATTTCATCACTTCTCTCATGTTCAAGTCATCATTAATTGTCAAAGAATCTGTTATCAAAGAGAATGATTCATTGAAATTGACAGTTTTGACGATGTTGAGAACTTCAAGAGTCACTATCGAAACATTGAGATGAACTTCTCTGCAAAGCTTTCACTTCTTCATGATGAGTTGTTCACTCTCATCTTCTGATGAAATCTTGAATGAAGTGAAGTTATTTGTACTCTCGACTGCGCTGCTCAAACACTGCATGAAATTCTCATGTTCACTTCTCTTACATTTTTCTATAGCTTGAACTCGAAAGATGTAGTAGAATATTCTCTTCTTTGTCATTTTTGTTAATGTGACATGAAAGTTGACTGCATTTCTGATCTCAACTTTTTCAAAGTTCTCGACTTCATAGATAATTTTCTTCTTTTCGAAGTTGAACATTGTCTTGCTAATAAGCTGTCTTTGATAGTTATTGAAATTGATGTTTTTCAGAGTGAGATTGCTCTGCTTTTCATTCACTATGAAAAGCTGTGAATGATGAATCATCTTATTATTCATCATATCATTCGAAGTCAAGATCATGCAATCAAAGTCAATCATCATCAATAAGATGAATGATGAAGCTGAGCTGAGTTGTGCTTACTCAATCAGATGAGCAGATTTCTCTGTTTTTATGCTCATTGCTCTATCTCTCTTCTTACTGTTTATTCGTCTCACTCACTTTATAAGACATGCATCTTTTCATGTTACTTGATGATTGCAATCTTTCTGACTGTCTCTTTTTTGATTTTATTATCAAGCGATGTTTCGAGTAATCTCACGTTTCTCAGCATTTGTTTAATGTGTATCTTCAATGCATCATACTTGTCATCATCGATGACAAGATCTTGAATGATTATTATCTTGATTCAATTTGACAAAATCTCATCATAGTTGAAGTCTGCAAGCGTATCTGAAATCAACTTGAATCTTCGTGACATATTGAAAAACTAGCAGATACACAAACATTGTTGTCAATTCTGAGAATTTCTAGAAGTCATATGATAGAATGTGAGATGATTACTGTCATGATGTTGAGAAGTGAGATAAAAGTACATGTGACATTTTCTTTATTTTGAATCACTTACAGATGTCACTACACGCTGATGACAGATGATGTACACACTGAGCTTTGCAACAGATAGAATGAGAGTGCTTATCGCAATAATGAGTATCAGAAGAACAAAGAGTTGTGAGTTGATAAGTTAGAGATGAAGCAAAGATCAACTTTCGTTCTCATGTTACAAATTATGTTAAATGAAAGCAAATTTGCTCACAACACACTTTGACAACGAATTATTTATATTCATCTTCTCATCAATCTGAAGAGTACTGCACGTTAGATTCTTTCTATATAAAATGATCTCTAATATTCTACAAAGTTATCAAAGCGCAGAGACTATGACTATGACATACTAGCTGATTGAGCATTTTGTGAAAGCATTTCAAATTTACAATAATTTATCTCAAATCAATGATAATTTAGAAAAATTTGCTTTCAACTCACAAATTTCAAGATAAATATTAAAATGTGCAAAGCATTTCAAATTTATGATAATTTATCTCAAATCAATGATAATCTAGAAAAATTTGCTTTCAACTCACAAATTTCAAGATAAATATTAAAATGTGCAAAGCATTTCAAATTTACGATAATTTATCTCAAATTGATGATAATCTAGAAAAATTTGCTTTCAACTCACAAATTTCGATGTAAATATTGAGATGTGCAAAGCATTTCAAATTTATGATAATTTATCTTAAACTCGCTGTAATTCAGGAAAATTTGCTTTCATCAGAGAGCTTCAAGTAAAAAAGAACAAATTACTTGATCAGAAGTAAAACAAGAGTTATTGCTTCTACTGTTATATCAGATCTCATTAATTTCTGATCATTTTATTCTTTGTATTGCATGCTATTCTGACATTTCATAGTTCAACGTACTTGTATCAACAGAGATTCTGATTAGAAATAACGACAGCACGATACAATTTATCAAACGCGTCAATCAGTATTCTTTGTTATTTTTCTCACTACAATTTACTTCATTGAAATCACACGAGATCTAATATATCACTTTAATCACTGCTTGACGCTGCGAAATGACATGCAATTCTTCGAGAAATATTTAAGAAAAGAGAATTCAGCAGTCGATGAGTATACAGACACATGCAAATACTTTCAGACTGATTTATGACATGAAATGATCACGATGAATGATACTGACGTCTCTGACTTCGAGCAAAGTACAGAAGAAAACGTAGAAGCTTCAGATGATCAGAAGCATTTTCAAAATTCAATTGCATAAATATCACTTGATCTCAAAAGATTTATCAATTCATCATGTATTTTCTCATTCATCAAAGTAAACAATTATGATGAGACAAATGATACAAAGAGACGAAGCGTCGATAAATCACTAGAACAATATATCAGACTCATAAGAATCATTTTGAACTACAGTAAACTTGAGCAAGATTCATGATCATCTTTAGATGATAATCTTCAATCAGAATGACTTTTCTTTTTGAACGAGAAAGATTTTTCTCTTGCACAGTGATTTCTGAATGCGAAAGTCAGTAGCGAAGATATTAATCAATACTTCAAGATCTCGTTTCAGAAGACTCATCATGCTGATTGTATCTTCAAGAATGCAGATCAATTTAGAAGCATTCTACA
>JAABUH010003362.1_pt1 | contig 13844 bp, 17 predicted proteins | sample 5559121 | NCBI WGS metagenome assembly JAABUH01 (sample SAMN10711871, study PRJNA513364) | rock metagenome | isolation source: Antarctica rocks | place: Antarctica: Victoria Land, Battleship Promontory nord | collected 2015-12-28 | reverse complement strand
TCCAGCCGGCCCCTGCTGACCGAGATGGAACGGGTACCGGCCTATCCGAAGCTGGCAGCAGCGTTTCCCGACGCGGCGAGGATCGTCGACCAGATGCGGACGGTAGCGGACCTGGTGGAACCGGCCTGACGCCAACGTCGGTCGAGTCGGGTAGCCGGAACTACGCCGGTACGGCCCCGATCACCCGCCAGTCCGGGAAGAGTCGCACCGTGGGACGGCGCGTGGCCCGCAACCAGCGCCTGGCCGACACCTGTGTGCGCTGGGCCTTCTGCTCCCTGCAGCAATCACCCGGGGCTCGCGCCTACTACGAGCAGCTCAGAGCCCGGAACAAGGGCCACTACGCCGCCCTGCACCAACTCGCCAACCGCTGGGTCGGCATCCTGCATTGCTGCCTGGCCCACGGCCTCCCGTACGACGAAGCCATAGCCTGGCCGGCCATCGCCGGCGTGTGCAACGGGGTCCCGGTGCTGCCATAGGCCCAAGAACGACAGGGCGACGCCGCCAACGTGCTGAGCCATCACCATCGCTCACGCTGAGTGAAGCCGGGCGGGATCTCGACACGGCCCGGGGCGCTGGATCATCCATCCGAAGTCGGCTCTTACCCGACCAGGCGTGCTGCTCCTCGCCAGGCTGTGGATCGGCTACGCGCGTGCGGCACTCGGTGAGCTCTCTGATCAGCTGGTGCCGAACGCGTGACGTGGCCATAGGTCGCCCGTCGTCAGCACCGCAACCGTGGCCGGCACGTAGGGCGCTTTGATGTCGTTGGGCAGCGTCTGCGTGCCAACGGCGACGTCCGCACCAGCGTCGTCTACGAACACATCCGCACCCACCACATTGACCCCACCGCCGACGTTCGCCTCCCATGACGACGTGGTTCGTTGGCCGTGCCGATTTGCGGATCGGCTTCCGGCTCGCCGGCCTACGACGTAGCGAAGTGGGTGACGTAGCGGTGCTGCCAGGACGTCTCGACGGCCCGCGGGTCGTAGTGTCCGCGCACGTAGGCGACCGCCTCGTGAGGGGGTACGCCGTCCAGCACCGCCAAGCAAGCCAGTGCGGTGCCGGTCCTGCCACGGCCCCCGCCGCAGGCAATCTCCACCCGCTCGTCTGCGGCGCGGCGCCAAGCGTCGCGCAGCGCGCCTTGAGCGTCGCTGCGGTCCGTGGGCAGCCAGAAGTCCGGCCAGCGGACCCACCGAGCTTCCCACGACACGGGCTCAGGCCGCTTGTTGAGCAGATAAATCCCGAACTCGGGGAGGTTGCCGTCGAGTAACGGTCGACGCAGCCCGCGACCGCGCACAAGTCGGCCGGACGGCAGCGACAAGACCCCGATGGCCCCCAGGTCCCACGCGCTCATGATCGACAAACTACGGCTGTTGTGCGGATCCACCGTTGCCGCAGCCCGATCCCTTGCGAGGTGCCCGGCGGCCATTATTGGGTCATGGGCGTCCTCCTCGAAGGTGTGCTGACGGATCTGGGGATCACGAGCGGCGGCGGGCTGGGAATGAGCGGCGATCCCTACCCGGCGGTGTTGTCTTCGCCGCTCGCTGTCGCTGATTGCGCGATCTCGTCGGTGGCCGCCTGCTTGATGGCCGCGGCCGACCTGGCGTTGGCCCGGACGGGACGAATGCCCGAGATGTCCCTGCCACTGGGCATGTCGCCGCGGCGGTGCGCAGCGAGTTCTGGTTACGCGATCCGACCGGTCAGCCGATGAGCGGGTTCGCTCCGCTGTCTCGACTGTGGCCAGCCACGGACGGCTGGGTCCGGACCCACGCCAACTACCCCTGGCATCGCTCGGCGCTGCTGAGCGCGTTCGGCGTGGCTGACGGCCCCGACGCCCAGGTCGAGGCGGCGGTAGCCGACGCCATCGCTGAGCGTCCCAGCCTGGAGGTCGAACGTCTCGTCTATGACGCTGGCGGCTTGGCCGTCGCCGCCCGAGCCGTCCACCAGTGGCGCGCTGGTGACCAAGGCCGGGCGGTGGCGGCCTCGTCGCTCACGGTCAGTCACTGAACTGCTGAGTGTCGGTGCGCCATCATTGGCAGGGCCGGGGCTGCTGCCGGCGTCGGGGCTGCGAGTGCTGGACTTGACCCGGGTCATCGCCGGACCGGTGGGAACCCGCATGCTCGGTGCGCTCGGCGCCGACGTGCTGCGGGTCGACGACCCCGCCCGGCCTGAGCTCCCCTTGCACGCCGTCGATGGCGTGATCGGCAAGGCCAGCACCACCCTCGACGGCAGAACAGAACGTGGCCGTGAACTCCTGCACGCCTTGGTCGACCAGGCCGACGTTCTCGTCACCGGCTACCGGCCAGGCGCGCTACGTAGCCTCGGCTTGGACCCAGAACAGGTGACCGACCGCCACCCGAGCACCGTGGTGGTCACGCTCTCGGCGTGGGGCACGACTGGACCGTGGGCCGAGCGGCGTGGCTTCGACAGCCTCGTCCAGATCGCCTCGGGCATCGGCTGGGCCACCAGCGCCGACGACAGACGCCCGGGCGCCCTGCCCTGCCAGCTGCTCGACCACGCCACCGGCTACCTGGCCGCAGCCGCCGCCCTGGCTGGGCTGGCCAGACGGGCCCGCACCGGCGAGAGCACCCATGTCCGCTTGTCGCTCGCCCGAACCGCGCAATGGCTGCTCGACCAAGGAGTACGAGCCGAACCCCAGTTCGCAAGCCACGAGGGCGCAGAGACCGACGCCGACGCCTACCGGGTGCCATTCGGTGACGGATGGAGCGGGATCGCCCCACCCGGTCACATCGACGGCAAACCGCTGGTCTGGCCACATCTGCCACCGAGGTACGCTTACTCCCGGCCCGCCTGGGTCTGAACTTCGCCACCAGCCGGGGGGCCGGCCGGTCACCAGTCGAGGATCCGCTTGCGGGAAGGGTCGAAGGTGGGAAGCAGGCCAGCTGAACGCCTGTCGTGGTCGCGGGGAGCTAGCACGCTCAAGTGTGCCTGTTGTACATGGCCGCCTGTAGGAAGGTAGCGCCGGAACGCCGACTATGGCGCCTGTCAAGGTGTCCGACCGCCACGCAAGCGGTTCCTCGATGACGCTTATATGTGCTGGTCGTGACCGGCCTTCGGGAGAACCACGAAGAGCGAGACGGCCTACGCGGCTTAACCCGCACGGCAAACCCCAGATCATCCCTGCTCTTCGCAGTTGGCGCATACGGCAGCGGCAAGCCCATTAGCGCGATGCCGGCCACCGGGGTGGCGCGTCGTTCTGGACCTGCAATTTGGCGGTTGTCTGCTGATCCGGAACGGGCCCGGAGGCGCCTTCGTCGGCCGGCCGGGGTGGCCCGGGGCCTCGAGCGCAGAATGACGGGCGCGCGAGCCAACTGGAGATCGAGGAAGGCGTCCAGAACCGGCGATCTGCGCTCGGCTCGATACTCGACGTAGGGAGATCGCTCGATACGGAACGATGGATCTGGCGATGGCTGGCTGACCTCACAACTCGGGGCAGGACTCGGAACCGGCGTCTTTCCTGACCGCGCTCGGTGGCGCCGTGAAGCAGGTCCGACCCCGGAAGTGGCCGGAAGCGGCAGCGCTCCTTCGCGGTTGGTGCTCCGCTCCTGGACGGCGCGTCTTCACCGCAGACGTCTCTGCTCCCCCTCGGTAAGAGGACCATCGGGGTCGACAGCTAACGGCCATGGGGTGACGACCTTCGTGATCTCGGTGTCCCAACCGTCCTCGTCAACCCACCAACTCCGACGGTGGCTGCCGGATTCTCCTGCCTGGCCCACTCCGGCTGTCGGCTGGCCGAAGAGGAAAGGGCTACTACCCATTGCATCACAAACAAAGGTTCACGGACAGGCTGGCCTGACCAGGTATTTCCCCAGGTGGAATGTGTAACGCTACTCGTGTACGCACCTTCGGGGGTCCCCTGGTCAGTGATGCTCAGCGCCCCACCACCTTGGTCTAGAGTCTGTAACGGTCTATCTTATATATAGAGCGTTATAGAAGGAGGAGACATGGGCATCTACTCGGTGTGGGAGTTCCGCTTCCCTGCGGGGACTGCACAGGAAGGCCTCGGCGTGACCGAGGACATCTGGCACGACATGCTCGGCTTCGAGGGCTATGTCGGCCACGAGGTGATCCGGGATCTCGACGACCCCGGGCACCTGTTGGTGGTCAGCCAGTGGAGTAGCCGACAGCGGGCCGACGAGGTACTCGTCGAGTACGCCGGGCACCCCAATGCACGAAGGGCCGACCAGCTCGTCAGCGAGCCGCGCCGGCGCTTCGTCGGCCAGGCCGTCCCGTACTCGGCGTGACGCCCTCGCTGTTCTTGCACCTGGCCAACCTGCACCGGCCCCGGCGCCAAGGACACGAAGCCGGAGACGGTGATCGACTGGCCACCGCGAGCTTGTGCAGGGCGTCTGCGCACAGCGGCAGCGATGGCGAAGCAGACCTGGACAAGCTGTCAGAGGTGGCCTCGGGGCTTGCCGACGCGATCGTCGCCGGGCGCGTTCCACTACCAGTGGGCAACCTCAACACGCTGGCACGAGCGGCCCCAAGCTTCCAGCATCTGATCGCCGAGCCGACCAGGGCTGCTGTCAGACTCGAACGGAGCGAGTTGCCAGCCGAGCCAACCGCCGTGCTGGCGGCGCGGGTCGCTGCTGAGCTTGGTCTCGCTGACCTGACCCGGATCAAAGAGTGTGCACGCTCGGAATGCAGCCTTGTGTTCTACGACGACACCCGATCTCGGACGCAGCGTTGGCACGCCGAGGCCCCATGCGGACGCCTCGAACGTCAGCGACGGCACCGCGCCCCTCCTGGATTCCCTTGACGACAACGAGGCCCTCGCCAGCGTCCTCAGCGTGCTGCGGCAGGACCGGGAGCGCATCGTCGACGTCATGGGCACGGTGACAGCGTTGATGCGCTCGCCGGCCGACCCATACCACGAACGGCTGGTGGCCTGTTACCCCCAGAGCCCCGCCGCTTCCTGCCTATGCTGATCGACGCCCTGGCCATGGAGGCGACCGCACCCGCCCGCCCCGTCCTCGAAGCGGTCAGGCCTCTCGGCACCTGGTTGGCCCAACGGCCCCACACCACCCGTCTTCCAGCAACTAAGTTCCCTCGACGTGGTCAGTGCCACCTGGAAGCCCCACGTGCGCGACCGGAACGACGGCACGGTCAACCGGGGCGCCTACGCCTGCTGCGTCCTCGATCGCCTCCGGGTCGGGCTGCGACGCCGAGACCTCTACGTGCCAGGCAGCATCCGCTGGGGTGATCCCCGAGCCGAGCTGCTACCGCCCGAAACCTGGGACCAACAGCGGGACCAGGCATGCGAAGCCCTGGCCCTCGACACGGGTCGTCGAGTGATGCTGCCAGCCCCACAGAACCCACGGGCACCCTGATACCTGACCGGGTTAGCGACCGCCTCCGATGGCCCACGGCCAAGGTCACGGGGGGAACTCGTCGCTCGCGAACACGTCACTCCCCCAGTCAACGAGAGAACGAATATACATCTGGCGCAACCACTCGCTCCCTCGACGATGGCGCTGAAAGATTCGAGACTCTAACCGCTACGTGCGCAAGACACCTATTGCGCCGGCCCACAAGGTTGCGTAGACACAGCCGAGGCCGGGGGGCTACACCGCACTGGGAAGCAGCGGCCAGTACAGAACCTTCAGATTGGCTCCAGATCGATCTAGAAAGAGGTGTTGCAGTTGGCTGCTCGACGACCGCTGTGGCTTCGTCCCATCCGGGCCACCCTCGCGCTCGGGGCTGCCCTTGGGCTTGCCGTAGTTCCTATGGTGCCTGCGGCTCGAGCAGCTTCGGCTTCCACTCCCTCCAGGGCCAAGGTCCTCCGGATCGCGCTGAACGGTTACGAAAACAACATTACCCCGTTCACCATAACCTTCGGGGCTGGTCCGAACACTACTGACCTGGTCCACCTCATCTACGACAGCCTGTTTTGGTCACAATCAGACGCGAACCCGAGGCCCTGGCTAGCTCTTAGCGCTACCCCCTCCGACAACTTCCGAGTTTGGACCATCAAATTGCGGCCCGGTGTGAAATGGCAGGACGGCGTGCCTCTCACGGTCCAGGACGTCAAGTTCTCATTCGACTACTACGTGGCACATTTCCCTGTGGGTGCTCGCTTCTCGCACCATGTCGCCGGCTTTCCCTTGTTGCAGAGTGCCGAAGTCGTCGACCCTTCCACCGTACGTGTGTCCTTTCAGCAGCCTGCTCCCAACTTCGAGACCATGCCGGGCGCTGACCTACCGATTCTTCCAGAGCACATCTGGAAGGATGTGCCGGACCCAGCCAAAACTGGTACACGACTATTTATAGGTTCCGGTCCCTACCGCCTGGTCAAGATCGTCCCCGACCAGCTCTACGTCCTCAAAGCGAACCCCCTTTACTTCCAGGGCAAGCCCTTAGTGGGGGAGATCGATCTACCAATAGTCACTGATCCCAACGCGTCCTTCGAGGCGCTACGGACCGGTCAAGTCGATTACGTCACCCGCAACCTCCCGCCCGAGCTCATCAATCAGTTCAAGCAGATCTCCGGCATCCAGGAACTCCAAGGCACCCGGCTGCTGTCCACGCAGATGTACTTCAACGCCCGGAGGGCGCCCTGGTCCGACCCGATGGTCCGCAAGGCGATCAGCCTGGCCACCAATGACCAGGCTCTGGTGGGTAAGGTTCTCTTGGGTCACGGTAAACCTGGAAATGACGGCTTCTTGAGCCCCAAGTCACCCTGGGTCATGCCCAAGGCCGGCCATGAATACAATCCGGCTGGCGGCCGCCAAATGCTGGATGCAGCCGGGTACCGAGTGGGCCCAGATGGGGTGCGTGCCAACCCGGCCGGCCAGAGGCTGGAGCTGCATGTCCTTGTCTCTTCCCTTGCTCCCATGGACATTCGGGCCACACAGCTCATGGCCCAGCAAGTCGCTGGCATTGGGGTCAAGGTGGATGTCGAGTCTACGGATCCCGTCACGATCACCCAGCTCACCCGCGCCCACAACTTCGATGCAGAGATCGCTGAGCTGGAGACCCACGTCGAGGCCGACCCCAACGGCCTGTGGTGGATCCTGCATACCCCGGGCAAAGCCGGCCAAGGCTTTAGCCAAACCGGTTGGAGCAACAGCCAATTCGACGCCCTGTCAGAGAAGGTGTTGGCTGAGCCCGGCAACCAAGCCAAGCCGTTGCTGGACCAGATGCAGCGTATCGTGGCTTCGCAAGCTCCGGTGATCGCCTTCTACTACCCCCAAGAAGTGTACGCCTACCGGTCCTCAGCCTACGCGGGTTGGGTATCCGACTTCGGCAATGGGCTGTTCAACCCGCTCTCGTTCATCCCTCACTCGGGCAAGGCAGGTACAGCCAGCGTGTCGAGCAGCGGGGGCACCAACCCAGCCGTAATCATTGCTCCGGTGGTGGTCGTTCTGGCACTGATCACTGGTGCCGTGTTTCTATCCCGACGCCGCCATACCGGGGCCGAGGAAGATGACGCCTAGAGACGGTGTTGCGACGCTCCCTCCGTGCCATTCTCCAATATGGTGGTCTGCTGCTCGTCGTAGTCGTTGTCAACTTCGCGCTTCCCCGACTTGCCCCGGGTACCGCTACTGATTACATCCTCCCCCCGAGCCAGTCCGGCACCCTCACGCCCCAGCAGAATCACCAACTGTTAGCCGAGTTCGGGCTCGATAAGTCAACCGCCGTTCAGTTCGAACGCTACGTAATGTCCTTGGCCCACGGAGACCTCCTCTACTCGTTTCGCCTACGCCAACCAGTGAAAGACGTCATCACCGGGCGCATCGGGTGGACAGCTTTACTTGTGGGCCTGTCGATCATTCTGTCTACGCTGTTCGGTACCGTGGTGGGTTTTCGGTCGGCATGGAAGCGAGGGCGCTCGGGCGACGTAGCTGTGTTGGGCTCGGCCATGCTGGTCAATTCCACGCCCCCGTTCTTTGTAGGGTTGTTGCTAATCCTCGCCTTCTCTGTGGATCTCCACTGGTTTCCGATCTACGGAGCCCTCCCGCCGAGCGGCCTCAGGGGTTTGGCCTTGCTAGCGGCGGGTGCCAGAAGACTCGTCCTTCCCCTGGTCACTTTGACCCTGGCCAGGCTCGGCGGTCTATATCTAGTGGCACGGTCCTCGCTCGTATCCGAGCTGCGGGAAGATTACGTTCTGATGGCCCGGGCTAAGGGCCTGGACGCAAGGGCCGTTCGACGACACGCCGAGCGCAACGCACTGATGCCGGTGGCCACTGACACCCTGATCGAAATCGGGACGATGGTCGGCGGCGCAGTCGTCGTGGAGACAGTCTTCTCATATCCAGGGTTGGGCAGACTCATCTACGACAGCGTGCTCTCCCGTGACTATCCGGTGCTCCAGGGTGTCTTTCTGGTCTTGGCCATAGGCGTGATCCTGGCCAACTTGGCAGGCGACCTCCTGTACCCGTTACTCGACCCCCGAGTCCGATCTGGCGGGCGCTGAGCATTGGTCCGGCAACCGAGAGCGAGAAGCGTGGTGGTCTCCGCCCTGCGACGCTACCTGCGGGTTCTCGGCCCATTAGGATCGTTGGGCCTCGGACTGCTGGTTATCCTCGGGACGACGGCCATCTTCGCTCCGCTGCTGGCCCGCCATAATCCGCTGGCGACAACAGGGCTTCCCTATCATGGTCCCAATGCCTCCTACTGGCTCGGCACCGACGACGTCGGCCACGACCTCTTCGCCCAACTCGTCTACGGCGCCAGGATCTCGCTGACGATCGGGGTGCTAGCCGCGTTGGTGGCCCTCTTCGTGGGGCTATTGGTGGCCTTGCTGGGCGGCTACTTACGCGGTCGTGTCGAGCTTGTCTTGATGCGGTTGGTCGACCTAATGCTGGCCCTTCCGTTTTTCGTCGTGGTCATCGTCCTAGCCGCGTTCTTTGGCCGCGGCCTATGGACCACGGTCATCGTTATCGGAGCACTTATCTGGGCCCAGCCTGCACGCGTGCTCCGCTCCCAGGTCGTCAAGATCCGCGAATTTCAGCACGTCGTCGCTGCTCAAGCTATGGGGGCATCACCATGGCGAGTGATCACACGCCACATCCTGCCCCGTCTGGCCCCCCTGGCGGTATCACAGTTCGTCCGAGCCGCCAACATTTCCATCCTCATCGAGTCCGCGCTGGCTTTCCTGGGTCTGGGCAATCCGAACGAGGTGAGCTGGGGTTCCATGCTCTTCTTCGCCAACTCGCGCAGCGCCTTTCTTACCAACGCCTGGATTCGATGGATCCTACCGCCGGGTCTGGCGTTGTCCGCGGCAGTGATTGGTTTTGCTTTCGTCGGCTACGCCATCGAAGAATGGGCAGATCCCCGACTCAGCCGGGCATCGGCACGAATCACCGCTCCTCGTAAGTTCGACGCTCCAGTAGAGGCCACGCAGAGCCCAGGAACTGCCCTGGAGGTACGCGACCTGACAGTGGAATACAGCGGAGCCCAAGGGCGGGTACGGGCAGTCGACGGTGTGAGCTTCAATCTCCACCCCGGGCAGATTGTCGGACTGGTTGGCGAGTCAGGCAGCGGGAAGAGCACGACGGCTATGGCCCTGCTGCGGCTAATTCGGTCTCCCGGGCGGATAGTGGCCGGCGAGATCATGCTCAGCGGGCGTGACCTGAGGGCCTTACCTGCAGCAGAGATCACCAAGGCGCGGGGCCGTGAGATTGCTCTCATACCCCAGGGCTCAATGAACAGCCTTAATCCGGCCTACACAGTCCAGCACCAAGTGGCAGAAGCGGCTGCCCTTCTGCCTCGCCCGATGAAGGAAGCGGATGCGCGTGCGGTGGAACTCCTGGGACTGGTCGGCATCCCGGCCAAGCGCCACGGTGCCTACCCTCACGAGTTCAGCGGCGGGATGCGCCAACGGGTTGTCGTGGCCATGGCCCTAGCCAATCAGCCGAGGGTCGTCGTTGCAGACGAGCCGGTTACAGGCCTGGATGTCATCACCCAGGCAGCGATAATAAAACTGCTCGAAGAGTTAGGGCGCCAGTTTGACTTTGCATTGCTCTTTATCTCGCACGATCTTCCGCTGGTTGCTCGTATCGCCCAGGAACTGATGGTGATGTGCGACGGTCGCATCATCGAGCGTGGTCCGGTATCTACAATCACGGAGCACCCGGAGCACGCTTATACCCGTTCCCTCCTCACCCCCTTGGATATAGATCGGAGAGCGTTGACCCATGCTCAAAAAGATGATCTCCAATCCTTCTGACTCGCCAGCCCAGGTGGACACCCACCTTCTCGAGATGCGGGCGGTTACTAAAACCTTCGTCCATAACCGTGGCCGGCAACGGCAAGACGTACCAGCTCTAGATAACGTTTCTTTCGTCCTCGAACCCGGCGAGAGCCTCGCTATCGTGGGCGAGACCGGGGCCGGCAAGACCACCGTTGCTAGGACCATTGTAGGCATGGAGCACCCGGATACCGGCAAGGTGGTGTTCGAGGGCATAGACCTCTCCGGACTGAGGGAACGATCGCTCCGAAAGCTCCGCTGGCGGATTCACCTAGTATTCCAGGATCCCTATGAGTCGCTCAATCCCCGGATGCGGGTCGGCCGGACAGTTGCGGAGCCGCTGGCGATCCAAGGAAAGACGAGAGACGAACAAAGGGGGCCAGTTATGGATGCGCTCACAAACGTGGGCTTGGAGCCTGCGGACAGCTTCATCCGGCGTTTCCCCCACGAGCTGTCTGGTGGCCAACGCCAGCGGGTGGCCGTTGCTCGTGCTCTGGTAGTCCCTCCTCGTCTCCTCATCGCCGATGAACCAACTTCCATGGTCGACGCCTCACTGAGGGGGGACATTCTCGACCTTCTCATTTCAATGAGACAACGGCTTAGAATGGCATTCGTGATCATCACACACGATCTACAGGTGGCCCGATTTGCCGCCGAACGCATTCTGGTGATGAGGGCGGGCCGTATCGTCGAGTCCGGTCGCACTGAACAGGTACTCGCTTCTCCGACGGAGGAGTACACGAAGCTTCTTCTTGCCGCCGCTGGGATCGCATAATGAGAGGACAATCATGGAACGTCGAAAGCTCATCTTCTTCGTGGCTGCCGATCCTCGCTCCACACCACGCCCAGCCTGGTCGGCCTATCACTTCGCCGAAGTGGCCAGTCGGGCCGGACTCAAGGCTGAGGTTCGTCTCGCCGGAGATGCTGTCTACCTTGCCCGCGAGGATGCAATCGCGCCGAACGAAACTGGCGCAGAGTTACGCCGCAAGGTCCGAGCAGGACCCGGGGAACCGTTCCTGGTCTCGCTTTGAAGCGGCTGCACACGCACCCGTGAGGTGTCTGACAAGGAAATCGATTCCATTGGTGGCGTGCTCAGGGACCTTTCGTCTTCCTGGACTTCTTGGAAGGCAAGGCCGACTTCTCCTGCAGTGCCTGGGCCATCCCCTGCTACACGCTCATGGGCTGGCAGCGACCCTGCTACCTGATGGCCGACGGGTATGTAGCCACCTACCGCCAGTTGGTCGACGAGACCGACTGGGAGGCCTACGGGCACGGGCGAGACAGCCGGTGCGCCAACTGCATGGCTCATGCCGGCTACGAGGGCAGCGCCGTCATTGCCACGACCACTTCGCTGCGCCAGTCCATCCGGGCCACCGCCTCGGCGATGTCCCGAACTCGGGTTGAGCCGAGATACGTGAAAAGTAGGAAATAGAGAACGTTGCTCGGTCGACTGACGCGTCTCTTGATGGGCCGGCCTTGTCATGGGGTCTCGGGGTGCAGCACGAATAGCCCGGAGATGCGTCCTTCCTGGTCATAGGTGACCCGCGCCTTCATCGGGCCCCGCTCGAAGTCGAGCGGCACATCCACCACGTGGAACGGCCCTCGGCAGACGACGGAGGGGCGGCCGATTCCCTGCAGGGAGCCGACCATCGCCTCCACCTGGTCCCAGGCGCTCTGAAGCTGGTCGGTGCCGAGCCGCTCGGTCAGGGTGGCGTCAAAGCCGGCCACCAGCTCCTCCCACCGACGGTCCCTCCAGTGCTCGACCACCTTGGTGGCCCGAGTTCCGATGACGTCAGCATCGTCGTGCTCCATGTCGCCTCCTGTCTGTTACTGAGCCGCTGCTGGCCCTCCGGGTGCTGACTGGCACGGGAAAGGCGTCACTGGAACATAGTTTCCGGTGCCAGACTGGTGGGCCGGGACGACCGCCACCAGGGCGACGGCGCGCAGGAGGGCCGGAATGAGGGGCCAGAACTCGCACCAGAAATTTCGAGGGCCCTGAATGAGCGTTGACGCCGCTCAACAGAACCTCATCACCGAAGGGCCTAATAGCTTGCCTGTGAGCTGGTAAGCGATCCCCTAGGGTCAAGAGAGCCGGTGGGTAACCTAACGGGCCTATGGCGACGAGATCACTACGTGTCGAGCACGCCGACGACACCCGAGAAGCGCTAATACGTGCGGCACAAGACCTTTTCGCCGCCCACGGCTATTCCGGGACTGGGATCGAGCAGATTGCTGCCCATGCGCGGGTCACATCTGGTGCTCTCTACCACCACTTCCATAGCAAGGCAGCACTGTTCGAGGCGGTGGTCGGACTTGTTGCTGACGAGCTGTACGAACGCCTTGTGGCGGGAGCGCTGAGTCAGCCCTCACAGGACCTGTCATCGGCGTTCGAGCAGTTGAGAGTGGGTATGCAGGTCTATCTGGACGCCTGCCTTGCACCCGACTTCGTTCAGATCGTGCTCATCGACGGTCCTGCTGTCGTCGGCCACCTAGCCTGGGACCGCCTGGTATCTCATCGCGGGGGCGCCCTGCTGCAACAGTGGCTGCAAACCTCGATCGACGAGACCCTCATCGAGCCTCTGCCCGTCGAAGCCCTTGCCCACATTCTCGGGACCCTTGTCGGACAGGCCAGCCTGTACATTGCCCATGCCGACGACCCGGCCACCGCCCGACGGGACACCGGTGTATTGCTCGACCGGCTGCTCGGCGGGCTCCTGACTGGTGCTGGTGGTCCTTCAAGCACTGGGAAGCCAGCCGGTCGCGAGGGTTGTAGCTTCTGATACCTCGCAGTATCTGAACTAGAGTCCCGGTGTGGCTTCGGATACTTCGATCAGGCGCCACCTGGAGAGCCCGAGAACCGCTTCCGATACTTCACCAGTGCCCCGCCGTCGAGGGGCTCAGCCCACGAGCCTCTCCTCCAAGTCGGTCAAGGTGTTCGACGCCTACGTCACCGAGCTGGGCCGGCCCCGGGGGCCCCTCGACGCCGATACCGTCCGGGTCTACGCCTCCCGGGTCCGCCAATACCTGGCCTGGCTGGAGGACGCCGACGTGGACGGCGATCCGCTGGCCGAGCCCGCAGCACGGGACTGGGCCGTGCGCGACTACCGGGCCCACCTGCTCACCGTTGCCCGACGCAAACCGGCCACCGTCAACGCCCATCTCACTGCCGTCGACGACTTCTACCGCCGCCGTGGCCTCGGCCCCGCCGCCGCCAAGCGCGAGGATCTCCCCAACGCCGCACCCCGAGCCTTGTCAAAGAAGGCCCAGGTCCGCTGGCTCCGGGCAGCCGAGCACGCCTCGCCTCGGGACCGGTCCATCGCCCTGGCCGGCTTCTACGCCGGGCTGCGCATCGCCGAGATCGACGCGCTGGACCTGGGTGATCTGCGCACCTTGGCCCGCAAAGGCCACTTGGTCGTCCGCTACGGCAAAGGCGGCCACTACCGCGACGTCCCCCTCCACCCCGTCCTGCACAAAGCCCTCGACAATTGGTTGACCGCCCGGAATGATCAGCCCGGGGCCGCCACCCCAGCGGTGTTCTTGAACCGCCGCGGCGACCGGCTCTCCACCCGAGGCGCCTACAACGCCCTCACCACCATCGCCGAGGCCGCCGGCATCGACGTCGGCCGAAACGCCC
>JAABUH010003360.1_pt1 | contig 13851 bp, 17 predicted proteins | sample 5559121 | NCBI WGS metagenome assembly JAABUH01 (sample SAMN10711871, study PRJNA513364) | rock metagenome | isolation source: Antarctica rocks | place: Antarctica: Victoria Land, Battleship Promontory nord | collected 2015-12-28 | reverse complement strand
CGACTGCCGCACCATCCACTCGCTTCTCTCGCTCAAGCCGGACAACAAGGGCGACCGGCAGGTGTTCGTGCGCGACAGGCGAGCCGACCCTGTGTCAGCCGACGTCGTCGTGGTCGACGAATGCTCCATGCTGAGCCGCGAAATGATGGTGCACATCCACCGACACCTGACCTCGCAGTTCGTGCTGTTCGTGGGCGATCCCGCGCAGCTTCCGCCGGTCGGCGAGACGGCTTCGGAATCCTTCGCCACCGCATCGCGCAGCCACCTCGACACCATCGTGCGCCAAGCCGAGGGCAACCCGATCCTGGCGGCAGCCGGCGCGATCCGCGCGGCGCAGGGCGCAGGCGTGGACTGGACATGGGCACAGTCAGACCACACTGCCGCCGAGGGCTTGTTCACTCCGGACAACGCGGCGGCGTGGATGCGCAAGGCGTTCACCTCGCCCGGATTCGACACCGACCCGGACAGCCACCGCTACCTGGCCTGGACCAACGCCAAGGTCGACCAGGTGAACCGGCAGGTGCGCCAGTGGCGCTACGGGGACGACATTCCGACCCCGTTCATGCCCGGTGAACGGGCGATGCTGCGCGCGCCGGTGATCCGCGACCGCACCGTGATCTTGTCGACCAACGAGGAGGTCACGGTGCGCAGCGTCGAGGAGGCAGAGTTCAGATTCGACGTACCGGATGCTGACGACTGCGTAGGATGGACCGCTCGGCTCGCGTGCTGGCGTGTCCACCTCACCAAGGACGACGGGCTGGAGCATAGCGTGCATTTGCCGATCGGGCAGGACGAATACAATGCCGTGGTGAACCGGATCAAGGACGAGGCGCGGCACACGAAGTCGCGGTGGGGGGATTTCCACGACTTTACCACGGCACTTGCCAAGATGCAGTCAATCTATGCTTTAACTGTGCATAATAGCCAAGGATCGACATTTAAAAATTGCTTTCTAGATATTGCCGATATCCGAAAGAGGCAACGCGGCAATTCGCTGGAGATGCAACAATTGCTCTATGTTGGCGTCACGCGGTCCTCGCATTCCGTGGTGCTGGTGTGAGCGGCACCGACGACGACTTCGTGGCGCGTGACAATTTCGGCAACCCGCTGCCCGAGTCGGTGCTGCGCAAGCGTGTGAAGCGCAAGCCGGGCGTGGCACCGGCACCGTCTGAGGACGGGTTCCACATCGCGTTGAAGAAGACGCTGACCTACGGCGTGGCGTCACCTGGGTTCACGTCCCGGGCGGGTCTCTTTTGGTGCAGCCACGAGGTGCGCAACAGCGGCAAGCCGACGATCACGCGCAGCGGCAAGAGGATCAATCTTGAAGGCGTGAACCGGAAGATGCGGGGCGTCGTCTCAGGCTTCCCCGACGTCCAGTTCGTCTATCAGGGTCGCAGCTACCTGCTTGAGCTGAAGAAGCCGGGCGGCAAGCCGTCGCACGACCAGATCGAGCGCCACGCAGCCCTGCGCGCTGCCGGCTGTCCAGTGGCTGTCGTGGACAATCTGCGCGACGCCATCGCCCAGATGACGGCTTGGGGTCTACCGCACGGGATTGCCGCATGACCGCGCTCGGCACCACCCACGGCACCGGCACGCTACGCCGGCAGGCAGACGGCAGCTACGCCGGCGAGCTGCGCGACCGGTTCGGCTACGGCTGGGCGCTGTCCGGCCGGGTGGCCGAGGACGCGCAGGGCAAGCACTTCGAGCTGACCTGGGACCTGGTGCACGTCCCGGAGCAGTGGCGGCTGCCAGGCGATCCCGGCACGCCGGAACATGAGGCGGCGTCCGTTGGAGCGGACACCGCCTCGACTGAGCGCATTGGAGGCGCAACAGCATGACGAATGTCGCACAGCTCGGCACCGCATCACAACGGCTACGCGGGTGGCTGCGGGGGCGTGACCAAGTCGGCCCATACGAACTTCGCCGGGATGGCCTGTTCTGGGCGATCTACGAGACATCGACTGGTATGAGGGCGTCTAAAACCGGCTTCTACTGGAGCGAATCTGCTGCCTGCGCTGGGGCTCTTGCCCTTGTGGAAGCACGCCGCATCGGCTGGCTCGAAGCCGAGATGGGCGTCGGCGCATGACGGCGCTGCACCCCGACGTCGAGCGCGTCGCCCTGATGGGATGGCGGCTCTACCCGTGCAGCACGCGCGACAAGCGGGGCTGCATCAAGGGCGGCACGGACGCGGCGACGTGCGACCTGAGCCAGCTTGAGATGTGGGCTTGGGAGTTCCCGGGTTGCGGATGGCGCGTGGTAATGGACGGCTCCGGGGTGTGGGCTCTGGATCTCGATGTCCCCGGCGCAGACCACGCCGCCGACGGCATCTCCGCGATGGCAGCGCTGGTCCGCCAGCACGGCCACCTGCCGCCGCAGCCCCGCACGCGCTCGGGTGGCGGCGGGGCGGCGCTGTTCTTCCGACACGACGACGAACGCATCTCAGGCAAGACCGGGACGCCGGCGCCGGGCATCGATCCGCGCAGGGGGAGGCTGTCGGTCACGATCCCGCCGTCGGTCCACATCACGACAGGCCGGCCCTACCGCTGGCTGGTCGCACCCTGGGACGTCTCGCCGCCGACGGCGCCCGCGTGGCTGCTGCGCGCGGTGGCGCCGCCGTCGGAACCGGCCCGGCCGGCGATGCCCACATGCACGATGGACACGCGGGCGCGGCGCCGACTACACAGGGCGATCGACGCCGTGGTTTCGGCGCCGTCCGGCGGAGCGAATGACTGTCTCAATAAGGAAGCCTTCGCCGTGGCCCGGCACTGCGCCGCCGGCGTCCTGTCCGAAAGCGAGGCGGTCGAGGCGCTCTATGCCGCAGCCCGAGCCCGGTCGGTACCGCATCTTGAGGCGAAGGACACGATCCGCTCGGCGTTCCGTGGGGGCTACCGGCATCCACTGGAGGCTGCATGGGCCGGCCGGTGAACGACATGCCACCCTCAGATCCCGGCGAGCGAGCCGCGCAGGTCATCGACATGTTCGCCGACGGCCGCGGTGGCGGGCAGAACAAGGGCGTCCATCACCTGCTGGCGGTGCTGCAGAAGAACGACAAGGGCGTCGTGCAGCCTACGCTGGCGAACGTCCTGCTGATCCTGGCGCATGACCCGCCGCTGGCGGGCATGGTCGGCTACGACGAGTTCAACGCCCAGCACCTGATCCTGCGCAGCCCGCCGCCGTCGGAGGATGGCGAGCAGCTCCTGCCGGGACCCTACCCGCGGGTGTGGGGCGTCGCCGACGTGGCACTGGTGCAAGCCTACCTGCAGCGCATCTGGTCCGGGCGCATCACCCAGCAGACCGTCGAGCAGGCGATGGTCACGGCCGCCGAGCGCCGGCGTTTCCACCCGGTGCGCGACTGGCTGGCGACGCTGCGGTGGGACAGCACGCCGCGGCTCGACACCTGGCTGCGCTCCGCCTTCGGATGCCCGGATGACGACTACCATGCAGCAATCGGAGCCAAGTTCCTGATCGCCGCCGTCCGGCGCGTGCGCCAGCCCGGCTGCAAGTTCGACCACATGCCGGTGCTGGAAGGCGCCCAGGGCATCGGCAAGAGCCGGGCCTGCCAAGCGCTGTTCGGCGAGCGGTGGTTCTCCGACGCCATCCCGGAGGACCTGGCCTCGCGCGACGCGGCACTGGGACTGCTTGGCGTGTGGGGGCTTGAGTTTGCCGAGATCCAGCACCTCATCCGCAACGAGGTCGAGACGATCAAGGCGTTTCTCAGCCGCAGCACCGACCGCTACCGGCCGCCCTACGCCAAGAACTACGTCGAGCGGCCGCGACAAGGCGTGTTGATCGGCACGACCAACGCCGATGACTATCTCCGCGACACCAGCGGCAACCGGCGCATCTGGCCGGTGCTGTGCCTGTTCGCCGACGCCGACTGGGTGGAAGCGAACCGACAGCAGCTTTGGGCGGAGGCGGCGGCCCGGGAAGCGTCCGGCGAGGCGTTGTGGCTGGCCGACACTGACGCGCGGGAGCAGGCCACGGCGAGGCAGGCGGAGCGGATGTCGGAAGACGTCTGGCACGACCTGATCCATGATTCGGTGGCGCAGCAGATGGAGATCCGGGTGCCGGACATCCTCACTGCGACGCTGGGCATCCCGCGGGAGCGACAGGGGAAACGGGAGGAGATGCGCGTGGCCGCGATCCTGACCGCACTGGGCTGGGAGCGGCGCCTGGTCCGTGCGCCGGGAGATTGGCGAAAGCCACGTCGCGCATGGTTCCGGAAAACGGAACCGCCCCTCCCGGGCTCGGGCTCATGAGGTGGTTATGCCCACTCCACAAACAGGGGGTGGTTACGCGAACCTGCGTCTGGAGGTGGTTACACTGCTAGGTGGTTGCGCGAGTGGTTGCGTAAAAATTACAAGCGTTCTCAGTGCTGTAACTACTGTAACTACCTCTCTCCCCATTCTGAAGAGTATAACAGAATGACTACTATAGGGTTTTGCAAACGGCTTCGAGGTGGAACAGGTGGTGCGCGCAGCCGCGCCTGCGCTCAGACCGTCCGCGAGCTGGAGGCACGGCTGCTGGGGGAGGAGCAGGCGTGACGGTCAGGACTCCCCCACCCCATCGTTTCGCCCAGATCGCGGCTTTCACGATTCTGGCGGCCTTATGCGCATCAGCGCCGGTGTCGTTTGCGCTCACCGCCTGGACTCTCGCCAGCATCCGCGCTGAGCGCGATGCGTGGCGTGACGTGGCGCACGTCCTGCTGGGCAAAGTCCAGGCCATGCGGGATTGCGGCGATGCGACCGACAACGACACGCTTGACGGCGCCACGGTGGCCTCCCTGCCGCGATCTCTGGTGACTTTCGCACGCACCCCGCACCCCGGAGCCACCCCATGATCCCCAACGCCTGGCCCTGGCTCGCCCTCGCCGCCGCCCTCGCCGTCGCCGTGACCGCGCTCAACACCGCCCTGGCCGTCTGGTGGGGCCGCCGCTCCCGCAACGCGGAGATCGGGCGCCTTGCCGCCAAGCTCGCCATCGCCGACCAAGCGTGTGCGGACCGTGGCGCGCACATCGACGGGCTGATGCGCGAGCTGGCGGCTGCGGTGCGCGAGCGCGGGGAGGGTGGGGCGTGAACGGGTTTTACCACGTGCTTATGATCGTCGCGATGTTGGGGGACTTTCTGGTAATTGTGTCCACGCTCGTCATCGTCTGCTTGTCTGCGGTGTTAAAACGGGTCGCCAGCCGCCACAGCGCGTCGCCTGGGTCGGTCAAAGCCCAGGACACGGGGATTGACCGTCCAAAACCAGAGGGCATCAGGCGGGCTTCCTAGGGCGTTTGCGTGGCATATGCGGATCGCCCGACAGTGCTGCTGCTCGTCGCCTGACTGTCGGGCCAATGGCTGTCAGATCAGGGAGGATGGGACGTGAGCGACTTTTGGGCGGGCTTCTTTTGCGGAGTGGCATACATCGTGATCGGCGTCATCTTTATCGCATGGGGCGTCGTCACGCGGCAGTCTGGGTTTGACGGCGCAAAGGACGACGAAATGCGGGTAATCCTGGCCGCGTGGTTTCGAAAACATGGTCTATGACTGCGGACCTACGCGAGACCGCTTCAAAAACGCCCGCGAAGGCACCGCCAGCGGCTCGAACGGTCTGGCGCCATCGTCTGCACCCGGAAGTGCCGCCCACGACCTCGCAGGAGCCTGCGCCATGACCGTACCCAAGCACCCCGGCCGTACGCCCGCCCAGCGCCGTGCCCTCGACGCCATCGGATGCGAGCAGCACCCCTTGTGGTTCGCCGTGGGTGTCTGGGCGGTCCTGGTGACCTCGGGCTACACCGCTGGTCTGTTCGTCGGACGCCGCAGTCGTGCCGCTCAGCTCGCCGCTCTCTCCCGCAAATACGCGAACCTCGACGCTGAGGCGGTGGACCTGCGCACTGAGGCCGAGCGGCTGCGGGAGGAGGTGGACGATCTGGACCGGGGCAGGTGGTTTTACTACGGCCAGTGGCGCCACGAGCAGGCGAAGCGCGTGGACCTGATGGAGGTTCTTGCCAACACCTACGTCCGGAAAGGCAATCGTTTCGTCCGCTGGGCCGCTGCTGGCGTGTATCCGGCGGTTGAGCGGGGACCAGAGGGGCAGACGGGCTCAAAAACTGGCCAGGAGGCACCGCTGGTGGCTCAAAAGGTCGCGGATACGGAACGCACCGTCGAGGAAGCTACTCACGCCCACGACCCTGGAATCAAGTTATGGGAGGCTGCAGAGTGGAAAACACGTCCGCTACCTAATCCGACCATAGCGGCGTCTCGCATATCTGCCAGCACGATCCCCGTCCACGCCTCCGATGACCCCGACCGTGGACGGTATGCGGGGCTGGACCGGGGTGAGCCGATGCAGCGGGGGGTGGAGGAGTGATGGGCGAGTGGCAGCGCGACACCACCGCCCCGAGAGATGGCAGGACGATCCTCATGTTCGGTAAAAGCGGTGTTACGCTGGGCCGATGGAGCGGCAAGGACGGGTGGGTTGCTGTCGGGATCGATTTTGATGGCTCATCAAAATGGTGGTGGTGGATGCCGATTCCCGAACCTCCCGAACCTCCAGCTTGGCCGGTTGATCTGCTCGCCGCCATGAATCGTGGAGCGCCCTGATGCCCGACTGCACGCCGCACGCCAGTGGCCGACTGAGCGAGGCCGCATGACCCAGAGGAGTAAGCCAAAGGCGCCAGGTGTGTTGACAACCCGCCTTGACTCGCTTATTGGCCGTGGTGCGGTTCGGGATGCGATTTGCGCCCAGACCTGCGGTAGCTATTCAAGCCCCTCTCCCGACGCCCGCTGGTACGTGGTCGAAACCCACCCTGGCGCGGAGCACGAGGTGCTGGTCGAGTTGACCCGCCAGAAGTTCCAAACCTATTTGCCGATGCTGATCCGCCGTCCGTCCAAATTCTCGCCGGGTGACACTGAGGTGCAGCAGATCGATGCTCGGCACACGCGCGGACCGCGCAAGCATGCGGTCGCCCGCCCGGTGTTTCCACGCTATCTGTTCGTGCGTTTTGACCGGAACAGCGAGCAATGGCGCCCGATCACCAGCACGTTCGGGGTGCGCAAGCTCATCAGCTACTCTCCGGAACATCCGATCCCGATCCCGGACCGCATCGTCGAGGCGTTGCAGTCGCAGGGTAGAGCAGGCGACGGCATTATCGACAGCGCCGAGCCGCCCGATCCGAACTGGCAGCCGATCGCATCTGGGACCGAGGTGGAAGTGCTGGACGGGCCGTTCACGCGGTTCCGCGGGATCTGCACCATGTCGGCGAGCAACCGTGTGCACCTGTTGCTCAGCCTGTTCGGGCGTGACACACCGGTGGTGTTGGGGCCGCACCAAGTCAGGGTTGTGGGGTGATGCCGGTCACGATCGACATCCGGGCCGATGGCAAGGCTGCCACCGCGGCGCTCGACGACATCGCTCGCAAGCAGATCCCGTTTGCCATCGCGAGGGCACTGACAACCCTGGCCAAGCTGGGTCAGCGTGGCGCTCAGGACGAGATGCAGAAGGTGTTCGCCCACATGGTGGGCTTCACCAGGCAGGGCATCGGGATTGAGGCGGCACGGAAGGACACGCTTCAGTCCCGGGTGTTTGTCAAGCCGTTGCAGGCGCAGTATCTGGGCCTGGAGATCGCTGGTGGCACGCGCACGCCGAGCAACAACACGCGCATCGTCTCGCGCGCGCTGACGCTGCCAGGGGTGGGTGCGCGACTGAGTGCGGCGGGCAACCTGCCACGTGGCTACGTCTCCAAACTGGCGGAGATGGCCGAGGCTGGGAAGGGTCCGAGGAAAGGCACGACCGTCGTCAAGTTCACCGGCTCGGGCCCGAACGGCAAGGGACCTGGCGGTTTCTTCCTGCGCCTGCCGAACGATCACATCCAGCGCCTGATCTCGTTTGAGGCCAGCGCCGAATACAAGCCGAAGTTTGCCTTCGAGCAGACGGTGCGCACGGTCGTAGCGGCGAACGTGCAGGGGGTGGTGGGCGCGGCCCTGACGGCAGCCCTGGCGACCGCGCGGCCCTGATGGCAGCGTTCCGGACGGATGGTCGGAGCCATGTGCCGGAGGTTGAACATCTGAAGGAGCCATGCACCCCCCTCATGGGTCCTTCCTGTAAGCCTTTGGAAACACGGGTAATTCACACCCCGATGCGCAACTAGCTGTGAAACTTTGAAATTTGCTTAACAATTAACAGATGTTTGATAGAACAGTGAAGCCAAACGCTGCTGCAAACAGCGTCTGGCTTCTGGCCAACCCAAGCTGAGTGAGAGCGTAGGATGGTTGACAAGACGCTACCGCAGAAGCGGTGTGACTTCTATGTCTACATGCTGCTTCGTGAAGATGGATCCCCATTCTACGTGGGGAAGGGGTGCGGGCGGAGATGTCGGCACCATTTCAGTTCTGCGCGGGCTGAAAGGTCGCCAAAAGCCAAGGTCATTCGGCGCATGCACGCTGCTGGTGTGGCACCAGAAATTGTTAAGCTGGCGTCCGGCTTAACTGAGCCCGAAGCCTTCGCGCTAGAGATCGACACGATCTCGCGCATAGGGCGGAAGCCCAATGGCCCTCTGTGTAATCTGACTGATGGCGGCGAGGGTGCCGTTGGTTCAAAGCACAGTGCTGCGGTGTGTGAAGCGCAGCGCGCACGGATGAAAAACGCGTTTCACAATCCCGAGGTCGTGGCCTGTATACGAGCTGGGCATGCGCGGCTATGGGCATCAACATCAAGGCGCGCAGAAGTCACTGCCAAGATCAAGGCCGCGTGGGACGTGAACGGCTTGCGAGGCGTTCACGCTGAGCGCGCCAAGGCGCGTATGCAGGTCCCCGAGGTGAAAGCCAAAGTCATGGAGGCGCTTCGCGCCCCTGCGTCTCTGGCCAAATTGAGCGCGGCTTTAAAGGTTGTTTACCAGGCACCGCAGAAACGGGATGAGGCAGCGTTACGCGCTAAGGCAGCGTGGGCGAACCCGGGTGCACGAGCGGCACAGGCTGCACGGTCCAGAACACGATGGGCGAACCCGGATTTTCGAGCACGCGCTACGGCTCTGATGGGCACGGCAGAGGCTAGGGCAACGGCAAGCGCTGCTATGAATGCTCAGTGGGCAGACCCGGTATATGCGGCTTCGCAGCGAGCGCTGCGATCGTCGCCCGAGTGGCGCGCAGCTCATGCTGCAAGGCTGAATGAGCCGGAAACAAGGGCGGCCATAAGTAAGAGTGGGTTGGCTGCCTGGGCAGCCCCGGATGTTCATGCATCTCGGAAGGCTGCGCTGAATGCTCCAGACGCAAAGGCCGCCATGTGTGCCGGGCAAGCCGCTCGGTGGAAGGATGGCGAGGAGCGCCGGAAACAGTCGGCTCGGGTGAAGGCCCATTTTGCCGATCCGGATGTACGAGAAGCGCAGCGCGCCAAGGCGGTGGCGCAATGGGCTGATCCAGCAAGGCGCGCGGCGGCAGCGGAACGCGCAAGGATGCAAGCTGCTACACGGAGAGCGGCTAAGTTGGCTGCGAACGGATAAGATGTCCCAGCTTGTCTCAAAGGCAGAATTTGCATCCATGCACGGCGTCAGCCGAGCCGCTGTAACTCAGTGGGGTAAGCTTGACCGGTTGATCATGCGGGATGCCATGGTGGATGTGGAAGCATCCAACGCGTTGCTTCAGAAGTATCGCAAGGGCGGGAGCGTTTCCGCATTGGACAGCGGTAAGACTGATCCGGCTCGGATGATGGTTGCTGAAGGGGATTCTGCTGAGACGGTAGCGGCCAATATTCTAGCAACCTCGGGCGTTGAGTGGACCATAGACGAAGCGAAGCGCATTAAGGAAAGCTATCTCGCGCTTCTTAATCAATTAGAATACGACCAGAAGTCCGGCGCAGTTGTATTGGTTGAGGATGTGGCTGACACCATTGGCAAAGAATACGCTTTAGTGCGAACGCGCTTACTGGCAATTCCTGCTGAATGCGCCCCACAAATACAGCGGTTTAAAACCGTTGTTGAAGTCCGGGATTTTCTCCACCGCACAATAGTGGAGGCGTTGGAAGGATTGACTAGGGATGGGGGAAACATCTCCTAGTAGTTACAAAAAAGGTAAGATTGGTTGTCAGCAAGCTGCGTTTGCAGCCAGACGAGCAAATCTAAAGCCGCCGCCGAAACTCACCCTGTCGCAATGGGCAGAGCGGCATGCGGTCTTGTCTCGCGAGACATCTGCTCAGACGGGACGGTTTAGGGCTTTTGGATATCAAACCGGCATGCTGGATGCCGTGACCGACCCGGCAGTGACCGAGATAACGGTCATGAAAAGTGCCCGGGTTGGCTACACGAAGATGCTGGACCACACGGTAGGGTTTTTTATACACGCCGATCCTTCACCAATTCTTATGGTGCAACCAAGAACAGAAGACGCGGAATCTTATAGCAAGACCGAAATTGCGCCAATGTTGCGTGATACTCCGGTCTTAGCTGCGATAGCAGGAGAACAGAAGACCAAGAACTCAGATCAGACCATTCTTTCAAAGATTTTTAAGAACGGTGCGTCGTTGACACTGGTGGGCGCAAATAGCCCCGCAGGGTTTCGTAGGATTACTGCTCGGGTTATCTTGTTTGACGAAATCGACGGTTATCCGATCGGGGGTGCCGGCAACGAAGGTGACCAAATAGCGCTTGGAAAAAAGCGCGGAGAGACGTTTTTTGATCGGCTTGTGATCATGGGCTCGACGCCCACGGTCAAGGGCGTCAGCCGGATCGAGAAGTCCTGGGAGGAGAGCGACCAGCGCCGCTACCACGTGCCGTGCCCGCACTGCGCGGAGATGCAGACGCTGGTCTGGGGCGGTAAGGACACGCCCCACGGCCTGAAATGGCGCCAGGACGAGCGCGGGCAGCACCTGCCCGAGACGACGATCTACGTGTGCATCAACGGCTGCGTCATTGAGGAGGCCGACAAGCCCGCAATGATCGCCGCCGGCGAGTGGCGCGCGAGCCGGCCGTTCAAGGGCCACGCCGGGTTCCACATCTGGGCCGGCTACAGCCTGTTCGTGAACGCGTCCTGGGCGCGCCTCGTGGCCGAGTGGCTCCGCGTGAAGGACGACCCGCTCGCCAGGCAGACCTTCGTCAACCTGGTGCTCGGAGAGCCCTACGAGGAGCGCGGCGACAACGTGCTGAGCGAGCGCGTGCTGGCGGGCCGACGCGAGGTCTGGGCGGCCGAGGTGCCGGACGGCGTAGCGGTCCTGACCGCAGGCTTGGACACCCAGGGCGACCGGGTCGAGGTCGAGATCGTCGGATGGGGCCGCGACGAGGAGCGCTGGTCGATCGCCCACGAGGTGATTGAGGGCGATCCCGGAGCGCCGGCGTTGTGGGACGAGGTTGACGCGCTGCTGCGCCGAACCTGGACAAGGGCAGACGGCCGGACGTTCTCCGTGATGGCGGCCTGCGTGGACTCGGGCGGGAACCACACGGAGAAAGTCTACGAGTTCAGCAAGGCGCGCCTAGGGCGCCGGATCTGGGCGATCAAGGGCGAATCAGCCAAGGGCGGGGCCCGCTCCCCCGTCTGGCCGACGAAGCGGCCGAGCGCCAAGACCAAGACGACGTTCCGCCCGGTCATTGTGGGCGTGAACGCTGCCAAGGATGCGATCCGCTACCGGCTGGCGCTCGACCAGCCTGCGCCCGGCCAGCCGAAGCCGGGCTTCATGCACTACCCGGCCGACCGGGACATGGGGTTCTTCTCGCAGTTGCTGGCGGAACGCTCGGTGGTGAAGGCGGCCAATGGCCAGCGCTACCGCGTCTGGGAGCAGATCCCTGGCCGAGCCAACGAGGCGCTCGACCTCGCCGTCTACTCCTACGCCGCGCTGTGCGGGCTGCTGCACTTCGGACTGAAATTGAACAGGCGCGCCGACGAAATCGTCGGGACGCCCGGCGCCGCTCGATCCGTTCCAACGCCTGAAGATGCGGCCGGTGAGGCCGTCGACATCGCCATTGTCCCGCGCGCGCCGCCGCAGGCCGCTGTCCCGACGGGCCCGCGGGTTACCACACCCGGCCACCGACGATCGATCGCAAGCCAGCTCGCATAGGGAGGAACACGATGCCAGCCATCTACGGCGTCTCGCCCGTCCCTGCGGGCCCTGCGTACATCACCCAAGGCCTCTACGCCGGCATGACGACAGCCACGCTGGCGGCGAACCTCGCGCAGGCGCAGGCCGCGTACAACCTGCTGAACTGCGGGGCGAAGGTCGCGACGGCCTCCTATTCGCAGGGGGACGGCTCGCGCTCCGTCACCTACGGCACCAGCAGCCTCCCGGGGCTGATGGCCTACATCCAGTCGCTCCAGGTGGCGCTCGGCATCGTCGTCCAGGCGCGCCGGCCTCTGCGCCCGTACTACTGCTGATGGGCGAGGTCCGCATCCTGGGCGCCGACGGCCTGCCGCTGCCGCCCGCACGGCCCAGAACCTCGGCCCTTGCCGGCGGCGGAGGCCGCTTCGGTTACGGCGGCACGCCCTATGACGCCGCGAGCCATCATGGCCAGCACATGGCCGAGTGGAGCCCCTACCTGTGGAGCCCCGACGGCGAGCTGAACCAGTATCGCGACCGGATTGTCAGCCGGGCCCGCGACCTGGTGCGCAACGACGGCTGGGCTTCGGGCTCGGTCACGCGGGTGCTTGACAACGCGATCGGCGCGAATTTCCGCCCGATCAGCAAGCCTGACCATCGCTTCCTGGCGACCCACAGCGGCAACGCTGCCTTCGACGCCATCTGGGCCAAGGAGTTCTCCTCGGCGCTGGACGCCCACTGGCGTTCCTGGTCCGACGACCCCGGCCACTACTGCGACGCCGCGCGCAACATGACGTTCGGGCAGATGTGCCGGGTGGCTTTCCGCCACGAGCTGGTGGACGGCGACGCCCTGGCCGTCATGCAGTGGATTCCGGCACGCCTCGGGCTGGGCCGGGCGCGCTATTGCACGGCAGTGCAGCTGGTCGACCCCGACCGGCTGTCCAACCCCTACCAGGTGTTCGACAGCCAGGCGACGCGGGGAGGGGTCGAGGTCGACGGGTATGGCGCCGCGATCGCCTACTGGATCCGCAAGGCTCACCAGGGCGACTGGTTCAACGCAGCCGAGAGCCAGAGCTGGGAACGCGTGCAGCGTGAGACGCGGTGGGGGCGCCCCGTCGTCGTCCACCACTTCGTAGGCGAGCGGGCAGGCCAGCACCGCGGCGGCGCTGGTATCTTCACGCCGATCATGCAGCGCCTGAAGATGCTGGTGAAATATGACGAGACCGAGGTTGATGCAGCGCTGATCAACGCCATCTTCGGTGCCTACATCGAGAGCCCGTTCGATCCCTCGCTGGTGGCCCAGGCCATGGGCGAGGGCGCGGCCCTGCCCGACGACGACTCGCTCTCCGGCTACCAGGCCGGCCGCGCCGACTTCCACCGCGAGCGCCGGCTTTCGGTCAACGGCGCCCAGATCCAGTCGCTCTACCCCGGCGAGAAGATGGGCGTGATCGCCGCGGCGCGGCCGGCCGGCAACTTCGCGGACTTCGAGTCCGCGATCCTGCGCAATGTCGCTTCGGGCCTCGGCCTCTCGGCGCAGCAGGTCAGCAACAACTGGTCGGACGTCAACTATTCGTCGGCCCGTGCTGCCATGCTCGAAGCGTGGAAGACGCTATCTCGCCGCCGGCACGACTTCGCGGCCGGGTTTGCGGCAAAGGTGCGCATGGCGGTCCTGGAGGAGGTCTTCGACGTCGAGGATTTGCCGATGCCGTCCGGTCAGGTGCCGGAGTTCCTCGAGTGCGCGGTCGCCTACGCGCGCTGCAAGTGGTTGGGCCCGGGCAAAGGGGCCGTCGATCCGAAGGCCGAAGTCGAGGGCAGCATCCTCAAGATCGCTGCGGGACTATCGACCTACGA
>JAABUH010003359.1_pt1 | contig 13853 bp, 14 predicted proteins | sample 5559121 | NCBI WGS metagenome assembly JAABUH01 (sample SAMN10711871, study PRJNA513364) | rock metagenome | isolation source: Antarctica rocks | place: Antarctica: Victoria Land, Battleship Promontory nord | collected 2015-12-28 | reverse complement strand
CGACCAGGCTGGGCGGCGCCTGGAGGTGTTTCACGCCCACTGCGCCCAGGCCGAGGTGCCCGAGCTCACCCGGCTGGCCAGGACAATCAAGGCCTGGAAAGACGAGGTACTCGCCTACCACACCACTGGCCTCTCGAATGGGCCCACGGAGGCCGTGAACCTCCTCATCGAAAAGACCCGGCGCATCGGCCACGGCTTTCATAACTTTGACAACTATCGGCTGCGCTTGTTACTCAGCTGTGGCGTGAAGTGGCAGACTCGTCCTGCTGCTCGAATCAGAGGTCGTCAACCACGCTTGGCCGCGTAGAGCCGCCAGAGTTTGATCACCGATCTCCAGCACCAGGTCGTGGTAGGCACCTGGCTCGACCTCCAAGTCGAGCCCCAACACCCCGTCACTGCGCCGGGTTGCTCCCTGCGCACCCGACCAGCGCAGGTGGAGCGGACCGCTGCGAGCGCTCCAGGTCCCCTGGTGACCATGCAGGTCGCCCATGGGCTGGCGACCGAACTCGGCGCGGGCGTCAAGCACAACCCGAGTGGTGGCCTTTCCCTCCAGGGCGCAGACCCGGCGCAGCACCACCGCGGTGTGCGGGTCGGCCGGAAAAGCCAGGGCCTCTCGGCACTCGACGAGGCCATTGGTTGTCACCCAGCGGCTGTGCCAGATGAGCGAGCCGTCCTCGTAGTAGCCGCCCCACACGTAGCGGGCCGCGGCCGGGGTGATGGCGTACAGGCCCCCACCGCCGATGAGTGAGGAGAAGACCGCGTCGGAGTCCCAGCGAGGAGCGCACATCCAGGCGAAGTCACCCCGGGGGCCCACCAGGATGCCGCGCTCCCCGTCGGCCAGCAGGGCGTACTCCCGCAGTACGTGCGGGGGGAAGTCGGTGGCGATCTCTGACTGCTTGGGGGAGGCCATGGGACAGTTGATACCAAGAATTGCAGCAGCTCAGGTTCACAACGTGGCCCGAGCCGGCGAAGACCCGGCTACTGCCGCCCCATCCTGTGCTCCAGGACCAGCTTCTTGTAGCGCACGGTATTCACCACCGCCTGGCCAAAGGTCTTGGCCGTCTTGGGCAAGGACTTGAGGAAGCTCGGGTCCATGAAGCCCCCGGCCTTGTCACTGAAGGAGCCGCGCGCCCCGTGGTCGGTGTGGTGGTCGGCCGGCTCATAGAGGTTGACGGGCCGGTCAGGAGTGACCGCCTCGGGCGTGAGCTGGGCCTCCCATGCTCCGATGGCCGCGTAATGGTTGCCCAGGCCGGGGAACAAGCTGGCCGCCACCACCAACAGCTTGTTCCACGATCCGATGACCTTGTCCCGCCGCCCGTCGAGGGCAGTGTCCACGATGAACTTGGCCGGGACCTCGGGCTGGTAGATGGGGGGCACGGGCATCGGATGGTGGCTCATAGTCGTCTCGCACCAGTCGAACTGGGGAGTGTTGACCGCCGGGAGGTGGACCATGCTCATGCGGACGTGGCTGTGGTCGTGGATGAGCTCGGCCCGGGTGGACTCGAAGAAGCCCCGACAGGCGAACTTGGAGGAGCAGTAGGCCGACTGCAGCGGGATCCCGATGAAGGCCAGGGCCGAGCCGATGTTGACGATCGCCCCCCGGTCCCTCGGCCGCATCCGGGCCAGGGCGGCCTTGGTGCCCCATACCTGTCCCAGGAAGGTGACCTCGATGGCCCGCTGGAAGTCCGCCGGCTTCACGTCCCACGACGGGGCGAAAACCGTCGTCATGGCGTCGTTGACCCAGACGTCGATCGGCCCCAGCTCGTCCTCGACCTGGCTGGCCGCCCGGTCAACCTGGTCGAACTGCGACACGTCGGTGGGAATCACCAGCGCCTTGGTCCCCGCGCTCTGCACCTCCTTGGCCGCCGCCTCCAGGCCGGCCTGTCCCCGGGCCAGCAGGGCCACGTCGAACCCCCGCTGGGCGAACTCCCGGGCCGTCGCTCTCCCGACCCCCGCCGAAGCACCAGTGATCACGGCAACCTGAGTCATCTCGGTCAACTCCTTTTCGAGGGTGGGGACCCGACCAGCGGGCCAGCAGATCATCAACGCCGTAGGGCGGTTATCCCCTGGGCGTCTCCCGGCACCCTTCCCCCTTGGGCGCGAAGTTATTCCGGCCCGATCACAGGGGCCGCCGGGTCTCGAACCCACAGGTCGGGGCTCAGCTTCGATTCTTGATGGCGCGGGGGTAGTCCCGCACCAACTGCTGGCCCGGTCCGGGCGGGACGCTAACTTGCCTCACCTGGTATGGGTGGCTCCTCTCCCGCTGGGCGACCCTTCTCACCCAGACCGAGCTCGTCGAGGGTGAACCACGGTTCACGGGGAGGAACCGCGGATGAACCAGTAGTTGGATCGCCAGGAAAGCCAAAGGCCAACAGTAGGTCGGCCCAGTGCACCAATTGTCGAATGGTTCGATGTCCCCAGATCCAATCGCCGATGCGCTTCGCCCACGCTGGAGTCGTTAGCCACAGACCAGCGCCCGGTGCTGCGCCCGCGGCTATTTGCCGGCGCCTGCGGCGTGCGGGCTGCGGGCTTGGCCGATCTCAGCTGGCAGTGGTAGACGGTTAAGGTGCACCGATCGGACCATGTCGATGGTCGGCTTGATGGCGAAGAGCACCGATCCGATCAAGAAGAGCCAGTCGGCAGAATACGTCGTCGATTTCGAAAAGAAGAGGGCGCTACCGATGACGAAGCACGTGGCAGCGCCGAAGTCAACCGCCGTACGCACCACCTGATACCGCCAATAAATCTCCGGTGTCGTGGGCTGAGATCGTTCAGCAATGGGTCCAGCACCTTCATCGTGGAGCCGGGTATACCCTCGGCCTCGAAGGAGCAAACGATGAGCCACACAACGTCGAAGCCAACCCCGACATCCGGGTCCATGGCCCGACCGCATAACGGCACCTCGGGCGACCGGCGGACGCCTGGCACATCAGCATTGTCCATCGGTCGGGCTCTTCCTGCCGCCAGACCGGAGCCCTTACCACCGTCGGGGATCGGCCGCCTCGCTGGGAGGATCACAGCTGTGCAGACGTCGAAGCCGAGCTGACGAACCGCACCGCTCACGGCCAGGCGGATGACCACGGCGGCCTCTCCCAACCCGGCAGGCCGCAGAACACATGAAACTGGCCGCGACTCATCGTCGCCGCCATCGCACCGGTGGGCCGCCCGGGTCTCGAACCCGGCACCTTGGGATTAAAAGTCCCCTGCTCTACCCGCTGAGCTAGCGGCCCGGCGAATCCGCGGCGCCTCGGCAAAGCAGGCCAGCCGGCGGATCGTCAGCTCCAAGCTACCCGGCGCCTACCAGCCGGGCCGGTAGCATCGTCTGGATGGATCCTGACCACGCCCGTCACCAGTTGTCCCAGGAGCAGATCCGCCTCGAGGGCGTCCGGGGGCAGTTGGTCGGGGACGGCCTCACGTCCGAGAGCGAGCAGGAAAGCGTCTCAGAGCTTTCCTCCGTCGACCAGCATCCCTCCGACCAGGGCACCGAGACGTTCAACCGCGAGCGTGACCTCTCCATACTCGAGCAGGTGGAGAACGAGCTGGCCGACGTCGAGCATGCCCTGCAGCGCCTGGACGAGGGCACCTACGAGACCTGCGAGGCTTGCGGACGACCCATCGGCGAGGCCCGCCTGGAAGCCATGCCGTCTGCCCGGTTCTGTGTCGATGACCAGGCGGGCGCCGAGCGAGAGGCGCAGCGACCGTCGGGCCCCGCCTGATGGCTGTTGGGGAGCCCCGGCCACCAGGACGCAGCGCTGGCCGGCGGGCCCTGGACGCCGGCCAGGGGCTGGCGGAGTGGGGTCACAAGTATGTGCTGGCTCCTCGCTACCGCCGCTCCGAGCAGCTGCACCTGGTCAGTGGCGATGGGACCCGGCTGGCCGGCGCCAGGCTGGCCGGACCGCCCGACGCGACAGCCACTGTCGTGTTGGTCCATGGCTTCGTCAACTGGTCGCGCACGCCCCGGGTCTACGCCTTCGCCCACCTGCTGGCCCGTCATTATCACGTCGTGGTCCCTGACCTGCGGGGCCACGGCCAATCGGGGGGAACCTGCACTCTGTGCCGGGATGAGCCCCTCGACGTGGCCGCGGCGGTGGCCGCCGCTCCCTCGAACCTCCCGGTGGTCACCATCGGCATGAGCCTGGGAGGTGCCTCGGTCCTTTTGCACGCGGCCCGCTTTGGCGGGGTGGCCGGCACGGTGGCCATCAGCGCTCCGGCCTGGTGGGGGCGCTACGAGCGCTCGGGTTCGGCCCGGGTGCAGCGGCTCATCGCCTCCCCCATCCGGCGGACCATGCTGTCGGTCTTCACCCGCACCCGGATCCCGGCCAACTGCGAGGGCGTACCCGATGCCAGCGCTCTGGTGGCCGCCATCGCGCCGGCGTTCGTGGTCGTGGCCCATGACCCCGAAGACACCTATTTTGGCCCAGATCACGCCGAGCGGATCTACGAGTGGGCACAGGAGCCCAAGGAGTTGTGGTGGTACGCCAACGCCGGCCACGGCACCGACCTGTTGACCCCTGAGCTGGCCCACCGGCTGGTCGAGACCATCAACACCCGGCTGGGTGCCTGACCTACGGTGCCAGGACCTTGGGGCCCAGCTCCCAAGTGCCCCCGTGGCCCCCCGCATCCTCACCACACTCGTACTCGACCCAGCGACCGCACAGGTTGGCAAGGGGGAGCGGCTCGGCTCCCAGGTGCTCCTCGACGGCTCGGACGACGCCACCGTGACAGATCACCAGCAGCTGTCGTCCGGGCCAGCGGACCCCAAACCCCTCCAGGCTGGCCGTCGCCCTGGCCAACAGCTCGGGCGTGGACTCGCCCCGCGGTGGACGCTCGAGGCTGCCGTCCCGAAAGGCCACCAGCTGGCCGGGCCAGGCAGCTTCGATCTGCTCCCTGGTCAGGCCGGTCCACGCCCCGATGTCACGTTCGCGCACTCCCGCATCCACCACCACCGGCTCCACGCCGAGCCGTTGAGCCACCGGCCAGGCGGTCTGGCGGGCTCGGCACAGATCGGACGATGCGACCACCGACAGCTCTGGCCAGGTGTCGCTCAGCCAACCGGCCGCCGAGGCCACCTGGCTGGCCCCCTGGCCAGACAAAGGTGGGTCGCCCCATCCCTGCCAACGACCGTTGGCATTCCAGATGGACTGGCCGTGGCGGAGCAGGAGGAACCGGGTGGCGGCCACGCACCATTCAACCCCATGCAGGTGACGATCCCACCACCGGTCTGGTCGCGGGCCCTCGAGCCCGGCCCCGCCGCCTCGGGCCAGGATTCTCAGCTAAAATGGCGTTCCACAGTCACTTGGGCGGTGACGACCGGGCGAGCGAGGTGGGGGCCGGACGTCAATTGGGGCCAGTCCGATGCGGTGACGGATGCCCGAAAGGAGGCTCTGGTGGCACTGGCACTGGCCAATCTGGGAACTGTTCACGAAGGGCCACGCCGATTGCTGGAGCCCGAGCGGATAAGGGCTTACGCAGCGGCGACCAACGACGACAACCCAGCCTATTGGTCGGGGAATTGTGCACCACCGATCTTTGGAGTGGTGCCGAGCTGGGAACCCATTCGCTCGGCGGTGGCCGATATGGTGCCCAGCCAGGCCATGGACATGATCGTCCACGGCGAGCAGGACATGCACTTCCATCGCCCGCTGGTGCCAGGCAGCTCTCTCGTCACCCGGGCCGCGGCCCACAGCGTTCGGGTCGGTCCATCCGGCACCCGTTGCACCGTCCGCGCCGACAGCCGGGACAGCACCGACGGCGAGGCAGTACTGGAGCAGTACGTGACGATCGTGGTACGGGGCCTGACCGGGGGCACCAACGCTGGGACCGACAAGCCGGGGCACGCCTTTCCGGAGCCGGCCCGGGCCGCACCCATCGGCTGTCTGGCCACCGTTGTCGACCTCGATCAGACCTCTCGCTACCGCGATGCCTCCGGGGACGACAGCCTCATCCACGTGGACGAGACTTTCGCCAGGAGCGTCGGCCTGCCCGGGGTGATCGTCCATGGGCTGTGCACCATGGCCATGGCCAGCCAGGCAGTGATCGAGCTGGCGGCGGGCGGTGATCCCGGACGTGTGCGTCGCGTGGCAGCTCGTTTTGCGAAAATGGTCCTTCCCGGCACTCGCCTCTCGACCACTGTCTATGACGCAGGGGAGCGAAACGGCCGGGCGGCCGTCGCCTTCGAGAGCCTTGCCCTCGGGTTGCAAGGCGCGCCAGACAAGGTGATCACCAACGGATGGGCCGAGGTGGCCCGTTGACCGACCGGGGTCTGGGCTCCAGGGATCTTGATGAGGCACCACGGCAACCCTGAGGCTCTTCGCGGCGGCCCGGGAGGCGGCCGGCACCGCCCGAGTGACACTACCCGGCGCAACGGTCGACGAGGTGCTCGAGGAGGCCCGAGTCCGCTTCGGGGACCAGTTCGCGGCGGTCTTGGCGATCAGCCGAGTCTGGGTGAACGGCCATCCGGCCGAATTGGCCATCACGGTGTCCCACGAGGACGAGGTAGCGGTGTTGCCGCCGGTCTCCGGCGGATCCGAGTAACCCAAGCCGCCCTGGTCAAATCGTCCCGTGGGCTGGCCGCCGCCGCCGGCTCCGCTTCCGAGCGGATCGCGGTGGCGGCCAAGTCGGCACGCCGGCGGCCCACGGTGGCCGGCTCTCCCGCCGGGCAGGCGTCGGCGGCCCCGTCCGGGCCGCCCGAGTTGGCCGGGTCTCCCGCCGGGCAGGCCCCGGCGCCGCCGTCCGGGCCGCCCGAGTTGGCCGGGTCTCCCGCCGGGCAGGCGTCGGCGCCGCCGTCCGGGCCGCCCGAGTTGGCCGGGTCTCCCGCCAAGCAGGCCCCGATGCCCGACTCGGGTGGCGGGGCCTCGAGCGTTGCTCCCCCGCCACGTCGCCCGCAGGCCGCCCCGGCCCACAGGAGTGCTCCGCTTATTCGGCTGAGCCTGGCTTGGACGGCCGTGACGGTTGGCGCGATCGTTGCCGGACAGGTGCCGGTGGCGGCGTGGCTGGCAGCGGTCTGTGCGGTGGCGGCGGCCCAAGCCTGTCGTTCGTGGCGCTCTGAGGGACGCCGCCCTTCCCCACTGATGGGTGCGGCTGGCGCGTTGATCGTGGTGAGCTCGGCTTTGGCTGGGCCCCTGCCTCCGGCGGTGGCTGCCGGTGGAATCCTGGCGGTGACCGGGCTGGCTGGCCTCATCCCTGGGTGGTCCAGCCGGGCGCTGTTGCTCACCGGCGCGATTGCGGTGGCGGCCGGTGGGTGTGGGGCCGCCATCGTGGTGGACCGAGCGCATGGACCACTGTTGGCTCTTGGGCTGTTGGCCATGGCTTGCGCTTACGACGTCGGTTCGTACCTGGTTGGCTCGGGAGCTGGGAACTCCTGGGAAGGTCCTGTTGCCGGCATAGCCGCCATCGGAGCCGTCACCCTGGCGTTGGCCGCAGCGGTGACCATCTCCAACCCCGGAGCGGGGCCGTGGGCACTGGGTGGGCTGGCCGCCCTGCTTGCGCCAGCCGGGACCCAGGTGGCCTCGCGGCTATTGGGCAAGCCCCAAGACGAGAGGGGCGCCCTACGCAGACTGGACAGCCTGATCCTGTTGGCCCCGGCCTGGGCCTTCCTCGCTCCTCGACTCCTCGGCTGAGCCAATGGTGAATGCGCTGCCCCTACGGAGCAGCGTTCGGCTTACTTCTTGGTATCGGCGAAGATACTGGCGATCTCGCCGATCTGGTTGAGCAGGTCGTCGGCCACTGCCACGTCATTGGTCTTCTTGGCCTGTCCAGCCGCCTTGGTCGCCTTCCAGAACAGGTCATGCAGCTGCGGATGCTTCTCCAGGTGCTCAGGCTTGAAGTAATCGGTCCAGAGCACCCACAGATGGTGCTTGACCAGATCGGCCCGCTCCTCCTTGATGACCACGGCTCGGGTCTTGAAGACGTTGTCGTCAGATCCGTGGAACTTCTCCATGCAGCCCTTGACCGACTCGGCCTCGATGCGAGCCTGGGCCGGGTCGTAGACTCCGCACGGGAGGTCGCAATGGGCCAGGGCCACCTCAGGGGGGGACAGCCGGTCGGCCAGGACGAGGACACGGGACAAGATGCTCATTTCCAGGCTCCTTTGTACCAAACGCAGTCGATGGTGTCCCGGCCACCTTAGCGGCCGACGCCAGATCCTGACGGTGGCGACCGATGAGTCGGCCTGGCTGGCGGTGCTACTGGCGGCAGCCCGGATAGGGCCGTGGCTCCGACGGGTCGAGGTGTCAGGAGACAGCATGATGCCCACCCTGGAGCCCGGTGATCGATTGCTGGTCCTGCCATGGGGAAAGCTCAGAGCAGGTGACGTGGTCGCCCTGTCTGACCCTCGCGCCACCTCTCGTACCCTGGTCAAACGAGTAGTCGCGCTGGGCTTTGTCGGCGTCGAGGTGGTGGGCGATCAACCTCAGGCCAGCACCGACAGCCGGACCTTTGGTCCCGTGCCGCGGCGTGCAGTCAAGGGGAGGGTCGTCTACCGTTATACCCCCGCCCATCGGGTCAGGCGGTGGCGGCGGGGCCAGGACTGACTACACCGTCCTGTGGGCTGGGCCGGCCCCAAAAAGAGAGGAAGCGAAGCCCGGGCTTCGCCTCCTCTCGTCGACTATTGCTCCGCCATCACCTGGCCGGTTGCCGGCAAGGATCAGAGGACCACGTTCGTCTCCTCAGCCCCAAGGCGCTGACTACGCGGTTCGTTGGGCCGGCCGGCTGGCGACAGCGGGCTCGGAGTGGCCCCCGGTTGGACCGGGGACCCTTACTGGCCGGGTGGACCGCTCTCCTCGGACGGACCCGTCGGACTGGTCATCAGGGGCCTCCTTTCGGGTGTCGGCATTAGCGAGCCCACTTATTGCGCATTGGGCCGTCGTGTCAAGGCGACAGGCGCCGGGCGGCTGGCCGGATGCGCCGGCTGGTCTGGCCCCAACAGAACGTCCTGCTCAGGTACACCGTCGGCTCGCACGGGTGCACGATGCCTCCAGGCACGGGTCTGGGTCACCAAGGTGGTGCCCCCCACCCCCATGACGGCCAGTATGACCAGCACCAAGGGCAGGCCGACGGTGTCGAGGTTGGGAACGTGCAGGCCGGTGGCCCAGCTCAGGTTGACCACCCCCGGGAAGGCCAGGCCAAAGGCTCCCGCAAATACGAATGCCGCGCCGCCCCAGGTGAGGGTTCGAGCAGCGGTGGTCAAGGCCACGTGGCGGACGCCCTCGGGCGACAGCCCGCAACGGGTCGCCACCCAGCCGAAGGTGGCACCGAGGAGCATCTGCATCACTGTCGTGCCCAGCCCGAACACGGCGCCCGGTACCCATCCGAGGGCGGCTGACGGCATGGCCGGAGCCAGCACGGTGTAGATGATTATGGCGAAGGCCCCGAACCCCCAGCCCGCTACGAAGCCGTGTACGGCCGGCATCCACGGTCGGGGATCGGCCAGCCATGTACCTGGCGCAGTGATGGGGGAGCAGTCGGCGTGGGGTTGCCGGCGATGTCCGGGCAGGTGGAGGTGGAATACCTGACCGCGCCGCAAGATGAGCACACCGGCCACCGCCATCAGCACTCCGACCACCACGTACATGACATTGTCGAGGGATTTGAAGGTGAACAGCCGCGAAAGCCCGAGATAGGCCAACTCGCTGGTCAGCGCCCGTTGCAGGGTAAAAGCGAGGGAGAACGTCAGCCCAGCCGTGAGCCCCCGGCGGGTGGAGTAGCTCCCGATGGCATAGCTGAAGGTGATGGGCCAGGTGTGCTCGTCGGGCGTGATCCCGTGGACCATGCCGAGCAGGACCGCGATGACGAGGACCGTCAAGCCGCTCACATGGGTCGGACTGAACAAGTTGAGGGCCACCAGTGTCATCCCGGCCTCCCGACGATCGCCGGATGGGCAACGCCGCCGGCATGCCCCGTATCGCCGCCTCGCCTGGCGACCAGTCCATCAGCATCGGCCGCGGCGGGCGCTGATGGACCGCCACTGGACTCGAGGCGCCGGCATTGTGGGCAAGTGCCAGTAAGGACCAACCAGTGACCGCTGACTGCGAATCCTGTCGCCTGCTCCGCCTCAGCCAGCGCGCCGGCGACCACTCCGCACGGGACCGGGCTCACCTGGCCGCAGCCATTGCAGAGTAGGTGGTCGTGATGGTCTGCCTGCAGCTCGAACCGAGCTCGCCCATCGTCCAACTCGAGCTTGCGAACCACGCCATCGCTCTCCAGCTTGGCCATGGCCCGAAAGACCGAGGAGAAATCGGCAGGCGTGCCCCGCTCAGTCAGGGCCGTCTGCAGATCCTCCAGGGTCCAGGCATGGCGGTCGTCCTGGCGCATGAAGGTGGCCAGGTCACCGGGGATCCGCGGTCGTCTACCCATGGCCGCACCTTAGCCGGTTCTGCAATCCCTTTGCACAACTACATTGTGCTACTGGTGTGCGTGGTCCTCAGGGCGTCACATCGGTCGTAACCCTACGGTCTCGGCGACCGTGGACTGGGCCTGGTCGCGGGTAGCAAAGCCCACCTCCTCACCTGGCTCGACGAGGCTCGGTGCTACCAACGTGGCCGTCGCCAGGTGCCAGGCATCCATCGCTCGGATTGCGTGCAGTCGCACCAATTGCAACGCCTGCGTCTCGACGTCCTCCCGGCTCGCCGCGACCACAGTGACGAGGCCGTCGATACTGAGGTCTGCGTCGAGCAGGGCCAACAGGCCGTGCTCGTCTGCTCGACCAGCGCGCGCCGCCCGTACGAGGGCTCCGGAGACCTCGATCCTGGTCCAGGTGCCGGTGATCATCCCAAGTTCGGGATCGTCGAGCAGCGCCACCGCCGCGTCATGGCCTGTCTCATCGCTCAAGTAGACACGCGCCAGCACCGAGGAGTCGAGGTAGACGATCACGTCCTTTCGCGTTCCTCGGACAACAACCGATCCACAACCGGGCCGGTTCCTTTCGTCGATGCGACGATGCGGCGGCGGCGGACCCTACCTATCGGCGTTGCCGATGACGTCCGGAGGATACCCAGCATCGCGGCCCGTGCCCGTAGTCGTGCCCGCCGGTCACCCTCATCGGCATCGGCCGCCGCGTCGAGGATCTCGGTCGCTACCGCGTTCACACTTCGCCCGTCCCGGGCGGCGCGGGCCGTCAGCCGGCGGTGGACCTCGTCGGGCACTCTGAGCAGAAGTTGCTTCACTGAACCGATGATATCACTCCCTTGAAGTGCTATCACCAGGGCCGTCGAACGCCGTGCCTGTACCTGGACGCCTGCTGGTCAAGCGTTACGTGTCGGAGCCGGGGGCGTCGGGCTCTTGCCTCTCCTTTGCGGGTGGTGGAGACGATGGGACTCGAACCCACGACCCCCTGCTTGCAAAGCAGGCCGACGCCATGATGATCCTCGTCGCCTTGTGGCCGATTATGCCCGTGACCTGGGCTATTGCTTCTATGAGGAGCGGTCCATACTTGCGGGTGATGCCCCTTTGTGCTCCGTTCGTGATCAATTTGTGATCAATTCGTGATCATTCGCGTTGCAACAACCCCTCAGCCAACTGACGGGACGGGCAGGCCCATCCGATCTCGTAGAGGGAGGCTCGTTGGGCTTGAGGACCGCCGACACCAAAACGTTGGTATCGACTACCGGCGGCCGCACCTAGCCGGCAACGCTGCGGCGCTCGGCACGATAGGTACGCACCTCGGCGACAGCCTCGGCCAGCAGCTCGTCGTCGCCTGGGGGGACAATCCCTCGGGCTTGTTGAAACGCCTGAATATCGCCAAGCACGGCTAGCCCACGCAGCCCGAAGTAGCGCCGCAGAGCCTCCTCGACTACCTCGTCTCTAGAGATTCATCGCTGGCAGCCGCCCGCTCGAGCGCCGTTGTCAACTTCCACCGAGAGCTGGCGACGCGCCACGGGCTCCAGTGTAGGACAGGTGGTCCCATCCCGATCCGCTCGGAGCCCTACAGCATCCTGAGCAGCAGCCCAGTCGGTCGAGGGCCACTCACGACCGAGCCTCTTCGGGGACCTCCAGGTCGTCGTAGGTGAGCACCTGGGCCTGCAGGAGTAGGTCCTCGATCTGATTGGCGAGGGAACGAAGCGATGTCCGCCAGTTGGACAGGTTGGCGAAGCTGTGGCGCACCAGGTTGGCCACCCGGACGTCGGCTAGCTCCTGGATCTGGCGCTGTGCCGCGGTCAAGGGCAGGGCCCCCAGGTGGTCCAGGAAGTCGCCCAGGCGAGTGGACAGCAGGCCAACCTGGGAGCGGTCCCCGAAGACCAGGTCCACCATCTCGGTGATGGCCTTGCCAAACCGTCCCCCGTCGGGCACGGCCAGGGTGATCGGCACCCCTTCGCCCGAGGCAGGGTCAGGGGGCATGAAGAACCAGGTGACGGGCAACTCAAAGGCCCGGGCGAAGGCCACGATCTCATCGGCGTCGAAGTTACGGATGCGCTCGCCGGCCACCGAGCGCTCGGCAGCTGAGTAGTTGACCACCGACCAGCGAACCCCGAGGTAGGGCTCCAAGGCGGCGGTGGCCTCGGCCTGGGTCCAGCGCCGCTGCGCCCGGGCCAGGGCCAGGTTGTAGGCCACCACCTGGTTGGGGGAAAGCCCGAAGCACCCTGGGACCTCCTCGCCGGATACTCGGGGGGCGGTTGCCGCTTGCTCGGGGGATGATCCCTTGGTTGATCTCTTGATCATCCGGTCCTCCTGGTGTGCTGCGCAATATCTGGGTGTCAGCATAGCACCTGGCCTGTGACGGAGGATGTGTTATAGTGACAGCGCTGTCGTTTTGAGCCCTGCCGGGGCTCCGCTCGGTGCCAGCGCATGGCTGCCCCTGTTGTATTTCGCAGACGAAAGGGGTGGCCCCATGGCCCTCGATCAGTTCCCTGACTTCCTCACCGTGGAGGAGGCTGCCTCGGTGCTGCGCATCGGGCGCAGCCTCGCCTATCAGCTCGCCCGCCAGTGGCGGGTGACCGGCGGGCGAAGCGGCCTGCCCGTCATCGACCTTGGACATAAGCTGCGGGTGCCCCGGGCGGCCCTGGCCCGCATGATGGACGCCGGGAGCCCGGCCGGGAGCGACCGGTGACAGTGACCGCCAGTTCGAAGGCGGCCGTCCGGGCCGGCGCGTCCTGGGTGCTCTGACGGGCACTGCGGTTCTGGCAACGGACAAGCCCACCCGGGCGGGCCGGGCGCCTTCGTCATCCACGTGCCTGTGGGCCTGAGCGCGCCACGACCAGAGTCGGAGTGTCTTGGGAGGACCCCACTCGGCCAGGTGTCCGAGCGACCACGACATCCGGCGTGTCCCACGAGCCAGGACATCGCCAGACGGACCTATCGTACCAAGACCTCCGACGAAACCAGGAGGGGCCCGGCCAGATTCGAATAAGCCCGCGGGCCTGAGTTCCACCCCGGTGGCGCCCGCCGCGGCAAGGGTCGCCTCGCGTCGGCTTTGTCGGAGAACGTGTCGGGATCCCGAGCCGGTTGGGGCGAAAGCAACCGGGCCACTTCGATGCCGACCCAACCGCGGCGACAGATCCTCGCCGGTAGTACTGCCAGGTGCAGTCTGGCCGATCAGCTCGCCCGCCAACGCCAGGTCGTCGGGGACGGAGCGAACCGCCCGTTTAGGGTGGCTGAGTCCTGCCAGAACTCCTGGCTCAACTGGCGAGGTACTGCTCCAGGGCCCGGCGGATGACCTCGCTGGCTGTGGTCTGCTCGCGCACGGCGCGGTCATCAAGCGCCTTGCGGACCTGGGACGGGAGTCGCACGGCGGTAAGGCCAGCCGGGTAGTCACCAAGGGTTGGGCGTCCCACCCGTCGGCGCAGTTTGCTCGGATCGAGCCCAGCTTCAGCCTTCTTCTCGGCGCTTCGCCAGAACTGGTCGTCCATAGCTTCGCCGGT
>JAABUH010003354.1_pt1 | contig 13872 bp, 15 predicted proteins | sample 5559121 | NCBI WGS metagenome assembly JAABUH01 (sample SAMN10711871, study PRJNA513364) | rock metagenome | isolation source: Antarctica rocks | place: Antarctica: Victoria Land, Battleship Promontory nord | collected 2015-12-28 | reverse complement strand
GAGCCGGGTCGGCAAGTGAGCGCAGGTGGGTCCAGCGACCCCGTACGCCGCACCCGCATCCGTTGGGGGACAGGTGGCGGGGCCATCGGCCTGGTCGTCGGTGTCATAGGAGGACTACTGGTCGGCGGCAACCTCACAGTGCTCGCAGTCGGTGCAGTCGGTGCAGTCGGTGCAGTCGGTGCAGTCGCAGCGGTGGCGGGGGTCGTGCTCACGGCCACCGGACAGGTCATGGCGCACTCCGACCGCCGCTCCACCCGAGGAAAGGACGAGATGGATCGCCTTGAGCGAGCAGAGTCCCGAGCAAGGGCCCGAGCCGAGGCGCATCAGCATGTCCGTGGAGACGCCGCTGTGGTGTTGGAGGCCTTTGGAGGGGGTGGCCGCAGCTGGCAACGTCTTCGTGCAGTGCAACCGGGTCAGGTTTCAGCTCACCAACGGGAGCCGACTCCCCATCAGCGGTATCAACGTGGCGATCGAGTCGCCCGTGGAGTTCCCGCGCCTGGCGGGCGACCGGCCCTTGTCCCTCGTCGCAGGTGGCAGCGCCACGTGGTGGCAGACGACCAAGCCGTTCGCGATCCCAGCTGACCAGGCCGGCGACCGCCCCTTTCTCACCCGGGCGGCAGTGGTGAGGTTCACCCTCGAGGGCCGCACCTGGCGAACACAGAATGGCATCCCGCCCGAGCTGGTGCTAGGTGCCCTACCCGACCTATACGAGGAGAACCGATGAACCACCGCTGCGCCCGCACCTGGGTACGCACCCGTCGGGCGGTCGCGCTCGCGGCCCTGACCTGGCTCGCCGTCGGGTGCGGAGCAACCGGCTCGCCGGTGGACACCACCACCGTCGCGCCCACGACCACAACCACAGCAACGACAACAGCCACAGGAGCGTCGGCGACATCTATGGCGCCGGCATCCACCTCGGTTTCACTGCCAGGCGGCCTGCCGGCATCCACCTCGGTTTCACTGCCGGGCGGCTTGCTGGTTACCGACCCGCCGCACAACGCGGTCCAACCTTTCCCTGCCGCGGGAAGTTGTCATGCACGGCAAGAGGGCAACGGCGTCTTACCGGACCCCGCTTGCACCCCGGGGGCCGTGGACCCTCATGTCACGGACGCCACGCTGGAGAGCACGGTGTGCCGACGCGGCGGCTACACCTCCACCGTGCGGCCACCCACGAGCGTCACCAACAGTGAGAAACGTCTGGCGCAGGCCGCCTACGGGCAGAGCGACGGGCCCTCGGCGTACGAGTTCGACCACCTCGTGCCCCTCGAGTTGGGGGGCACTCCCAACAGTGCGGCGAACCTCTGGCCCGAGCCGGGATCCTCCCCGAACCCCAAGGACAAGCTCGAGGGCGCACTGCACGATCTGCTCTGCGCGCACCGCATTACCCTCACCGCCGCCCAGCACATGATCGCCACCGACTGGATCACCGCCTACCGACAGATCCTCGGCACCCCACCACCCGGCTGAGGCTCGTGAGTATCGATCCACGACTGCGCTCGGTCCACCTGGAGCGGCAGGTCCAGCGAGGTGCTGCACCAGGGAGATGCACGACGCTGATTTCACCGGACGAGACATGGGCGCCGGTCACGCCAGCGACAGTGCTGTGCCACGCAGGGTGGAGGAACACACCCTCAAACTCGCCAGCGAGGAGCTGCACTTTGAACTGAAGCACAGGGTTGGGACCGAAGCACGCACGACCCTGCCCAATGGCGCCCGCATCGACGTCGACGGCTACCGACTACGCACACCTACCGAGCGAACATCCAACGCCTGACCGTCCGGTTGAGGCACACCCCTGGGGCCGGCGCAGGCGCCCGGCCCGGGTTTCCTGATGACCTGGGTGTGTTGTGGCCGACGCCGGATATACAGTCCCGGGCATGCCTACTCCGGCTGAGCGGCTCGCGCCGTTGCTGTCGGCTCTGGTCGGTGCCGAGTTGCCGGTCCGTCTTCGCTGTTGGGATGGCAGTGAGTGGGGGCCTGCGGGTGCGAGCGCGGTGGTCGTGCTGCGGCGGCGCCGGGCGTTGCGCACTTTGGTCTGGCAGCCTGACGAGCTGGGTTTGGGTCGTGCCTACGTCAGTGGGGACCTCGACATCGACGGGGACATGTACGCCGTCTTCGACATTCCCGGCTTGGTGGCGAAACTCGCCGGCCACGGCGGACTGTCCCTGAGCCGGGGTGAGAAGCTGCGGGTGCTGGTCACAGCGCTGCGTTTGGGGGCTGTCGGGCCCCGGCCACCGCTGCCGCCGGAGGAGGTTCGCCAGTCCCGGCGCCGCCGCGGGCGTGGGGTCAAGCATTCACCGGAGCGGGACGCCGGGTCCGTTCGGCACCACTACGACGTGGGCAATGATTTTTACCGCTTGGTCCTTGGGCCTTCGTTGGTGTATTCCTGTGCCTATTGGGCCCAGCCGGCTGGTCTGGGGTATGGGTTGGAGCAGGCGCAGCGGGACAAGCTGGAGTTGATCTGCCGCAAGCTGGGGCTGCAGCCGGGGATGCGGGTGCTCGATGTGGGGTGCGGCTGGGGCAGCCTGGCGTTGCACGCCGCGCGGTATCACGGGGTGCGGGTGCTTGGCGTGACGCTCTCGGGTGAGCAGGCGTCCCTGGCGCGCCACCGCGTCGCGCAGGCGGGGCTGAGCGAGCGTGTCGAGATTCGCGTGCAGGACTACCGCGAGGTCGGGGACGGCCTGTATGACGCTATCGCCTCGGTCGGTATGTCCGAGCACGTCGGGGCAGGCCAGTTTGACGGGTATTGCCAGGCGTTGTTCGCGTTGCTCCGCCCGGGCGGTCGGTTGCTTAACCACGCGATCGCCTGCCCGCCCAGCGGTGCGGAGGACAGCGTGGAGCCGCGCCCGTCGTTCATGGACCGCTACGTCTTTCCCGACGGGGAGGTGCTCCCGCTGGGCATGGTTGTCGACGGATTGGAACGCGCCGGTTTCGAGGTCCGTGACACCCAGAATCTGCGGGAGCACTACGCGCAGACCCTGCGCGCCTGGGTGGACAACCTCGACAGCAACTGGGCGGCCGCTGTCGACTACACCTCCGAGGGCAGGGCCCGGGTCTGGAAGATCTACATGGTAGGGGCGGCACTGGCCTTCCCCAGCGGGCAAATCTCGGTCAACCAGGTGCTGGCCATCAAGCGCGACGCCGAAGGCGCGTCCCACATGGCACCCACCCGAGACCACTGGATACTGCCCGACGCTGGCTGACGGCTACCCCACCCGCCGGCCACCAACCGCGCGGAGGACGGCAGCAACATCCCGCGGAAGATTCCCCGTAACAAAACCCAAGTCATAACGCGCGATGTGAATAGGCACTGACGTGATCTACCCAATGGAAAGATCCGGGTTGGGTACACCCCAAGTTGACGTCAATCAGGCTGCGCAAAGCACGTCAGTCTGGGGTTGCCTCCCGGATTGGTTGACACCTCGTGGCCAACGTCTAAGACTTCACTCGGACATGCACACCGAAAGGGGAGTCGATGGGCGGGCAACGCGTCGGGTACCAACGGGTCAGCTCACTGGAGCAGAACCCGCAACGCCAACTCGACGGCGTCGCACTCGATCAGACGTACACCGACCGGCTGTCGGGTAAGGACGTTGACCGTCCGCAGCTGAGCGAGATGCTGCGTTTCGTGCGCGCCGGCGACACGGTCATCGTGCATTCGCTCGATCGCCTGGCGAGAAATCTCGACGACCTCCGACGAATCGTGAACGACCTCACCGGCCGCGGGGTGCGAGTGGAGTTCGTCAAGGAACATCTGACTTTCACCAGCGAAGACGACAACCCCATGGCGAAGCTACTGCTCTCGGTCATGGGGGCGTTCGCCGAGTTCGAACGCGAGCTGATCCGGGAGCGCCAACGGGAGGGCATCGCCCTCGCCAAGGCCCGCGGCGCCTACCGCGGCCGCAAACGCATCCTCAGTGACGAGCAGATCTCCGAACTACGGCAACGCGCAGCGGCGGGGGAGCCGAAGGTCCACTTGGCGCGGGAGTTCGGCATCAGCCGCGAGACGGTGTATCAGTGCCTCCGGGCGAGCGTATCTGCCGACCAGGCGGAGTGTGTATGAGCCTTCCCGTTGGACCCGGCAGTGCATCGCCCGGGGAATCGTGGCGGTATCTGCGGGCGCTGCGTCATGCCCCGCCTGGACTTGCGGCGTCGGATGAGCCCCGGCAAGCGCACGTTCGATACCGCGTTGGAGTAAGCGGAGCAGCTCTTCACCGCCGCCGATGTGGTCGGCACCGCAGCCCGGCCGTTGCCGTTGTTCTATGGACTCTCTCAGGCCGGACGCGCTCTCGCGGCGGCGTGGGTGGAGGCAGACGATGGCCAGCTCAGCGGACACGGCATCAAGACGGCCAATCTTCGGAACACTGAGCGGCTTGCCGAGGTGACAGTAAAAAGTGCTGGGCGTGGCTCATTCACTACGATCGCGGCACTCTTGGGGGCGCCGAACTTGTCGCACCCAATGGAGCTAGGGGATCTGTGCGGATTGCTGCCCAACCTCGCGAGCTTCCCGCTGAGCGTTGAGGCGGCGACCCCAGTCCCATTCCGGACGCACCGGGTGACGCATCCGCCTCTTTCGGGGGACGTTCAGCTAATCGGTGCGCTCACACTGCCGCGGAGGTTGTGGGACACGATCCCGGTCAATGAGCACCTCGACGACACGCTGCCGCCGCAGCGGCAACACCAGCAGGAGATGCAACACCAGCAGCATCTACAGCGCACCCTGCGCATGAGGGTTGAAGCCTTCATCGCCGGCTATCCGGCGCTCCGTGAGGGCTGGTTCCCCCATGGCGCGGATCAACGTATAGCCCCAACGCCAATCGAGGGCGGCGTCCACTTGGTGTATCCGTGCCCGCCAGACTGGTCGGATATACCCGACAGCGCCCGGGGCATACACACCTATCTCGGGTCCAGCTATGCCTTTCCCGAGCTACCGGGCGGTGTTGTGCCCCCGCACCCGCTGGTGGCGTGGTAGGCGGTGCTGTATGCGCTGTCCATGTTGGCTCGGTATGAACCCGACCGGTGGACCCAACACACCTCCGTCGCCAGCAGTGCAGAGGCTGTTCCGATAGAGAACCTGTTGACCTCAGCGATGACCGCCGTCCCCCAGACGCTGCTCGAAGCGTTCACACAACTCCAGGACCAGAACGAACCCGACCCGAGTCGGCAGACTGCGGACCGGTGAGTTTGCATTTTTCGTCGACGAATCCAAGCACCGCGATTACCTGATGGTCGCCGCGGTGGTGTTGCCGGCCAACTTGCAGCCTGTGCGGCAGTTGGTGCGGTCGCTGGTGTTGCCAGGGCAGCGTCGCGTGCACATGAAGAAGGAGAGTGAGCCCCGCAAGCGGTTGATCGCCGACACAATCGCCGGCAGCTCAGTGAAGGCAGTCATTTTCAACGCGGGCAGGGACTATGGGAGCGAACTCGACGCGCGACGAGCGTGCCTACAGGCCGTGATCACGTACGCCGATGAGAGCGGAGCTACCCGTGTGGTGTTCGAGCAGGATGACTCGCTCTTGCGGTGGGACGGTCAACGGCTCGTGGAGATCACTCGCGCCGCTGGTTGCCGAGACACGCTGCGCTATGAGCACCACCGCGCCGGTAGCGAGGAACTGCTCGCTCTGCCCGACGCGATCGCGTGGTGCTGGGCCTGAGGCGGTCACTGGCGTCGGCGCATCGCCCCTGCTTTGATCGGGCGCTACGTCGTCTGAAGCCATGCAGCGCTCCGGGGAGGGCAGACAGCGCAAAGCCCGGCTCACCAACCGTCCGGATGGCTGCCGGGCTCACTTCCCGAAGCTCAGCGCAACGGGCACCTCTCAATGTACAGGGGGTCTACCGCATTTCCCAGAAGAGACCTGGCGGGGCAGAGCGGTGCACTAGATGGCCGGCGGCCGTCAGCTTCAAGTCCGACCAGCGTGGCGGGTAGTTACGTCACTCTCGGCAACTCTCTCTCACGTAATGCCGAGAGACTGTGCTCCCCTTGTCTCGACCCACAAACCCCGTGCGGTCGGAGATCAAAGGAGAACGTCATGACCCCCAAAGATCTGAACAACTGGTCGAACGTCGACGTAACGGAAGTGTCCGATGCGGACCTCGGCAACGTAGAAGCCGGCTGCACCCCCTACGTCCAGGGGGTATGAGAGATCCTCTGGATGCAGCTACCCAAGAGATTGCCCGTTAGCTGCTGCGGAAGGTCCGTCTAGAAATGCGCCGACGCTCCTTCGCGGCGTAGTCCTCCGGTGTTCACGCCGAGGTGCTGTGCCACAAGCCGCCGACATAGCGAGTCGCGATACCTAGAAAGCGACACCGAGTTCTGCAACACCTCGACAGACGTGTCCAGCTCGCGTACCAGCCCGAACGTGTCGGGCCTCGAATCCGCGTAGGTGTGTGTCATCAACGACCGTTTTCGACATCCCGGCCGTTCGTAGCGTCGTTGGGTCAGTTCTGGTTATGGCCTACAGCGAGATGAGCACCATTGCGTACGCCAGGAGGGAGATCAAGCCCGCGGCCAGACCACCTGCCGTTTGCCCGTCACTGCGGTGCCGGCGTCCACGCGCTGGACCTTGTTGATTGGCTGTTGCCAGCGGGTACAACGCGAGCTCACTAGACAATCAGGCGATCAGGGATCACTCTTGTATCATGGTCGATCGTCGCGTACCTGGCGCCCAGCACGGCGAGCCGGTATGGGTGTGCCCGCAGGATGCCACCGTGAAGGTGCGCGGCAGCAGGCCCCCAGGGTGCCCGCAGCATGCGGGCGAGGTCATGATTAAGCCGAAGGGCTCGAAGCGCTGACCGGACCGCTCACTTCGCTTGTCCCACTGATTGGGGTCGAGCCTGAGGCAATCCCGTCGTTCGAGACTGTGTCGGCGTGGTCCACTAGTGACGCGTCTCGCTGGTCCGCGTAGTTCGAGATTGTGACGAGCAGGCTGCCGTAGTATCGCGCGCTGGCGACGGCCGCGCGGTAGAGGATCCGTATGCCGCCGAGCACGATGCCAGCGGCGGCGACGCTATAGCCCCAGTGCCCACGGCCAAACCGTAACACTCCGATGACCCCCACAAGTATAAGCACCAAGTGCATGGAGCAGTAAAGGTCTAGCCGGCTGCGCTGCTCGTCATGAGAGAGGCGCAGCGATGGCGGCAGCGTGTCGTAAATTTCGTCGACCATGGACTCGACGGTCTCGAAGCCGGTGTCGTCCTCATAGTGACGCAGAACGTTTCCCAGCCGAGTGGGCATCATGTGGCGCGGGTCGGGGAAGTCGTCGCGCTTTTGGTCCAGATTTGTGCGCCGCCGCAGTAACTCTCCTGGGGCCAGTGTCCGCCAGTCCATCTCATCGACCCTATGAATCTGCTTTTCGTCAGTTAGCTTTACGGGCGACACCGTGCCCAGCACTTGGGCCTGCATGGTAGTTACCATGTCGGCGGTGAAGTCGGGAAGATCAGCGATCCGCTGCTTCGCCTTCTTCCATGCCTGTTTGGTGAGTTTAGCGTACTGTTTCTCGAGTCCTTTACGAGCCTTATGCCATCGCTCCACCCTCGCTTGGGCAAGCCGTTCAAGAGGTCGGGCGACACCCCAGTATCCTTCGAGCAGTCGAATGGACTCGAAGGTGAACGCCTGCGTCAGCATCGTGAGCACTACAATGAGGAGTACAACCAGCAAGAGTCCGCCGATGCTCGTCTCGCCCATCGCCTCAAACGCAAACGAGATCGCGGTGCCAGGGGTCTTCGGAGCGCCGTTACCTTTCAAGACACTGTTAGTTCCGTCCAGCACGGAACCGAGTTCCAGTATGAATGCGATTAGGAGTGTCAGAGCAGCGGAGGGCAGCCATGCGCTCAATGCGAGCTGCTCGAGAATCCGGGCGACAAGTTGGGACAGCGACTGCGAGGCGGTGCTGATCGTCTCCGATGCGGCATTCCCCGGTTTTTCGTCCGACACGATCCCGAGTCTCACCTCTCAGACCTCGTTGTCCCAGGAGGTGGACGCAGGCGCGTATTTCGTGTCGCGCAGCTGGCCGAGGCCGAGCGGGTACGTTACCGGGGGCTGGGGCGGCCTCCGACGCCTGACCTTGTAGAAGTGCAGCGGTAGCTGGGCCGGCAGGCTGGGCCCCTTCAGCCGTCTATACCGGCTCTCCGTGGTTCCGGGTGAGCGGTGACGTTGTGCTGGCTGGTCACGCTGGGCCCATAGGAAGGACGCATCGAACCGGGCGAACCATCTTCGCACGTGCTATTGACCACACCACCGGATCGTGCGGAAACGTCGGCGGGTGCAGAGGCTGTTGATCACCGCTCGTCAGAAATCGTGTGCACTACCGCCGGTGGTGATGTGGCGGTAGATCGTCATCGGGGTGACGCCGCAGGACTGGGCGATCTCGGCCATGGTGAACTGGCGGGCGTTGTACATGCGCTGGGCCTTGTTGATCAGGGCCGGGGTCATCTTGGGTTTGCGGCCACCGGTGCGACCACGGGCGCGGGCGGCAATCAAACCCGCTTGGGGGCGTTCTTTGATGAGGTCGGCTTCGTACTCGGCCATCAGCGCGAACATGCCGAAGACGAAGCTGCCGTGGGCGGTGGTGGTGTCCACGATCCCGTTGGTCAACGACCGGACCCCGACCCCGCGGGTCTGCAGGGTGCTGACGATGTCGATCAGGTCGCGCAGGTTGCGGCCGAGGCGGTCGATTTTCCAGAAGATCAGGGTGTCGCCGCGGCGCAGGTCGGCCAGGCAAGCGTTCCACTGGGGTCGGTCGGCTTTCGTCCCCGTTGCAGTGTCGGTGTAGGTCTTCAGGCAGTCCGCGGCGCTCAGGGCGTCGAGCTGCAGTTGGGGGTCTTGGTCGGCGGTGGAGACCCGTGCGTATCCGATTCTGTCGCCCACGGCTACTACACTATCGCAACCCATAGCCAAGGAGGGGTTCTGTGATCTTGAATATGGGGTGAGTTACGGGGGTGGGTCGACCTGGGGGAATGTCGGCGGCTGAATCAGTGCCGCCGGGTCCCGCGCATACGGTCGTTTGCGATAGGCCGCAAGGTGCTGGGTATGCAATCCGTGTGCCCCCGCCCACCGTTTCAGGTCAGGCGCGATCGCCCTGGGCTTCGCTGGGCCGTGGGGGTGGCTCGCTCACCGTTTTCCCAGTACTACATCCGCGGGCGGGTGACGCGACCGTACCGAGGTCGCTGTCGGTGTAAATGGCGTCGGTGGGGGCAGGTGGTGACCAGAGGTAGCCCTGTCCGTGAGTGGCGCCGAGTTGCTGCGCTTTCGCGGCTTGTGCGGGGGTTTCGATTCCTTCGGCGACCACGAGTTTGCCCAACTCGGCGGCGAGCCCAGCCAGTGCCCTTATCAAGGCGTCACCGGTGGGTGTGCCGAGGGTGCGGGTGGTGGCACCATCGATCTTGATGCCGTCGAAGGGCAGGTGGAGAAGGTGTTGCAGGGTGGAGTATCCGGTGCCGAAATCGTCGAGGACAATTTGGAAGCCGTGGGTACGCAGCGCGGTGAGGTGCGCGACATTGGCCTCGCTCACGGCGAATGATGTGGTTTCCGTCAGTTCCAGTATGACGGCCTCGGGTGGCACCGCGGCGGCCCGCAGCGTCTCGCGGAGCCGATCGACACAGTCGGGGTGCTGGAAGTGTCGCCCGGAGAGGTTAGCGTTAAGCCGGAGGTCGGGGTGGGCGGTGCGCCAGTCCCGTAGCTGGTGCGCGGCCCGTTCCAGGATGGCGAGGTCAAGGTCGATGATGAGGTCGCTGTCCTCGGCCAGCGGGAGAAACTCCGCCGGTTCCAGCAGCCCGAGGGTGGGGTGCTGCCAGCGGGCGAGGGCCTCGAAGGCCACCACGGTGTCGGTCTGTAGGTCCACCAACGGCTGAAACCAGGGGATGATCTGGTCGGTGGCGAGTGCGGCGGCGAGCTCATCGGTGGTGGTGCGGGAGGGGGATGGGGCGCGGCGGCGCAGCAGGTCCAGTTGTTCCTCGACCACGCTTGCGAACTGGGTGAGTGTGTGGAGCCCGTCCGGGCCCAGTTCGTGCGGAGCGACGTCGAGCAGACACAGGGTGCCGACCGGGAGGCCTTCGCGACCGGTCAGGGGTATGCCGACGTAGGCGTGGATTCCGCCTTCGTGCAGCGACGGCAGTTGCCCACGCTCATCGGCGGCGAGGTCGGTGATGAGGACCGGTCGGCCGGTCCGGATCACCGAGTCACACAACGCCTCGGTCCGTTGCAGGGACGGCCGGTCGTCCATCCCGACGGTGAGTAGGGCGTGCTGCAGGTGCTCGTCGAGGATGTTGAGCATGATCATGGGATAGCCCACCGACTCCGCCGCCAGCGCCAGCGTCGTCCGCAAAGCGGAGCACGACGCCACGAGACCTCGGTAGTGAGCTGCTGAATCGTTGCGCCGCCGGTACTCCGATGTGTGCATCCGCGCACCTCGCGTTCCATCATGTTGGTCTGGTCGCAACCGACCTTGACACGCATACGATCCGGGTACGGTGCAGGGTTCATTACACACGGTGATTCGTCCGTTTGACCGTGGCTATCTGGTTGCGGACCGGGACGGCGCCGCTGGGTCGCCGACAGCTCGGCAGCGCCGTCTCTGAGGGAACGTTTCTGGACGGCCGTCAATAGAGCGCTCCGAAACCAGGAAAGCCCGGGGCTGCCGGGTGGGCCTAGCCCGTCTGGACCCGGTCGCGCCCTGAGGTCTTGGCCTCGTAGAGCGCGGCGTCGGCGCGGGTGAGGAGTTCGTGCAGGTCGGTGCGCGGGTGGTCGGGCTGGTGGTGCGCCAGCCCGACGGAGACGGTGATCTGCAAGTCGTGATCGAGGTGCAGGGCACTGATGGCGGTGCGCAACCGGTCGGCGATGAGCTGGCCCTGGGACAGCGTGAGTCGGTCGAGGATGACGACGAACTCCTCACCGCCGTAGCGGCCGATCCCGTCATAGCCGCGAAGCTCGCGGCGAAAGCAGTCGGCCACTGCGACCAGCACCCGGTCGCCGGCGAGGTGGCCGTGGGTGTCGTTGACCGACTTGAAGTTGTCGAGGTCGCAGAACAGGACGGTCACCGGTTGACGGGAACGGTGGCTGCGGGACAGGATCCCGTTGGCATGCTCGGTCCACGCGGTGGGGTTGAGCAGCCCCGTCTTGGGATCGGTGCGCGAGCTGCGGTGCAAGCCGGTGACCAGCGAGCTTCGATGCAAGAAGATGGCCAACACGATGACGACCGGGGTCAGCGCCATAGTGTGCAGCACGAACTCTGCGGCGACGATCCCAAGCCCAAGGGTGGCCAGCTCGTAACCGATCACATCGGCTTCGGGCAGCATGGCGCGCAGACTCGGTGGGTGCAGAGTAAGCCACATGCCGATCAACACCAGACCGAAGTTGGTCACGGTGTACACCAACAGCGCCACGAGCACCGCGGCCGGTCCCAGGAGACCACCGCGGAGCGGGTCACCACCACCGGCCGCGCTCAGCACCGCAGAGGCGGCCAGTATGCCCAACATGACGGTGGAGGCAGTGAACACCATCCGGTAGGGGTGGTTGGACTTGTCGCGGCAGCGCTGCCCCAGGAGGTGGGCGTAAATCAGCGCGACCAGGGCCGCGGCCCAACCGGCGGGCACGGTCAGCACCCCGGCGCAGATCCACACCGACACCTGGTTGGAGAACGTTTTGCCGCTGCACAGGTAACGCCTGAGGCGTTCGATGCGGGCAGTGCCCTCGGCGTAGCCGATCGCCAGCGCAGCCAGCACGGCGACCCGGAGCAGATCAGTGAGCGACACCGGCCGGACCAGCAGCAAGGTGATCGTGATGCCGGCGGCAGCGACCTCACTGAGGAGCATGAACAGGCGGGCGGGCGCAGGAATGGACCACAACGCCCACCGCCGAACAGACAGCACGCGCCGTAGAGACTCGCCAACAGCAGGAGCATCAACGATCATTAGCTGTTTCAGTCCCTCCCGATGTCGGTGCTCCACCCGCGAAGGCCAACGCATGCTCATACGAGTGATCGAAGGCTACCGCAGTTTCGGTTCTCCATAGGGGTGATCTGAACACATGTAAACGGACCGGATGGATGGCGAGGAGGTGAGTGGCGATGCGTACGAGCTGGGAGTTCTGAGATCGGGCACCCGTGGTGGTGCACCCGGATGAGACGGACCGGATGGATGGCGAGGAGGTGAGTGGCGATGCGTACGAGCTGGGAGTTCTGAGATCGGGCACCCGTGGTGGTGCACCCGGATGAGACGGACCGGATGGATGGCGAGGAGGTGAGTGGCGATGCGTACGAGCTGGGAGTTCTGAGATCGGGCACCCGTGGTGGTGCACCCGGATGAGACGGACCGGATGGATGGCGAGGAGGAAGGCTGATGGCCGGCCCCCCGGTGGCCATGCTGTCGCCGGAGGTTACTCAAAGTGTTTTCGTGTGTGTTCAAGCTTGCGGGCGAGGGCCAGTGCGGAGCCGAGGAGGGTGGCGGTAGCGCCTGCCACAGTAATGGCGAGGGGCGCTGTCCCGATCTGGGCGAGGAGGCCACCGAGGAGAAGTCCGATTCCTTGAGCCGCGAGCAGTCCGGCGGACGCGAGGCCGATGCCTTGGGCACGGATGGAGGGAGAGATGAGCTCCACCAATTCGGCGACAACCTGCACTTGATAGGCGGTGCAGGTGCCGCTGAGCGCCCAGAGCAGGCACGTGACTGTGAGGCCGGGGTTAGTAGCGCAGGCCAGCAGCGGCAGCCCGGCGACGGCGGCCAAGGGGCCCAGCAGTTTGGCTCGGGTTGATGCCGACAGCCAACGGGAATAGATCAGTGTGCCCAGCAGGACGCCGGTGGGACCGGCAGCCAGCAGCACACCCACCGTGCGGGGGCCACCGCCGAGTGCGTGCGCATACGGTGCGGCGAGGCCCTCGGGGATGACGAGCAGGCCGAGCAACCACGACAGACCAAGCAGCAACCGCAGCCGGCGGTTCCGCAGCACCGTCACCGTGCCGTGCAACCATCGCTGTGATCCGTTCGCGTTGATGGTCTCGGTATGCGCAGCCGGTGGCCGCGCCCGTACGCCGAGGCGGATCAGTACCGCGGAGACGAGGAAGGTCGCGGCATCAAGTGCCAATGCGCTCCGGGCCCCGACCGCGGCGACCGCGACGCCGCCCACCGCGAAGCCAGCAAGCTGGGCGACCTGCACGGTGGCAGCCCGTAACCAGAGGCCCACGGGGTAGTCCTCGACGGTCAGGAGGTCGACGGCCAGCGCGGTTGCCGCGGCTTTGCAGGGAGTCCCGACCAACACAACAATGACGAGCAGGCCGGCCAGGACCGGCACCGGCAGCGATGGCAGAGCCATCACCGCCAGCAGGGCGGCGCGGATCACGTCGCCGCCGATGAGCAGAGCCCGGCGTGGCAGCCGGTCGGCCAGCGGGCCCAGCAACACACCGCCGAACAGGGCCGGCAGGAACGTCAGCGCGTACACCGCCGCTGTGATCAGTCCTGCCCCGGTGCGCTCGTAGACCAACACCGACAGTGCCACCCGCGCGAGCTGGTCACCGAGCAGTGATTGGGCATCAGCGAACCACAACAGCCGGAACTCGCGGCCACGCAGCACTGCCACGAATCCGGCCGCAGGCACGGCGGGGGTGTCGTGCGCCTCGGACATCGCGGACCAACTTCGGCCACCAGCGCCTCGAAGCCCCACGGCATGCTGAGTTCACTCGCCTCGATCGCCGCTTGAAGACAACAAGCGTAGTGCAGCCGCCTTCTGACATCCGGTGCAGTCGTCCTTTGAGAATGACAGGTTCCTTGGTATCGGGACGCAGCCAACGCCCAGGTTCAGCGTTGAACGTCGCGCAGGTGGCGCGGTCCCCTCGCGGTCCCGAAATACCGTCCCCAAATCGGAGTGTCGTTACCATGCTGCGCGCCGAC
>JAABUH010003353.1_pt1 | contig 13874 bp, 19 predicted proteins | sample 5559121 | NCBI WGS metagenome assembly JAABUH01 (sample SAMN10711871, study PRJNA513364) | rock metagenome | isolation source: Antarctica rocks | place: Antarctica: Victoria Land, Battleship Promontory nord | collected 2015-12-28 | reverse complement strand
ACTTGTAACAACATAGAACATACCTTGGAGTTGTGTAGCTGACTTTGAGGGCTGACTGTCAGCTTTTTGCCATAGCCAAGGTGGCACAAAGGGAGTTGTTCAGGTCTTACCACCTTGAGGTCCAAATCGAATCACCGAACTTTCCTGATCTGTACTGCTGGGGTCCTGACAATAACTGGTGGTCAGGATAGGGGTTGTTTGTGGGTCCCCACCATGCCTGGCGTGCGGCGTGCGGGGTACCTGACTGGTATCGGCATGCGCGTCAGCATTTGCGCAGTCAACTTCAGATAACCGTTGCTCATCTCGCGACGCATTCCCATCTGATACCAACGTTGTCAGCATCGTATTTGTTCACGGCAACGTCAATTCGCGCTCCACTCGCCCGAGCCTGCAAGCATGGGTTCCGAATGTGTTCTGACGGCCGAGCAGCTGGAGCTTCTGACTTCCACCGAGTCTAGAGCAAAGCTTCCGAGTTTATCCGGTAAGCAGTGCGATTGTTGTGCTCTTCGGAAGTGCAGCTTTGAGCCGGACTACGTCGGGTCAATGTCAAGTTTGACGCATCCCTGTTTGACATTGACGTCGTCGTCGTATCTTGCGCCATGCACCCGGCATTGTGTAGTAGATTTGATTTACCACAACATATTAGGACACACCCTATCGACGCACACCACGCAAGCAGCGTCTGCTGCGTGCAATCCAAGTGACATTCCCAAGCCATGAGTAGTCGACGGATGTCTACGCAGTTTCAGCTCCATCTGCATACGCAAGTCGACATGGGCAATATTTGCCACCATCGAATGTAGAATCAGCTTGGGTGAAGTTCTTGCGTATCGTTTGCAGGTGACAACGGGCACCGCCTTCTAACTCCTTCCAAGGAAGAGAAACTCCGCGCTCTGGTCAATGGTCTTGACAGGTGAACCTCTCAGCTATTTCATCACAGACAATTGGCTAAGCAGAGCTGCCAATCACTGGCGATGTCATGTATACACCACTGTATAATGCAAGGACATCAAAGCCAACCTCCTGATTTCACATTCCAATTTTGGCTGCAGTGAGCCAGAGCCTTCAGAAGCCAACCTGGGCTATGTTGATCCTGCAGCAACAGAGGCAAACTACACTCCTACAGAGGTGCGCATCAAGCAGAGCGTCCAGCATGAGCCTGAGGGTTACTCGCGCGATGTGCGGTCAGCATTCAGCGGCCTCCCCAAGGTCAAGCCTCAATGGCGCGACCACTACATGAAGATGTTGATTGTTGGTGAATGTGGACAAGGTCAGCACCTATAATTCTATCCCGGTCTGCCTTGGCATAGCAAATCTTTCTGTGCAAAACCCTCAAACATCAGCCAGCTTGCATTTGGTGTCATATGTGCATAAGCCTGCCAACTGTACATGAGCTGTGTGTCCAATGCATAAGCCAAGCTGAATGATGCACAAAGCCCCGTGACTGCTGACCAGCCACTGACTGGCATCCGCATCTGTATATGGTGGCTACAAGCAGTGTTTTCAGCTGATGTATTGCATGCGATGCTGGCACAGAGTCGCCCTGATACAATGGTGGCGTCCAGTGCAGATGTCCTGGTTCTCGACCGAGTGTCACAGCAATCAGGTAGCACAAGAGCCTGTGCATGCCTGGCACCACCTGAGGTTCATGGTTTGCACTGCTGCAGGAAAGACCACATTCATCAAAAACCTGTTTGCCTCATACACCCAGGACCCCAACCTGCAGGTGAATGATGTGCCAGGCTCCACAAGCAAAGACACCTTTGTGCAGCATCCAGACAAGCTACTCACTGAGATTGTGGTCAGGGATGAGCGCAACATGCTTGCCTACCACTACCGCGTGCAGGACACTCCAGGTTAGTCATGTCACTTCCACACTTGCATCAGCTTCTGGCATGACAGGACACATGTTGTTGCCCCTCACTCATGCCAGAAAACTCTTGCATGCACCATATTGGTTGGGCAACCTATATGCTTGGGTTTATTGTTCAGGGCACCACTAAATCCTTGACAAGCAGCAGCTTGGCATGGTAGCACATGCCATCATACAAGCTTTGATCCTAGCTTGATTCCTGCCATTGTGTGGGAGGCAAGATACCTGATCACCTTCACGTGATCAGAACGGCAGCATCTATGGGGCCGACGACCATAATTTTTGCCTGTGACCTGTCGGCACATGCTGCACACAGGTTATGACAACATGGAGGTCAATTTGGAGCCTGTGCTGGACTACATCAAGGCACAGAACTACAAAGCCTTGGAGTACGAGCAAAATGCCAAGAGGGAGTCAAGCATGAACAAGTGGGAGGTATGATGCCATGCCCTCAAGCATCAGTCAAGTTCCTGTAGGTCCTGACGCTTCGTAGGCTGTCATGTGGTTTCAGGTTCACTGTTGGTGGCATTGCCAGGGGCAACGTGGCGCTGTCAGGGGCTGGCTAGTGCATTAGGTGGTGCCAAAGCCCTTGACTGTTTGGTAGACCAACCTGTATGTGAGACTGGCGTGCGTGCTGTCAAGCTTTGCATGTCCACCACAAATTGAGATCTAAATATTGTCAGCCTGGCAGCATCAGATATGCTCTCATGGCCTTCAGTTACTTTGTGCAATTTAAAGTTCCATAACTTGAAGAAGGGTTACTGGCAGGGTTAACTCCCCAGCCAAACACCTCAGCCTGCAAAACACCGCAGAAAGACTGCACATGAGCCGCATCTACTTTGCCAAACCTGCAGCATGCTACTTCATGGCTGCCGTAGATACCATAAGGCAGTGTCAAATACACAATGTCGTTGGGGGATAGTCTAGCCATACCCTAGCCATACCCTAGCATACTGCAGGTCTGGCAGTGTGTCTGAGTCATATGCAGCCCTTCTGCCCTGTTCTGTAGGCAGAGGTGTTTGATCAGGGGAGGGACCCCGGCGATTTCCCTGACACATTCGATGTGACCATGGGTAGAGTTGCCTCGGCCTGACCTGAACGGCCTTCTGCCACCACCTCGGTCCTTGACTGTGTCTGACGAAATGATTGATGCTTGCAGGACCCTCGTGTGGACGTGTGCGTCTACTTCATTGCTCCTCACAGGCTCAAGCAGATGGATGTGGAGTTCATGAAGAGACTGTCGCAGGTACATCAGCATGTTGTTAATGCATGGTCCACGTCCATGCCCATGTCCATGTATGTTCTGTGTGTACTATGTTGTTAACTTGAAGGCGCGTTTCTACTGGTGTACATTGGTTTGGTAATGCAACCCGAGTAGACTTTTTACGTCGCTGTGTGCATGCCTTGACTTGCACTTGTGCACAGTAATATATCCATGTAACTGCACTTATCTAAAAAAGGGTCTCCAAGATGAAGTCGTGTCTTGCCTCCCCAAAAGATAAAGTTTAGCACCACCACAGGAGCAAAGCACAACAAATTTCAACATGAGCAGGAGTCTACCTGCCTAAATGATTATTAACGCAAATTGATGCAAATGATTACAACTTGGTTCAGCTTGCATGGTTCTCAAAGGGATGCATTCCTTTGGGACAATGTGTGGGGCTCAAATCCTCCCCCCCCAAATTGGATGACAGCTACACATGCCTTGTGTTTTATCCCTTTGCACAAATCCTCACTGCATCAGCCTGGGCATAATGACACGCAAGGCAAGGCCCAACCTGTCCTCTGCATCAGAGCAGTACCAACTTGGCTCCAGGTGGAATGTGATGTGTGTGCTTGTGCAGGAGGTACCAGTGCTGCCTGTGCTTGCCAAGGCCGACTGCATGACCACTGGAGAGCTGGAAAGCTTCCGGGAGCTTGTACGTAACACCCTCCATCATGTAAGTATGTTGCAGATTACGGTGAACATCAGAATTTAGGCGTCCATCATGCATGTTGGTGTAAGCACTTGAGTAGCAATGCCTGACAGCAAGACTGTCATTCAATGTCTTATCATGTTTTGTATGCTGAACAGTCAGCATCTTATTGCGTTGCTTCCAATGCACATCCCCACCTGGGAATTGTAGTCAACACGTTCAATAAGCATGTTCAATAAAGCACATTGGATTGAGAGACATGTTTAGTGTTGAGGGAAGCAGGCAAGCATTCAAAGAGCAGCGGCTCTGGGTGTTGCTGCCCTTGAAGGGTGTAATGATTGTGCATGAGGCGTCTGTGCGTGTATGCAGGCAAGTAAAGAGATTGGGAGACCAATTGTGCATGAGTTCACGCGGGAGGCTCTTGTTGAGGCTGGGGCAGCCCACGTTGTGCCCCCTTTCTCAGTTGTGGCCAGTAACACCATGGACCTCTCTGTTGGAAGGTCAGACTCATTGCTCACACCACTCTGCTTATTCAGCCTGAGATTGTCACTCCCATGCTTCTCTTGAAATTGCAAAATGCAATGTACTGCCCTGCCTGAGGGAAACAAGGTTGAAGGATCTGCATGAACAGCTTCCAACTGGCTCCACAAGATCTGCAAGAGCTGTAGCTGTTGCGAGAGTTGAATACAGCAGTGCAAAAGAGCAGAGGAATGCATAGGGTCGCGATTTGACTTGATGATTGAGCACTCTGGGTTGTTAGTGGAAGTGGCCTTGACTCATCAATATGGCATCAAAATTGGACAATGAGATTGGCCTGAGGCATGAGGATTGCAGGTTTTGGCCAGTGAGGGAGTACCCATGGGGAAGCTGTGAGGCTCTGTCTTCCCGCCATAGTGATCTTGCAGCTCTCAAGAAGCTGCTTTTTGAGGTCAGCCCTGTTCAAACTGCTTGTGGAAAAAGCCCTCGCCGTGCTGACAGCATGCTTGTATTTTGCGAGTTGTCAGCCCTGTTCCTTTTCAATTTTTTTGTGCAAAAATCTTCCACCATGCTTTTGGCTTGATGGATTTGTGCAAGCTGATACATCTCACTGCTTTGTTCATTGATTGTGAGCAGTAGGGCTTTTGAAAGGATGAAACTGTGTACGTCCAAATTCTCTGCAGGCGCAAGTGCTTATGTCAAAGCCCATTGCTGTGAGTGTCTGCACAGGTGAGCTATATGGAGCTGAAGGATGCTACTGAGTCCCGGTACTACCATTACAGGGAAACTCAGCTGCTCAACTTAGATGACAGCACAATGTGAGCACCATTCTTGACATACAAATCACGCATGCTTGTATTGTGCCACAGACCCTGTGAATGCTGTTGTGTGTCGAGCACCATGCATCACTCCACCTGAGCTTCAGTTTGTCGTGTTAAGCTGCATGGTAAGGCTGCTCGTCGATGTTCGTTTGAGCATCCAGCTGATACTCAATATGCACACTGCAGCTAATGTGCATGTCTTGCGCTGTGTCTTGTGATGGTGTTAATTTGAAGCAGATATTTCCAGGGTGTGTTCTGAGCAAACCAAGCACACCTGGCAACTCCGGCTCTTGCAGGGTTCCTTTGCATGTCAGTGTCCTGTACGTACAACTGTAAATGAAAGCACCTGTTGAAGCATGGTCAGTGGACGATCTGTGTTGCTGCCTGTTTTTGCAGGCCTATGCACAGGAGCTCTTTGACCAGGCAGCTGCGCAACATGGCAAAGCAGGCAAAGCAGCCGCCCAAGCCCACCAAGAATGGTGTGGTGGCCTTCCTGGGCAATGCTGCCAAGTTTGCCTTTCAAGGGGCTGTTGTCTACCTGGCCGTCACTGCCCTTCAAGGGCAGAGTGGCAAAGAGCGCTTGAAGGAGGACTTCCAGGCTGTTGCTGTAAGTAACAGTTGGTACAGAGCTGTCAGTTGAGCAGACGAGTAATTCTGGCTCAACAGGGCAGGGCTGAAAACATCTGGCTGCAGACCAGCTGGACAAAGCGGATTGGGGCTCTATTTTGCTTTGCCTGTCTTGCCTGGAATTGCTTGTTGAATGCCTGTTCCTGGTACAAAAGCAATCAGAACCAAAAATTCATGCAGAGGTGAGTTCAGACTTCCTGGCTGGCACACTAGTTCATGTTGTTTTGCTTGTCGAGTAGCCTTGTGGATGTCTGGGACTTGTCCATAAGGCTACTCGAGTTGTGGTGTGTTGCTTGTAGGAGAGGGTAGCAAGCATTCTGTAGTGGTGTATACTGCTGTCACCTTTTGCAGCTTGACAAAGGTGACAGCAGTATACCACTTGCTGTCTTCTCCCACAAGCAACACATCACAATAAGGTTACTCAAGAAGACAGACAACATGAGGCAGGATGCCAGGCAGGAGGCTTGAACTCACTTCCTCTCTTTTGTTGATTGTCGTTACTGACTGTGTTTTGATCAGTACTTTGCGTCTCATTCTTATGTACTTACAGAAGTGACACGAGTAGCTGTGGACAGGCTGTTGTTGCCCTGGCTGTCACGGTAGCCAAGCCTGTGCTGACAGCGTTGCAAGCTGTCATCACCACACTCGATCAACTTCAGCACTTCACAGCAATTTGGGTTTTGCAGGAGAAGACTGTTGAGTTGAGAGATCAAGTGGTGGACAAGGGCGGCATTGCACTGGTAAGGCTTCTACTCAAGCAGCACCCTGCACTGTCTGCATGTCTTTGTTCTTGCATAGCGTCTGCTGCCCTAAGCACTGTTCTACAGCATTCAAGATGGAGCTTGTAACTCAAAGTCTTGTGAGCAGAGCTTGGCACTACCTGCATGTTATCTTCTTGTTTAATGTCTGCTGCCCTCGGCACTATTCTACATCATTCATGGAAGCTGGAACTCAAAAGCTCAGTCTTATGAGCACAGCTTGGCATAGTGCACAACGTATGTGGGATTTGCGGCTGAGTCATGCTGCAAGTGGGAGTACAGCCTGTTGCACAGTGTCATCAGATCTGGTGTGGTCAAGTCTTAACACCAAGCCCAGTCTCATTTCGTGGAGTTGTTAAGGGCTCATCACTGGCTTGCAGGACAAGACCAAGGAAGCCAGCAGTGTTGTAGCTGAGAAGGCAGTGAATGCCAAGGACAAGGTGGGTGATGCAGCAGTGCACGCCAAGGATTCAGTGGAGGACGTCTTCTCATCAGGCAAGCAGCAGGCGCAGCAGCAGGCTGACAAAGCACAGCAACAAGCAGAAGAGAAAAGGCAACGGGATGAGCTTGAAAAGAGGAAAAAGAAGAAGCAGAAGAAGTTTTTGGGTATCATCTGAATTAGTCATTGGTGGTGCATAACAGAAGGAATACAGCTGATTTGCGCGTACAAGTACATAGTCATATAAGCATGTCTCAGTGCTGCAGTATCATGGTCATGATTTGAACTAATGCTTTTTGTCTACATGATGTGTCAGGATTGAGCTTTTGCAAATGACTTCAGTACTGTGTTGACTGGTCTTTGCTGATCATGATGTTCCATGACGTTAGTTGCTCAGTTTCAAGACACACGTAAGTGTAGTCATGCAACACAGAAAACGCCACACCTTCATCCATGTTGTGGTGGCTGAAACACTCACTCTGATAACTCTAGCCAGAGGTTGCTGTCTGACTATTGTCCAGAGGCTCTGGCACACTGTTGTTTTGGCTGTAACATCTCGTTTTGGCTGCGAGCTTCTGTGCTCATGTGCCAAAATTTGCGCAAATCAGGTAGCTGTTGGTAGCCTGTACAGGCACCTGGTTCTCAAACGATCTACAATTGCTACATTGTACATAACCTTGAAATTGCTGAAAGTTGAAATTGAGAGTAATAACCAGAGCTGCCGTTATAGCCTGCTGGCTTGGCTTGTCGATATTCAAACACCAATGGCTATAAAGGAAAGTCTGTCCTTTGGCTGTCAACGAGACAATCCATTGCCGTTGCACGCAACTCCTTTTAACTCTGGAACCCAGCTACAGCTGATAGCTAAGCCAAACTTCGAAATGATTTGGAATGCTGTGACTGATGTCGCTGCATGCGTGGTACAGGCCTCAATTGCGCTCTGCTGCTGTTGCACTTGCTGACAAGTTTCTCGACTTGACATGATGCTCCTGCAGCTGCTTCTGCTGCAGCTGTTGATGGCTAGCAGGCCTCATTGTGTCTATAGAGTTCTTCGCCTCAACTGCAACCAAGACAAGGCTATGATGAGCAGTGGTGCTGTTGTCACGTGGCATGCAGGCTTCGTGTTGTTGCAAGCAGAAGCTCTTGCATACGCTGCAAAGCAAATTTGCACAGTGCCAGCAGCCCGGCACCAATCACGGAAAAATTGCAAGACAGAGAGAAGTGTTTAAAATTTTACAAGGTTCTGTAGCATAACAAGAACGGGCACGTGGAAGCTCCGGAAGCCCGGGCTTGTTCAGCAACTACAGTATCTGGCTCTGTCTCGCTTTATCTTCCTCTGAAAGAGAGGCGCCAGCCGGGATACCGATGACGCTCTCCAGCAACTGATAGCCGCGGGGACGTCACAAGTCTGCGAGTAGTGTAGGCACGCGCTGTTGAGTGCTATCCGGCTCTAGTTGATTCCAGGTGAAGCGGTAGACCCTTTAGTAGGTGCGCAGCTACTGGTCAAGTTGTTCTGCGGTCCAGTCATGGTCATATCCTGACAGCCTTGTAAATCGTAGAGAGCTGTCACCTACACTATTCACTGACAGGGTGTTGTGCGGTGCAAAGACTTGACAAGCAACCATCGCAGATGTTTGTATGGTTTGCAAACGTTTTGGGCACAGCTAATGCAGGCAACGCATAGCTTGTGACGCTGACACACTTGGTGCATTTGTAAGGCTCTTGCATAGATCAGAGGTAGGCACTGAGAACAGTTCCTCACTACCAAAGCTGGGAGGATCTTGCATGAAGTCCAGCATCGCAAATCTGCTGTGCACTGACGTGTTTACTGTGCACAGGACACCATATGTGCAACTCAATTGCTGCTGACCTGCACATAGCTTCAGGGACAAGCAAATGTCCATACATTCAGGACCTCCACACATTCAATACCCACAGACTGCATTTCCAATGAATGAGCACTGCAGAGACTGGTTGTTTTCAATAACACATGCAGTCATACTGCCATAATGTAAGCAGCAGCATTCATTCATTCATTCATTCATTCATTCATTCATTCATTCATTCATTCATTCATTCATTCATTCATGATGCTAGGTTGTCATTCTTGCAGGCATGGCCAAAACATTGGGACCTGTGGCTTTGAAGCTTGGGGATGAGGTGCTAGTCAAGGTCCGGACTAACACAACAGTTAAGGATCTCCTAGAGCAACTAGACAAGGCCTGCAAGGGTGGCCGGATTCAAGATGCAGATGGATTCGATGTGACTGCTCATTATTCACAAAGCTTACCTGAAGGAGAATATGCCATCAAACAGCCAACAGCAGGTGTGCCTATTGCTGCTGCAGCCTGTGTAGATGTCAGCTCTGATGCATGCTAATCTGCTCATGGTGTCTCACAGCATCTCATTGTGGTCAATGCAGCCTCTCAGCCTCCTTTGTGTCTCTACAAAATTTGGCCATGAGACACATCTTACTGCTAGCTGTGTCACCTCCACCAGAAAGAACTTTCCTCAACAACCTGAATGCTTGTCATATTGAAAGAGTCAGCATGCTAGCACAACACAGTTCTGGGGAGTTGCCTCTGAGAAAGGTCTTGTGATGCAGTGCATCCAGATATTCAAAGGACTAGCACAGTGATCTGAAAGCTGACTACTGGCTAACCTATATACTTGTTACAAACCTGCATAGTGCCTGAGCAGAGTACATGCACACCGTGTAAGCTTTGTCTGTGTCTAGTCCCAATGAGCTTCTGTGCCTTGACATTGCAGAATGTGTTTGCAGATACCTTGGACAGGTTTGGAGGTCATGGCCAGGATGGTCAGACATTAGGTAAACCCAATCTGCTACTTGGTGCACAGAAAAACAACATCTTACCCCCCGCTCACAGGGTATGTGTGTATGAAGTCAGGTCAAATGATACTGTGCTCCGGCCCGGTTGCAGGTGCTGAGTTTTCCAAAGGCCAGACTAAAGCAATGTTCTACCATGTTGTGTTGAGCAGACCTGCATATTTTGCACGCTTACGTGATATCTCAAACATTTTGTCAGTCGTCACAGACTACCCATGCCATTGATGCATACAGCCTTTAAGGATAATTCATGCAAGTTGGCTGCAACCTTGCAGGCCCACTGAAAACTACACCCATATTCGCTGGATCTGTGTATATTCCATTTTGCAGACCTGATGTTCTCAGATATTGTGTAATGCAGTGCTGAATTCATTGGTGGATTCGGTAAAAACAATCGCGGAGATGCTTTTACGCATTCAAGCTACCACCTCCGAAACATTTGATAACATCTTTGCTCCAAACGTCAGCGAATTGTCGCAGCGTACCAATCTGGTGACAAAGATCTGTACTACAGCATACAACGCAGAGAATCGCCCTAAAGATCAGCTTTGGTGCATGGTCCTGGGACGATATCTGGAAGAAAACTTGATAAAAGCGTCTCACATCTACAAACGCAGATGGCCTGTGACCTATGCGGTGAGCCCAAAGTTTTTGCTTGAAGGTGAGATGCTATGCCTTGGTTTGATGGGATGCTTGCTGTGACTGTACTCTGCATATGGTGATGTAGGCGAACTTGCACCTTGATGTAGACTCATCAGCCAACATGTTCTCCGCTCAGAAGAAAATAGAGAGCGCTTTTGACAGATTTAGACTCATCATCGTGCCAGAGAGCCTGACAGAGTTTAAAGTAAGTTGTGAGCAGCAAAATGGTTGATTTGGCAACGAAGTTGCTTTGACAGTTGCAAGCAACAATGATCTGCAACTGCAAGGCTTTGGCAGTAGAGTACTACAGCCTGGCTTCTTGCTTTATGCAGGTGCACATTTTGGATCCTACCTTGGGTCCTCAGATGATCAACAACAACATCCAAAATGCTGATGGTTCTCCCATCAGATTTGCAGAGCTTGATGGTACATTGCTACATTTTGCAACAGAGGCACGCCCTGCGAAGCAGGCGTTTGCCTGGTACGCTGAACAGGGTTTACGTTATGCAAAAAAGGTTGGCTGGGCAGCAGCAGCCCAGCTTACTGTGCCGTCAATTGCTTGGGGCTCAGAAACTTGTGACGCTGGTATTCGCGATAGATTTTTTGGCGACGCACTGGCTCTGCAGTCAGCAGAGATCATAGAAGCATTCCCATTATGATGACTAACGCTTGCATACATTGGATCTGCACATACGCAGAGGTGGACCTCAGAGTTAGCAGCTTAGTGTGAGCCTCACACACTTTCATGTCACCATGCCAGAAGGCAAGTCAATTTGTGCTCTGTTTAGGAGCTGATAGGAGCGCATAGGTATTGCGGCGAATGTGAAACAAGGTCAATTGTTAAGTCAAGACAGGTGTAAGTCATGGCTTTCGAGGCGCCTTCTTGCAAGTCACCGCATTGGGCTTGTTCAATGAGACAACACTTCTAGTCTTCTTTGCTACTTTTATGCTTCAGGTGACAGTTGGTCAATCTATAGTTTCCCAGAGCAACAGTTGCTGGGGCTAATCGAAAATGAGTTCCTTGCCATACTTGTACTAGAAAACGATTTTTGAGAGCATATTGAGGTGGCTTGGTGCTATTGTGAGCCCTGAAGCAAGCTCAGCTTCTTTGTGATTGGTACGTTATTGATTGATTGGGCGCACTGACAAGCCCACATGTAGTGGTGAGTACCATACTTGTGGTCAGGAAAAATTGCTAATTGTTTACAAGTTTTGGGGCAACACTTTACATAGAAACCAGCAGATTGTCCTACAACAACCAGAATCTGTACTGCTAGCATGTCGTCAAGCTCGACACCAGCATCAAACAGCTTTTGAGTGTCACCAGGTTGTAGTTATATACTGTGTAACAACAGTCATTGATCCAGGTCATGTTCAAGCCCTGAAGCTCTTCTGTCTTGATCATGCAACTGAAGATTCTGCTGCAGCAAAGTGTGTAGTCATGCACAAGTATAGGTTGGACCGGAAACCATTCGTATCCCGGGGTGGCCACAGCCAACGTCCGTTTTGTTACGGTAACCGCAGGACTGTTACTGTTTCGGATACCGTCACACCGTACATCCAGACCCCCTCCAGAGACGATTTTTTACATCCTTTGCCCAGGTCTGATGGATGTGCCAGGATATGTGAACCCTGACAAACTGATGAATGTGCCAATCGGATTTGTCTGCAGGTAACGATGCTAAATCGCCCCCCAACAATTCAGGCAAACATGACGGGCTGACAGCTTCCTTAACAAAGTTTTATAACTAGTCAGCTAATTAGTCAGTTCGACACGAAGGAGGCTGTGTATTTTAAAAAAGCATGTAATTCTCTCTCTCCCTGTTGGCGTACGACCCGACCGGGCACGTGGTTGCTCCACAAGCCCCGCTCGTTCAGCAACGCTCTTTCCTCCGCAAAGAGATGGCCCACACTTTGTGACAAGTGTCTCGACTCCGTTCTGCACTTCACCCCTACAGGCATTTTTACCTTGAAGCTGCGGCTGTGGCAAGCGTGGAGTTCGTGTGAGCAGCTCAAAGCAAGCCTTCAGTTCTTTGCCCTCCGTCAGCTTACCACTGCTTGCAGGACCGTTTCACTTTGCTGGCCAAGCCGCGAAACTTCGCTCAACCCTTCCTTGAACAGCACCACAGCTTTAAACCAAGGCCAAGATGCGCCATACGTGACTGCTTCCTTGGGTATACGTGACCTGAGCAGTGTTGCCGACCCAAAAAGACACGCATCCTCCAGTGTGCACATAACTTTTTGCAGTTGTTAGAGTAACTATTGTTTGTGCTAGCCAAATGCAGCCTGTTATCTTATTTTTTTGTTTGCTGCATCGGTTTACCTATGGGTGGGCTGCAGTTGAACTGCTTTTGTTGTGTCACACGGCCATGACACTATTGTTACATGTGATTGTAGTAACAAGTCTAGTCAGATTGCTATTCCGAAGCTGCTATGGAAAGCTGCCACTGTCTGCAGAATCTATTATTGGCTCAGCTGGACTTGTGCCATGCTTTGTCTGCTGCCCAGAGCAGCATGAAGGGCACCAGCACAAGCCATTCATATGCATCTGCCTAGGGCATCCACGGCAATCATCAACTGACCTGGTGAGGATCTGGCAGGTCTGCCTTGCGCTTTACACTGTCCTGCATCACAAATACTGTTTGACCTTCTGGCTGTACACTGAGCAGCCTTGCATGTGGAATATCATTGCCTCTCTGCTGGCAAATGTGCGTATGCTGAGAAAGAAGCATTGATAGTGTGCAATTACAAAATCTCATGTGCTCTTGCAGTCATGTATAGCTGCATGTAGATTATGACTGTAAAGGCTGCCTAAACAACAGATTGCAAGATTGGGTGTCTGTCTGTTTTCCATGAGATCTTGACTTTGCACAAAAACTGCAAGACCTAAGCTTTGAGATCCCTTGTTAGTACAAGTCTCCTATGTCCTGGATATGGACAAGGTAGCGACTTAAGCATACCAGACTTAGTTGCACCTCCAATTTGTGCTTCAAATCTTCAGTGACTTGTTTTCTTAGGGTTGATGTCCATGACCACGGGCCGTGTGCTTGCACTGCAAGCTCGATTAGATGCAGCCCGCAACAAGCTGGATGCTGAACTGGACAAAGAAGCACCACGGGACAATCTTGTGGCTGCGTTTCAAGAGCGAGTCAAAGAGTTGCACGAAGAACTGAAGATGCACATTGTGCCGGCAGGCAAGTGTTCTGGAATAAAACATGTCAATTTGTGACCTGTTGGCGCAGCTCTTGCTGTCACAGAATGACATGGCTAGCTAGGCTGTAGCAGCTGGACCCATCGCTGCTGCAATGCTCCCAGTTGTTGATTGCACATGCCATCTCCAATTTCAAGCAAGCACAGTGACTACTTGGGTCTTGGGCCCCTGTTTGGGTCCCTACTTGTGTCAATTGAGGCGTGCCCAGCTTGCCTGCATGTTTTTTTCAAGTCTTTTAGGCGAGTCTTTTTGTGTGTGTGTG
>JAABUH010003351.1_pt1 | contig 13882 bp, 18 predicted proteins | sample 5559121 | NCBI WGS metagenome assembly JAABUH01 (sample SAMN10711871, study PRJNA513364) | rock metagenome | isolation source: Antarctica rocks | place: Antarctica: Victoria Land, Battleship Promontory nord | collected 2015-12-28 | reverse complement strand
ACGTGGTGATGTTGCTGTGCAATACTGCAGATTGCAGTGACTGTTGAGGTGAATTGCAGGCCAGGATCTCATGGTCTAGCTTACTCGCTCCTCACACCTGTTGTGCACTGTGTGCCTGTGCCAATGCGATTTGTCTAATGGTAAGCTTACTTGCTGAAGCAAAAGTACATTCTTCAGATTGTTACAGGGCATCCTTGCCAACCTTCACTTCCAAGAATGGCAAGGATTGTCAGTGAAGTTGTTACATGGCTACATTGTGTGTTTAGTAAACAAGTGTGCGTTTGAATGCCTTGTGTGGGAAAGACACTCACTCACCATTGTTATTTTACAGCTCATTCACAATTCATGTCAAGACAAAACTCAGCTCAACCATGCACTGTTCTGCAGCTCATAACATTTCCTTGACTTTGCCTCTATTTGCTTACTGGCCCTCACTCTTGGTGTGCGCTATGTACCTGTTTCAATGCAAGTCCTCACATGGTTAGCAACAGTAAGATTGAGAGGTTGTTGCAGGCCATTTTTGCCATCCTTACTTGTAAGGATTGGCTTGAAGTTGGCAAGGATGGCAAGTATCATCAGCAACGAAGATCATCAATCAAAACAAAGTGAACGGGCCATGCAGTCAGCCAAGCACACAAAATGCGTAACAGCATAGATGGACTGCAACATTCAACGTTTACTTCAAGCAGATCTTCAAGCTCCTCCGAGGTCTCAGTGTTGTTGAGTGTCATGAATGATCGTGATTGCAGCATCATCTAAGCTGCTGAACTTGGCACGTATGTACTGCATATCCTTGCCATACTTGCCGGCTTGCAGCTGAACCTTGGCAAGGATGGCAAGGATTGTGGGTGAAATGCAGTTGCAACAATGGCTGCTGTTTGAGAATCTAGAAGCAGAGTAAGCACTCGCCATCAACATCTTCAAGTTGGGCAAATCTCCCTTCTTGATGTTCTTGATCATTTGCCTGTGGTTTTAAGGTGCATCAGTGTGCGACGATGCATATACACAGGATCCATTTTCTTCAAACTGAAACCTGCACGATTGACTGCAACAAATCTGTGTCAAGACAGCGCTCTCTCATCTATGCTTTTGAGTTATCCTCGTCACCATCTGCTCAGGACGCTGCTCATTTACAGTGGTGCATCTATGCTCAGCTCAGGCAAGCAAATTTTTACAATGGATTGAACGTCTGCCAGCCGGCGTTCTGCTACAATCCTACAGCATCTGGTCCAGCCTATGTGGCGTACATACGGGCAACTTTATCATCTCTGTGACGTGTTCCCTGGCCCCCCGATCAGTACAGCTGTGGTTGCCAGCCGGCTTGATGCTCGGTGGCAACGGGTCAAGTACCGTGTCACACTTGATGCAACTCTTACACTGGCACAGCAAAGTAACAGTGATGGTGTCTACCTAACAGCAGCAGTCGTAATGTGAAGCCGTGACATCGCTTGCAGCCCTTACCGTGACATGATCAGCATGTAAGTCCTCGATGCTGGCCTGCCACCGACAGCTCGGCGGTGGTGTCACAGGATGACTAATGTGAAATGCGGCTGGTAGTACATTGTGAATCTGGGGCAGTGCGGCTGTGAAGCGATTTATGGGGGTAGCTTTTGTCAGCTGAGCTGCAGTTTGTCAGCTCGGCTGCTACGTTCGTCGTCAAATTCAAAACTGTCAGCTCAGGTGCACACCTTTTAGCCCGCTGCAGTTTGTCAGCCCGTCTGCAAGTTGTTGGCTCGGCGTAATGCAGTAAGCACTGCTGCACAGTGTCACCTGGTATGCAGCTCTGCCCTGCACTCTGTCAGTCCAGCTGCAGTCTGTCAGCTCAGCTGTATTTTTTCAGCTCAGCTGCTGCAATCTATCTGCTCTAGCGTATTCTGTTATGCAGTTCATCTGCTGTAACAGACCAGCTGTAAAGCATCATCTCAGCTATAAATTGCAAGCGCCTTTGCAATCTGTCTGCTCAGTCATGATCTGTCAGGTTGGCAGCAGTCTGTCAGCTCAGTCTGTCAGCTCAGCTGCGGTATGTCAGCTCGCCTGAAGGCAAGGCGCCTGAGCATGTCACATGGGCATGACACATGGGCTGCACTGTCAGCTATGGCCGCACACTCTCAGCTCCGCTGCATACAGCCAGCCAGCAATCAGTGATCTTAGCTTCACACGTTCAGAACCCCTGCAAAATATGTCAGCCCAGCTTTGACCTGTCAGCTCAGCTGAAATCTCACAGGTGCACTTGAAACTGTCGACTTGGCAGTCTGTCGGCCTTGGCTGCAGCTGGTCAGCCGAACCGCAGTTTGTCAGCTTGGCTGCCACGTTCCCAGTCAACTTCAAACTGTCAGCTCAGGTGCACACCTTTCAGCCCCCCTGCAGTTTTTCAGTAATCAACTGGCTCGGCTGCAGTCAGTCAGCACTGCTGTACATTGTCACCTCCTTTGCAGCTCTGTCCTGCATTATGTCCGTCAAGCTGTAGTCTGTCAGCTCAGCTGTCTCTTGTCAGCTCAGCTGTATTTTGTCAGCTCAGCTTGTAGTGTACTCTGTCTGCTCTAGTGTATTGTGTCATACAACTCATTTGCAAAGCCAGCTCCTTTGCAAACTGTCATCTCAGCTGCAATCTGTCTGCTTAGTCATGATATGTCAGCTTGGCAGCAGTCTGTTAGCTCAGTCTGTCAGCTCAGCTGCGATGGGTCAGCTCAGCTCAGCTCAGCTGTTGTCCGAAGGCTCAGTTGCAACTTATAACTCAGCTGTCAGGTCAGCTGCAGCTGAGCTGCACCCTGTCAAATCAGATGAAACCTGTCATCTTAACTACAACTTGTTGGCTGAGCTTTGTTCTGTCTCCCCATTTGGACTCTGTCCTCTTGGCTGCAGTCTGTCAGCTCAACTGTGTTCTGTCAGCTTGGCTGTGATATGTCAGCTCAACAGTCAAATGTTAGCTCAGCTGCAATCTATCAGCTCACTGCCACTCATCAAGTTGCTGTCAGCTCAATTCAGTTTGTCAGGGTCAAGATGCTGGCACCAAGGCACGGTGCAGTCCACATTGCTCATACACCACCATCAGCTCAGGATGATATGCTGCCACTGATGCTTGTGACTTTTGTAAAGATCATCAGTTCATGACGAAACATGCTGCGCATTGGATTCACAGCTTGGGTGCCCACTTTCAGTGCAGCACCCAAGCGCATGACATCAATGCATGCGCAGCTGAGAGCTTGATGCATCAATGCTTTCTGCATGATAACTGCTGATCGAAACACTCATTGACGTTGCGGCCCTTGAGATGCTTGTGCACTGGAACCACTGCCTATTTCCTTATCCAGTGCAGCACTCAGATGCACATAACATCAATGCATGCGCTGACACTTGCTGCACAGGGGCTGCTGACTGCACCCTGAACTTTGTGATACATCCTCAGTTGATGATCTGATGTGCTGCGCACTCCAGCTCAACAGTCACCTGATGGTAGAGACAGAATTTGTGAGTAATTTGCACTGGAACCAGAGCATATATGCCCATTTCCAGTTTGGCACTCGGATGCTGAGAACATCAATGCATCAATGCGCATTTAAGATTAGGGTTTAGGTTTACGTGCCTGATAGGTGCTTGATGCTGTACCTGGCACTTCAAACATGGCAGGCTCGCTGCTGGCTTTGTCAGCGTTCGACTGTTCGTCGAAAGCTTTCGACGAACAGTCGAACAACAAAGCTGAAACAGGTACCTGAACAGGATCCTGCCGCGTTTTGTGTAGCGCTCTTGCCCCAGCTGAGTGACGATTTGCTGCCCGCGCAGAGCTTATCCTCCCGTGCTGCAGACAGTCAGTACATGGCTTGACACAAGTTTCACACAGTGGGCACTTTGGCTATTTGTGCGAGGGAAGGGTAAGCAAATATGCTGTCACTGTTGTGCCGTAAACAGCGTGCGATGCCCTGCCAAGGCTGCAAAGTGTTTAAGCGGTGTCTCTGCCTGCTGGAATCTCTCGCCCTAAATACTGTCCATGATTGATGCCTCTTATAAAAACGTCTGTTGGTTGTCATGCAGTTGTGGTGTGATGTTGGCAATGGAGTTTTGGAAGAACACAGTCTAGATGTCCATGATGAGGGCTGCAGTCCTATATCGCACAACGAAGTCGTTTCACTGCACACACACGGGCCTAGCTGTGGACATGAGCGTGTCTTGCACGGCGATCACTACGACTACCTGGTAAGAACATCATGAAAAGCCCTGTGAGTCAGCAAAGTACTGTCCTCATGCCAAGTCTTGTTGCTATAGTGGCGAGGGTGTTGTGAGCATGTGTGCACTTACGGTATGTGGGTGGCTTCTATGGCAAAAATCCTGCCTGTCCATCATCATTCACAAGCTTGCGAAGTGCAGCAGGTTTCTATGTCCATGTTGCAACCTGCAAGACACCAATCTGAAGTTGTCAGGAGGTTGCGTGACCCACCATTGACTGCAAACTCTGCAGGTGGATAATGAGCTGCAGCACGTATCAGCAGGCGAGTGTTGTCCCGAGAGGTGCTCCACCCCAAATGATGCCCATCTGCGTACTCATGGCACGGTGTCTGTGATAAGGCACAGGTAGGCAATGTCAATCATTGCTTCTGCTCTGGTGGTATCAGCACTGCTTTTTCTGTTAGTGACAATGCATGTCGATATGCATTCCCACCCTTGAATGGTGCAGGAAACCAGGAGCCAATCCATGCTCCTCACAGGCAACCCTGCAACAGGTCATCACTCAGGCTGAGGTTGTTGATGACTTTGAGGCGCCTATCACCTCCAAGCTGCTCGTCGGCGGGATGTGCTGCCCCTCTGAAGTACCCATCATCAACAGTGCGCTTGGTAACTTACAGGGTGTGATCAAGGCAAGCAAGCCATAGACAGCTGTTTCATCAAGGGGGCCTGCCTTTACGTCCTGTGCATTACTACCTGCAGTTACAGCTGCCAATGTTCTCTTTCTGTCTGCCACGTTGCTCAGTGCTGTGCTTGGCGTCAAAGTTTGGATGGCGCAGTTGCACAATGGTTGCAAAGCGATATGGCATGACGTGACAAAACATTATTGAACTCATTTGATGCACTGCCACAATTCATGCGCACCTAAAACCCTCCAAGAACAGCTGCAGGGGCATGGGTACGTTTGAAGCTACTGAACAGCATGCAGACCATGCAAATGATGGACTTGAGTTGCAGGTAGACTGCGTCGTCCCAACCCGCACAGTCTTTGTGCAGCACCATGCCGGGCTGACAAGTCCAGCCATGCTGGTTGCTTCCCTTAATGGCGCCCACCTGGATGCCTCTCTTGCACCACCACGCTCCGTAAAGAGCAAAAAAGGGCAATGGTTGCCACCCTGGCCTGGTGAATTTCATGGTCCCCTCATTTGCTGCTTGCCATTCAGTTGACTGGTGCATTGCTATCAGTGAGGGACACTGCTCGTGCGTGGCTTGAAAGCTGCAGACAGTCAATTGCGACATTGTGTTTGCGGCTTGTGCATTCACTTTATTGCCTCAGTATGGCGTAGACAAAGATTCTAGTGTGGGCTTGCTGCCTACCTGACCTTCCTGCAATGCAACTGCTCCAGACATGCACATTGGTGCTGCATCCATTTCTAATTGTAATTTGAAACAGCATATCATTGTCGCCCTTCTGACGGAAGAAGAAGCACAAATGCTGGCTCTTAGTCTTTGTGGCGCAGTCCAACTGTCTGCAGCTTTCCTGGTCCTGAGCCTCATCCACTATGGTGCTAGGCATGGGCCCAGCTGGCTTGATCACTTCAAGTGGCTCGCCATTGCCTCGGTTGCCATTGGGGGTCCCAGGATTGCCTTCAAGGCAATCATCGGCTTGCGTCATCTGGTGGGTACCCATATCCAAACCAAGTTCATGTTTGACGTTTTGCTTTCTCCTATGAATGCTGCACGCCTATTTGTCTGTTTGTCTGTCTGTTTGTGTGAGCTATGGTCAGTCATCTACAGCTGCCAGGGTGAGCATTCCAGCATGCTGCTTGCATGCGATGATCACCCTTCTTTTTGACGCGTCAAAGAGACTGACGTCAGTACTCCTTGCAAGACAGTAGTCCTGCAAACTTGGTTGGATGCCCAGCACCTGATTGCTTATGGGGTGCATGCCCTTCAGGTACTTGATATCAACGCCTTGATGGTGCTAGCAACCGTTGGGGCTCTGGCAATTGGTGACTATACAGAGGGCGCTGCAATTGTGGTGCTGTTTGCCGTCGCAGCATGGTTGGAAGCCGGATGTGGTCGCAGAGCACGGGATGCTGTGTCAGCTGTGGTTGCCATGCAGCCAGCAACAGCAACACTAGCTGACTCAGGTAAGAGTAGGCGTCTAACTTTGGAAATGTTCCAGAGCTTGCAAGACTGAAGCATCCTCACATTGTAGGACGTGTGGCATGGTATTGAAAGTTTTCCCATGCGCTACCAAAATGCTTGCAGCAAGTATATCCTTCTCCGTTTTGAGATGTGCATGATTACAGGGCAGCAAGTGCCGGCAGAGCAACTCACCATTGGTTCTCTGATCATGGTGAAGCCCGGTGATGGTGTGCCAGCTGATGCAACAGTTGTGTCAGGAGCATCTCGCATGGATGAGAGCATGCTTACAGGAGAGCCAGCTCCTGTCAGCAAGAGAAAGGATGACAAGGTGACTTGGCTCCCATGCTATCATTATGGCATAATTGCTCAATGGCAGGAATAGATCATCACAGGCACATGAGCATTGCAGACTATAGCGCATTTTGAGACAGCAGCTCAGCCTCCCCTTGTGTTTCTTTAGGTTCTGGGCGGTACTGTCAATGCTGGCAGTGGTGTGTTGACAGTCAAGTGCTCTGCAGTGGCTGCAGATAGCGCAGTTGCTAAGGTGGCAAGGCTTGTGGAACAGGTAAGCATATGTCATGACAACAACTGTCTGCATCCATTCATCAGAGAATTCTCAGGGCAGAGGATGTGATTTGGGCGTTGCGCGTTTTCCTCAGGTCCCACCAGCAAATATTATTGCATGGATTCAGCTGTCTATAATGACAATTTGTTTGGAAGCCAAGACTTTGCTGCTGCACCATTTGTTGCAAGTAGGTGATGTGCAGGTGTTGGGTAATTCAAATCATACCAAATCACCTTAACAAACTCCAGCTGTGCTGTGTGGGTGTTGTAGGCAATGGGTCAGCAGTCCAAGAGCGAAGGGGCAGTCTTGCGCTTTGCCAAGTACTACACACCCGTAGTGGTTTCAACCTGTGTGCTGCTGATCGTGGTGCCTGCAATCATGCGCAAACAGGACTTGAAGGTGCACTCTAGATCAGCTCCTTGGCCTGTTTGCAGTGCTGCTTTCACTGTGCAATTGCTGACTTACAATCTGCCACAACAGACCACTCCTCAAAGAGTCCACTCGTTAGCCTATGAAGATATGCTGCTGAAAATCAGTCAACTCTGTATTGATCTGCCATACTAGCTTGTGCATGGGTTTGGCAACCAAAACTGTTGCTCAGGCTCAAACTAAACTGGAGATCATCTCCAGTGTTTACAGGCTTGCACACTTGTTTGCATGCTTCACTTGCAAACTGACAACGCTATCATGCTTGTAGGACTGGGTGTATCTGGCACTGCAAGTGCTGGTGACAGCATGCCCCTGTGCCTTGGTGCTTTCAACACCTGTTGTGGTGGTGGCTGGCCTCACTGCTGCAGCAAGGAATGGTGTGCTTATCAAGGGTGGTCATTTCCTAGAGGCACTCGCTGCAGCCAAGGTCTTGACTTTTGACAAGACAGGGACCCTCACACAAGGCCACTTCCAGGTGATCATCACAATTATGATTCATTGCTCCACGATGAGGAGCATGTGCCCTTTGCTCAAGTGCTGTAAAACCTACTCTACTGTGTCAAGTCTGCCACAGACTGTTTCAAATTGTCATTGAGCGTGGTCAGCTCATGTTTGTGCTAGCTTCTGGCTACCCGATGAAAGCTTGATTGACAGGGCGATTGCTGGCAGGTGGTGCACACAATGACTCGAGAAGGATTCTCGAAGGCAGACATGCTTAAGCTGGCTGCTTGTCTAGAGACATGCTCCAACCATCCTTTGGCTGCAGTCATTGTTGGGCATTCAGCAGCCAATCAGCTACCCTTGGATGCTGAAGTCAGCAACAGTCAAGTCCTGCCAGGTGAGATTAGCTCGTGCTTCTCTGCAGGCAAAGAGCAGCTTGCAGATGGCTGTGACGTTGGTAATGGATCATACCTGTTGAGCAATGTCTGTTTTTCTTGGTCAGCACTTGGCTGGCATTGCATGCAGGACTGGGACTTACAGGTGTGGTGGCAGGCCTTCAGATAGCAGTGGGCAACAGCAGGCTGATGGCAATTGCATGCAAAGAAGGTGGCGCCTTGACGGCTGATGAAGCTGAGTGGGTGCAAAAGGGTACAATAAGTGGTTTGTGAAATGTCACACGAAGCATAAGCTGACTGCACGCGCTGCTCCATAACAAAACCAAGCTTGCGCTGCATGAGCGTCATCACACGCTTGCGCTCCAACTTGCCTCAACATGTTGTGGCATCCTTCTTTCAATATGTTGTTGAATTTAAAGCTCACTTGATCGACAACATAATTTGGATGTCGTCATGTGTGAGGTGACCACCAGCTTCTTCAACTGTGTTCTTGTTGTGGTCAGTTGCCATCTCTGTTGCAGGTGCCTCCATCTGCTGGGTGGGCATTGAGGGGTCAGTGGCAGGGTACATGGCTTTGGCAGACACTGTGCGGCCAGGCGCTGCAACTGCTGTTCAACAGCTGCATGGTTGTGGCATAGTGACTGCCATGTTGACTGGTGACAACATGGGCGCTGCCGCAGCTGTTGCAGCGGCAGTTGGCCTTGAGAAGCAGCATGTGCATGCAAGCCTGTTGCCAGAAGATAAGTTTGATGCGGTGAGTATGGGCATGCATCTTGACGGCTCACCAAGCTAGTGTCGTTTGCAAGAGCTATCTGCAGAGTCTGGGCTTCAGCAGGAGTTGCTGTGTCAACAGTTTACATTATTTTTGACCAAACAAGCAAGCATACATCTCTGTGCACTAAAGTCTTGCCTCTTCTGTTCTGTGACCACATGCAATTGATCACCATACACAACAATGTGAGTCCTCTTTGGGAGCCTTACAGTGCGATCAAGATAGCCGTGTACATACTCAAAGCCTTTGCAACCCTCTGATCAATCAGCTTTTGCAAGCACGCAGCAATTAATATACCACAGCTGTTGCAAACATAACCTGGGGCACATTCCATAGGTATCGCAATATCGCAAGAGGCATGGTCCAGTTCTGCACATTGGTGACGGCATCAATGATGCACCTGCCTTGGCAGCAGCAGATGTTGGGGTGGCCATGGGTGTTGCAGGTCAGCTGCATCCGCTGCAAACAACTGATCCTGTGCCAAACTGTCCAACCTTGCACCGCTGCCCTCCGTCAAAGTTGAGGTTTTCCTTCACAAGCTCCCACCTTGTTAAGACAACATGGCTCAAGTTGCTGTCAGTGCTGCACCTGTGTCCATGATCCAAAGGTGCATGCGGCATCAAAACCAAATCTGCCTCACGATTGGCACACAGCATTTGCTGCATCCCTTGCAGCTTAACCTGTCTACTTGTTGCTGTTCTCAGCATCCAAGCTGCCCTCTGCAGGGTCAGCAATTGCTATTGATGCATCGGATGTGGCTCTCTTTACAAATGACCTGAAATGTCTGGCGCCGGTCATCAAACTAGGCAGGAATGCAAAGCGCAAGATTCTGCTCAACATTAGCTTGTCTGTTGTGACCAAGGTACGGCTTGCCTCTTTTCCTTGGCATACCTCAGCTTGCTGACTTACTTGTAATGCAACCAGCTGCCATGCTATTGCAATACTTCGATGCGCCAAAAGATTCCTCTGGCTTGTTGCTGTACTGCCTGCAATTCAAATGCAAGAAGTCTCTGCAGCAGTCAACTGTGTCTCTTAGTCAGCACAGCCGCTCTCAATATTTTCTATCCTCTGAGTCTGAGTCGTGTTGCATGCTACACCTGGCCAGTCACATGTTTCAAGTGGCTGCAGGTGGCTGTGTTGGTGCTTGCTGGACTGGGCAAGTTCACACTGTGGGGCGCTGTGCTTGTTGATGTTGGGACTGCACTCTGTGTCATCCTGCATGGGATGCTGCTCATGCGGTGGCGCTTACCTGGCGCCAAGCCATCAGCAAAGTATAGCGCAACATGTGTTGAGCGCCATGAGCCGCTTGCTACCAACGGTATCACTGGCCAGAGTTCTTGCTGCAGCAGCAAGCAATGCAGTGCCAAGGTGGCTACTATGCAGAGTGAGGATGGTGCTGCAAAGAGTGTTATGGGCAAACCTAATTGCTGCAGCAGCAACAAGCAATGCAGTAACAAGATGGCTGCTGATGACAATGAGGATGGTGCTGCAAACAGCATTGTTGGCAAACCTGATTGCTGCAGCAGCAGCAAGGACTGCAGTGGCAAAGCTGCAAGCCCCACCAACGGTAATGCTAGCAAGTCTCCTTGTTGTAGCAAGCAGTACAGTGGCAAGCAGGCTGCTTAACAGGATGAAGCTGCCACTATCAGCATCACAACCAGCTCTCCTTCCTGATGTCAAGAACATCGCTGATGATGTGATCATTGCAATGTATCATGCTGCATGAGTAGGCCAGTCCAGCGGCAGCAACAGTGCCCATTTCTGTGTCAATCAGGTTATTTTTACTTTTGATTCAGGAAAGCAGGGCAAGCTTAGTTTTGGCTTTTAATTATTGATGGTGAAACCCAGTCTGCCTTCGCCCTGCGGCTGAGTCACATAATTCGTATGGTCATCTTCAGATGCTCTTCTTCAAAGTCTGCTCTGTGTGCTGCTTGTGCACATGCAGCAAACACAATTCTATCTTATGGCGCAACGCTCCATGTTCTCAGAAAGCAGGCTGCCAACATTTTTGTCTGACTGACCACTGAATCTGGTTTAGTTTCCTGTGTTTTCTTAGGGTTGTGTAACGGTTTGTCATAAACCAGAGGGTTTGTGGGTGTGACTAAACTGTTCAAAAAGGCCCCTTGCTAATACCATTGGTTCTAAAATTCAAACAGAGCTGTCATCATGTCACAACCCTAACAACCCTTATCTCTGTAGCTTTTCTACCTTTCCCTAGAATCTAGTAGATAAGTATAGCATAAAGTACAAGCTTGCCCAGCTTATTCGGACTCGATATAGATTCTGTAGAAGCGCTCAGAAATCAGGGATGCCTGAGCTCGCAAGCTGGGGAGGTGACTCAACACCCACATATGTATCTTGGGAATAAAGCCGCGCACCCTCGTTTCATACAAACCCTTCTAGCAAGTTCCGGTTCTAACAGAATCCAGTCAGCTACGGTAAGTTTCGATCTGTAGCCAGACCTGCACACGTCTGCGTATGACTAATGACGCTGATGCTGCATTGATCAGTAATAGAAGCTGCAGCGCTCTGGGTGCAGCGTTCTTAATAACCCTTAACATTAACCAATAACCCGGGTTAATTAGCCTTTAACCCACCACCTCCAAGTGAGTTATCCAGGTTAAAGCAATAAAATATAGTAAAAATGGGCATTCACTCTTTATGACAGTACGTAACACAGGGAACCTTGGTGGAAAATTCTGAAATTTTCTTCAAATTGTTTTGTGTGGGTTGTCCTGTCCTCGTTGAGAGGAGTGGATTGGCACCTAATTTGCATGAAATGGGGAACAAGAAGGTCGATTAACAACGTTAACCAGGTTCACATGCACCGAGGGGTAGGTTATTAAGAACACTGTCTGGGAGTGAACCTACAGACCTCAAGACCAGATCTTGCGCCAAAGCCCTGTAGTACTTCTGTTACTGATCCCATAGGATGCCATAAGTTTATCTTTTTCTGGGTGTAGAGCCCTACAGGTCTGCAGGACTATATTAGAACACTGCAAAAATTGCAACTTCGATGAGGAAGATGGCCACGTGCTTCGAAAATCTGGTGAAGCACCTTCCAACTATCGATTATCAGTGAGAGGAACTAAAGAATGGCGAGAAAGCTGTCGAGTTTGACAGCGATCTGGCATGGGACTTGCTATACACGACATCTGACTGCTTATGCACAAAGGGCTGGACCCGTGCTGATTGGCGTGTCGGGTCTGACCCAGGTCTGTTGCCAAGCTCAATAATCGTTAGTCAAAGAGCACATTCTAATGTGCCCTGATGTTGACATTGCTGACGACATGTCCAGGGCAAGCCCAGGCACATGAAGGGCTACATATTATACTATGGCAGTCTCTTGTAGCCATTGCTTGCACAAGAGGCTTCACAGGTAACTGTTGCAACGACCCATACTGGTCTTCGATGCAGTCTCGTATCTACATGCGAACTTTGTCTATAGCCTGAACATCAGCTGGAAGAGCTTGTACACCTCAGCATCACATCTCTGTGCCCATTGGCATTATGCGGCTCTCTGGGACAAGACCTTGCATGCCATGGCGGATAGCCCTCCCATGGGTGTCGAGGCATTCGCCCCCATCATTGTTGAGCCATTCATAACTGTTGGATAGGCCAACCTCCTGGATTCATCAGGTATGTACCACATCAGTAGAATAGCCCAAGCTGATGGGTCTGCCAGTCACAAGCAACATTGCAACGGCTGCTGCCAATGTTCAGCTTAGCTGGCTGCATGCACTCTCACCTGTCAAAAACCACAGATGTAATCAGATGTCCCAAGAGGCTAGGCACTGTGTGTCAGGGTTGCGTGAGCTGATATGTCAGCTGATAAAGGAGTCCTCGATGATTGCTTTGCCACTCATATTAGTAGTAAAGTTGTGGCGCCATCAACATATGCCACAGGTTTGTATTTTGTCCTGACGTGCACTAGATATCACATGAAGAAAATAGCAATTGCAGAGGACCTTCCTAAACAAGTATGCATTATCAACAACGCTTGCATAGCTCACACACACCTCTGCCTCTCATTTGCAATGTCCCAAGGATCACTGTCCAGCATGGGATGAATGCCTCATTGGTCGTCAAAGTCAAAACAGGAATGTTTACGAGCACTGACCTTGGTGGAGCAACAAGGGATCACATATACTTTGTTGAAAATGTACTTGAAAACATCACCACTCCTATGCACTCCCAGAGGTATTGCCAAACTCGTTGTCTTTGATTGATATTACGACTAAGTAAGCATTGAGACCAGCAATGATTAGAGCTACTATTACCCCAATAAAGCTGATGATCCAACCATTGACAAATCGACCCATTTTCTTTCGCGATGAGATAAATTGCACAAGGGGAATCACGGCAAAAATAAGGCCAGGCGACAAAATGACTTGGCTCAGAACCAAAAGCTTCCCTGCCGCCTTATTGCCTCCAATTGCTGAAACTATGACAGCTGGAATGATTGCCAACCGCGAGTCAGAATTCTCCGAACCCAAGGCTTCAACCTGAGCACATAAATCAATGGCATCTGTGACAAAGCATGGAGGCTAGTAGGTAGAGACCAGGCCAAGGCTATTGCCATCATTGTATGCCCTGAACCCTAAATCTTCCATTATTGGCTTTAAGTGCTTTCAACACTATGCTCATGCTTGCAAAGCCAACGGTTGATATGCCAGAAGAAGCTTGCCAAGTGCCACAACGAAATGCAGAACAGGATGCCCTTTGCATTCACCTGATGTGCAGAAAGCCCTCCATGACAATCTGGCCAGTCAAAGTTCCAGTGATTGTAGACTTTTGTCCAGCTGCCAACAAGGCAACAGCAAACAGTATTTTTGCTGCATGAAACCCCACAGCAGGTGCCAACAGAGAGTAGGCATCAGAAAGCGTTTCTATGGTCTGCCCTGTTCCGTAGAAGGCTGCTGCGGCAAGAATCAAAATTGCCGCATTGACAAAGAATGCCATTGCCAAGCT
>JAABUH010003348.1_pt1 | contig 13896 bp, 5 predicted proteins | sample 5559121 | NCBI WGS metagenome assembly JAABUH01 (sample SAMN10711871, study PRJNA513364) | rock metagenome | isolation source: Antarctica rocks | place: Antarctica: Victoria Land, Battleship Promontory nord | collected 2015-12-28 | reverse complement strand
AATGCTTGCGTTGGCTATTCTGTCGTTCCTTGTCCACGAAATTGAGATTTTCAGCCCTCGAGCACAATTTTCGTGATATACGGCGGAGGCAATCGAAATCCCACATTTCAATTCAAGCATGAGCATGAGCAAGTCCTACTCATCAAGACCGAGCATTGGAGAAGGGTTTGAAGAAGGGTTGTCACGCTGTCACGACACTCAACAGTGAATATGATGATATCCGGATCGGGACTAGTGCGGTGAATATGATGGAGATGGATGGTGTGGTGAAATTGCAGGGTTTGATGAGCGGTCCTAAATGGTTTTAGGATATGGTTTGCGATGTTTAGTGAGAATGGGGATAGTCATGAATGCAGGGGTGTTTGTGAGATGGTGGATTCTTGATGTTTGTCCGTTGGACTTTGTCGTTTTCCTAGTGATTGTTGTCCGGCTTTTTCTCTACAAGACCTTCTCTTTTATCTATTCCTCATCTAAATTAGTACTTTCCTCCAAACTCTAGACTAATCATGATCAGCTGCTATACCCACCGTAAAAGAAGCTCTCATGGCGATAAATGTGTCCAACTTTTCGAACATAGGTGCTGCCTTCAATTTTCCCTCCGTGATCCCAATCAGAGTGCTTTCTGATTCTTGCTTGGCCCTCGAGCTCTTCACTCTCTGCGAAATGTATCTCTTTCCATCGACGCTGAATTGCGAACAGAACAGGCCAACAACACCACTCAGCAAGGACCCAGCATCTTGACTCCTAAAGAGATTAAAATCCAAGATTTTTAAAAGAAAATGACTGCGACACAGAACATGTTAGATGAACTGTCGAACTCACTCTTGCAACGACAGTCTCGACCAGATGATCCGACCCCAATTCCTACTTGGTTCCAGGAGCCAGTACGTCGAGAGTAGGATTTAGTCAGTCCGGTGTCTTTTTACCCATCTAGCCTTTTGATTAATTCAGTCACAGCCTTTGAGCAAGTTCTGTCGGGACAGGCCTCCCGATGTCATCCCAGGACGCACGAGCCTAAGCTGTAGCATACCTTGCTAGGGATCTGTTCGCTGGGTATGGTAGATGCGTGATCCCTCACGGAAAATCATATGTCTCAAGTGGCTCCGTATTTGGTACAATCCCTAACGATCTTGCATCTTCATCAGTCGAGACTAAGCGTCTTGGGAGGGCCGATAATGATACGTGAGCGCGATAATGCAAAGAAGAAACCACATAAAGCACAGGCACGTTCTCACGATTCGGATGGCGTCTGCTGCCTGCGTAACAGAGCGAGGGACCAATGCCCTGTTATCCAGAGAAATTGCATTTGCGGGTCGGGGTATCTAAATACAATCTCAATGTTCACCCCTCCCTAAAGCATCGCCAAAATAATCGTAGTGCTTGACGCCGATCGATCTACCTTCATTCTCTCAGCCAACTCCTCGTTCGTAATGCAGCCACGAGTCTCCGATGCCGCATTCGGTATCAAAAACGAGTTTCGTAAAGTATTCATGAGGGAAAGGAGAATGATGGACCCGACTCGCCGAAAATGCTTGATGGTAACAAAACGCCGCACCAGTATTTATTGTTTTATTGAATTAGACATGGAAGGAACGGAAATGGATAGCTCAATTTCTCTTAATCGGCTGGATATGGAATACTACTGAGGTGGAGTAGTCGCGATAGTAGGCGTAGGTGAGCGTGCAACGGCGACCGGAGATTTCGATAATGGAGGAACTACACTCGGCGCACTATTGCGCTTGGCGATTACTTGCATCTTCTTCCGAAGGGCAGCAAGGCGAGAGCGAATACTTTGAACGACTGCCATTGAAGTTAGTTTAAAGAAAGACCGGTAAGGCACGACTCATCAGGGCAACGACAGAAATACTCACACTTGAGGATGGCTTTCCTATCGTCCGCCTCAACGCCATTAACGGCTTCGTCTTCCGTTCCAGAGCCCCTAGTGTCCTTGTCCCTTTGCGAAGATTTCTTAGAACCTGACTCGTCCTCGTCATCCTCAAGCACAGCCTCTAGCAATAGTATAGCTGTGATGTACGTCCTCTCACAACCTGCTAGATCTTCACCCACCAGCTCATTCACCGCAGCTGATTTACTCATCTCTAAGGCACGGTCGTACATTATCTTCTCTGCGCTGACGCCAGAAGTGAGGACGACTTGATCTGCTGATGTGCCCATTCCAGCGGAGCTTGATGCTGAAGCATGATTATTGGGATGACCAGGGTGCTCTAGCGGAAGTTGTTTTTGCGCTTCGATGAGCTTGAGTCGCACGAATTCGGCTTTTACGAGAACTTCGTTGAAGCGATCTCTGACCCACTGCACAACATTGTTGACTCTATTGCTCACTGCTGCGGCTGTATTAGGGCTCGGCTGACCACGCGGAGACGCTGATTCACCAACAACTTCGGCTCTGCTTTTGCGTGCCCACCAGATTCCAGCTCTGTCCATCGATCGAGCGAGCAACGACAAAGCCTTTACATAAAGCACCAGGGCCTCCTCTGAGAGTGTGACAATTGCGTCAACAGTCAAGCCGTCATCCTTCGTGGCGCCGGGCTCGCTTTCACTTCCTTCCGAAATGCGAAGGCCCAACCCATGTTCCGTTGATGGAGCTAAGGGCATCAGCTGCTTGTACTTTACTTCCGCAAATCCATATACAACATCACTTCTGTGAGCAGATTCTTCGATTACGTAGACCGCCTTAGAATCTTCATTGAGAGGTGCTGTTGATTTGGATCCACCTTCGATCCTAAGGAGATTGCCTTGATAAGTAGGATAAGCGGGAAATGGGCTGTAATTTGGTGGAGAAGGACCCCCTCGTCCTAGACTGAGCGGTGGAGAGAAACCCATGCTGAAAAGCCTGTTGCCTGCCATGTTGATGGCTTTTGAGATCGCGGACGTGGCTGAGGCAGGGTCCCGTAGTCTTCGCTCATAGGAGTTTTGGCGATAGTGGGCCTGGTCTGGTCTTCTCCCTGAAGCAAGCTGTATCGCTCTCGAAGGTGTCACTTGAGTTCCAGTCGTTGAATGAGGAATCCCTTGAGTTGTCCCCCGTCGTACAATGGCACCGCGTTGCCCATCGTGTGGAGCTTCAGTTGAACTATTGATCCTTGGACTTGCCGCCATCTCGTCAGCGAATGCATTGACTTGTACAGCTTGCTTGTCAACGAGCACGTAATCTCGCTCGAACGCTACGTCCTGCGCTGCACGCTCGCGAATGTCTCGAGCTTCTGATGCAGCTCTATGTTGCTGGGCTCTTTCTTGAGCCCTTGAGGAGTTCGTGGGCAAGGGGTTTCGGCTCGATTGTCGCTGTGGTTGTGCTGTCGCATTGCCCTTCATATTTTGCTGATATAAATCTTGCCGTGCCGGTGCCGTGGCATGACTAACCATGCTTGGACGCCTGACTTGGGTTGGGGGGTCTCTCAATTGACCATCAACAGCAGGGGCTTCATTGCTACGCCTCTTCTCTCGTAGGTCTCCAGCGACCGTCCGTGGCGGCGTACCAGAGAGCCGACGCTGAGAGTGCGGCTCAGCCTGGAGCGCAGCAGCCTGTGGGCTATTGGAAGTAAGTCTTCGAGGAGATTGCGACAATGTGGCTGTTGCATCAACTTTTGACGGTCGGGGTAAAGACGCCTCCCTCGATGAAGCCCGCCTGAGAGGTGACTGTGCCGGCGCAGATGATGAAGGCTCTGGTTTGGGCAGCTGAGATGGTCTGTCTTCATCTACTAGACCAGGGATTTCATCCTTCACAACGGTATCGTTGAAGAAATCCGCGAAACCCAACCTCTCAACCGGGTTCCGCTTCAATAAGGCTCGAATAACTCTCTTCATTGAATCACTCAAATGGACCTCTTCCGGAAATTTGATTCTGTCTTCACCACGTTCGATTTTCCGGAGCAGTTCCACGTGATTTGAAGCCCGGAAAGGGGGCTTCCCAACCATCATCTCGTAAAGGACAGTACCCACCGACCAAAGGTCGGCCTTGGCATCGTATTTCTCATATCTCAGAATTTCAGGAGCCATATACAAAGGCGACCCGCAGAGGGTCTCGGCGAGTGAAGTCGAAGGTAATGATCGGGCGAATCCAAAATCAGCAAGTTTCAGTGTAGGTAAGGATTCCACGCCAACCATGGGGACAAGGGACTTGTCATGAGCAGCGAAGGGAACGGCTTCCGGTTTTGCCTTCGCGTAGAACAACGGTGAAGGATCGAGCAATAGATTCTGGGGCTTCACATCACGGTGGATGAAGTTCTTTTCACGAAGGAATTCAAGAGCGCTAGCCAGCTGCTTCAGGAAATGCCGCACGATAACCTCGTTCAGACCACCAAAGGCAGGGTTGGGATATTTTCGGACCATATCAGCAGTCGTATCATGTCGCGAAAGAGTGTCTCGCTTCTTGATGAAATATGACATATCCCCGAGCTCGCACAGCTCCATGATCAGATGAATATGCGCTGAAGTCTCTTGACAATCGATAAGGGCAACGATGTGTGGATGATGGAGACCTTTGAGGATGTGGATTTCAGAGTACAGATTTTCCTTGAGCTTCTTATTGAGTTTGTTAAGGTCAACGGACTTGATGGCCACATATCCGGGCTTCTTCTATAGAAAGCAAATGACGTTAGCATCATGATGAACAAGAGAGCGCTGGTGTTTGCGGGAGACGGCAATGACGATGGATTCTCAGAAGTCAACAAGATACGGTAATGCTGTCCAAGGGAGAGCATAAGGGATAGGGCTATGTACATACAGACATGGAGCCTTTGTAGACCGTAGCAAAGCTCCCCCGGCCGACCTCCTCCAATCTCCTAAAGCTTCCAACCGCCATCTCTGGTCGAGAAGAGTCTTTGGGCCGCCTCGACGAGGAAGGCGCTGGTTGTCTGGAGGCCATCGTGACTGGTCAGGCGTTGAGGCCTGGCTCTCTGAGCACCTGATCGATGCCAAGGTCCCGCCGAAGTCACGATTGTTACCACTGCAAGTGGGGGTAGAGTGTCGCCGTCAAGCGGTTATACATTGGCACTTATCGCTGCAACGAGAGAGAAGGGGGTTGGCGTTGACGTGAGGGTTGAGGTTGAGGTCGAGCAGCGGTGGTAATGTCAGATGCAAGAGGCCGATCATCGCAAGGGGAAAGGTCGTCAAGACATGGCGCCGATAGGCCCGATCGACGGCCCCAGAAATGCAGGGACGTTGTGTTGTTTTCCGCACAGGGACGCACGGTACGCTGCCTTGGACCGCGGGGTATCTGGAGCGTCTAGAAAATGGGGCGTGGTGGGAGTCAGGCGCTATGCAAGCAGGCGCGTGACTCGACGCGGGATTCGACGAGGTGGATTAGGTAATAATGGATGGTGGATGAGCTGGCAGGAAAGATGAAAGAGAGGAAGAAAAGGATTGATATGATCCGGAGGAGGGACGAAAGGAAGCCGGACGTGTGTTCAAGACGAGGTGCCGTCACCGAAGTGAGGTGATGAAGGTGATGGAGGTGACGGAGGTCTGATGTTGCTCATTCACGAGTACTTTCAGACTAGACTGATAGCCGCTACTACCTCTGTAGACTAAAAGCACGATAACGCGATAAGAGGAACACCATCATCATCACAAACCACAATCGCGTCTCGCACAGGGAGGGCGACTAATTTCAATGCGTCTACGGGATTTATCAATATAGGTTACACGGTCCTTGACTTTTAGAGAGTCAGAGTCTGGGTATCATCATTGAGAATTCCATCCTTTGCTCGATTAAAGTACTACTTGCCCGAGCAGCCAGGCTAACGCACGGTGCCAAGGGTACACTCAGGTACCAAAGTCTGCCTGCTCCCCCGCCAATCAGCCATGATAAGCGTAGCCATAGGCTTCCCCAGCTGCCCATTTCAGGCTCTTTCAGCCCCTCAGGCTGTCACGTCGACCGAAAGGCTGCGAGGAGGATGCCTCTGGGTGGGCTGAGGTGGTCCCGTCCCCCGAGAGTCAAGACGGAAGATCGTTCAGATTGGCTGCCTGCAGGATCGTGTTGTGATACGCTACACGACTGAAGAGCGACGTAGACCGCATGCTCCCAAACGATTTCATTGCCCATCTATCAAGTACCCTGGAAGGCTGGACCGGGCTGCCAGTACCCGGCTAATATATTATACTTTGAACCTCACTACTGCCTGGACGCCATCGCTAAATCGAGCATGCAACAATCATCAAATCCTCAAACCTCGAACCAGTAGCCAGAGTATCACCGGCACGATGATGTTGTCATTGCCGCCTGTCAAGACAGCTTCCGTCAGACTCGCTCCGCAAGCAGCGATAGAAGCCTTTCCAACAGTCGTGGTCCATGGGTCCCCTCCAACACCTTGCCATCCTCCAATTTGTAGCCACAGCCGCGCGAAACCTAGTCCCAAGATGACAGCAACCGCAAACGCAAGGCTACCCTCCAAGCTCTTCCCTCCGCTCCAGCACCATCTGCGCCGTCCATAGCGTCGGCCAATCAGTGAGGCTGCCGCATCTCCCATTCCCACACAGACAATCCCACTGATCATACTCACTTCTCGCCTCTGCACGTCCCAGCCTTCCCAGGGGCCTTCCCCTGTGCGGTTGATGGCCGCAAGAGAGAGCCAGAGGGGGATCGCACATCCAATCAGCAGAAAGATGTGAGATACAATGACCGGGCCTCGATGATCTCTTCCATCGACATATGGAGCCAAGAAGTAAGTCAGTGGTTTCGAGAGCGGAGGGAGCTGTGACGCTCGAAAGAGATCGAGAAGGAGGAAAATGGCCAGGATTAGCACGAAGGCTAGAGAGACGAATGTTGGATCAATGAAGATGGTTGGTAGGAACATTGCCACCATCATTCCGTGAAATACTTTGCGCCTGGTATCGACTTCAGCAACAGCACTCAACCGGAAGACAACACCTAGACCAGCGACAATGATGATCAGGCAGTAGGCGCAGATCAGTAAACGAGTAGTAGCCGCGCCGAGATAGACGTGCAAACCCGATAAGTTGGAGGTCATGGCTATGGAGTAAGACGGAACTTGTTTTGGTAAATAGATCCACTCGTCGAGGCCCCCACTGATCGTGAACTGTCTGAAGGCACGGATGTCACCCAGAAGATAAACCAAAGCCCATCCCACAGGCTCTTGACCATGCAAGGCATAGCGAGCCACGTAAATCCTAATGCCGAAGGCAATGGTAGCGAGGGTTACAGTGTAAACGTAGAGGGCAAATATCCATTTGACGACGATAGCCTGGGCTTTTGTGAACGATCGCAGTGACCATGATTTAGGAGTGTGGGATTGCGTTGTCCTGCTACGCTTGAGTTTCTCAGTCGAGGGACTGATTGGAGGAGATCGGACGTGGGCTGGAAGAGTGTATCGTCGCCGCCTTTTGTTGTCCAGATCAGATTCGGAGGCATCGATCTTGCCATTCGACCCCAGGAATCCAACATGCTCAATTTCTTCCTTACCTGTTGCTGACACATTACTTTGAAGCTGGACTAATGCACCACTCCCGATTAGCCCCATTCGACGATAGTCTATACTGACAATTTTCCGATGCTTTTTGCGCGCACTAGTCTTAGACCTCTCAAACTCCTTAGATCCGCCGCTCTCTGAGCTCTCAGAATCCGAGCGATGCGTGGACATCAATCCCAATTTGCTGAGACGCCCATAGAAGGAATCATCGAGTGCGGAAAGCAGTAAATTGCTTTCATTGGTTCTAGCATAGGGCCTTCGAAACCGCCAATTAGGTATACGTGCAAGAGCAACTCCCCACGTAAGTACCTTCCCACCAAAAATAAAAATTGCTAGGCCACCGATCCATAAGAGCGACTTCAGAATCACTGTCTGAGGCGAATCGACATGCAAGAGTAGATTGATCATTCCAATTGAGAGCAGTTGTATTTCCGCTGGTAGTAGACTTGTCGTTGTCAAGTAACCCAAAACTGACAGCAAGGATTGGTGTAGGGGATATAAGAACAGCAAAACCTCGTCATTACACACATTTGCTTTACCAACTTCTTCTCTCAGATGGCCCGTAACAGTCCTTGTGTGCTGCCACCGAGAGGCTAGAACAGGGACTATCGATAGCAGCCACTGCATTGAATAGTACCACGGTATATCAGTGTTGAATGGTACGATCTTGCTTGGTATGGACGCGATGCTCAGGACAAGATTTGTGAGTAACACCGTCACATCCATGTTCAATAAGGACATAGCAGCAAAAACAGGGACCAGGATAGGATAGAGCAAGGTAGCTGGGTCAAACGCTGCTGGTATGTGAACGTAAAACCACGACCGATTCCTCGATACACTAAGGGCATGATTTTGGTAGATGATCCTGAGTGGATAGAGGACATAGAGGCTTGTGATGAGGATTGCGTGGCTGGAGAGAACGAGTGAGGCGTGACTGAGTCCGACTTCCTGGGTATTGAAATATTCTGGGATTCCAAGTAGAGACGAATGGGTCGGCCAATTATTATGGCGTCTACAAGCGATCAATCCCACAACCCCAATCAACATCGTTTCAGATGCTCTTCGTATGAGTTCTGCTCGTCGTCGTCGAGTAAACTTCTCTCTCAATTCAGCCGTCTCGTCGACGGTGCAGGTCTGACTTTGAAGGCTTGCTCGGCGGCCAATTTGGGCTTTTAGGCCCGATCGACGCGGTTCCTCGTCTAGGTACGATGGAGTGAGCAGAGGACTTGCTGTTCCAGAATCATTGGTGCCTTTCAACCCTTTCCGAAGTCGGTTGGGCGGTGCAGGGAGTCCCAGCAGACTACTGCCTCGCTCATCGTCGGCTTCTGTACCACTGTCACTAGGCGATGAGGACCGTTTCCGCCTCTTGCGATGATCTGCATCAAAATACGTAAACCCCGGTTCTATGTTCAATCGCTGTGCCGTTGCTCCTGGAGTAAGAAGGGCATCTGGCAACTGAAGGTTGAGATTGCCATCATGCTGTACGATAGCGCTGCGCTGCCTGTGGTAGGGATGTGGCGAGCGTGAAAGCCGTTCTCTTTGGCGTGGGGAAGTGTTCTCGCTATGGCAAACGTTCGGTAGTTCTGGCTCATCAGTGGGCATGTCGTAGAACGAAAGCTCAAGTTAGGCCGGCCGAAACCTTTCGACAGCATTGCAATGTATGTTGTAGAGTCGTAGCCACCGTCATTCGACTTCGGAAGCTTCTGCAGCTCTCCTCAGCCATCATTGAACCTTGAATGAGAAAGTTGAGTTCATTGAGCATCTGGTATTAGGGCTTTGCGGGCATGAAAGCCCGCTAGCCCTATTTGAGCTAGGTCCTATCAAGCTCCCCACTGGTCGAAACCGGCTTTTCCCCTTTTCTCTTCTACTTACATGATGACATTCAATCACTGAATATTAAATTTTTGACAGTCTTCCACAAGGTCTCAGTGATAGTCTACGGCAATACTATAGCTTTGATGCTAGCATCAGAACAGCAATCGCTCGAGTTTGCTGATTTACAAATTTAGAGATAGGTTGTCGTTCCCACTAACATTATGAGACTACATTTTTCAGAAGTATGATGCCAATCAAATGCGTAAGCGAGCATGCCTAGTAAGTATTTTGTGTGTTGTCGAAGTGTGCTCTATAGTCTCGGTTCCATGTATAATACCTCATCGCTGCTGCTACGATTGCACCTTTCTTCCTCATCTCCCTTGGATTCGTCTATCTACCTAAGAGGGGATGGCTGTACTGAGGCTCGAGCTAATCTTGATGTGTATTGATTGAGATCGACCAAAGCACACCATGCTGTGCCTCAAGTGTTCCAGAGTTCTTGCTACCTTGTCTTCCTAGTCCCTTTGCTTTTGAGACCTACATGAGAGCTGTCTTCCTTGGAGTTGGAGGCCTTCGGTACAGGTTCGGTCGTTCCGAAGACTCGGAAGACGAATACTTGACCAGAACAGTCCCTCATTTGATCACATTCTTGGCTAGGCATCCTAAAGAAGGTGGAGTGACATTTGGGTCGTTTCCTGGAAGTAATTGTACGGCGTCCTGTCAGTCTGAATTAGAACTTCAATCAGGCGAGCTAATACACGTTTGTCCCACCATCTTGCGATCAACAGCCCTCCGAATGGCAATGCCTGCTTTCAGTTTCACCCCAGCCTGTCCCCAGACCGTCTTACATGGAACGATCTCCACATCCCGCTCGTCAATTAGGTCTGGCCGAGGCGTATATACTGTAGCATGAAAGCCTCCAAGCTGCTTTTGGTTTTCGAGGATCTCCTTCAGTTCAATGCAAAACTCATGATCTGAAGAGGTTTTGTCTGAGGGGAAGGCGATATGGGAGCAGCGTGACTCGACCGTAGGTGTAGAAGGATCTGAATACGCAAGTCCTTCGCTTTGCCATTCAATATTACAGCCACGCGGTAATTCATCAACTTGTACGGCAAAGAATGGCGGCACAAAGCACGCTGCTTGATTAGGCATTCTTTCGAAGTCAGGGAGACGATGGCTATTCTCTTCGTCTTTGGCAAAAGTTGCTGAACCACCGTATTTAGCATCCCATACATCGAAACAAACGGGTCCGTCGCCATTAAAATTCTCATTGTCCGCCTCCCACAATCGCACTTGATGCACTTGCTCCCAGACCTTCCAAGCCAAAAACGCTTTCTCGCGCACATTTACCCCAGTAAGGAAAGCGACAGCATTTGTCCAACAATTCACGCCCATTGTTTTTCCTACTCTCCACAGATGCTGTAGAGACAAGCATGTCTGTTTTTGGAATAATGTCAAACTTGTTTTTGAGGCATCGTGATCCGCGTCTTTCTCAGCTGGTAGTACATCCATTGTAGCTGGTACTAGTGGAATTTGCCCTGCGATATACACCAGACGTGGATCTAAGTGATCTGGCTGCAACGGTATTGAGATAGCTTGCGAGTACGGTCCAATATTTGCAGGAGCCCAATAAGACCTTGATTGCACATGCAGACCGGACCGAGACGCCTTGTCAAGACAAAGGATGAAAGACACTATCACATTGACCCCTGATGGCAAGCTGTCGCCACAGGCCACCGTCACTCGTGCAGGGGGGTTTGGACGGGCGAAGAGCTGCCCGTAAATTTCGTTAACAGAAGCAAAGTCTGTCATTGTGCGAAGCAATATGGTTGTGAAGACAATGCTCTCAGCGTCCTGAAAACCACACTCTTGAATTGTGTCAAGTAATTTCAAGTTAATCGCGAACATCTGTTCTTTAGCTGTGGTCCCAGCTTGAGTGGCAGTAATGTTGCCTACCTTGAGCGTTCCCGAGTTCTTGGCCACGATCGTTAAGGGCTCCCAAGCCTTCTGACTAACTGTGGATCCATGGGCGTTGCGCTCAGGTCTTTGTTGTATTGACACGAGTTCCATTTTTTTGACCAGCTTGTCAAATTGCAAGTCCCAGAGCTCAGGCATTCTCAATCTCAACTTCCAATCAACGTCGTTTAGAGAGCTCTCATCATTCTTGTAGACAACTCTTCCACTCTTCTCTGTGAGTCCCACCCAAGCCTCTCCACCTCCGCCTTTACCAATCCACATTTCGCTCAAATTGGGCTCGACACGTCCTCTCCAGAAAGGTGTTGGTCCATCAACCACCAGTGTTTCGTATTCGCCGCCCTCGCCTAATACACTGCCGCCAAATCTACCTACTCCTTTCAGCAACTTCCTACGCACCCCAGTGTCCATCAGGTTACCCCACAGCAGCCCCTCGTCCAACCCTCCAGAAGCAACTTTGACGATACGAACGTCAAAGCCGGCAATTGCCATATCATCCAGCAATCCTCCTGGCGAAGATGGCGGAAGAGAAGGATATTGCCATAGGTAGCTCAAAGGAATGAGACCAAGACGCCGGGCTACAGACTCGATCCTTGTACGTTGGTAAGTCGAAAGAATAGCACCGGAGCAGATGGCGGTCGCTGTTGGATGAGCATGGGTCACTTTTTGTAAAAGAGGAATCAGACTTTCAGTCTCATCTCCATAATCTGGGAACGAAAGATTTCCGGGCGATCCTTGTGTACTGTGCTTTGAAGCGGCGTGATAGTCTTTTGATTGATTCAACGCCGTGCCCTGTATTTCTTCGCGATACAGCGGTAAGCCAAGTGCTCCAGAGTACAAGGGCACGATCCCCTGCCCGGCTGTCTGAAACATGAAGCTATTCAGATCTTCTAGCCCTTTTGATTGAGAAAGATTTGCTCGAGAGTAGAGATTCGCAAGGGCGACGACGCGGTGACCGTTGGCTATGCAATGCAAGAGCGAGAAGAAAGAATCTTTACCTCCGGAAATCAGGCCAATGACGTCCAGTGACGTTTGTGCAGTCGCCATGATTGAATCTAAAAAGGGGGTCCCCTTGTAAGAAAGGCTATCCTAGTCTGTTACTGGTACCACTGTCAGTTCAATAGCAACGAAAAGACTCATATTTCTAACTATTTTCCGGGCCATGAAGTTGTCATCCAAAGCATGCATAAAAGATCAAATAGTCCCTTTAAAGAAAACGTCTGGTTTTGTGATCTGATACAATGGGCATCATTCATTACTTCATGACAGTTGATTTGTTACCCGACATAGGATGCTCGTTGTGACTATGACCTTTTCCCACATACTGACCAATACTTCTGCTTACCCGGTTGCTCCTATTGATAACATTTCAGGTACAAGCCGATGACTCCTTGACAAGCATATCAGTCCCGGAGTCACAGATCCTGGAGGAATTGTAAGGCTTGTGTCAAAAGAATTAGCATTGAACAGCATTCAAGACCAAGAATCAACGAGATAATGAGAAACCTTAGGCAGATTTAAGCCATTGTATGTCAGACCGATTTGGATTGGAGATCAGAAATGTAATGGAGCGCTCGGTTTAATTGAACATTTTGAAGTATGAGTAATATCGTTGATTGATGAGAAAAGTCCGAGGCATTCGCAATAGTGCGCCAAGACTTTTTGATATTCCTCAGTGGTGCTTCTCCTACAGGTAACACTCCTGGTCACGTAGATATCTTGAAGCAATATGTCGAAGACGGTGCATATAGGCTCAGCAAGACAATTCACCAGCCTTCTTCAGTCTTCTACCATTGTCGTCACCGACTGTACGGCTTCCCCTAGCATACCCCACCACAGACAGACCGTCTCTCTCGTTGGCCAATTATTTGTAACATGCTGACTCTGTGTTCTAGTCTACGCAGATTGGTGTGGACCTTGCAAACAAATTGCCCCTATTTATGAACAGCTATCGGCACAGCTCTCTCGACCAAACAAAATTACATTCGCCAAGGTCAACACAGACCAACAGAAAGAGGTCGCCCAAACGTATGCAGTCACAGCGTAGGTGGCCTTGCTCCCTTGATTGTGTTCACATCCCTTAGCACTTCTCGGTCAGTACTACGGGCTATCAAAATTGCCTGGGTAAGCTGCCGGTGGACCAGCTCCGACGAGCATTCAGAGGGTCGGGCCTAGGTTACAAGCTTACCCTCCTATTCCCAGTCTACCTACCTTCATCATCTTCAAGAATCAGCAAATCGTTCAGAGCATCAAAGGAGCAAACCCAAAAGAGCTACAAACGGTAGTGAAGAAACTTTCTGCGGAGGCAGACTCAGATGGCGCAAATGGTTTCGGGGAATCAAGTGGTAGCGGTTCAACATGGCTAGCTGCAAGTCTACCAAAGGGCTACACAAATGTTACCGATCAAGTGGATCTGCGAGGACTCGACCTCCTCAACTCAGACAGTGAACATGGTAATGCCCGATCATTATTTGACAATGGGAAGCCATTTTCTCTAGAGAATGGGAAAGGTAAGGGGAAGACGAGTGAAGAGGAGAGTGGGAAGGATTGGGTCGAAAGCGATACTGACGAACAGCTCATGCTCTTCATTCCATTCATGTCAACGCTAAAGGTCCACACGCTACACATCACGTCTTTACCTCCGCACGGCGAGGACGATGCT
>JAABUH010003347.1_pt1 | contig 13896 bp, 12 predicted proteins | sample 5559121 | NCBI WGS metagenome assembly JAABUH01 (sample SAMN10711871, study PRJNA513364) | rock metagenome | isolation source: Antarctica rocks | place: Antarctica: Victoria Land, Battleship Promontory nord | collected 2015-12-28 | reverse complement strand
TAGGTGGACCCGTCATGCCCGAGCGCTCGACGACATGTCGCCCGTTGATCAGATGCTCGCCGTCCTCGAGACCAAGGCGCACTTGGATGTGTTGGTCCACCGCAGGAGACTTGACGTTCACGTCGAGGTCGACACTGGTGTCGCGTACTACGCATCGACCTCGTCGACCTCTGAGCTCTGAGCTCTGAGCTCTGAGCTCTGAGGCGCGAGGACTGGGTGAGTCAACCCGTGCTCAACGGGGCCAGCCGGTGTTGAGAAGCACCGGGTCCGTCCTGCGGGTCCGGGCACCGGTCCGCGCCTCGCGGCTGAGCAGGTAGCTCTCGAGCACTCAGACCACCTCGGTGCTCAGCGGACAATCCCGGGTGACGCTAACCTCTCCGACGACCCGCCCATAGGGTTCCTCACCACCCAAGACGAGATCGCCCACAGTGAGCCCCCACACTTCGCCGGCGCGGGCAGGGTGCCTGGCAGCGGATAGTGTGCGCTATCCACATCGCCAGAGTTTCTGATCGTCTTCGGGTCTCTCCTCATACCTATCAGCACAAGTGTCTCGTCCGAGGTCCGAGCGGAGGCTGCTGCTTGGTGCCCTACCTCGGTTCTCGAGGAACAGTACGTGGCCCACCACCGCGTTCTCCAGCATGGTGGGCCGCACACCGGTGACCGCTCGATGAGGCAAGGCAGGGATGCAGCGATGGCAACTGACTACGACGCGCCACGACACAACGAGTCCGACGCGGTGGTCGAGGACTCCCTGGAGGTACTGAAATAGGGACACCGCGAGGCGCAGTCCCCGGCGGTCGATGTCGAGGAGACCGACACCGCGGAAGGCTTCGAGCTGCCCGGGGCGGACCTGTCCGGGGAGGAGCTCTCGGTGCGGGTCGTGCCGCAACAAGCTGACGAGTTCACCTGCTCGGCCTGCTTCCTCGTCCACCATCGACACCGCTACGCCGGCGAACGCGCCGATCTGCCGATCTGCCGCGACTGTGCTGCCTGACCTGGCACACAACTGGCCTGAGGCCAGCGAGCACAACACGCCCCCCGCAGGTCCCCCGCCGCTGAATCAGCAACCAGACAGACACCCCCGACACCGACCGGGTCACCGGGGGGATGGACTGCACCGGCTGGGCGGTTGCCGACATTCCCGGATCGGCCGCCGACCGGCATGGGCGACGGCTGGGGTGCGGTGTCAGGGTTCGCTGCGCCGGCCGGGGGCGATGGCGGATGCGGTGTCGGGGATCCCGAGTTCGTGGGCTGCGCGGTCGGCCATGGCCACCAGCCGGTGGAGGCGACCCGCGACGGCGTCCTTGCTCAGCGGTGGATCAGCAAGGCGACCAAGCTCGCCCAGCGAGGCGTGCCGGTGGTGCAGCCGCAGGGCGCCGGCCGCTGCCAGATGGTCCGGGGCGCAGTCACCGAGAATGTGTAGGGCCCGGCTCACCCGTGCGGCCGCGGCACCCGCGGCTTCCGCGGCTTCCGCGGTGCGCCGCAGGTTCGCGTCGTCGAAGGTGGGCCCGCGGACGGCTCACCGCTGGTGGGGTGCTCAGGTTGCGGGCTGGAGATCGCTCAGCCGCTGATGGGCCAGCCGTTCCAGCAGTTCCGGAATCGCCCCGGAGGGCACGCTGTCCAGATCGGCGCGACACTGCTGGACCACCGCGGTGATCACGGGCAGCGGGTGCACCTCTTCGAACACCCGAAACAGACGTTCAGTGACATCCGCGTAGGACTGATCACTCATGAACCTCACCTCGCCCCGAGTGTGCCACCACCGTCAACACCACGGGAGAGGCAACAGGCATGGCCAGTCCGTGAAGGGTAGGAAGTTTGGGTAGTGCGCTATCCCAGAATGACGAGCAGCTGCGACACGGCGACTGCGGGCATGACCCACGGTGGGGGTGAGTCCAAATTCCGCGTGAGCTCGGCGTGCAAGCGTGCCCTGTCGCGCAACGCTGACAGATCGCTCGTCCCGGTGAAGTGTGCAGCGCTCGATGATGCGGAAGCGTTCCGATCGGTTGGCTCGCTGTGGGCGGCGGTGATCATTACCTCGAGGGCATCAGCATCGACGGCGCGGAGTTATCGTTGCGTGAGGCGGTACACCCGGAACGGTTCGCTTGTGCACGGGGCGGGGGTCAGGAGGCCTTGGCGGTCAGCCAGCGGATGAACCAGCGCAGGGTGGAGAGCATGCGCTGCACGGTCGCCTCGCTCCAGGTCGTTTGGCGGTCATCCCCGCGTGGACGAGGCGGTCGTGCTCAGTCGGAACGGCCAGGCGTGCCCAGCTCGGATGCCACGTCCAGCCGTGCCTCCTCGTCCGCCGGACTATGGTCCGCCAGGTGAGCAGCTGGCCCCAGTGGGCCAAGTCGGCCGGCGGGCACTGTCGTTGTGGCACCTAAATCGCCTGCTCGAAGGATTCCATCGCCCGCTTGGCGGCCAGCCACCTCTGCGCCAACTCCTCCAGCGACGCCGGCGCGCTAGCGGTGGGGGAGTTGCGGGCTTGGGCACCTCGGGACTCTACCGCCGGGTGCGCCGATATTCTCCTGTATCGGCCGGTGAAGCTGGGGGCAAAGTCTCCGAGGTTGGCTGAGCGGACACGAAGCGCCGCCGCCGCATCTCCGGGAAGAGATGGCCGTCAGGCGGGCGGCGTCGAATGTCCCGCGGACCCGCACGCTGATGCAGTCCAGTGCGCGCCAGTGGCCCTCCGCATGAGTGCGCAGGAATCCCCCGCTCGAACCTGGAGGCGTTGTGCACCCAGACCGGGGAGACAGTCATCCTGCACGTGCGGGGTCGGCGGCCATCGCATCTGTATCGTGGAATTCGAAGGGCCGCAGCCGCCTCGATGACGCCGCACGTCGGATCTGCGGGGAAACTCCTGGTCGCATGAAGTGATGAAGCGGGGGGCTGGACAAGCCCTCCACGACACGGTAGATCTACACCGGAAGCCCGCAACGATGACCGTACCCTCTGAGAATATCTCGTGAGATATAGCCTCCCGCATCGCCCTCGACTCATGTGACACAACGTTGCTGGCGCTCAGGATCAAGGGGCAAGCACCGTACCCCGTATGATGACAGGAGAAAATTAGTCGTGACACTAGAAATCGTACCGCTGAACTGCGGATACATCACCGAAGTGGAGCGATCTGCCCACCAATACTTCCACGCTTTTGGTGAAAAGGTGTGTGCGCAGTCGGTTCTGTGGCTCATCCGCGGCGGCGAGTTCCCGATTGTCGTTGATGTTGGCGCTGGGACGACCGAACTTGTGCAAGACCGGTTTGGGCGCGAGCTCAAGCAGACTGCACGTCAGACTCCGCGGGAAGCCGTAGCCGACGCAGGCGTGGATCCGGATGATGTCGGACTGGTTGTGCAGACTCATCTGCACTGGGATCACGCTCTTGGACTTGAGCTCAACCCATTTCCTAACGCGGACATCCACATACAAAGACGTGAGCTGCGCTATGCCGCCTCCCCCTATCCCGTTCATGCGGGACTCTATGATCCGCGCGTAATCAAGAAGTTGCTGCCGACGCAGAACTGTGAGTATCCGAGGATAAAGGTCATCGACGGCGACCGTAAGATCAGTGACAACGTACAGATTCTGCTCACGCCGGGACACACGCCGGGAACCCAATCACTTTTGGTCGATACCGGCTCTGTGGTGTATGCGATCGCCTCGGATAACGTGCCATTTGAGTCGTCATGGTCGGGTAATTACATGGCCGACTGGATACCCAGTGGGATCCACGTTTCGTTGAAAGACTGTTACGAGTCGATGTCGCGATTGGCGGACCTGGCCGACGTTGTGCTGCCCTCGCACGATCCATGCGTCTTCGACTGGGGTCCTCTGCCTCCCGACGGGGCGCGGCCTAGTGCAAGCAACTAACTCGCAATCGGGGGGATCGTACGTACGCAGCAACCGCAATGGTAACTGGTCGCGGTTTCGGGAAGGAGGAGGTGGCAGCGCGGACGAACGTTGCAGCCATCGGGGCTCCACCGCGATTTGTCCAACACCCGGCTGACCACGACGCTCGCCCTGACGCGCCCGAGCTCAACGCCGGTAAGCGCCATCGAGGCCACCGCCTACGCACTGCGAGTCCTGGCTCGCAGGTACTTGCTGCTGTCCGAGCAGATCACCGACCTGACCGGCCACCTGCGCTGGCTGTTGGATGACCACGCGCCAGCGCTGATGTCCGTCTTCGGAGCGGGGCCCGACACCATCGCCCAGCTACTGATCACCGCGGGCGACAACCCCGACCGACTGCGCTCCGAGGCCCACTTCGCCGCGCTGGCGGGCGCGTGTCCGATCCCGGCGTCGTCGGGCAAGACCAACCGGCACCGGCTCAACCGCGCCAGCGACCGACAGGCGAACTCCGCGCTCTACCACGTCGCGTCGTGCGCATGCGCTACGACCCCGCTACCCGCGACTACGTCGCCCGTCGCACCACTGAGGGGCGAACCAAGATGGAAATCATCCGCTGCCTCAAACCCTACCCCGCCCCACAGCACTCACCGCTTGACAGCGCTCTATAGGAGTGTCGATCTTGACCGGGCAACCCGAAATCTGAGGGTATTCAGCGCGTCTACCAGCTGAATGCCCTTGGCCTCCTGAAGTCTGGATGTTGCGAAGCATTCCGACGTCGGAGGGCCAAGGGCGTGATCGAGAGTACGACAGTGCTGTTCGGGTTGCCGGGAGTGAAGGTGACCGGTGTGTTCGCCCAGTCTGATGGCAGTCGGGTCGTGGAGGTCGTCACCGACGAGGACACCGCCGCGGCGTGTCCGGCCTGTGGAGTGTTCTCCACCTCGGTGAAGGCGCGGGTGCGCACCGCACCGCACCGAAGAATATTCCCTACGGGGAGGAGCGGATCCTGCTGCGGTGGAACAAAACACGGTGGCGTTGCCGGGAAGACTATTGCGAGCGTGGATCGTTCACCGAGGCCATCGAGCAGGTTCCGGCCCGGGCGCGCACGACCGGGCGGTTGCGCACCCAGATCGGGGCGGCCATCGACGACGCGGAGCAACGGGTGAGACCCGAAGCCTCTCTTGTACGCCGGGGTGTTGACCGCGCCTGACCTCTCCCACCTGGGGGGCCTCTGGCCTGTTCGTTGTCCAATGTGGCATACCAAAGTCGGCGAACTATCGCAAAAAGAGGGCGTCCCATCCGGAGTTGTGCCGTGCTACGGTGCATCAATCCCGCTTAGTGGAACTGGAGACCTAGATGCGCTCTCGACGGTTGCCCGTTTTCGGAGTCCTGCCCTTGGTGGCCGTGATCATCACCGGCTTGGCGGCCTGCGGCTCCAGCAACTCTGGTTCGAGCAGTGGAGGCGGCGGTGCCAAGCCGGGCCAGCCGGTGCAGGTCGGGCTAGTTATCCTTTCCGGCCCTGTCGGGGCCAATGAGGACCATATGAAGCAGGGCTTCACGATTGCGCAGGCGGACATCACCCAGGCCGGCGGGCCCAAGATCGATCTCGTCACGTGCGAGGACCAGGTGAATGTCGACCAAAGCACGGCCTGTACCCGCAAGCTCACCTCGCAGGACGGCCTGAAGACCATGATTCTCGACACCGCAAGCCCGGACGCTCTGGCTGACTCCGCGATCACCGGGCGCGCTGGCGTCGTGGGACTATTACCATCGCAGCGCGACACTATCCTCACCGAGCAGGGCACCAAAAATCTGTTCCGCACCGGAATCTCTGGTGCGGTCGAGGTGAACAAGGTATCGCCGCAAATTTTGCAGACGCTCAAGCCCAAGTCGATCGGCATCCTCGCCGAGAACAACTCCTTCGGTCAGGACGAGCTCAAGCGCTTTACCGACTCGTTTGGGGCGGCGAACGTGCCGGTCGTTTACTCCGCATCCTTCGCGGCCAAGCAGACGGACTTCAGCCCGGAGCTGACCAAGGCTAAAGCGGCGAACCCTGACGTACTCGTTATGATCGGCGAAGCCAACCAGGGGGCGCTGATCTCACAGCAGGCCAAGACAATCGGCCTGCAGTCGAAGCTTCTCGCCAGTTCCGGTATGACCAGCCCGGACCTGATCAAGCTGAGTAAGGGCGCCATGGACGGGCAATACGCCTGGTCGACGCTGCCGATTGCTGCGCCTAGCTCCCAAGATTTCGCCGCCAAGTTTCAGAAGCAGTTCGGTGAGGCACCGTCGAGTATCTCCGCCGAGGCGTACACCGCACTGCGCACGCTGGCGATGGCGATCCAGCAGGCCGGTGGCGTCTCCGACCCGAACAAGCTTGCAGCGGCGATGTCCAAGGTGAGCTGGGACAGTCCGATCGGCACGGTGAAATTCGATGACAAGGGTCAGAACGTCAACGCGGTCACGGAGTTGCAGACCGTCAGTGGTACGACCTTCCAGCTGGCGACCGCGGGCAAATAAGGAAGATCCGTCATGCAGTTGTTCCTCCAGGAGCTTGCCAACGGTGTGGTGCAGGGCGCGGTATACGTGCTCGTCGCGATTGGGTTGAGCCTGGTCTTCGGCGTCCTGAAGGTGGCCAATTTCGCCCATGGCGAGTTCTACGTGGTAGGAGGCTTCACCGCCTTTTACGCGACCAGCACGCTCGGGCTGCCTTATTGGCTGGCTGTGATCATGGCTGCCGTGGCTGGACTCGTGGTGGGGGCCATCGCGGAGCGGCTGGCCATCCGCCCCCTGCGAAATGCGCCCGAGGACTCGGTGTTTCTGTCCACGTTCGGATTGTCGCTGGTGTTGTTGTACGGGGTGAAGCTGCTGCTCGGCGGCCGGTCGCGGTCGGTCGCGACATCGTTCAACCACAACTTTTCTCTCGGCGGCGTGGCCATCACCGAACAGCAGATCTTTGTCGTGATCGTGACGATCCTGCTCGTCGGAGTGCTGTTCATTGTGCTACAGCGTTCCTACCTGGGCCTTGTGCTGCGGGCCGTCGCCGAGGACCGGGCGACCGGAGGTCTGATGGGAATCAACGTCGAACGGGTCTATTGGGGGGCGTTCGCAGTGGCCGCTGCGCTGGCCGCGACCGCCGGTGCAGCGGTGGCTCCGCTGTTCACCGTGAACCCGTTTTCGGGTCAGGACATCCTGATTACAGCATTTATCGTGGTGATCGTGGCGGGCCTGGGCAGCCTGCCGGGCGCGGTCTTTGTGGGCCTCGGACTGGGAATCGCGGAGGCGATGGTCGCCGGATATTTGCCATCGGGTAGTCGGCAATGGGTCGTATACGTACTGGTTGTCGCGGTACTGCTGTTCCGGCCGCAGGGCCTGTTCCCAGGACGCGCCCGCATTGGGAAGGTGGCTGCATGACCGCCGTGTGGAACCGTCCCGGCGTGCGGTCCGGCGGGACTGCGGTGTTCACCGCCGCTGTCCTTGTTGCACTCGGGCTGCTTGCACCGTACCTACTACCAGGCGGTTTCATTCTTCAATTGATGGACTTGGTCGTTGTCTACGGCGTCGTCAGTATCAGCCTGAACCTCATGGTGGGCTACCTCGGCTATCTGCCGTTCAGCCAAATTGCCTTCTTTGGCGTCGGTGGATACACGGGTGCAGTCGTCGCGCAGAACCTCACTACCAATCTGTGGGTGAGCATCGGTATCGCGATCGGCATCTCCGCGGTCGTCAGCTACATCGTCGGCCGGCTGACCCTGCACCTACGGGGCCTGTACTTCGCGATCGTGACACTCGCCCTGGCCCAACTGTTCGTCCTGATGATTATCAACCTCAGCTCAATCACCGGGGGCACGAACGGGCTCACCTCAGGTAAGACCCTCACGCTTCCGTTGCCCGGAAAGACAGTTGAACTCGGTGATTACCATACGGATTACGCAGTCACCCTGGTGATTTCGGTGATCGTCATCGTCCTGCTCTGGATGCTCATGCGATCGGGCTTCGGCCGGGTCGCGAGCGCTGTGCGCGACAACGAGGCATTGGCGCGGAGCCTCGGAATCCGTGCGACCGCGGTGAAACTCGCTGTCTTCGTGCTCTCCTCTGCGGTCGCCGCCCTGGCCGGGGTGCTCTACTTCACCTACTTCGCCTTCGTCAGTCCAGGAACCTTCGACCTGCAGGCGTCGCTCCTGCTGTTGCTGATGATCGTGCTTGGGGGCAAGAACTTCTTCTGGACGCCGATCATCGGCGCCGCACTGTTCGAGGTAGTCCCGAACGTCCTGAGCCTGAACGACGACCTCAAGTGGCTGATCATCGGTGCGGTAATGGTCATCGTCGTAACCCTCCTACCAGACGGACTTGGCGGGGCTGCAGCGCGGCTGTACCGCGTCGGTTGGAACCGGCTCCGCACTGGGCAGTACCCCGCAGCCGATCTCAACACGTGGACGCGTGCCGCGGTGACCCCGCCGACACGGGGCAGCGAGGAGTCGATCGCGCTGGCGGTAAGCCAAGTGGGCAAGGACTTCGGTGGCGTCAAGGCGCTCGACGACGTCAGTTTCGAGGTGGGATCTGGTGGCGAAGTGCTCGGTCTGATCGGCCCGAACGGGTCAGGCAAGACAACCATGTTCAACCTCATCAGCGGGTTCTTCCGGCCCGACCGGGGCAGCATCACGTTTTTCGGTGCCGATATCACGGCGCTGCCGCCGGAACGTATCGCCGGTCTCGGTCTCGTTCGCACGTTCCAGGAGGAGGCTGCCTTCCCTACGCTTACCCTCGGCGAGTGCGAACTGGTGGCTCGGGTGGCGGGCGCCTCTTCCGGTTTCGGTGCCTTGGTAGTCAACTCGATACGTACCCGCGCCGGGGATGCGCCTGGGGGCCGCACCACCGTTAGCGAACTCTCCCACGGCAGCCAGCGGCTGCTCGCGATCGGACTGGCCTTCGCGTCCGCGCCGTCGGTCATCCTGCTGGATGAACCTGCCGCCGGCCTCGGGCCGGACGAGTCCGAGGCGGTCGCGGCGATGGTCCGCCTCGCCAGCCAACATGGAATCTCCGTGGTGCTGATCGAGCATCACATGGAGATGGTGATGGACGTCTGCGACCGGGTTGTGGTGCTCGGCAGTGGACGCAAGCTCGCCACCGGCACTCCCTCCGAGGTCACCTCGGACCCAGCCGTTGTCGATGCCTACCTCGGGTCCTTCGGCCGTGAAGCGGCAGCTCGTCCGCGGCAAGGGGCCGGCACCGTATGAGCGAGAACGCGCTACTGAAGGTCAGTGGGCTGACCGCCGGGTATGGGCGTGGAAACGTGCTGCGCGAGCTGGAGCTCACGGTCCACGAACACTCCACGGTCGCGATCATCGGTCCTAACGGGGCCGGCAAGACCACCCTGATGCGCTGCATCAGCGGGGTGCTCACCCCGACGGCCGGCAGTATCTCCTTCGCCGACGAGCCGATCCACCGGATGCGGGCGAACGATGTGGTCGCCAGAGGCATTTCCCACGTCCCGCAGGGCAGACACCTGTTCGGATCCCTGACCATCACAGAGAACCTGCGGTTGGGCGGCCACAGCGTACGTAGCAAGGCCAATCTCGACCGCCGTATCGAGCAGCTGTCCGAGACCTTCCCGATCGTTCGCGAACGTGGTGATGCGCTGGCGCAGACATTAAGCGGCGGCCAGCAGCAGATGGTTGCGATCGCTCGGGGCCTGATGTCAGATCCACGCCTGCTGCTGCTCGATGAGCCGTCGGTCGGCTTGGCACCGACCGTGATCGATGACGTCGCAGCACTGGTGACCGACTTAAAGGCGGCCGGCCGAACCGTGCTGCTCAGTGAGCAGAACGTACCGCTCGCGATGGCGCTGGCGGACGAGGTCTACGTCATCGCACAGGGGTCGGTAGTCGGGCACGGCACACCGGACGAGATCGGCAGCATGGATGAGATCCGACGTGCCTACCTCGGCCTGCCCACCCCACAAGGGCCCCCGTCGTGACCGGCACCTGGTACGGCCTGCTGCTGGGCAGTCAGCGAAGATCGGCTACGACCAGCGAGGCGTACCCAGCCGTGCGGGCTGAGGCAGGGGCGGCCGTGCAGCTGGGCATCACCCGTCTGGTGGCACCGGAACATTTGCACTCCGAGCCCTATCTCATGTTGCGCCCCTGGCCGCTGCTTGCCGCGTTGCGCGCCGAGATCGCCCCGTTCGAGGCCGTCGGCTCGGTGATCGCTGGCCTGTCCTCAACCGCCCAGCTCTTCGGCGATCTCACCACTGTGTCGGCAATCGGCGCTGGATCGGTTGGTGTAGCCCTCACGGCTGGCTACCGGCAGGACGACTTCGTAGCGGCCAGGCAGCCCTATCAGGACCGGTTTCGCCTACGCGCGCAATTACGCCTCGAACTTGCTGGGAGCGGCTCGTTATCAGCGGGAATGCTCTGGTCGGCCGCATCCACGGTGCGCGCGGCGAGCCGGGCCAAAGCAGATGGCGCGGTCTGGTATGGCGGGCCGACGATGTCCGACAAAGCCGCAGCGGAGATCGGCGAGGGGGGTGTAGTACGCCGCGACGTGCTCATTGGTGTATCCGATGCCGATGTCGGTCGACGGTGGGATCAGTACATCGCACCCAAGTACGCCGCTTACGCGCGGTGGGGTTACACCGACGACGTCGGGCAGGTCCTCGCCGGTACCGCCGAGCAGGTTGCGGATCGGCTCAGCTCGCTGATTGATGTGGCGCACCCGTCCGGGATCGTCCTGCGGCTGTGTTGGCCCGACATGGACGGCCCCAGCGCCCTCGACCACGTACTCACCTTCGGAGACGAGGTCCTGCCCGTACTGCGCCAGGAACCCCTACCGATGCCAGCAGGGAGAAACTGATGGACCTCGCTTACCTGATCCGGCGCGCGGCGCGCCAGTTCCCCGCCGCACCGGCAGTCAGCGACAAAAGGGGGACGTCCTCGCTGGCGATCGTGGCGGACCGCGCGGAACGGCTGGCGAATTCGCTTGACGTGCTCAAGGTTCCCGTCCGAGCAGCGGTCGGCGTGCTTTCCGAGAACCGTGTGGAATACCCAGAGGTGGACCTCGGTATCGCACTGGGACAGCGAGTACGGGTGGCGTTGAACAGCAAGCTGCACCGAGACGACTTCCGCTATGCCTTGCACGATTGCGCTGCGCGGGTGCTCATCCATTCGGCGGCCTTCGCCGAGGACGCGGCCGCGTTATCCGACGAGCTCGACCTTATCGCCATCAACCTCGACGACCCGCAGTTCGGTGAGCGTAGTTACGCCAAGCTGATTGCCGAAGCATCGCCTAGACCGGTTGTTCGTGCGAGCGCGGAGGAGGAGCCGGCGTGGATCAGCTACACGTCCGGGACGACGGGACGACCGAAGGGCGTCGTGCTCAGCCACCGGGCGATTGGTCAGGTGGCCCTGAACCTGCTGATGGAGTTGGGACCGTTGGCGATCGATGAGCGGATGGTGCTCACCCAGCCGCTCTCGCACGGCGCCGGGTACTTCGTCCTGCCACAGCTCATCGCCGGTGGAGGCGTGCACATCATGAACAACTTCGATCCGGCCGAGGTGCAGTGGGCGGCCACGCTGCCGGGCATCACCACGCTCAAAGCGGTGCCCGCCATGTTCCCGCCGCTGATACAGGCCCAGGAAGGCTCGGGCACCAAATTCGGCTACAACACGGTGATCTACGGGGCGGCGCCTATGCCCGGGCCCGTGCTGGAACAAGCACTCGACTGCTTCGGCTCGGTGTTGGTGCAGATCTACGGGCAGTCGGAAGCACCGGTCACGTTGACGTGCCTGCACAAGGAGGATCACGTGAAGAACGGGCAACACCGTGCCACGGCCGGCCGTCCGTGGCGCTCGGTCGCACTGGAGATCCGCGACCCCGACGGTGTCGCCGTGCCGACCGGCGAGGTCGGAGAGGTGACGATTCAGGGCCCGCACCATATGAGTGGCTATCACAACCTCCCGGAGGCCACCGCGGAGGTGCTGCGCGGCGGATGGGTATGGACCAAAGACATGGGCACGATCGACGATCGTGGCTATCTACATCTGCTCGGCCGCAAGGACGAAATGATCAACTCTGGTGGGTTCAACATCTCCCCGCGCGAGGTCGAACACGTCCTGCAGGACCACCCAGCGGTCGAGGAGTGCGTGGTGATCGGATTGCCAGACCCCCGCTGGGGCACCGCGATCAACGCGATGGTGCGGCTGCGCAGCGACGCGGGCGTCACCACCGAAGAGCTGCTCGCGTTCGCCCGCCCACGGCTGACGTTCCGCACGCCTAAGCGATTGCTCGTCGCCGACGGCATACCCAAAAATGCCTACGGCAAGGTCGACCGCGCCCAGGTGATCAGCGCGCTCGTCGAATCGGGTGGAGGTTCCAATGGCCTGGATCGCTGAACAGCTGACCGATCGGGCGCTCCGCCCGATCACCGAGCGCGAGACCGATGCTCTTCGCACGCTGACGCTGTCCAACGTCGCAGCCGCAGTAGGCGAGCGTGGCTCGCTGGCCGAACTTTCGCGGCAACTGCCACTGGACGCCGCTCGGGCATCCGGCGATGCCGCGTTCCTCTTCGCTGCGCAGCTGCACGCACGCACCCAGGACGACTTCTTCCCCGAGGGACGCGTACACGTCGGGGCGATCGCGCTCGCGGCGGTACTAGCGTTAGCCGACGAGGCCGAGGACCGGACACTGGAGTGCCTGGCCGCAGGTTATCGAGTGATGTGCGACGTCGCGGCGGTGTACTCGGCCGAAGCCCAGCGCTGCGGGCTGCGCCCGTCGGGGGTCTTCGGACCGGTCGGCGCGGCAGCGGCGGCGTCGGCTGCACTGAAGCTTTCGCCCGGACAGACGGTGAATGCGGTCGGCCTGGCCGCAGCGGCGTGTGGCGGCCACAATCAAGCTTGGATTTCCAGCACCGACGAGTGGGTACTGGAGGTCGGTGCCGCGGCTCGGGCTGGTGTCGAGGCGGCGCTCTTCACGCTGGCAGGTGCCCGGGCGGCGCCGGAAGCCTTCGAAGGCCGAGCCGGATGGGCGGCGGCGTTTTTCGGTGATCCTGGTGCCGAGCGGCTCGCGGCTCACCTCGCAGGCCCCGCGCTGGACGCGCGGATGGTCGCCGTCAAGCCCTACCCCGTCAGTGGCATCGCCCAGGTGTCTACTGCGCTGGCCTGTGCGCTGCATGACGAGATCGGCTCTCCGCGGCTGGTGAAGGTTCGGGTATGGATGTCGCCGGTCGAGCTGGCCTACCCGGGCTCGGCCAACACCGGCCCCTTCGCGTCCCGATCCGGCGCGCTGATGAGCGTCGCATTTTGCGTGGCCTGCGGCCTGCTCGACGGCACCGTCAGGCTCAACCGACTCGACAATCCAGGGGCTACCGACCTGGCCGGCCTGCTCGCGCTGATCGATGTGGCGGCCGACCCCGGACTGTCCGAAAACGAGGCACGCCTCGAGATCGACGTGGACGGCGCTGAGCTCGTACGCACCGGCCGGGCGGCGGGGCTGCTCTACCCGGGCTGGAACGACCTGGGCACCGACGTAGCCGGCCTCGCCACGCGCAGCGAGGCGGAGCTCGCGGTCGTCGAGAAGGCACTGGCCGAACTGACACTTCCGGCGCCAAGCGCGCTGGTCCTACGACGACTTCTGGAGGGTAAACGATGACCGAGGTTGAAATCGTCGGAGTGGGAATGCACCCGTTCGGGCGCTTTCCCGACAAATCGCTGAAGGACATGGTGCGCGAGGCGACCGCGCGGGCGGTGACCGACGCCGGAATAGGGATCAGAGACATCCAGACCGTGTACGCCGCGAACGGAATGGCCGGGCTACTCCAGGGACAGGAGCAGATCCGCGGTCAGTCGGCACTGCGGGATATCGGCATCGAACGGGTGCCGGTCATCAACATCGACAACGCGTGCGCGGGCGGTTCCAGCGCGTTCCGCGAAGCGGTGCTCGCGATCCGTGCCGGTGCGGCGGACGTGGCCCTCGCAGTCGGCTTCGAAAAGATGTTCGTCGCCGACCGCGACAAATCCCTGGCTGCGCTGGAGTCTGCGGCCGACCTCGAGATCA
>JAABUH010003346.1_pt1 | contig 13906 bp, 16 predicted proteins | sample 5559121 | NCBI WGS metagenome assembly JAABUH01 (sample SAMN10711871, study PRJNA513364) | rock metagenome | isolation source: Antarctica rocks | place: Antarctica: Victoria Land, Battleship Promontory nord | collected 2015-12-28 | reverse complement strand
AACAGAATCAACGAGAATTGTATTTTACTTCGTGAAGTCGTATTAAAAGGTGAAGCTCAATACGAAGATACTAAATTAAGAAATTGTCGAGTTCAGAACGAAATACTATATCGAGATGATCTTCTATGAATTTTCTTCGATGAGCATCTTCAAATGAAGCTAATTCGAGAAGTTCACGATTAATCTTCTATTGATCATTCCGAACTTTTCAGAACGATGAAGATCATAAGAAGATACTACTATTGATCTTCAATGCGAAAGACAATAGATCGATATATTCGAAACTGCTACATTTGCCAGCGATCAAAGACTTCTCGGAATAAATTCAATGAACTACTACATTCTCTATTCATACTCGAACAGCGATGAAAGAACATAGTCATGAATTTCATCATCGACTTATCTTCTTCGAAAGGCAAAAACGTCATACTAACAGTGATATGTAGACTGTCAAAGAAACGACATTATATTTCTTGCTTCACTGATGACGAGAAGATCACAGCAGAAAAAACAGCTGAGCTAATGCTTCAGTGAATATATCGAATACATGATTTACTCGATTTCATTGTTTCGAATTGAAACTCTCAATTTACCTTCATTCTATGAAAGTCGCTTTGCAAAAGACTAGACATTAATCTTCGACTCTTCACAGTCTATCACTCTCAGATCGATGATCAAAGTGAATGAGTCAATCAGAACGTCAAAAGATATCTTCGATTCTTCTGTTCATACATGCAGAATGACTGAGCTAAGCTACTATTCATGATCGAGTTCGTCGACAATAATGCTCTGTTCTCAGTCATCTTCTTGATCTCTTTCTTTCTAAACAAAGACTTTCATTCTCGTATGAGCTTTGAACTCGATGTCATCGAATATAAAAGTTTTCGTGAACGCTTGCAGACGACTAAAGTCGAGAATATATCTGAAAATATGAACAAAACACTGAAGTTTGCTCGCGAGTCGCTAGTCAAAACACGAAAACAAATGATGAAACAAGTCAATAAGCATAGAAAAGAAGTTGATTACGAGATCGAATCAAAGATGTTTCTGAATGAAAGAAACATCATTACAACGAGATCTTTCAAGAAGCTAGATGACAAAATGCTCGATTTTTTCATCAATCTAGATTTCATCGACTCTTTATATAAACTGAAATTATCAGAGTTTATGCATGTTCATGATGTATTTCATTCTGATCTGCTTCGCTCTGTCGTCGACGATCTCTTGCCTGGTCAAAAGAATGAATTCTCAGATTCAATAGTGGTAAACGACGAAGACGAGTGGAAAATCGATGATATATTGAATTTTCGTCGATATCGAAGACGACTTCAATATAGAGTCAAATGAAATGACTATGACAATGATCTCAATTGATACAACGCTGATGACGACGAATTTATGAACGCTCAGAAGATCGTTGACGATTTTCATATTCAATACTCGAACAAATCGCGCTAATCGACAATTCAATCAATCACGATTTAACAGGTCTGAGTCTGTGAAATCATGATTGAGCAATCAATCGAGCCGAGCAGAAAATACATTCATGCGAACATGAATCGTCGAAGAAGAGAGATAATGTCATGATTCTAGTCTTGTCAGACTCAGTCTTCTAGTTTTATCAGGCCTATTCTCGCTTCGTCATCTTGACTAGTCTCTATTGAGCCTAGCGTCGGCTGAGAAACACACATATGTAGTCAGCTTCTTTCTCGTAGCTATCTTTCTTTCTTAGCATTTATCTTCTAGTTAAATGACATCTCTATCTGACTCGCTCTAGGCAGATCTCTAACACAGAGAGCGTTGAATCAATTCATTGATGATAGATGTTGAATCATAAGAAGAGTGAGAAGTTTATCAAATTTTCTTGCGATTTTCTGCAGTTTATTGTTCATCTGTACATCATGCTTACATTTTAATGCGTTGAACATTGATTTGTCTCATGACAGCACTTTCTCTGAATCACTTGACTTTAAAATGTGTTCATTCTTTCATTCATCAGAGTGCTTCAGAATCTTCACATAGTGATCTAAATCATTTGACGAGATCTCAAAAGATATGCTCGAATAGACTCACAGTACAAAGTGCATGTGATGTTTGAATGCTCGTAAAATGCTTATGATCTTAGAATCTTTGCTCTTCTTCATGTGAAATTCATCTTTTAGTATTCAATCTCAGCATGTTCACAAATCATACAAAGTTACTCTTCTTTTACTTCTGTTGATTTCATTTCAAACATCTTTTTGATTGACAATGATATGCTTCACATGTGTCTCGTACGACTTTGATTCAATCAGCATTACAAGTCGTTTCTGTTCTTCTATGAAAGTTGTCACTGTCACGTTAATCTCATTCTCATCTGTTTCTATCTTCTTTCGATCTTGAAACAGCAAGCGATCTTCTAAGAGAAGCTTGTTCTTTTCAGAACGATGATTCACATACAGTTTGATGTCAAGACGTGACACAGATGTCAATGTCTTTGCGAATTCACTCTGTCAATTCAACATCAAGATCAAAGACAGCAGAATCAGAATCAATTCAAGATTTGACTCTAGCGTCGCTGTGAAACTGCTCTTCATGCAGAGACAAATCATTGATCATGACTCGTCTGATGAACATTTCATCTCAAGATTCTGAGAAAATTTCTGAGATTCAATGAGCAGATGTTTATCATTGAGCTTCTCACAAAAGAGACTGACTTTCACATGAGCAAGATGAAGTCAACACTTCATCACTATCAATTCTATGACTTGAATGATCTGCGAATGAAGAAAAGTAAGTATGTTATTCTGTCTGTAACTTTGAGAAGCAAAAAAGACTTATCTTTCTCATTCTCATCTGATTGCATTGAAACTCTTCGTATTGAATCGTTCTTTCAACATGAAGTTGTCAATATATTCTCAACGCTTGTACGAGTAGTAGAATTCATATCATATTCTCTACTTGCACATTTCGATCTGCATCTGCATCTTTGTTGATTTTCTTATCGTCGATGTCTGTACAACTTAGATCGCGTTTTCAAAACTGCAAGGCTTTAAGAAATATATTTTCGTTCATTTGAATGCATGCTTGTTGTTTCTGCAGATCTTTGAATCTATATCATGAAGTTAGCATGTTTTACTACATGATTGCTTTGCACTCGCATTTACATCTGAGTGATATCAATGAAGCTGATGATGAAAGACAGATCGATGTGCTCTCAATCGTATTTCATCACTTCTCTCATGTTTAAGTCATCATTAGTTGTCAAAGAATCTGTTGTTGAAGAAAGTGACTCATTGAGACTGACAATCTTGATGACGTTGAAAACTTCGAGAGTCACTATCGAAACATTGAGACGAGCTTTTCTGCGAAGCTTTCGCTTCTTCATGATGAGTTGTTCACTTTCATCTTTTGATGAGATCTTGAATGAAGTGAAGTTATCTGTACTTTCGACTGCGCTGCTCAAACACTGCACGAAATTCTCATGTTCACTTCTCTTACGTTTTTCTATAGCTTGAACTCAAAAGATGTAGTAGAATATTCTCTTTTTTGTCATATCTGTCAATGTGACATGAAAGTTGACTGCATTTCTGATCTCAACTTTTTTGAAGTTCTTGACTTCATAAATAACTTTCTTCTTTTCAAAGTTGAACATTGTCTCGCTAACAAACTGTCTTTGATAGTTATTGAAATTGACGTTCTTCAAAGTGAGATTACTCTGCTTTTCATTCGCTATGAAAAGCTGTGAATGATGAATCATCTTATTATTCATCATATCATTCGAAGTCAAGATCATGCAATCAAAGTCAATCATCATCAATAAGATGAATGATGAGACTGAGCTGAGTTGTGCTTGCTCAATCAGATGAACAGATTTCTCTGTCTTTATGCTCATTGCTCTATCTCTCTTCTTACTGTTTATTCGTCTCACTCACTTTATAAGACATGCATCTTTTCATGTTACTTGATGATCTTCTATCAGAGAGTGCAAGAATTCATCATCTATGATGATTGCAATCTTTCTGACTGTCTCTTTCTCGATTTTATTATCAAGTAATGTTTCAAGTAATCTCGCATCTCTCAGCATTTGTTTAATGTGTATCTTCAATGCATCATACTTGTCATCATCGATGACAAGATCTTGAATGATCATCATCTTGATTCAATTCAACGAAATCTCATCATAATTGAAGTCTGTAAGCGTATCTGAAATCAACTTGAATCTTCGTGACATATTGAAAAACTAGCAAATACGCAAACATTGTTGTCAGTTCTGAGAATTTCTAGAAGTCATACAATAGAATGTGAGACGATTACTGTCATGATGTTGAGAAGTGAGATAAAAGTACATGTGACATTTTCTCTATTTTGAATCACTTACAGATTTCACTACACGCTAATGACAGATGATGTATGCACTGAGCTTTGCAACAGATAGAGTGAGAGTGCTTATTGCAACAATGAGCATCAGAAGAACAAAGAATTGTGAGTTGATAAGTTAGAAATGAAGCAAAGATCAACTTTCGTTCTCATGTTGCAAATTATGCTAAGTGAGAGCAAATTTGCTCACAACACACTTTGACAACGAATTATCTGTATTCATCTTTTCATCAATCTGAAGAGTATTGCACGTTAGATTCTCTTTATATAAAATGATTTCTAATATTCTACAGAATTATCAAAGCGCAGAGACTATGACTATGACATACTAGCTGATTGAGCATTTTGTGAAAGCATTTCAAATTTACGATAATTTATCTCAAATCAATGATAATCTAGAGAAATTTGCTTTCAACTCACAAATTTCGAAGTAAATATTGAAATGTGCAAAGCATTTCAATATTACGATAATTTACCTCAAATCGATGATAATCTAGGAAAATTTGCTTTCAATTCACAAATTTCGAAATAAATATTGAAATGTGCAAAGCATTTCAAATTTACGATAATTTATCTCAAATCAATGATAATCTAGGGAAATTTGCTTTCAACTCACAAATTTCGATGTAAATATTAAGATGTGCAAAGCATTTCAAATTTATGATAATTTATTTTAAACTCGCTGTAATTCAGAGAAATTTGCTTTCATCAGAGAGCTTCAAGTAAAAAAGAACAAATTGCTTGATCAGAAGTAAAACACAAGTTATTGCTTCTACTGCTATATCAGATCTCATTAATTTCTGATCATTCTATTCTTTGTATTGCATGTTATTCTGACATTTTGTAGTTCAACGTACTTGTATCAACAGAGATTCTGATTAGAAATAGCGACAGCGCGATACAATTTATCAAATGCATTAATCAATACTCTTTGTTGTCTCTTTCACTACAATCTACTTCATTGAAATCAGCTTCAAGCATGAAGCGAAACTGTCATGCATGTGAAATGATATTGAGAATCACACGAGATCTGATATATCACTTTAATCACTGCTTGACGCTGTGAAATGATGTGCAGTTCTTTGAGAAATATTTAAGAAAAGAGAACTCAGCAGTCGATGAGTATACAGGCACATGCAAATACTTTCAGACTGATTTATGATATAAAACGATCACGATGAATGATACTGACATCTCTGACTTCGAGCAAAGTACAGAAGAAAACGTAGAAGCTTCAGATGATCAGAAGCATTTTCGAAATTCAATCACATGAATATCACTTGATCTCAAAAGATTTATCAATTTGTCATGTACTTTCTCATTCATCAAAGTAGACAATTATGATGAGATGAATGATACAAAGAAACGAAGCGTCAATGAATCGCTAGAACAATATATCAGACTCATAAGAATCATTTTGAACTACAGTAAACTTAAGCAAGATTCACGATCATCTTTAGATGACAATCTTCAATCAGAGTGACTTCTTTTTTCGAACAAGAAAGATTTTTCTCTTGCACAGTGATTTCTGAACACAAAAGTCAGTAGCGAAGATATTAATCAATACTTCAGAGTCTCATTTCAGAAGACTCATCATGCTGATTGTATCTTCAAGAATGCAGATCAATTTAAAAGCATTCTACATAATATATTTCACGAAATATCTGATGATAATTGATTCGAAACATCTTTGAAGATCTCATCGATGAACTCAGAGATTGAAACAGATATATTCAAGATTCAGTACAGAAACGTGATAAACATCTTGAAATTTCTCTTGAGACATCGTTCGTTTGCGAGTAATCTGAAATATGCATCAATCAAAGTATACAACGTCAGTGAAAATCGAATGTACACGAAAATGCACATCGATATCTGATGATGAAATATGCAAGCATTGATCTCTGAAGATGACACTATAGTTTCAGTACTGTTAACTACAGATAAAATCATGTTAACTCAACATCATGAGAATAAATTCGCATGATCTGTATATATTATCGTTGATAATCTGAATCAAGCAACTCAACGAAAGTAAAATAGATCTAGTGTTATACTATTAAAGTTTATATCTTCAACTAAACATGCAAATGAAGATCTGAAATGCAAGTTATATCATTACTCATTGAAGATAATATTAAAACGTGAGTTTAAACTGTTTGATCAAATGAAGAGTTTTTCTTGCTAATGTTCTCATTCTTTAGCACTTGAGAAATTAACTAGAAGAGAGTTTCACGTTCGCTGTGTGAATGATTATACTCGACAATGTTTTTCTATCATTGTTGAATTTATAATCAACTATGAGAAGCAGATCACTATTACGAGAATCAAAAATGAAGAGCAGTGCACTATATATCACGTTTCATCAAATCAACGCGATAATCTGCAGACAATCTGAAAAGCTCGAACACATGAGAATACATTGATTCAAATCAAACGTCAAGAAAAGAATTCACGCTCTAAAGCAAATATCAAGCGTGATGTTAAGTGAGTACATTCAGTGTGAAACTTTGTCTGAAAACATGAACTTGTCAATATTCACGTCATCATAATGATTAACATCTTGCATCAGTTATTGAAGAGCACAGTGATGTATCTAATTCAATGACTTGAGATGATCATTAAGAATATAACATCGACGATCAGTTTCAAAAGAAAGCGTGATTCACAGACAATTGCAAACACAACACATGATGTGCAATTGAATCAAAGATTTCAAGTAGTTCTTTCATATTCAGAGCTAAGACGTTTTCACGACTTTCTATTCGTGAAGTAATGAATCAACGTCAAACAAAAGACAATAGTGCATTAGCTTATTGCAATTGTCACTTCACTATTGATTAGAAAAGCATCAGATGCGCTGTACTGTGCTCGAGCTCTTATGAACTTCGTGATGATGACTCAATATCGATCGCACAATGACGAGTCTCTGCGTTACATGAACAACGCAATATACAGAATTAACATCTTAAAAGAAGTATTCAAGCAGTTTTGACATGATGAGAACTTTAACTATTTCAAGTTTCATGTGATCTCTCATTATATGAATTTTATTCAAAGATACGAAGATGCAGATGATTTTGACACATCTTACATGAAGATCGCACATAAATTTCTGATCAAAGATTATTATGATCTTACAAACAAGCGAGAGAACTTTCAAATGCAGATACTGCATCACAATACTTGATGAGTCAATATGTTGACAATGAGAAATATCATTCTTCATGATCTAATCATGTTCAGATCAGAGATTGACGAAAGAATGAAAGTCATGATTACAAAGTCTTCTAGAAGTCTTGATTTAACGCAGTTTGAATGAGATTTGTCAGAAATGAATTTGAATCAATGATGAAACTGATTTAGTAATTCTCGATTCTGACGCATCATTTCTGAAATAGCGAAGACAACACATATTGAGAATTTCTTGAACGAATTGTCGATTTTTATAAGAGAATCTCGACGCAAGAAATCAGAAATAAAGTCAAACAAGTATCAAATGAATCAAAAAGAAATCGACTTCTTCTGAATAAACAATTACTTCGTTTCTGTTCATGCATCGATTGAATGCTGAAGATGCAAAGATAAAGACTCGACAAATTCTGAAAAGCTTACATTGAAGTGGATTTAATGTGCTTCTGCATGACAGAAACAAATGTTGAATTGAAAATGTGACTACATCTATGTTCAAGAGTATGCTGAGAATGATTAAGAAAATTCTGACATAGTCGAAGCTTTGAATGATAGAATGATGAGACAGTTGCAAATTATAATCACTGTTCGTAATTCGCTTCGTCAAGATGACAATGAGAAATGTGTGCAATACTCGAGAGCTTTAATAGAATTGCTAAAGCTCAAAAACAACAAAGTACTCAATGCTCTACATGATATGATAGAAGTTGAGCAGTGATTGAAGAATACTGTCAAGAAGTCTTGATATCTTGAATGTCAACGATTTTACAATATGAGTACTATATTATGAAGTGCACATCTGATATCAACTGAAAGCAAGAAGTTCTTTTACGTGAATAATTACATCGACTGAGATACATTCAACATCTTATATGAAGAGAGTTTTCTGAAAAAGAAAGTTTAAAAGACGAACGAGCTTGCAAGCTTAGACAGACGAGAAAAGACGAAATTCACTCAATAATGAAGAAAGTTTGACATTGTGTAAGTTGAGGTAAATTAGAGTAAATTGAGATAAATTGAAGTAGATTGAGATAAATCGAAGAAAATGAGTGAAAAGCATATAATCACGTCGAATGAAGCATATATGAATGATCAAAACATTTCAGTCAATAGCGTCTAGTCATGACTATGATGACAGAGTATTGAGAACGAACAAGCGACTGAAATTTCACTGTAAAGATCTGTAAACAATGAGATTGATTGTGTAGCAGCTAGCGACATACAAGAATTTACATAGTTCAGATGATGAGAAAATCTAAAATTAATTAATTTATTAATCATAGTGTTTGCTCATTCGTTGAACGAAATTTCTACTTACTCTATGCATTCTTCAATGCATCTGACGCATTACACATGACGTCTGTCAGTAGAAGTTCACGACTTGTTGAAGAAAGCTGTAAATTTTCGAAGTAGTGTTCTCTTTCTATGTACACTAGCATTTTTTTCTTCTATCCATGTCTTTTCTGTCATCGAAGAAGAATGTTTCGAGTGAATGAAAGCTTCGATTCGATTTTTCAAGCGAAGAATAGATTTGATGACGAGTTTCGCGTAGATGATGATTTCGATGAAATGTCATTTCTTCTCAGTATCGAATGTTCGAGTTGAATTATCATATATATTCATCATCAGTTGTTTCGCAGTCTCATCAATCTTCTACTCAAAGATCTTTGCATTCTGATCAATCAAAGTCGAAATCTTCAATTGCAGAAGAAGAGATGCATAATCAATCTGTTTCAATCTATTTCAAAACTGAGCAGACTGATAATCATACATGAGATCGCTGTGAGCACGATCGACTGCTGTGATCAAAACTGATAATAAATAAGACTGTAAACGTTGTAGAAAGATGAGTTCTGCGCGATCATTGACAGACATGATGTACGATAATTGAATAACTGTGATGAGAAAAATGAATGAAGTAAAATTGAAGCTTACTAAGATAAACATCGCGCAGAATCATGAACGCACGATAGCTTGATACGAGTTTTACTCTGTTGAATCAGCTTATAGCTGATCTAATCAGCTAACGACTGACTGATGATTGATTTATGTTGCTAAATCAGCTAATCACTGAATTATGAAAAGTGTCTGTTCTAATAGCTAGCATATGCGTCTCAAGCGCATTAAGATTCAGATGTCGTTGCTCACTAGCTTACAAGCTATTCAAGCTCTTCGTCGAAACGTCGATGTTGTATATCTTTTCATGACACTTTTAATTCTTTGTCACTATGTTTGTGAAATGTTTCATCTTCGCGATCAATTCTTTCAGTTCTTCATGATGAGTGATGATTAAAATTGATTTCTTCAATCTTTTATTTAGCTTTCAGTTAATTTTCATTGCAGTCATTGTAACATTTTCTCTACTGTTACTATCATTTAAGTAAACTCTTTGCTTCAATGCAAATGTGTCAAGACAATGTTGATTTATTAACATTTTTTTATTTATGACTACAATTATTCTCAATGACTTTGATCAGAAAGTCATCATGTAAAAATGACTTTACTTCATCTTTATTTATTTAAATGTTTCTTTCATTCACTTTTACTTTAGCTGCAAAGATGTTTTACGCAGTTTATTGAAAATATGTTGTATATGTTGCATGCAACATACATAAAGCATGATCTCTATGCTGGTTTTTCTCGTACAAATTCACAGTTCAAGATGAATGAAATTTCTCACTGCTCAGATTTCAACAGTTTACTTCTTAAGCATGAATTGCAGACGTTTCGTCTGCAATATGCATGTGTATCACAGTTGATTTCTTCTTTAATCATATCAACATGCACTACTGTTCTTTCAAGCTATACAGATGATGTTTTTGACTAGAAATTAATTCTATCATCAAGACATTCAAAAGTCAAAGCTTAGTGAAGAAATAAGATTTTTAAGATTGACAATCATCATCATTGTATATCACGCTTCGCAGACGCTCACTTCGCTCAAAAGCATGCAACTCATCTGTTTCATGTTATCTGTAAAGATTTTTCTCATGCAGATTGATCATGTTTTGCAAAAATATTCATATGTTACACTTTTAATCAGACAGCGTAGTTTGATCATTCTTTACTAACTCACTTATGTCTCTCTTTTCTTAACAAAGTCTTTTCATCAGCGTATTGCTCTTGTATAAAATGTCTGTATCTGAACATTTATTAAATGATATTAACAAGATTCTTGAATTTGCTTATGTTAAACTTAACAAGTCTCGTAAGTTACTTATGTCATAGTAACAGACATGCAGTCTTAACAAGATCTATACGTAGTTAGCATGTAAATTTAAAGAATGTTCATTATTTAAGTTCTTTCTGCTAATCATTCTCAACAGATCAAACGCAAGAATGTTCTGTCTCAGTTCTCATCATCACGATGACGAGATACTGAATTGAATGATTTTCATAAGTGATTTTTCTCGTAGTTCTGTGTTTTATTTGACTTTCTCATCTGCGTGCAGATTGCTTGTAACATGCGCATTGAGATTATCAAAGTCTGCGCGATCGCGAAAATTCTGCACACGATCAATGCACAGCGCTTCATCATCACGCAGCATCTCAATATTATTCAAACTTTTGATAATCTTTAAACTTTACTGTAGCTAAACAGTAAATTCATAGTCAGCATTATGTACAGATAAGTTTCATTACTGATTAAAGACTGATATTATTATTATTACTTTGATAAAATCTAGATACAAGACAATACATCAGATAATGTATAAGATGAAAGACAAAGAGCAAAAGAAAAGAATGAAAGCTCGACTTTTATATACATGAATTGAGCAGAATCAAGACTAGACAGTAGTTCTATTGACTTAAGATTGCAAAAGTTCATGCACATAATTGAAATAATTGAAACAGAATTGCTGAAACTAGATTAAGATTATGATGATTAGATTAATGACTTGATTCATTAAACTAGTTCAATGAATTGAGATTATTTAAAATATCAATGATTTATGTTCTAAATTGAGTTAATGATCTGACATCATGACAATATTCAAACATATGAAATGATCATTAATGTTGATTAAACAAGCATTAGTAAAAGTCAAAGTCACAATGAAGAAACAAATTAATAAACATTGAAAGAAAATAATTTACAAGATAAATGATATAATGTTTCTAGATTTTAGAAACATTATGATCATAAGATCATTAAAGAAACTAAATAATAAAATGTTAAAATCTTTTAAGATTTTGATCAAGATCAAACATGCATATCAATTGAAATTATCATTAATAATGAAAATTCATTTGAAGTTCATCTTAAATTTACTGCAACTGAATTCAAAGAACTTTCTGAAAAAATAATAAAATAAGTCATTGAGTTTTATAATAATGAATGATGAAGATGAATGAAAAGTGAAGAACATACTGAACTTCAAATATTACAGATAATAATTACAATATCATGTCAATTGAAAAGAATATGATATAAATTTACATTAATACAACGTTAATGAAATTGAGTTCAAGAAGTATTAAAAGATTATAAATGACTTTCATGAATAATATTTGAACAAGTTAAGATAGAAATTAAAAGAAAGATTAATTAAACTGCAACAATGAAAACATTATTAAATGAAGAAAAAAAATAATGTTGCAAGCGTGCATTTTGAGTTAGTTTAACATAAATCAGATTAGTTTAACATAAACTAGTATAAAGCTGATGTTGACACGCTAGTGATTTAGCGTATCTTCATGAGTATAAATCTTCAATGTATTGCATCTTTTTTCTTCTTTAGCTTTGAACTTCTAGTTAAAATACACTCATATGATCAGCTTTATGCAAACTCATAACAGTCTTGACTGATTCTGAACTGCTTGTCAGAATGATTGATTTTGAAATAATGAATGATATATTCATAAAATAAACTTTCTTTGCATTTCTTAAGTCAATGAGAATGATGATATTCTTTAAATTCATAAATTGAAATCTGTCATTCTTTATACTACATGTATATTTTTTGACTTTCATCTGATCAATTGACATCAAATTATAGTGTAGTTTTGAACAGTGATAAACATTGATCAGTTAAATTTTAATTAATTAATCATTCAACAAAATGTTGATTATAATTGAATTTTTTTCAATTATGATTACTGCTTCATTATTTGTAGTAATAATACTATTATTAATGATCTTTCAATATGATTATTTATTGAACAAGTTTTTGTTATAACAGACATAATTCTTCGCTTTAATGTTTATTCATTAAACTTCTGTGTGACTGTCAGATCAATAAATCATGAAAATCTTTATTGATCTGACTATTCTGATCTTGAAGCTTTTTTCAAAATCATGTTCTTTTTTGATCAAATTCTTTCTTTTCTGACTGAACTTTCATTCTTCTGAATGAAGCTTTGAATGTAGAAGTTAGCAATTCTGTTTGCTGTGACTCATTTTCTTGCAGTGAAAACATGATTTATTCAAGCTCTTTTTAAATCTGCTGTTGTTTCTGATTGATTTCTTCAGCTTTCTCAAGATGATTCATCAAAGATCTTTGACTTTTAAATCATTGATTGTATTTATTTCTCATGATTCATAATTTTCACTTTTCTTTAGCTTAAAGAATCAATAGAAATCAGAATCTTTTATTGTGATTGAAATATGAAGAAAATGAAGATCGATTTTGATGACAGTGAGTTCAGTGCTTCAACTTCTGTTCTTAAATTTGTTTGTGATCATTGACGTTTTGACAAAGAGCTTAGATAGCTTGTGAGCTAGTGAGCAGAGTTCATTCAATACTAATGCGTTCGAGACGTATATGCTAGCTACTAGATGAGACGTTTGCTACAAGCTAGCTGTCAGCTGAGTTTGCATCGTTGATTAGCTTACATGCTACATAGATCAGCTACAAGCTGATTTAACTGATTTAGCACTACTCTTCATTCTACTCGTTTATCTACTCACTCATTTACTCTTCATTCTACTCGTCTATCTACTTGCTCATTTACTCTTCATTCTACTCGTCTATCTACTCGCTCATCTACTCTTCATTCTACTCATCTATCTACTCGCTCATCTACTCTTCATTCTACTCGCTCATCTACTCTTCATTCTACTCGTCTATTTACTCTTCATTCTACTCGTCTATCTACTCGCTCATCTACTCTTCATTCTACTCGTCTATTTACTCTTCATTCTACTCGTCTATCTACTCGCTCATCTACTCTTCATTCTACTCGTCTATCTACTCGCTCATTTACTCTTCATTCTACTCGTTTATCTACTCGCTCATCTACTCTTTACTCTACTCGTCTATCTACTCTTCATTCTACTCTTTATCAAACGCGTCGATCAAGCGCATAAAATACGTCAAACAGTGCTTCAAACAATGCTTTCTACATGACTTTC
>JAABUH010003343.1_pt1 | contig 13919 bp, 9 predicted proteins | sample 5559121 | NCBI WGS metagenome assembly JAABUH01 (sample SAMN10711871, study PRJNA513364) | rock metagenome | isolation source: Antarctica rocks | place: Antarctica: Victoria Land, Battleship Promontory nord | collected 2015-12-28 | reverse complement strand
GTTTTGACCAAGCTGAAATCAAGGAAGAAACGCGGTTCAAGCTCATGGAACCATTCTCATTCGAGAATAGCATGGCGAGCGAGGTGCGTCATTCAGTTGTCAGCTTCGTGGTAGAATCAGAGCCCATCAGCTTTCACCATGCGCTGCATTATACACTTTCTTGGTTGATCGATGCTGGTAAAAACATGACTTCAGAGAGGATGAGGAGCTTGCTAAGCTTCACGGCCCAAGAACTGCAGGAGCCACCTCCATTCAAAGCTATGATACCGGATCACGACCCTGAAACTTATTTGATAGCTCTATTCGATTTTCCTCTGAGGGTCTGTGCGTGGCTGGCTCAGATGAAAGCTGGTATGTGGGTGCGAAATGGTCTGAGCCTCCGTCATCAGATGGGCACCTACAGAGGCGTAGCATATCGAGATCTCGGCCATCGCCGTGATATCTTCTTACTCCAGACCGCAATGGTGCTCTGTGATCCTAGTAGGGTTTTGGCGTCGATGGTTGATCGCTTTAGTATGGATGAGTGGATGAGAGGGCATTTTGTCACACGCATAGGCTTTGAGCCATCACAGCAGCTCGATATGGCCGAAGACTTCATTCATTTATTGATAGTGTTGCTAAGCGATCGTACCTCGTTGCTTCCAGCTGACACGGATAGCAACGCTCAGGCAACTGCACTTCGCCGGGATATTGCGCATATTTTGTGTTTCAAGCCACTTTCCTTTTCCGATCTGAATAGTAGGCTCGGAATACAAGACAAGTCTGCGGACCTGGAAGTATTCATGGACGTACTAGAGGAAATGGCTATTTACAAACCGCCCGAGGGATTGTCGGACTCTGGTCTCTTCGAATTGAAACGGGAGCACCTCAGTGATGTTGATCCCTATAATCCACATTATACAAAGAATCAGCGAGACGAGGCAGAACACGCATACCGTACCTGGATGGCCAAAAGGACTGGTAAGCCTGAGGAGGATATTGTTCTGGAACCTACACTTCGACCGATACCATCTGGAATCTTTGCAGAGCTATCAGATTTTACCAAAACACCACTGTTTGCTCAGATTATATTCTACTCTCTGGCCCATCATTTACACCCAAATATGTCTTTGGAAACGCCCATTACTAGAACCGAGGCCTATCTTCAAGTCGTCTTACATTTAGCCCTATCCGCTGTCCTTGAAGACGACATCCGTGAGGACATAGAATCAGAAGCGTCTGATCCATTACCATCGTTCGTACAACAAGTCCTCCAGAAATCATCCGACTTAGGTATTACCATCTTCGAGATACTCGTCAAGATGCTCGAGAATACTGCGATCAAAGCATGCCACCCTAAAATTCGCCTCATATTGCATCGAATTCAACAACGGCGGCCTCGAATGTACGCAACAGCTGCTTCGTCATTCTCTTCAAAGGGGAAAGGGCTCCCGGCATTAAGTCTAGATAGGCTAGGATTCGAGTCCCCAGGAAGGTCACTCGACGGAGACCAAGACTCGAAAGAGAGGCTGGCCAAAGAACTCCGGAAAAAGCAAGCTCTTGATCGACAAGCTAGAGTCATGGCCCAATTTCAACAGCAACAACAGAATTTTTTGAATAATCAAGACATCGCTGAATGGGCCGAAGAGGACTCGGATATTGATCCGATGGTCACTGGTACTGCAGAAGAACATAAGAAAACCTGGAAGTACCCATCTGGCAATTGTATTTTGTGTCAAGAGGAGACGAATGATACACGCTTGTTTGGAACATTTGCGCTTATGACCAATAGTAACATATTCCGCCAGACTGACATACAAGACCCTGACTTCTTTGGCGAGGTCTTGTCAACTCCCGCTAGCCTTGATCGTGCGGCTGACAGTATCAGGCCTTTCGGTGTCGCTGGTCAGAATCGAAAACAGATCTCCAAGCGATCTTTCGACGGGAAGGAATTCATCACTGAGCACCAAGGCCTTGGTAGAGGTTTCCCTCCCTCGCATGCCTCCAGAGGTCCGGTCTCTATAGGCTGTGGTCACATGATGCATTACTCATGCTTTGAATTGTATTGCAACACAACTCAACGCAGACAGAATCATCAGATTGCCAGGAATCACCCAGAACGTATTGACCGGAAAGAATTCGTTTGTCCTCTGTGCAAGGCTCTCGGTAATACGTTCCTGCCAATCGTGTGGAAAGGCAAAGAAGAGACATTCCCTGGTGCACTTCATACGGAGACCGATTTTAATGATTGGCTGTCCTCGGGTGTTGCTTTGACTGTGTCGCGGTTCTTCAAGCGCGAAGAGAGCAGGGCTGGCGACTCCCACCAGGAGCAATTCGTCGATTACACTTCCAGGGTGGTAATTCCTCCTTTGGCAAGCAAACTCACTTCTGTCCTCCAAGCGCCCTTGACTAGTCCGATCTCTTCACAGGGATCGAGTGCAGGCTCTTTTTCGGGTCGCCTTCCACCTGACGATGTGTTCAATCCGATGACGACTCCCCCTCATCAACATTCCGATGCCGACACGCTTCTTATCGACGAGCTAATCTCTATTTACAATCGTATACGAGAAACCATGAAAACTAATGATCTACCATCACGATTCCCAAGTACTACCGAACTTCCCGGCAAGTCCGTTGAAGACTTAGGCAATGTTGATACGCTTGCAATAATTATAGGAAATTCCATTGCGTCTATCGAGATCGCTCAACGAGGAGTTGGGTCTGACCCTGGCCACCTATTCCTAGACAAGATACCCAGCGCCATCATGACTCACTTGCGAATACTCTCAGAAACTGCATCCTCGTACGTTGCCGTCGGAGCTATGCGTAATCATGGCAACAATACCCCGGCTTACGAATTCTCGGAAATTACCAAGCAGCAATTGTTGCAACTGTTTGCTGGAAATCCTCAAATCAATGGAGATGTCGCAGAGACAGTGATCAGGCTTCGGCTGACATCCGCTATGTCACAGGACCCGTTCGTGTTTCTTGCTGAGTGCTCAGTCTCCCTCGTGCCCGCATTCAAGCTGGATATACACCACGTGATCCGTTTATGTTACCTCTTGGAGATCGTAAAGATATCATTGCATTTGATGTTATTCCCCGAAGCATTCGAACAACGGCGGCCTGCTCAGATCCCAGACTTGACAGGCTCAGCGTTTCCCGAGAGTCTTCGACCACTCTCGATTTTCTTGATGCGTATGCGTCTCATCTTGGAGCGATCATGGCCCACCAAGACATATCAAGACACACCTCACCCGGAGTCTGTGGCAATGTACCTATCATTCCACTACTTATATCCTTTTTATAAGGCTGTCTCTGCTTATGCACTTACCTTCCTTCGCAAATCTGCGATACTTCTGAAGGTCCGATATGGCGTAGATTTCCCTGACTCTGGCTTTGGCGACATGGATAAGCCAGAGCTTGAACGGCTTACGCAGGCATTGAATCTGCCCTCATTACCCGCCATGTTTGCGTCTGCTGGCGAATCTGCAACAAGTGAGCCTTCCGTCCAAGAATCGATGATCGCTGGCTGGATTCAACATTGGCAGTGGCATCAAGGTCATCATCAGGTATTGATGAGCACCGTGGAATCTCGTCCTATAAGCAATCCTGAGGACATGTTAAAATCGTCAGCGTATCGTTCTTTGAGACCTGAGCATCCAGGTATTTTTGAATTAATCGGTTTACCAACCCAATTCGACACTTTAATTTACGAAGTGACGAGACGTCAGTGTCCATCCACTGGAAACAGACTCGAGGACCCGGCGCTATGTCTTTTCTGCGGCGAAATTTTCTGTAGCCAGGCTTCTTGCTGCCACAAAGGAGGAAAAGGCGGCTGCAATCAGCATATGCAGAAGTAAGTCATTCACCAATGCACCATACTTATCCTTGCAGGGTCCCTGACGCTACGTACAGATGCGGTATTGGTACTGGTATTTTCCTCAACATCCGCAAGTGCTGCGTCCTCTATCTGCACAATCACAACGGCAGCTTCAACCAGGCACCCTATCTCGACAAATTTGGCGAGCCTGATCCGGGGCTGAGGCGGGGTCGACAGCTCCTTCTGAATCAAAAGCGTTATGATGCGCTGTACAGGAATGTTTGGCTACAACAGGGGATACCCACCATGATAGCAAGAAAGTTGGAGGCGGATATTAATAATGGTGGATGGGAGACGATGTGATGTGATCACGCAATAGGATGTGTTTAGCGCAGTCAGTGCTCTGCACCCTTTCGAGAAAGTTGTCGAGAGCCTGGATCTTGTCACGGCCGGTCCACGCATATGAGCTAGTATTCTGTGTTTTTTGCCTTCATTATTCAAAGAACGAAAACAGTATCCTTTCAACCAAGAGACGCCGGCATCGAAGTCTGATACCGTAGTCCCCCATGTTTTATACCTAATCTACTCCTAGAATGGTTCATCATCATGTGAATCCATGTTGTGCGCCAGCTCTCCCGCTCCCTCCTTCACAAACCGTTTTAGGTTCTATCATTCAACTTGCTTCTCGCCTTCGCAGAACACTCCACCGGCACCGAAGCCACATACGCATGAGCATCGAAGTCCGTAACGATTTACACTATGGTTTCGTCTTTACCTCTCTTCGTTTCTCGATTTCGCAATGATCGGAGGCAGGATCAAAAAGTCTCGGATTCAAGCCGTTGAATACGATTCCTCCAGTGGAGAAATTGGTGTTCGGTGGACCATTCCAGCTTTGAGTGTCTCTCTGGGTTGGCCGCCCGACCATAAGAGGAGCTTCGCGAAGCCGACGTACAAGGTTGGATCAAAAATACAATGAAATTTTGACTCATGATGATCGAAAAATTAGGAACAAAAGGCTCCGCTTCAAAGTTGATCAATCTTGGTCTCCTCTTTCGTCGTCACTCGTTGATCCTGCAACTTCAATTGAGCCATTGCCTTTGCATTCTGAATTTCCCATTCGAATTCCTTCAAAGCTCTCAACTCGGATCCGATGAATAGTCCTCCTATGAGACCATCTAGTACTCCTGCCCCGAATCCAAGCGTGCTCAGTAGAATCAGGAGAAAGGAGACGAAAGGTCGTGGTGACCGCCACACAGCTATGAAGCAACCGATAGCAACTACAATGGAAAGGAGGAAGTTGAAGAGGCGAAAGCGACGTTGGCGGAGTTCACGATGGGTATACATGGTTATCATAGTGAGAATGGTATCGTATGTTGAGATGGGAAGAGGCTTAGTATCCCCAACCAAGCTGTTGCGCTCAGTGTCCGCAGGTTTCACACCGACATGTGGAGACTTTGCTGCTCGAGACAAAGTAGCTTCCATGGAGAAGTGGTCGCTGAGTGAACACCCGATTGAAGGATGGCGTTCCGTCATGCCCACCTTCATGCTATGTACACGCCAGTCGTGTCCCCTTGAATCTCCCAAACAATGGCTGTTTCCTACGAAAATGTAATCCAGTCTTTTCGCTTTGAGATCCGGAGCATCATCTGGAATCGTGATGTTTTCACCCTTGAAGAGCCTTTTCTGTTCCGCTTTACTCCACCTCCAAGTATTGAAGACGCCATCAGAAGCCGCTGCATTTTCTGTAAGATTGAAAAGAGCAGTGGGAACTTCGCGGCCTCTTTGTCGTTCTATCTCACTATCGGCGGGCCCAATTGAAGAGTCTGGATGGAGTATCCGCCATGCATCAACGACAGGAGCATGCGCTGTGATTAGTTGATGAGCAAATGACAATGGTAGCATGTTGAAGTCTCCCAATCCAAGCACCAGATGACCTCTCTCTGCAGCACCGCGCATCAGTTTCGCAATCTCCCATGCCTGAGCTGTGCGATGGCATAGGTACGAATCATTGGGCTCACTTTCATAGGGCGCATGAAGATGGGTACAGAACACCTCTGCGATGTCTTCTACACGCGGCCCAAATCTGATTCGAGCACATGCGACGCCTTTCCCGACAAACCAATCGCCCCTGAAAAATGCAGTAGGTCGCCCATTTAGAGGGTAGCGGACCATGCTGGATTCCTCAACCGGCCATTTGGAAAGAATTGCAAGACCACCGCCGAAGATCCCGCTGTAGTAATATTTACCATGTGGCAGGATATGCTTAGTTTGTTCCCGGATGCTGACATAGTCTTCTTGAGTCCAGCATTCTTGTAAACCAACGATCTCGGGAACTGGAGTAGTGATAGCTAGTCGCCTGCCAATCTCTGCTAATCGCTCCCTGCGGAAGTGCGAGATGTATTTCAGACCGAGACAGTTGTAGGACATGACATTCAAGGTGGCCGGTGAGTCACCTGGAGCGATCATATCGTGAGTAGCTCGTGGATGAGCCCAGCATATGATAACTCTACAGACACTGACGCAATAGCCTAGCCTCAGGACGATCTCAATACATCAGATTCGGTCACTCTCTTTCAGAAAAGACTGAAGATAACACAGAATTATGCTGACGTTCAGTCGAATACTATGTGAACGTGATGTGCATGTTGATTCCTATGCAGAACCCAAGACCAATCTTTATGGGAATTACAAACGAGAATTTTTAGTAATCTTTTAGGGCATGACTGTAAAGACAGAACGGTCGATTGACATGGCAGCTTACGAAAGGGAATTGTAGATACGAATAGAGGAAGTCCGAGTCATCATTGACGTGGAAAAAGTGCGAATAGATATTATTGATGTATGTATTTGAGCGCCTTTAGACTTTAGAATTTCGATTGGCCCGAAGCCCTCAGATTGAAATCTTGGCGCCAAGCATCGTAAGGTAAAGTACTTTACTCCAATGAAAGGCAGATATCTCCCAACTTAGAATAAATGTACATACAGTCCCCGATAAGCACACACATATATACACACACTGCAGGCTAATTTCATGCGACCATGAAGCGTTCCTATGCCCATCATTCCGTCTTTCCTTTGCCCGTGTCACGGAGCCCGACTCTGTGTCCCACAAATTCTGTATTTGACTTTTCAAGGTCATTAGCTATGAAGTCGGCACAATCCTCCAATTTGATGTTGTACTTTGGAGCATTGCCAAGCATACTCAAAAGTACACCTAGGAACGGAACGTTATTGAAATACGAATTCTGCCAACCAGGTGGTGTATCAGCCGAGGCTATCAAACGGTTACTCCGGGATCGGCCATCTAGTGAAATCGTCTTGCTGATAGGAGTCATGGTACTGGGGCAGAGCAACGACCACTCGAGGTTCTCCTGCGGCTTGGCTGAGAGGCAAGCGTATGTGAGCGCATGTTCTGTGAAGAAAGGAAAGCTATATCGAGGTCAGCCAGGTCAGCCAAGGTCATAGCACCACAATTTGAGAGACCCACTATTTCATCAACATTATGCCTTCCGTGCCAGGATAGTCCCTATGTGCGCCTTGAAGTCAGCATTGCCTGTTGAAAACCACATCACGAATAGAAGCGTTCTCAATAAACATCGCACCCAACAAACGAGTGCAGGGTTCCCAAGACATCTATTTCAAAGCTGGAAATGGTGTCTTCTCTGGGTAAACACTGCTTCAAGGTGTACGCACATAGCTGTCAATCCACCTAGAAACCAACCTCTCATCGGATGATTGAGTTTCTTACTCGCCTCAACACCTGCCGTAGCAACGGCATTGATGATTTCCTGCATACGTGGTGCTTGCCAGGGAAAGACATTAGACTGGCCGGCACTGTTAACGAAAGCGTCGCAGTCATGGTTCACTAGAGTTTCGAGGATAGCGTTTGAATCCGTTGCGTCGCCTGTCACGACGGCAACTTTGGATAGAATCGACGGTGGGAGTGTCTCTTTGAGTTTATTTTCTGAGCGGACGAAGACCACTACTTGATGCTGATGAGACAGGAGCGCAGGGGTAATCCGAGAGCCCAAAGTGCCTGTGGCACCCAACAGTAGAACTTTCATGTTTATCCGGAAAGTAATAGATTAGAACGATCTGGAAGAAAGCAATTGCAAAAGTACTTGTAGTCACGAAGGTTTATTTGTTTGGTACGTCAGGATCTCTTCGAGAAAGGCAAGTAGTGATCAAGTTAAGCGAAAGGTCGAAGAGGTCTCCCCGGAGAATGAATTCTTGAATTATATGTTCACAGAGACTCTAGAATAAAGTAAGGTGCCTGTAAGGCTGTAATTCTGTATTAGGCGCGGTTGAAGCCGGCGCGGAGCATGCTCTGGATGCCGGGCAAAGAAGTCACCATCAATCTTGACGCCAATGTGAATCCTGCCCTGCTCAATCGTCGTCCAGTCTCGATGTCCACGAACCTGAGGTCATTCACAACATAATTGCTTCTACCTCTCTTCAGTCAACGATGAATTCGTTGGGAGATGACTTGGATGAACTGGCACTAGATGCAGCCACTAGTTCGGATGATCCGATGCACCGGCGGTTCGGCGCATCTAAACGCCGATATCCAGGAACGAATTCAACCCAGGTGAGCTCTTCAACTACATCTGTCTATAAGATGTCCTCAAGTCGGTACCCTAAGAGGAGACGCGTCAGTGGACGCGAAAAAGAAGCCGTATCGCCTATAGCGCCCGCTTTACCCTCTATAACACAGGAAGTACAGAAAGAGAATCGCGGTGACAGTTCGCCTGATGAGCTTGCTCCTAATTCACCCCACGCGGATTTTCGCTCAACCCGGACGAATTCTCGACCAAAGCGCGGCAGTAAGGACAAGAAGAAGAGCTTGCCCGAAATAGTCAAACCTGCTGTGTCGACCTCAGTCGCCGAAACTGTCTTGCATGAACCGACTTCTAAGAGAGCCGTTCCTGAAGCTAGTGACGATGAGCTGAACACCACTGCTGCTGCAGCTACCCATTACGAAGAAGCGATTCTCGCAGAATCATCCGTTCCTGTCGTCAAATATGAAGAGAATACCCCTGTTCCCGTTTCACCTGTCAATGAAGACCCGGACGAGGATGAAACTGCAGAACCACCGGTCGAAGATTTGCCAAAGGAGAACGCGGTCGTACAGCCACCAGAGGATAGCGTTGCTGAAGACCAATATGCCCCAACAACGGAGCCAATCGACGATGACCCATCCGAGCAAGTTGTGGCTCAGTCGTCTGTCGAAGAATCGCCTCACATCGAAGCCCCTCCCTTACGCCGTCGCAGCACTTTCAAAGGAAGCTTCCTGAAAGTCCCACCTCCGCCGTCTCCAAACAGATACATCAGCCAGAGTCCGCCCCCGTACTCGAGAGTAAGCACACCAATAGCTACACCTCGCGAGCTTCCACCTGCACCGCCTCAATATGTGCCCTACAAGGAAAAGATGGTACTGAAGGGACACAAGCGAGCTGTGGCTGCCGTCAAGTTCTCACCTAACGGCAGACTAATAGCCAGCTGCTGTAAGCCTCTCTTGTCCCATTCAAGCGCATCACTCTAGCTGACACTAATAGCGGCTGATGCAACCATTAGAATCTGGGAGGCCAGCACAGGTAGACACCTCCACACTCTAGAAGGTCACCTCGCTGGCGTCTCCACCATTGCCTGGATGCCCGATTCTAGGGTCATAGCCTCCGGCAGTGACGACAAATCCATTCGTCTCTGGTATGTGGATACCGGGAAAATGCACCCTCGCCAGCTCACCGGCCATTCCTCCTACGTCTTCTCCCTCGCTTTCTCTCCGAAAGGCAACATGCTGGCCTCAGGCTCTTACGACGAAGCGCTCTTCCTCTGGGACGTCCGGACACAACGGCTGATGCGCTCTCACCCGGCACATTCTGACCCCATCGGTGGCGTGGATTTCGTACGTGACGGCACGCTTATAGTGAGCTGTTCCAGTGACGGTCTCATTCGAGTTTGGGATACGGCCACGGGTCAATGTCTACGAACGTTGGTGCACGAAGACAATGCGGGCGTAACGAGTGCCTGTTTCGTTCCCAACGGCAAATATATCCTCGCCTGGACACTTGACTCGAGTATCCGGCTCTGGAATTATGTCGAAGGTCGCTGCATGAAGACATACCAGGGACACAAGAATGAGAAGTTTAGCGTTAGCGGCGCTCACGGCATGTATACTAATAAAGAAGAAACGGAAAGGCGCGCATTTGTGGTAAGTGGAAGCGAAGACGGCAAGATCTTTACATGGGACGTACAAAGCAAGGACATTCTACAGATCATGGAAGGCCATGAAGGGGTGGTACTCGGGGTGGACACGTGGGAGGAGAGAAATCTGATGGTCAGTTGCGGCATGGATAAAACCGTCAGAATATGGGAGAGAATCAAGGAGGAAGGACCGGAGGAGATGAAGGATGCTGCAGCCATGCCTGATCAAGAGGATACCGTCATGAAGGACGCGGATGAAGCAGATGCCCTCATCAAGTCTAGGGAAGGCTCAGAAGCTGTTACTCACCCGGCAATAGAAGGTGGAGACGACACTGTTGTCTCTAGAGAGCAAGTCGATCGGGGAATTGTGGAGCCAGCACCCAAAGACGAGGTGATGGTCAAAGGAGCGGACTCGTCAAGGGCTTTGGCATCATCAGAGGCTGCTCCTGACTCAAATTTCTTCTTCCGAGGCATGGAGAACGGAGTGGATGTGTGACGGATGATTATCGTAGGAAGACAGTTCACAACGGCGCGATGCTCGATGATACCCCTTTCTTCTTTACACAAGGCAGAGAGAGCCAGACTTGGGGCACAGGATATATACCCTGTACTTGCACAAACAGGTACCTTCAAATTTACCGAGGATTCCGAAAATAGGGGAGCATAATGCCTACTTTTCACATCTATTGTACCATAGTTCTTTCGACTTCAGTACATGACAATTTTGGAAGGCATCACAATTCACGTCATGCATAAGCAGCAGCACGCGACGTCGAAAACAGCTCAGTCCACCAGAGCACAGCAAATATGGACAGAACATTTGTGAATTTCCCCCTTCTAAATGACATTTTGCCATGACGGACGGTTTGAGATATGCAATCGTCTCCATTAATTATACACAAAGAAACCAATCACCTCGCCCACACATTCGAAAACATGCGCGCCATGTTCGCTAAGCTGATGTATCATCCAATCACATCTAGCTCCTGACACCTGAACGTTCAAGCCTGATAGGCAGTCTTGATGACGCCATCATCCAACGACTGTCCAGTGCCCGTGTTGAGACCGTTGAACGCATATCTCGTAACCCCGTTGCTGGGATCATCCAAGAAGCTCAGGAAGGCTGACATCTGGTCCGCCGTCGGCGCCTCGTTGGGCGCCATCTCCGGGATCCAGAGCTCGGGGATCTTGTACTGGGTCTGGAGTTTCTGGTAAGCGGCGACGGTGGTCTTAAGGGCGTCCATGTTCGAGGCTTCGCCGTAGTAGTGGAAGGCGAGAACGTCGATGTGGCAGCCCTTTTGGGTGATGCAGGCGTCGAGGAAGTTGGCCATGTAGTGCACGCCCATGGCGGTGTCGTCCATGTTATTGGTGGTGGCAGGGGAGATGAGCTTGGCGCTACCTTGCTTGGGTTGCATGTATGTCATCCAGTTGGATGCACAAGTGTTGTAGTCCATTTGAGATCCGCCCTTGTCGGTGGTCATATCAGGCTCGTTGAAACCCATGAGGTACTCGGCGCCAGCGGAGTTGCCATCCCAGATGCTAGTGTGAGTATCGATGGCGCTCAACAACATAGGAACAAATTGGACGTTGAGAGTTCCCGTGGCAGCTCCAGATTGTGGCGATGGTGATGAATCCCAGTTCCAGCCCCAACCCATGGCGCCATTGCCGGCACCGAGGTAGGAGTTGGCATTGGAGATGGCAGTAGAGCCAGACGTACCTCCATAGAGAACACCACGGGCCTTGACACTAGAGTCTGATTTGACGGGCGCTGATGAGCTCGAGGTTGGCGCGGAGGAGGCAGCTGGAGAAGCAGAGCTGCTGACAACAGGTGCTGGTGCAGACGTGATGGCTTCCTCAGCTGGAGCAGAGGATGAGCTGGGGGAAGCGACTGGAGCAGGGAAGACCATGGGGATAGATGAAGAAACCACAGGTGGGGTCACATAAGAATGATGATGCTGAGGCGCGTAGTACGCGTGGGCTACAACACTTGAAGTTGGGACAATTGCAGCGGAAGATGTGGCGGATGTTGCGGCCTCAACAGGGGCGGCGCTGGTGCTCACTACCGGTACTGGTGCCTGATACGGGATTGATGGGAGGCCGGTACCGACGCTGGCTGTACCAGTAGGTCCAGCAGGAACGCTGCTATTACCGATAGGGTAGGGCGCGGAATAAGGTGCCCCGGCAATCGATGAAGCGGCGGGCGAGGATTGGATTGGAGCCTCGCTTGGAGAACCACCGTTGGAGCCTGGTACAGTGACAGTGACGGTGTTTGCTTGAGTGACGGTCACCGTGGCAGGTCCACAGGCAGCTCCGCTCTCACCGATTCCAGAACCAGAACCGCCCGAGCCCAAACCCGAGCCGGCTGAGCCTGATGCTCCCGCCTCACTTACTCCAGCAGTAGAAGAAGCAACATATTCGGTGTGCGTGAGCGGCAGAGGGACGATGTTGATGGTGGATTGAATGGTGACCGGGCCCGCACCTCCGGTGCTCGTAGGTCCCCCGACCGTCCCGTTGTTTGCCGGATAGGGAGCTGTACCGGAGGGGTGAGGGAAACCGGTCGGGAAGCCGCTGGGAAGGCTTCTCGCTTTATACGGGCCGTGACCCATATGCGCATGCTGAGGGACGGCGAAGACAGCGGGCAGCACCGCTGCACAGAGGGCGATCTTGATGACGGCCATTGTGAGGATATCTTACAGAGCGGAGGTAGGATATGAGACGCGACGGGTTCGATATGTGCGGAAATGGGCGATTGCGTGAGTGTTGATGCTTGGGTGTGTTGAGAGAAGGACCGAAGCCAACCGGGGCCGTGAAGAGAGAGTGGTGGCCGACGAGGGACCGAATGAATGGAATGAGCGAATGCTCTGTCAACGAGTGACGATGTGGTGGTTGGCAACGGTGGAGCAGCGACGACGACGGGATGAGGATGGAAAGAAGAAAAGGAGAGAAAGTGAGAGGAAGTCGATGGTATGGTTTGGGAACAAAGACGGGCTGGGGGCTTGGCACGCTTGGCACCCCTGTACAGCTCATTTCCGGTGTTGGTGGTTGGTCGCACCATGATTAATGGGCGCTTCCGCTGACGCACAAACCCCTGACCCCTGACAAACCCCTGACAGGGCGCCACGCACTCATCTCGCCTCTTTCTCTTTCTGCATGAATACTGTACAAAGATCCCCTCCTAAAGACGGGACGCCCCCTTTCGCTAATGCTAATGCAGGACTCATGCGTCGGGCGAATGGGATGAGCATGCTGCCACTCGTCATCCGCATCCTCTTTCATCCTTCTTCGTTCGTTGCCATCTGGCCACTTCCGGCGTAGCTCCAGCTCCCCTTGGCCATCAAATGATCAAATCACCTTTCAATCTCATCTCACCCAAATTGGACCGGCGCTGTCCGCACTCAGCCAGACTTGAATATCAATAACAATTACAGCCAGGGCTACCTGAGCCAGCCAGCCGCCGAGCTGTCCTTGTCCTTGTCCTTGTCCAGCCAAACGCTTGTCTGGCCTTGGCTTTGCGCGCCCGTCGACTTGGCCGCCATTGTTTCATCATCCCCCAGACCGGACACCCCCTCGCAAATTGCATGACCCATGCTTACACAATTCGACTCTGCGTGAGCAAATTCCTGCGCTGTGCTTCTCCTCAACCTTCCACACCCCAAGTCTTTTGCCTGCAAAACTGACCGACTGGTCCGAGTGAAATGAGACCATGGCAAGCCTCATCGTACACAAGTGCTACTACCATCTTCTTCAGCTTTGTTGTTGCGACCCGACCGTCAGACTTCTGCATCCCGCCAGGATTCCGTGCCACCAAGGCTGACACTGTGATGGATTCCTCTTCCTTTGTGCTTTGAGCGTTGGTTTTCATGAAGAGCAGATCTTTTTTTGGACTAGCAAAGACCTTTTTCTTTGGAAATGG
>JAABUH010003342.1_pt1 | contig 13923 bp, 21 predicted proteins | sample 5559121 | NCBI WGS metagenome assembly JAABUH01 (sample SAMN10711871, study PRJNA513364) | rock metagenome | isolation source: Antarctica rocks | place: Antarctica: Victoria Land, Battleship Promontory nord | collected 2015-12-28 | reverse complement strand
GTCCGCCGCAGAGCCGGGCGCATAAGGAGCCTGCACACCAAGGCGCCCATGTAAACAACAGCGCATGCGCATGCAGGCCCGGCGCTGGGCCCGCGGTGACGCCTCCGGCCCAGGCGCTCCTGCTCGTTGGGTGCGTGCGCCACAAGAACATGCCGCCAACACTTGCGAGGGGCTGGGCCTGCACACCCAGTACACAAGCGGCATGTGCCAGCCAAGCACATGCCCAACAGGTGGTCACGGCAGCCCGGGCAACAAGCGGCGGCGCATGGGGCCACCCCGCATGCCAAACCCAAAGCCAGCAGGTCAGACGATGACAAGGTGGAGCAGCAAGCCAAAAGACCCATGCCCATTTAGTGCTGGCGCCCTGCGCATCTCATGCGGCGGCGCCGGCGGCGACGGCGGCAGCGGCGAGCCACCACCGCGCTGCCAGAGCAGAGCAGGGGTGACGCAGGGCGGCCGCGGGCGCGCAGGCAAGCTCAAGGCGGCGGCAATGATAGAGGGCGCGCTCGACGAGTGGCTGGACGATGCGCTGCTGGCCCGCGCCCTCCCCGACGCCCGGCGCGGCCCGCAGCGCATCGTCGTGCCCTCGTCGAGCGCGTCCTCTTCCATTGCCGCCGCCTTGAGCTCGCCTGCGCGCTCGCGGCCGCCCCGCGTCATCATGGGCGCTGCCAGAGCAGAGCATGCACATGCTCCTGACCTGCTGGTCAGCTCTCATGCATGGCACAGAACAGCAACCCTGGCAGCCCAATATGTGAACTGCGCATGCAACAACCACCTGCTGCATGCTAGCTGCACACTTTGCACTGCAAAGGCACATGGCACTGCCGTTTCCAAGGTGGTGAGTAGGTAGTCAAGGTCCTTGAGAGCAAGTGCTGCATGTTAGCACAAGACATGGCCACAAGGCAGGTCAAAACAGAAACATGATGTGCCACCAAGTGTGGCATCAAGACAGGCGCAAAGTGTGCTTGAAGTTACCGCAGTTTCCCTAGATTTTAGCGCCAAACAGCACCCCGCACAAAGTACGTCCTAGGGCTGCGCGCGGCCGACGCTTGCGGTTTGCTGCATATGCGCAGTTAGGCGTGCTCCTCCGCCTTTGCCATGCCTGCGGCCAAGCGCGCCCCGGGCACGTGAGCCACCAGAGGATGCATGCCGTCTTGATGTGGCACGGCGCTGGGCCTCTGCCTGTGGCAGCGCCTGGCGCACTCGCGAGCTTGCCAGAGGAGCGCGAGCACGCAGCCTCAACGCTGGCGTATGGCAATGCTGGGAGCCGCGCTCTCACCGGGCTGACACGGCCCAGGGCCAAAGCACTGTGTTGTGAGAGGGCGCACCCTCCCGGTTGCCATGAGTGGCCAGCTGCGCGTCCTGCCGGGACTTGGTCTGCGCCTCGAGCGCCCCTGCACGCGCGCCACCTCTGGTGCCGGCGCCGCAATGCATGCACAGGTCCCTGAAGACCACCACATCCACCACGGCAGTGGCGCGCCCGCGAGCTGTCATGCGCAGGGCTGGGCAGGCAGTGTGCTCGCTGTGTCAGGATCGCTTTGCCAGGCAAGCGTCTCGCAGCAGGCTCATCAGCAGGCATGCAGGCGCGGCACCCGCGCTCTGCGCGCAGTGCCTGAGCAGGCCGGCGGCCAGGCGTGCAGGGCAGGGCGCGCACCGCCGTCCCCGGCCGCCCGCATGCGCGACGCGCCGGCCGCCGCGGCAGCCTGCCCCCGGCGGCGCGCCCGCGGTGGCGGCTGCGCCGGGTGCATGGGCTCCGGCGCCGGCCGTGCCTGGCCCGCCTCCGCCTGCTGCGGTGGCGGCACTGCGGCCTCCGCGGGCCGCCCCCGACCGCCCAGCTCGGCCTCCATCTCTGCAAGAGATTGCATATACTCTGCATCCGTCACGACGTCGCCGGCGCCGCTCTGCCGGCGCCCCGCCGCGGCACCCTGGGCAGACCCTGCCGCCGCCGCGCCGCACTGTCCCTGCCCCGCCGCGCCGCCCTGTCCCTGCCCCGCCGCGCCGCCCTGCCCGGGCCCCGCCGCCGCCCTGCGCCGCCCCCCTGCTCCCGCAGCTGCCCCAGCCGCTGCGGTGGTCGGCGCGGCGGGCGGCATGAAGATGTCCATGCCAGTGACAACAGAGTGCTCATACGCCATCTGCCAGACCATGACCTCCTGGCTGAGCACAGGGTTGCAGCACTGCACAGAGGACTCTGCCAGCAGGGCCCACGGCTTGGTGCGGCCCGCCCCCTTGAACCACACCATCAGGCGGCTCAGCGCCCGCTCCACAGTGCGCGGCGCGCAGCAGTGCGCCCCGCTGGCGGACCTGGCGTCCTGGTGTCCTGGTACAAACACGGCCTCCATGAACGCGGTAACATGCCCTGGCAGGCAGTCCTGGCGCGTGCGCTGGCAGCACTGCGCCAGCCAGGCCTCCGCCTCCCGGATGAATGCCCTCCCAGGGCCATACTGCTCAATCCGCGCATAAGCGGCGGCGAGCCCAGCGCGGTACTCCTGGGACTCCTCGCCCCGAGCGTCGCACCGAGAGCCTGCGCCCTCCATGCCGCCCGGCATGGCCGGCGGCGCGCCCTCCGGCCCCTGGCCGAGCGCGGCTTCAGCCGCGCACGCCGCCACAGGCTCGCCTGCGCGCCCGCGGCCGCCCCGCGTCACCACAGGCGCTGCCACAACCAAGCATGCATGTGCGCCAGACGTGTGCCAGACCTGCTGGGCAGCTCTTATGCACGGCACAGAGCAGCCGCCCTGGCAGCCCATTATGCAAACGGCCGCATGCAACCACCATTTTGCACTGGAAAGGCACACGGCAATGCATGCAGGACCCTGACCTAAAGGCCGTGTCACAGGCCCGAAAGCGTGCCGCAGAGGCACAGCCGCTGGCCCCCAGGCAGCCAGCGCGGCATGCGGCCGCGCACTACTATTCATTCTTACAGGCACAGCGGGGTCGGGCGGCGTGGGACGCGCACGCTGGCGAGCTTCCGGCAGCCGTGCGGCGGCCCTGCCGCAGTTGGCAGCTCGCGGCTGCTCCCCCAGCGCGCCGTCTGCTGCAGAGCCGGGCGCCTGAGGAGCCCGCACACAGGGGCGCCCATGTTTGACAGCAGCGCATGCGCGTGCAGGCCCGGCGTGGGGCCGACGGCGGCTCCGTGTGGACATGCGCTCATGGGCACATGTTCGTACAAGGCAGAGCAGCTGCGCGGCATGACAGCCTGGAGCAGAGGCAGGCGCGTGAGTGCTGGGGGGCCGCACCTCAGGCACTGGGTCGAGCGTTGTGTCCGCGGGCGCCCCAGGAGCCTGCATACAGCGGCGCCCATGTTAGTAGCAGCGCGTGCGCAAGCTGGGCCGCCGCAGGGTCCGTGGCGGCGCATCAAGCCCGGGGCGCCAAGCCGCAGCGCCCATGCCTGTCGGGTGCATGCGCTACAAGCACACGCGGCCATCACCTGGAGGTGCTGGGCCTGCACCTAGTGCACGAGCGGCACATGCCAGCCAGATATATACCAGGCGGGAGGTCGCAGCGGCCAGGGCACCTGCCGCGGCGCCTGGGGGCATCTTGCATGCCGAGCCAAAGCCGGCAGGTGAGATGATGAAAAGGTGAAGCAGCGAGCAAAGAGACCCATGCCCATGAAGTGCTGGCGCCCCGCACACCTCGTCCGGCGGCGGTGGCGGCGGCGGCAGCGCTAGCTGCGTGGCCGCATCCTCACAAAAACAAGCCAATCACACAGCGCACGCCTACTGACTGTTGAGGGGATGCGCGACATCTGTAACACAGTCCAGGTGCCTAGCCGCAGCGCCCAGGGCGGCTGGGTGCGTGACTTCCAGGGCATAAAAAGCACAGCTTTCAGGCGTGCAGCTCCAGGCTGCACGCCCAGGGGCCGAGTGTGTGAGCTGGACCTCGGCCTCGCGCACCTTGAAGTGCGCTCCCATCATGGCATCACTGGGAGCCCGCTGCGCCCGCTGCTCCGCGGTCCTGCTGCGCAGCAGGCTGTGTGCATCAGCGCAACAGCCTTGCAGTGCTTGCTTCACTGCATCACGTCACCGTCATTCACCGTCATTCAAGCAGGCACAACAAACGACGACGACTCCTCCTCAGAGGCGTGAGGCGAGGCAACAACAAAGGCAACAAGTGACTTGTGTTGCAGCCTTGGACGCACCGCCTGACGTCGTTCCGGGCATCATGCTGACGGTTGAGGCTGTCTGCGGCCTCCCTGGCTGAGGGAAGCCTGGACTCTGCCATCGCGGGCCTCCAGGCGGTTGGCAGCCGGGAGGCGGCTGCTCGGCCAGGCCAAGGCCAAACGCTTCAAAGGCGATGCCTTTCGATGACAATCACGCAGACTTGGGCCTCCGAGAGAGGGGTGTTCAACAGCACGTCTGTATTCTGAAGCAACGCAAATAACAAGCTGCAACTCAAAAACCAGAGCTTATGTTAATATGGCAGCATGCCCGAGGGCGTGCTTTGAATTCGAAGAAGGGCTGTTGCAGCTCGGCCAGCTCTTGAAAAAGAGTGAACCAGGACGCCCTCGGCGCCCGCAGCCGGCAGCCATGGTGCTGCCCGTCATCCTGCTGCTGGGCGCGGGCGCGGCGCTGGAGATCAGCCGGCGCGTCGGCGCCGGCGAGCGCGCCGCACCCGGGGACACGCCCGGCGCGGCCGCGCAGGCCGCGCGCGAGGCGCGGCTGGCGGCCGCGCTGGCCGCGCTGCAGGCTGACCTGGCTGCGGAGCGCGAGGCGCACGCTGTGGATGCCGAGCGCGCAGCGGGCGTTGCGGACAAGTGCGGCTCGCTGGAGACGCAGCTGGCCGCCGCGCTGGCCGCGCTGCAGGCTGAACTGGCTACGGAGCGCGCGGTGCACGCTGCGGATGCCGAGCGTGCGGCGAGCGTCGCGGGCAAGTGCGGCTCGCTGGAGGCGCAGGTCGGCGCGCTGCGCGCGCGCACGGAGGAGCTGGCGACCAGCGCGGACGCGCTGCTCGCGGAGCGCGGCGGCCTGCGCGAGCAGGTGCGCACGCGCTCGCGCTGCCAGGCCTGTGCGATCTGCCAGCATTCTTTGCCTGGCACATCGAGCTCGCAACAGCTGCCCAATCGCTGCTCACAGATTGCAGGTGGTGCCCATGTGAGATGTTGCCACGGCAAGCACCCACGGTCAAGGTCGACACCCGCTTTTTATGGCGGCGGGCGCTCTGAAGGCGCTGCGGAGCAGCAGCGCATCACAGTGCTCTGTCTCCAGATGCGTTGACGGCGCGGCATGGTGTGCGGGCAGGTGCGCGCGGCGGACGCGGCACTCGCGGGCCTGCGCGGCCAGATCGCAGCCGCCTTTGAGCAGCTCAGCGCGGGCGGCCTGACGCCGGCCGGCCTGCTGGCGCGCCTGCGCGGCCTGGGCGTCGAAGTGCGCTGCTCGCCGGAGCAGCTCGTGGTCGCGCTGCGCGGCAGCCTGGCGCCCGGGTGCGCGGCAGTGGCGTAAGCCTCCGCCTGCTCAGCCAGTTGCGTGCGTGCTCTTGGGGCGCCTTGCCACACGTGTGCGACTAGTAATGCAGTCGGCGCCGTATCAAGTCGATCGGCTGGCAGCTTGACCTGCAGCGCCAGGCGCGGCTGCCAACAAACGTGTCTGCATTCGCCCTTCCCGGCTGCCCAGCCAGGGGCCGGCGTGCGCAAAGGACCGTCCGGTCTGTGCAGCATCGCCGCCGGCCGCCCTGCATCCCAGGATCGCTGGGGCGCGAGGCGCCCGGTCTGCGCGCCGCGCAGGGCGGGCGGGTGGCCCGCGGACGACCTGCGGCACCAGCTGCGGCTGATCGCAGAGACGCCCGAGCGGCTGGCGCGCATGCTGGGCGCGCCGCCCGCGCCGCCGCCGCCGGACGCGGCGGCCGCCGGTGCGCCGTATGCGTCGGCGCGCAACACGCCGCGCGCGCGCCCCGAGCCGCGATTCCTGGGCGACGCGGGCGTGCCGGCGCTCGGGCATGTGCTCGTGACGCCGCGCGGCGCGCCGGCGCCCGCTGGCGGCAACAAGGAGAACAAGGCGCGCTGCACTGCGCTGCTTTCCATCATCGCATTGCTTGCTGTGTGCAATCAATGTATATCAGTCCGTCTCAGTCGAGCGCGAGCAGGCAACCCCGCTCACGCCGCGCGCGGCGCCGCCGTCTGGCAGCAACAGGGCTGGCAGCAAGGCCCAGCGAGGACGCGCCGCGCAAGGCTTGCAGATGTGTGCGTACCGGCACCTGTCCAAAGCGTCTGCCACGCCTGGGCGCCGGAGACTTCCTGCACCGCACTGTAACACGCTGTTGGTGATGTGACCCGCGTCACAGTGCTACATGGCAAGGGCCTCGGCTGCGGCCACACCTGACGGCTGCGCACGCAGGGCCCCGAGACGCTCACTGCGCCGGTCGCCGCCCCGGCCGCCGCGCCAGCGGCGCGGCCGCCCGCACGCAAGCCCGCCGAGCGCACGCCCGAGGCGCTCCAGGTCGTGCAGATGCAGGCTCCCGCCGCCGCCAGCACCGGCGCCCTGGTCTTCACCCAGAAGGCGCGGGCGCTTTTGCAGCGCCTCGGCGTGTACCTGCAACCAGTGTCTGCGCGGCACCGACTGACCTTTCCACTGAAGTTGCATCCAGTGTGCGCTCGCCAAGGCCACAGGCGCTAGCACATGCTCGAATGTATGGAGGGCCTGCTCAGCAAGCGCGCGCTCGTGACTGCCATCCGTGGGGGGTCAGCGTGCGCAAGCTGCGCCCTGCCTGCCGCGACGAGCGCGGGCCTGGAGGACAGGCAAAACCTGGGCCGGCATGAGTTCGGGCGCGCTGCGCCGCGGCCGCGCAGGCCACGGCCAAGCGGCCGCCCGCGGTCCCGCGCCTCAGCCTGGACATGGAGGGCCTGGGCCGGGGCGCGGCGCGGGGCGCGGCGCTGCTGCCGCCGCGCGGCGTCCTGGCAGACACGGCCGCTGACGACCTGGCCGCTGGGCCGCAGCTCAGGCTGACCTAGCCTCTCTCACCCAGGGAACAATGCGCAGCGCACTGTCAGGCGGGATGGGGAGCACCCGCAGGGACAAGCGCTGGAGCGTGAGCGGTCTGCTGCGGCGTGGGTGGCACGCGCCGCTGCTGCGGCGCGCGCCGCTGTTGAGGCCCTCCGGGGTGCAGCCGCAGGCAGGCCCTGAGCAACGTGGCAGGGCGGCGAGCCGCGCACGCTGGCGGCGTCATGCGGGGTTGTGGCAGGGGTTGTGCTGCTCGAAACTCCGGCAGCTCATTGCTGATATTGCCAGGTTGCAGACTCCTGTGCACGCTGGTGTACTGGGCCACCATGAGCAAAATCATTACATGATTTTGACGCAGGCTGTCCAGCCAGTTGCCACAAACAGGGTGCAGCTTAAGCACGGTTGATCGTGCTGCGGGTCTCAGTGTTGGCAAGCTGCGCGGCAAGGTGCTTGAGCGCTACCTACAAACATAGTGCAAGCGTGGGCGCAGTTGTTTCCGCTGACACGCGCATGCATGGCTGGTACAGCCTCCGCAGTTTGTAGGTTAGTAGTAGTTGACGCTGTGGGAGGTGTTCATACGAAGTGCAACACGTTGCGATCGGGCAGTTCCTCGCAGACACTGTTTGCATGCATTGCGGTCATTGCAGCGCTGGTTATGTCCAGCGAGGTACAAACATGCGTTGCCACTTCCTGCATCAAAGCACCCGCTACCTCTAACCCCCCAAGTTAAACGGTTTCGAGGCTACCAATTTGTTGCGAGTTCTGTGCAGCACCGATGGGCAGCGCCGGGCGTCGCTGCCATGCACATGCAGGCCGCCCTACGCAGCAGCAGCAGCACTTGGCTCGGCACTGACCGTGCTCTCCTCCGGGAAGGCGATGCCAAACACGTCTTCGTACGTGGTGCAGAAGTGCACGCTTAGGCCCTCCTTCACGTCCTCTGCCGCGCCAGGGTCGAGGGTTAGGCTGATGAGGGTTAGCACCAGGCGCAGCGCGGCGCGCTCGCTGCGGCTCCTTGCGGCACAAAGCTGCTCAGCGCACGCGCCGGCGGGGCTGCTCAGCGCATGCGCCGGCTTGGCAGGCGCCTCAGCGGGGCGCGCAGTGAGCGACCCTCAAGCTGAGGACACCATCCGATGCGCATCTCACACGTAAACCATTGCCAGAAGGCGCCATTGCCCAATCACTTGTTTGGGGTGCAGTCCAGTCCAGGAGGCCCTCTGCTTCTCAAACCACTAAATTATACAGCGCTCAAATCACCACCACCAAACGGTTCCTGTTCCCGGTGGCTGGACACCGCCGCCGCAGGCAGCCCGGCAGCATGCGCGCGCGCCGGACAGCTCCTCGTAGTCGGCGCGGTTGGCCTCCGGGAAGAGGATGGTGGTGACGCCCGCGCGGCGCGCGGCCAGCGCCTTCTCCTTCACGCCGCCGATCGGCAGGATGCGCCCGGTCAGCGTCACCTCGCCTGCGCGCCCCGCCCCGCGCGCTCGGCCGACCGCCCGGCCGCGCCCCGGGCACAGCCGCACGCCGGCGCGCTGTAGCAGCGCACCGCGCGCGCCCGGCTGCCGTCGGGCAGGCATTGTGCTGAGCGTGCGCCCTTGCGCGGCGTCCGTCTTCAGCTCTCCACATTACGCTGAAACCCTCCCGACTGAGCCTGGGACGGCCACGCATGCGAGAGCCCCTCAACCCCAGCCCCTTACGGTGCCGCGCGCACCCGTCATCGCCAGGTCGGGCAGCACGGGCCGGTCCAGCGCAAGCGACAGCAGCGCGGTGATGATCGTGCAGCCCGCGCTCGGGCCGTCCTTGGGCGTCGCGCCGGCCGGCACGTGCACGTGCAGCGCCGCCTCGGCGAAGAAGCGGTTGTGAGGGTCGCGCGCGGCCAGGAAGTGCCGCGCGAACGTGTGCGCGATCTTCGCGCTCTCCTTCATCACGTCGCCCAGCTGGCCTGGCGCGCGGAACGGCCCGCTCATGAGCCTACACAACGGCCGGTGCGCAGCGCCGCCGCCCCGCATCTCCAGATGGCACTCCGCGCCTGCCGTATCAATTATTGCATTTCTGCTGAGCATGTCTCTGCACGTCAAGGGCGTCCGCATGCCACAAAGTACAAGACTAATGTGTCAAGCAGCAATGCTGGCACACCACAGCTTGAAGATGCTGTTAAGAAAGTGCACAAGCTCACTAGCCAGCTTAGATTGATAGACTGCATGCGCACAAGAGCGGAAGCAGCGGGCGAAGCCCTCCTGCAGCAGGAGGGTTGCTAAACAAACTCAAACATCAGCCCGCCTCGCGCTGAATGTGCTGGGGCAGCAGGCTGACACGCCCCGCTCCGCGCACCCGTGGTGGTCATCGCGGCCTTGCCCTCGCCGCGCTCCACGCACGCGGCCTCGATGTACAGAGAATTCCCGCCCATCGCCGTCCTGCCGCGCCCGTCAGGCCCTTTCATGCCCTATGGCGCGCTGGCAACGCCTCACGCAGGCCGCCTTGCAGACTCTGCAGCGCGTTCGTCACTGTGCGGGCCCATGCTGCCACGCTCCCGCGGCGCATACTTGCAGCCTGTTGGTACAGGGAGCTGCCGGCAGGGCCGGGCTTCAAAGCGAAACCGCACAAATGGCCGCAACATCGCCGTGCTCTGCGGTTGCGGCGGCGCGCTGGGGGCGGGCGGGAGCGCGCCAGGCAAGGCCCATGACGACGCCGGCAGGCGTGCGGTCGTAGATGCGGTCGCTGGAGAACGGCGGCTGGCCGACAAAGTCCTTCAGCTCCGCGTCATCAATGACCACCTCCTCGCCCGCGCCCTCTACCTGCCCGGGCGCGCCAGACCCTCCGTCTGTGATATGCAAGGCTTCGTGGCGCACAGGGCCATTTGCTGCCTTGCTGCCCGCACCACCCAAGTCAATCGAGCGGAGTGCGCCTGCGCCCAACGTCCTCCAGATTTCTGCGTTCACACAGTCCTTGGAGTCTCTGCACTCACGCAGCCCCGGCCTGCATGGTGCGCCTTGATTGACCTGTCGCCCGGCAGTGACCTGTCGCCCGGCAAAGCAGCGCCCCCAGTGCCTCCATGTGCTGCACCCGTCCGTGGTCTGGACGGCAGCTCAGCCAGGCAGGCGCCTCGGCGCGGTTCCTTGAAGTGCAGGGGTGCAGACGGAAGGACGTGCAGACCTGGTGGTCCGGCGCAGGCTCGGGCGCGGGGTCGACGGTCACGTCTGCCGGCGGGAGCGCGTCGCTCGCGCCGGCCTCGCCGCTGGGTGCTTCCGCGCTCGCTGCCCCGCCCTCCGCCGCTGACGAGGCTGGTGCGCCGCTCGACGTCCCCTGCTCCTCCGCGGCCGCGCTCGCGCCCGCGCTGCTCGCCGCCGCCCCCGCGCCGGGTGACGCCAGGGAGGCTGCAGAGGCCGCTGGCGCGGGCGGCTCCAGGGGCAGCGCGTCGCCTGGCGCCACCTGGTCCCAACGCGCACGTGGCGGCTGAGCCCGCGCATGGCGGCGCCCGGCCAGCCGCGCAGCTGGCCCACAGCCGCGCACGGCCACTGCAGCTCTCCGGCATTCCCAGCTGGGCAGCGTCGCTGGCCTCACAGCCGGCCTGCCCCTTGCCACTCCACCGCTGCAAGCTGTGCGGCGCGCAACCCGGCTCTGCAGCCTGTGGATGCGGTGCGAGCGGGCCGGGTAGCGCTGATCAATGCAGGCTGAAGCATCTGCAGGCTGAGGCACCTGCAGGCCGGAGCGGGGCTTGCATCGGAGCGCCGGGAGGGCGGCACCTTGGCGGACGCGCCGCGCTTGACCAGGCGCAGCGCGACCTTGCGGTAGATCTTCTCCAGCTGCTTCTTCAGCGCGCGCACGCCGGCCTCGCGGCAGTACTCCCCGATCAGCGTGCCGAGCGCCGCGTCGGTGATGCGCGCCGCGCCTGCACCCAGAGCCCGCGCGCGTTGCAGGGCAGCGCGATACGGCCCGGGGCAGCCAGGCGAGTACATTAAATCAGACAGATCCGCGCCTGGGGCAACGCGCAAACCTACCTGACACCTTCGCACCTTGGCTCAGCCTGGCGTGGCAGCGCTGCGGCGCCCGCCGCTCGGGCCGGCCTGAAGTGCAGGGTCTGCCAGGGCGCGCGTGGATGCAACCACGAGCAGGGTCTGCCAGGGCGCGCGGGTGTGGACCCCACGAGGGTGGGGCAGGGTCTGCCAGGGTGTACGGAGCTGCAGCCCTGCGAGGCGTACCTGCGGGCACGCCGGTGTCGCGGTGCGCCTGCGGCTCCAGGTACTGCCGCGCGATCTGCACCTTCTCCTGCGCGATATAGCCCGGGATGCGCAGCACCTCCATGCGGTCCAGCAGCGGCCCCGGGATGGTGTCCAGCACGCTGCGCGCTCGCCCTCCCCGCGTCTCAGCGCCCGCCGCCTGGCCGGGGGGCGCAGCGCCCGGGCGGGCGCCGGCGCCGCGCGCGAGCTTGCGCGCGCCGCGCGGCCCACCACAGGCTCAGGACCGGGGCGCGGCTGCAGGGCCGGTGCCAGATCAACGTCTTACAAGATCCGCATCATGCTGCAACTGCTGCAGCGCCGCCGCGCACGCGCATCGCCGTGCATCCGCACTGCATGGCGTGGGTCTTGGAGAAGTGCCGCGGGGGGAGTGGCGCGCACTTGGCGGTGCACATGAAGAGGACGCGGGAGAGGTCGACGGGCACGTCCAGGTAGTGGTCCAAGAAGCTCGCGTTCTGCTCCGGGTCCAGCAGCTCCAGCAGCGCGCTGGCCGGGTCGCCCGAGTGGCCTGCGCGCGCGCGCACGCGCGTGAGCAAAAGACGAAGCCCTGCCATACGGAGGGGAGGCAGCAGCAGCGCGCTCCGCCGCCTGGCACCTGCCCAACTGCGCCCGACGGAGGTCTGTCCATGTGCCTCACCTGCAGACTCTTATTATCACCGGCGCATTCGCTGCAAAGTGATTGCATGCCCAATTCATGCTCAACAGCTACACACAGCTACACACAACAACCTTTAGGCTCCCTGCCGCCGCCCCTGTCACCACTGGAGCAAAAGCCGCGCACGACGGCGCCACTCTGGCGGGAGCGAGGGCCCCGCGCGAGCTTGCAAGGTGCCGGGTGGCACGACCGGCGCACCGCGGCCGAGCTTGTCGATCTCGTCGATGAGCACGAGCGGGTTGCTGGTGCCCGTCAGCTTCAGGCACTGAACCATCTTGCCCGGCATGGCGCCCACGTACGTGCGCCGGTGGCCTGCGGCCGGCCGCCGCCGCCCCACCTGCTCAGCTTCCCTTCTCCAACACCCACCTCCCAGCAAAAACTTGACTACTCTTCATCAGATGTCAAGGTGACACACCCTGCCCAACCTAGCGACGAACCATGCGGGTCACAGACAGAATGTTCATGCGCGGTCAGTGAGCCAGCATGCTGGCGCGCCGCGCGCGCGCAGCCGGGCTCGCACCCTTGATCTCTGCGACGTCGCTGAGGCCGCCGACGCTGAAGCGGTAGTACTTGCGGTTGAGCGCGCGCGCGATGGAGCGCCCCACGCTCGTCTTGCCCACGCCCGGCGGCCCGACCAGGCACAGGATCTTGCCGTGCGTGGTGCCGCGCAGGCGCCCCACCGCGATGAACTCCAGGATGCGCTCCTTCACCTCCTTGAGCCCATAGTGGTCCTCGTCTAGCACCTGTGCCGGGCAGGGCTACGGTTATGCCATTTGGAGACGCGCTTGCTCGCGCTCCTGCTCGCCGTCACGCTGCTGCTCTGCCAGCGCGACAATCGCGCCCCGGGACCCTCCGAAACCCCCGGGGACATGCCGCCGGCGCGCGGTCCACATCCAGGCGCTCCACGCCCTGTTGGCCCAGGGGCAGCCGCTCACTCGCACCCTCCGACACCCTTACAAAGCCCTCCCAAACCCCCGCACCGTCTGCGCGTGGTCCACGTCCAGGCGCTCCACGCTCTGCTGGCCCCAGGGCAGCTGCGTGAGCCAGTCCAGGTAGTTGCGCGTGACGTTGAACTCGGACGACGCCTGCTCCAGCCCGGCCAGCTTGGACAGCTCCTCCTCCATCACTTTCAGCGCCTCCTCCGGCGCCGCCGCCGCAAACTTGTCCATGCGCGCGCGGAACCTGCCGGCCGGGATTAAGCTTACGGTGCAGCACAGAACCTACTGGCCGGTACAGGGCTTGGGGGAGCGCGCGGAGCCGGCCGGTCGCGCCCCTGGGCGCCGGCGCGGCCGCGCAGCCCGCGCCTGCGATGGTCGGACGGGACGGCGGCGCGCCCGCACTGGGCTGCAAGCGGCGCGCTTGGCCTGCATCTGTTCCTACATACTCCTAAATTTGGGTGTCTCACTGCGGCATGCTCGCCCAGGCATGCCAAGCAAGCGCAGACCAGGAAAGACATGGGCAACGGTGCGGTCCATCTGGCGCGGGCGCGCGCCGCTGCACGAGCGCGCTCTTGTCGTCCTTCTCCAGGCCCAGCTCCTTCTTGATGCTGCGCAGCTGCTCGGTGAGGAAGTAGCGCCGCTGGTCCTTGCTGATCTTCTCCTCCACGCGCTTCCCGATCTCGCCCTGCAGCTTGCACAGCTCGATCTCCTTCTTCAGCAGCAGCAGCGTGGCCTCCGCCCTGCGCGCGCGCGCGCGCCGGCCGCGCCTCAGCCCCCGCGCGCGCGCCTCAGCTCCCGCCCGCGGCCGCAGCGCCCGCCGCCGCCGCCGCCAGCGGTTCTACGCACACTGTCAAACGCTCGTGCTGCACTTCCGCGCCTACAGCTGAGCTACTCGCGGGTGTGTCACTGAGCCGCCTGTGGCGCGTTGCGACCTCTGCGCGCTCTGCCAACGGCGGGCCCTGAGCGGGGCCTCGGCAGGCCCGGGCGGCGGGGGCGGGGGCCGCGGGGCCGGGCGGCGGGGGCGCGCGCCGCGCGGGCACGCTGAGCTCCTCCAGCACCTCCTGCAGCGCCGCGTCGGCGCCGCTGCTCATGCTGGCGCCCACGTCCGCCAGGTGCGCCAGGTCCTGGAAGTTGGTGCTGCTAGACGCAAAGCTGCGCGCGCCGCGCCG
>JAABUH010003341.1_pt1 | contig 13924 bp, 27 predicted proteins | sample 5559121 | NCBI WGS metagenome assembly JAABUH01 (sample SAMN10711871, study PRJNA513364) | rock metagenome | isolation source: Antarctica rocks | place: Antarctica: Victoria Land, Battleship Promontory nord | collected 2015-12-28 | reverse complement strand
ACATCTCAGTGGGAGCACCACTGTTGTGACTTATGATGGATGCATAAGAAAGCACGAGCGAAGTGAAAACTTTCACACTCTGAACGAACGCGTCGCGCGCGAGCTTATCCGAGCCTTCCAACAGATATAACCAGACGCACCTCTCCAAACCCATTGAATCGGAATATCCCAGCATAACAACCCTGCTCGAACCAATCCTTTCTCGGGAGTATAGTAGTTACACCTGTATTGAATCGCCGACACGTTCTTCCCGGTCTTATCGTCTACTCGGTATGGACGAGTATACCGGGGATCCAAATATCATCCCGATGCTCAAGCAAAATCCGCGGTTTCGGAGTGACGTTACTTCATCAGTCAGTGAAGATCAGGGGCTTCCAACTCGGTTCAGTTCGAAGAGTGGTAAGTGGAAGTTAAGAACTGTTGACAATGGTCTGCAATCAGATTGTGAAGCAATGAGGAAGGTTAAAGCGGAAGACTTGAAGACTTGTGGCTCCCACTTTAACAATTTCAGACCTACCAATCATTCACTTAGGGGATTCGATGGATTTCCACCTGGAGCCAATATACCAGTCGTCCGTGTGGTTGCACAAAGCAACCAGAAAATTTCAGGATGTTGAGGGTCTTCTTGACGGTTTGTATGGCCCTTGTGGGACAGCTGTCCGGTTCGTTTTTCGCAGCTATCAACGGGATGCCGTAATAGATGCAATTCCATTCGGTTATGCTGTTTTCGAATTCAGTCTTTTTTGAAGCCAATGCCGTTTCGCCTGTCCGGACTCGAGCTATGACTTCAAAGGACCCTTGTCAGTAGCACCTTATTACAACACCAGCCAAATCCCTCGGTTGGCCAGTACGACGGCCACATACCTACCTTCGCAACAACTCCCCTCCACACAATACTGTTCCCCACAATAAGGACAGCCAGAGAAGATACTTCTCGGTGAGCAAAATCTTCCACATGCTTCCTCTTGTTCGCGCACCTCCACGCATCCCCTCCGGTTGTCTCCGAGCTCCAGACCGTCCCCTTTTACAAATTCGGAATTTCTACGATGTCCTTCCCTCTTCCACCCATTCCAGTCGGATCCGCCTGATCTTTCACCACATCGCCTTTCAATCATATCGTTGTCGAGCTCTCCCGCCTGCCTACGGGCGAGCTCTCATTGCTGCATCCACACACTTCCATGACCTACGCACAGATCGCTAGGTACCCGTGCTTCCCCTGTGACGTCCCTAGCCCGGAATGAGGGGTCCTTTGGCTATCTCGCGTCATGTGACGACTTGTGCCCCAGATCCTCTCTCCTCATGAAGCTCGTATCATGACTGATTGTCCCCAATAGAAGCTCGTTTGAAGCACCGCATCCCTCATCATGTCCGCACCTATAGTCCAGGAGCCCGAAATGGTACGGCCCGCTGCGTCTAGGATGTTCTCGAGCTGAAGGAGCATACTTACAGCTCCATCATCCTCTTCCCTTACCTGCACAGGTGACCAGCGTCCTCAATGGTTCGCTCACTCCCGGAAAACTATCCAGGACGGGGTCGGATACTTCGATTGGCAGGATCAGGAAGGATACGATGTGAGTGGACGCCTCGCATCGCATATGATCGGTCTCTTTCCGCCACATCCTGATCCTCATATCCCTTGCCCTTATACCGCCTTACCGCAGTTGCCGGCATGGGTCACCTTGTGCTTGGCTGACTCCGTTCACAGCGGCTACAAAAGTTCCCCCTTCCCGCTCAAAGCGAATCAGCAGTCTTCGGTCGCCCGGATCCTGGCCGAATCGGGCTTCATGCCGAACGAGCTGGTCAACGGCGAGGTGGACTGGTTCTACAACCATCTTGGGATAGACAATACCTACTTGTGAGTCCCGTTATCTCATTTGTTAGTTCGGCACTGAGACCATGATTCTCGCAGCTTGAGCGAGACACCGGAAGCTATTGCCGACCATATTCTTGCCCTGTATTCCGCGAAACTCCTCGCCTATACCAAGCATGATCCCGAGAAGTTCGTGATCGACCTCGAGAAAATCACGCCAGAAGGAGAGGGAAAGGAGAAGGGCAAGGAGGGAGCGGTGTTCATCCATACGTCCAAGGCTGGGGTAACAGTGACCGAGGGTCCTGGATCGACGGTGGAGAAACGGTGAGGGGCCGTCATTCTGCCTTTGCTACTAAACTAGCTTCGCGCCGGAATTAATCAGGGCTGACATCTTGACAGGATCGATGAGCTCTTCCTTAATGACTCGAAACCGGCCAAAGCTTACCGCCTTGAGACCTACCGATCCGCTGGAGCCATCTCCTCCACCATCTCACAACAGCTACGCTGCTACTTCGTGGCCCGCTGCGTCTTCCCGAGCTCCGGTCCAAAGAAGACTAGCTCGGGAACTACGGATATCCGGACCGTTTCGGATTCCAGCTTCATCGAGAAGGCGAGCGAGAATACGATGGACATCTATCAGACGGTGATGGACGAGGTGGAGAGACGGGACGGACCGGTGATCGAGATGTATGAGGTTGAGGAGAGTAGAGAGAGGAGATTGGTCATTGGGTACAAGTGAGCTGAATCGCCCGGTTAGGTCTTGGGACCTGCGCCATGCTTGACGTTCGCTTACACGCGACCAGGATGGGCGGGACAAGCAAGTTCTTCTCCGCTTTGAGTGATCTGTACCACTTCTATGGCCTATTGTAAGCTCATGCTACCTTCTCCGCGGGACTAGGCTGATTCTCACAGCTCGGCGCGGAAATATGTCGAGCAATTCGCCAACGGGATCACCATCATTTGTGCGACCATTCTAACCGCCATCGGCATTCTGTGCCATGTCGTTCGGAAGCAGAGTGGGCTGACGCTCTACAGCAATGTACCTCAACCCTGTGCCAAACACACGAGCGCCGCCGATCGAGCACTCAATCCATCAGGTCGTTCGCGAAGCATCGCTCCTTTACTGTCTTCCGGACAACCCCTTCGTCCATATTGCCTGTTACAGCCTGGAGCCAGCTGAACTCGTGTGCAGTTCACCGTAGAGGACGATGACGACAGCCCTCACGCGGTGCAAGAAGCGACATACGCTTACGTCGGGTGGATCTTCGCTCAACATTTCTGCAATCGCCTGGGTCCGGCCTTTCTGGCTCTCAAGAATGGTGTGTAAATATAGAAGGCAGGATTGACGTGCAGTTCTGGATGACACGAATCCCGATCATGCCGAGGTCCTCAACAAGATCAAGACTCGATTCAGAGAGGAGACTTTTACGCGCGAGAGCATCCGAGAGGTCATCCATCGACACCCAGATCTTGTGAGCTAGCATTAGATTGCCGGCTCCCAAATTGACTGTCCGCCAGATTCGCATGCTATACATAAATTTCGCTATGGTCCACTGTGGGTCTCCCTATCGCACCCTGAAATAGCTCAGCTGAAGTCTCGCCCAGATCCCGCCGCAGATGAAGCCTCCCATCTCACACCGACTCTTTCATTCCAACGCCTCAAGACCGAACAACCCCTGTCCGATGAGGAATTGTACCTCAAGATCCGAAAATCGGCTTCAAATCAGCATGCCGTTCAGATTCTCGAAGCGCTTCTCATCTTTAACAAGCATGTGCTGAAATGCAACTTCTATCAGCCGACGAGTAGGTCCTTCCACACGTCAGCGAGCGGAGGATCTGATGAACGCGCAGAGGTGGCTTTGTCGTTCCGACTGGATCCGAGCTTCTTGCCGGAAGTCGAATACCCGAAGAAAGCATATGGCATGTTCTTCGTTGCTGGGGCCGAGTTTAGGGGCTTCCATGTTCGTTTTCGCGATGTTGCTCGAGGTGGGATCAGGATCATCCGTTCACGAGGCAAGGAGTGAGCCCCATAATACAGCCTAAAATTCACAGCCTAACACCCGAGCAGGAACTACGCTTCGAATGTCCGGACACTGTTTGACGAGAATTATGCATTGGCTGCGACGCAGAATCTCAGTACGTATAGCAGCCCGATGCGGTGTAAGGAGCTAAGAGGTGCTTAGAGAACAAAGATATTCCTGAGGGGGGGGCGAAAGGGACGATCCTACCTGGTCTGACGGCAAACTACCATCGATGCTTTGAGAAATACGTTGACGTGCGTCGCCATCCTAATGAAGCATATTCCACTGAGCTCATGACAGTCGATCATTGACCTCCTGCTCCCGGGCAAGACGCCGGGAATCAAAGGCCCAATTGTGGACATTTCTCGCCGCACCGACCCAGAGATCCTGTTCTTCGGCCCAGACGAGGTACCTCTTCACCGTCCGCCTCCATTCAACCATGCTGAGATTCACAGAATACTGCAGACCTTATGGACTGGGCGGCCGAGCATGCCCGAGCTCGAGGAGCGAGTTGGTGGAAGAGCTTCACTACTGGCAAGAGCGCCGAAATGCTTGGTGGTATTCCCCATGATCTCTGTGAGTGCGGGGAGTCTAAGCGGGACACTCACGATGCTAGATGGAATGACATCGCTGTCTGTGCGGCAATACATTCTGGGCGTCTTGAAGGCACATGGGCTGAACGAGAAGGAAGTCACTAAGGTGAGATCGCCTTCGCTTTCGCTCTTCTGACGTGGCTGACGGTATGCACAGTTCCAGACCGGCGGACCGGATGGCGATCTAGGATCTAGTACGTTATCCTCTAGCCTGCCCGTCTGTTGCTGAGCCGGCGCAGACGAAATACTGCTCAGTAAGGACAAGACGATCGCCATCATCGATGGTTCAGGTGTTCTATTCGATCCCGCTGGTCTCGATCGCTCGGAATTGATCCGGCTGGCCAAGGCGCGAAAGCCCGTTTCTCACTTCAGCAAGGACAAGCTTGGACCGGACGGGTATCGGGTCTTGGTGGATGAGCAAGATGTGCAGCTCCCCAGTCAGCAGCTTTCCAGTCTAGGGGATCGTTCAAGCTGATGTCCCTGTAGCTGGTGAGATCGTACCAGAGGGTACCGAGTTTCGGAACACGTTCCATTTCCGCGTCAAAGCCGACTTGTTTGTCCCGTGTGGTGGGCGGTGTGTTCCCTCTTACCTCAGCCTTGTTTTTCGCCTGATGCATGGCCCAAACAGGCCTGAAGCCGTCAACATCTCGAATGTGTCCAATCTAGTCGACGCAGAGGGGAAATCGCACTTTAAGTACGTCATCGAAGGCGCCAACCTTTTCTTCACGCAGCAAGCGCGCTTTTGGCTGGAGAAGAAGGGCGTCGTGCTCTTCAAGGATTCGAGTACGAACAAGGTCCGCTGCCTTATTATAGTCAGACTCCGGCTGACGATCGAGCCAGGGTGGCGTGACCTCGTCCTCTCTTGAAGTACTTGCGGGACTAGGGCTTTCAGATTCGGAGTACTTGGATTTGATGATCTTCAAGGATGAAAAGCCTTCGCCGTTCTGTGAGTCGCATCTACGTCATCGCATCGTCTTGTTGAGAAATGGCTAGACCAGAGCTACGTGAAGGATATCCAGCAGAAGATATGCGAAAATGCTGCGGCGGAATTCATATGGTACGTGCAATGCTCTGGTGAATCAGCCACGTACTGACCGTCGCCCTCTCCTTCTTCTCCACTCCCGATTCACCGCGACGTCTGCTCATTTCCATGAATGTTGTGCGCCGCAGCATCAGCAAAGAATGGCAACGGAACAAAGGATCTAAATCTCGCACGACCATCTCGGACCAGCTCTCGTCGTCTCTTAACGACCTTCAGAACGAGCTGGAAGTGTCTGATCTGTACGAGAACATCCAATCGCGGAAACACGTTCTTGCTAGGGCAATCCCGCGGACCCTGGTGGACAAGGTCGGGCTGGATAGTCTCATGCAGCGGTTACCCGAGCAGGTGAGCAGTGCCAGACCTTACTAGACTGTGGCTGATGGGTTGACTAGTATCAACGAGCGGTATGGTCCGCTTGGGTCAGCTCGAATTACATCTACGAGTGCTCAATGACGGCGTCCAACGTTGATTTCTTCCACTTCTTCTCGCGGCTCTCCTTATGACCCGGGCCACCTCCCAACAATCATGTAATATAGGAACTCTTGCAATGCATTTCACGATATCATGCATGCTATGCTCTAAATACAGCTACGTAGTCTCCTTGACCCCCTCTTCTGGATCCCGGAGATCATCCGCCTCCTCCCGGATGCTATCCGCAACCTTCCGTCCCAGCTCGCCAGGCCGCCGTAAGAGGCCATAAGGCTCGACGAGTCGTTGGAGTTGGGGCCAGAGCTGATCCACGACGGAAAGGTCGTCAGGCACGTGTGGAGGCGGAGGCGGGGCAGGTAGGATCACTTGGTCGGAGGAGGAGCCACTTAGCGAGATTAGGGAGTCGGGGTAGGTTTGGGCAAAGTACTGCGAGCGTGCGAGCGTTAGCGAGCGATCGCGGGGCGAAGCGGCGGTGGGTGAGGGAGAGGGCAGGGGAGGCGGGTGAGCAGGCCGGATGGTTAAGAATGGGTTCAAAGAATCGCAGAAAGGGAGCGAGGAAGGAGGAGAGGAGGCCAAGAATGAGGGAGCTATAATACCAAGATAGGAGGAGAAAGGGTTCAAAGCGGATGATTTTGAGGTCTGCGATAAAGCTCATCCAATGGGATCGGCAAAATGCTTCAGTCGCGATCCCCGCTACACAGCTCGGACACAGGCAAGTCCGCTCTTAAAGCACTGAGGAGTGGAACAAGAGCGAATGATGAAGGGCTTGACGTCCCACTCACCTGTAACAAAGGCGCCGTCGACTCGTAATAAGCCTGCAGCCGTTTCGAGAACGTCTCCTACCGCCCAGCCCAATCAGCCAGTTTTCCCGTCAATTTGAGAGGCACGAGGACGCACCGGCGTATCGTCCGGCCTCTTCGATAAGGGTTCACCCGTCACGTCGTCTCGCCCTTCCACCTTCGGCGCGGAGTAGGTCGAGTTGTAGACTCGGCCAGAGGGAAGGTGGATCCATCGGGCTGCCCCGAGCGTCAGCGAGGGGCGTATCAGTCAGACCGACATGTGCCTAGGTGATAGGAATGGGAGCAAGCGGAAGTTCGGGCGAGGGGACGGGACGTACCGGCTATGCGGGCCATGATGACGGAATCGGGGACATTTAGGTGGACGATCATGTTGAGCGGTCGGCCCTGACGCGGTCGTTAATCTATCATTCCGAGGGGAGATAGCAGGGCACACTTCTTCGTTGAGGACTGTATCGAGTAGCTCGCCTTGATGCAATGTCCGGGGAAAGCCATCGACGATCCAGCTCTGCGATACACAACGTCTAGTCAGCTTCTCACAGGCTACAATAGCTCGGGGGAGGAGCTTGAGAGTCTGAGGAGTGGACGGACCTTGCCTCGTAATCTGTCGAGCTCGGCCATCACGATCTCCACCATCAATTCATCCGATACCAGCCCTGATCGCCCGACAAACACATCAGCGAAGCGAAAACGGCTACAGCGAGACATAGAAGAGAAAACAAAGAGGTTTGGAGGTAGTAGGTAAGGAGGTGACAGACACCCACCTCCGCTCGCCACCACCGCTTCCGCCTTCTTCCCCACCTCGGACCTCGCCGCGATCTCCTTCCTGAGCACATCGCCGGTCGAGACGAACGAAATGTCATATTGCTGGACCAACCTGTCAATCACCTCGTCAATCACTCAGATCCCACCAATCTCAGGACACAACCCGGCTTACCTAGCACTAAGCGTTCCCTACTCTCATCAGCTGCACTCGAGAGATAAGGTGGATGAAGAAGGTGGGCGGGTCGACCCACCTTTCCCGAACCCGGTTTGCCAAAAACGAGCATCCTCAACCCGCTCTGCGGGACCGCCTCAGATTGCTCGGGATGTGACTGTGAGAGGGAAGCGTGGATCTTGGAGATCATATTATCGATGGTCTCGCTCACTGAGGACAGGCGGGGGACGGGGGAGGTGGTGAAGGGTCGCTGGCGGGTTCGATGGGGGAGGGATGAAGTGGATGGGTGGAGGGCTCGAAAGGTGTACGACATGGGATGGCATGAGGTGCGGATAGACATGGTGTTTCTTCTATGGAAGAGGAGCTGGAACAGCAGTGATCAGCCCAATGGGCCCAGCTTGACCCCTGAAACCCAAGAGAAGAGCAGAGAGCCACGTGCCGTCATCCCGAGATTCCGCCGGATCAAACCGGTATTTTATTTTATTACATTTCTTTGTCCCCTATCCCCACCTCACCTCGTCATGATCAACGAGACTGACCCAAACTACTTCCCCCACCTCCAATACTCGGCTCGAGACCTCCCTGTACGCCATTACCTTCCTCGCCCCTCTTTTGTATAAGCTATGTCTCGTGGCTTAGCTGATATGCCCAGATCCCCCGCTTCGGCCGCCCTCAAGAGGTCAAAGGCGGTATCTCCCGTCCAGTCCGAAGTATCGCTTGGTCATGCGATGGTCGAAGAGTAGCTACGGGGACGGAGTACAAGGGTTTACGGATATGGGAGGTCAAATCTACCGTCCGTCCAATTCTACATCCCGGCTGAGGTGAAACTGAAGGAGGCAGATGGATCCGGGGGCTTCGTTCAGTTTGCCGGGGGCTTCGAAGCCTAGTCCACATAATGGTCACGTCGGTTTGTCAGATCTTTCGGAACATAGGGGGTGTGGGGCTGAGGGGAATAGCTGCGCTGGCATTTTCTCCAGTTGACCCGAACGTCCTTGTCTCGGGCTGCAAGTCGTCTTCGGCCGGGTCGATGGTCGCTGTTTGGGATGTCTCCTGTACGTCCCCATACTCTCCTACTCGGATATTGTAATCATACCTCCCCATTCGCCAATGCCCATTCCCTCTTCGATCTCCTCTTCTCTCCTTGACATATCTCTTGCCCTTCCTTCCCGTTCGGCTTGAACTGATGAAACCCCCCTCTCCACGGGACTCTCGATACTCCACTTCCCCTGCCACCCCTTCTTCGCCTCCCAATCGCCCTCCATCCTCCCCCCCCTCTTCCCCTCCTCCAGCCCCCAACGCCGCCCCCACCACCCTCCCAATCTCCGGCGACGTTCTCCACATCACCTTCCATCCCTCCGGCAGTCAATTCGCCGTCGTCTGTCCCCGCTCATCCCGCGACGAGGTGTTCTTCTACCGTCGGACACTGTCTGGATGGGAAGCAAGGGAGGATATCGGGATGGGGGGGTCTCTTGTTGATATTGGCTCCGAAGAGGTGGGTCGCCCCACTTCGATTCTAGGCCGAGTGCCAAAGCCTGGAGCTGCTGGGTGTGGGTAGAGGAGAGCTGATGTGTGGGAGGACAGATCAATAGTCTGAGATTCTCGAATAGCGGGAAGATGGTTTGTGCGGTTAGTAACGATGGGAGTGTGAATGCTTGGGTGTACCCATTGGAGCTGAGGGTGGTGGAGCCGGAGTTGACAACGACGACGGGACAGCTGCAAGGCAAGGAGGCAGAAGGTGATGGCGAAGAGAGGGATGGCGTGAAGAGTCGGGCGGCGACGCCTAGAGAGGGGACACCAGACGAGGAAGGTGAGCGGGGGAAGGGGGAGGAAGATCGAGAGGGGGAGACAGTACAAGCGGAGGCGCATGGGGAAGACACAGCTACTACGGCGGATGGAAACGGAAACGAGGGAATGCAGGGAGACGGAGCAGACGGGAAGCCGGAAGGAGACGTCGAGATGGTCGAAGCCAACGGAAAGGTGGAAGGCGGATCCAAAGAGGTGGTCATGACGGAAATGGAGCTCAAACAATCCACCGCACCGAGCCGACAATCCACACCACCGCCCACCACCACTCCCACGCGTCAACCGCAACCGGATATCGACGCGAGACGATCCAAGCAGCTGAGACGATTCCGACATAATGTCTGTCATTCTGCGAGCCTTCTTTCACTGTCTTTCGATCCCCTTGGCCGGTAGGTCCCCCATGATCTACGCTTTGAAAGTGGTTGGAGCTGAGACGAGGACAGGTTTCTGGCGGTCGGGGGACAGGATGCGCTCTTGAGCCTGTTTGATACGCGGGATTGGATCTGTCTTCGGACATTCGACGTCTGCACGTATGTTCCATCCCTTACTCTCTGACCTCAAGGCTGATGTAAGCTTGGACATAGCGCGGCGATCCGACATTCTGCATTTTCATCTGACGGAGAGCTGCTCGCCCTCGGCGGAGACGACGTGTTCATTGCCATTGTACATTCTGTCCATCCTCCCATACTCGGATCCTTATTGACAGGGTAGCGAGCAAGCTAATCCATATGAGCAGGTCTCCGTATTTTCCGGCGCGACAATAGCCAAGCTCCCAGTCCAAGGGACGGTGAACAGCCTGTGTTGGCACCCTCGGAAGAACTGGTTGGCTTGGAGTACCTCGGGGAAGGTGGCGAGCGGGGCGGTGTGGTGGGCCGTTCATCAGGAATGATTGTATTCCAAATCGGTCCGCTTCGCGTCCCAGCGCCTTCTCAGGATACTATCGATGGGCTCATCCTGGCAGTCGGAATATTCCAATTGCCTCCGACGTGGCCCTTCTCTCTCACACTTCAAGCATCGTCAGACCCAATGCCGCCCGCCAGGTGCAAATCGCCGTCTCTGTTTGGACGCCTAATCCGCATCCACAGCTGAATTCCTGGTTTGCACGCATTCTACAACTGGGTGATCCCATGCTTGGTCATCCACCATGGCATGTCCAGGTTTCTGCTGTTGTCGAGAGTGAGGAGGCTATGCTTTGCAGGAACCGGAAGATGACCATGGAGGTATAAGTGTCAGAAGGTCGATGTAAACACAGGCTCAACATGGTACTAGCTGACTGTCAAAGTGCTACGCTGACCAGTGAATGATCCCGACGCTCAACTCCAACACGTTTGGCGAAAGTTGGCGACCTTGAACGACTGAATGCCTCAAGACGAACCATGTAGTGGAAGGTATCGGTGACGTATACGAACGTAGTCAAGGTAGAATTACCACCCGCTTCAGAACATCAGCAACCCAGAAGACGTTGACTAAGGAAAACCGGCTCAGAGGATTTCACTTTTGGAGGGGGAGCTTCTGTCACGAACCGGACGCAACCGAACTTTGGCAGTTACGTAAAATGCATCCCCTTGAACAACATGGTGCTTCCGTTGAATTATGCGGCGGAACTTCCAACGAACCTTCGTTGAATCACTCTTACAGAATTTTGTGGGTAGTTGGTGAAGGAAGCCCTACAAGACCCGAGAGGCATCAAGCGTCCTCGTCATGGCTCAGGCGCCACAACACCAATCACACAACTCAGACTCAGCACTGACAGTTTCCCCAATATCACCCATGTGGATGGTCCACGAGATGGTATCATGGTAAGGAGATTCCATACGCTCAAGCCAAGCCCATGCAACCTTGCCCTAGATGAGGATTGCAATGGAAAGAATGACTACCTTGTCGAGCTTTGGGAGGACGGCTTCATGATAGATAGTGGAGCTGCCTGCAAATCTTGTGCAACACAAAGCAAAGCATGTACTCGATGGACAGGCATCCCGCTTTGCCATAAAATGGCAACAGGATTGATCCCTCCTGCACCAACATCTCACAATCGTCACTGCTGCAATTTCCCAGGCCTGCCACAGGGACCAATTGTGAGATGCACAATCAAGAGGCTGGTAGAGCAAAACACTGGAGATGCAGTTGTGTCTCGATAACTCAGCTATACCAACAGTCAGAGTGCTCTGCCGACCAGTGAATGATCCCCACTGGATCAGACAGCTTCACTAGGTTGTGAGTGGTCGCTCCTAGCTCATTGCTTCGGCATGTGTCGACGAAGGAAAGGGGAACACGCCATTGTTCCCAGCCTGTTCCGTCGTTTGCACCGATCACATAGTGTAACTGCTTCCCATAAAGTCTTAACTGCTTCCCATAAAGTCTCCGGCAAAGAGCTCGTGTTTGGCGCTTCAGTCTCTAACCTGGGCTGGTCGTCCACGGATGTAAGCAACAGAACGTCTCGTTCGGGCGGTTGCTCCGTTCTCGTTCCACAGTTGTGTCATCACCAATGAGGACAAAACACACGTTATCATCGCCCTCGCCCCAGATATCAGGGAGTGCACAGCAGAACCTGTGTGTTTGATGCAAGAGTCGTCGTCATCTAAAACACCCCATCACCCTCCTCCCCACATCTTCCACCCCGCCCTTCAGATCTACCACCAACCAAATCAGCACTCTCCCATCCAATTCCACATCCAGTCCACCGATCCAGGGAGAGGACTCACATTTCTCCATCCCCTTCCCGCTACACCTCCCCACAAACACGCCATAAGCCCCTACCACCATCTCCTCAACCTCCCTTCCCACGCGATCGCGCATCTCCGGGTCTTGCCTCGATAGTGGGAACTGACTACACACCCCCTCGAGCTCGGTAAGTCGGTCGAAGAATGCTGTAGCTGCTTCTTTGAGGTGTGTACGCTCTGAGGAGCCGGGAACAGAGACACCGAAGCGCGGTGTGGAGTTTGAAGGGGTCAGGAGGGAAGTGAGGGAGGTCCATTCGGAGAGGTATTGTCTGGAATTCACCAATCAGCAATCGCGAGAAGCAAAAGTTGGGTAGGATGGGAGAGGAGTAGGATGGGAGAGGAGTAGGATGGGGAGGAGGCGAACGATTTGGCATCGCGAAAGGCCTTGTTGAGCATGGCTTCCGCGCCGGGACCGATGATGTCGGAGTTGAAGGAGGCGGTGGTGTTTCGTATGTGAGAGACTTCTCGGGTCAGCTTGTCTCCTTCTTTGGAAAGTGACTCGCGATTGTTGAGCAGGAAAGCCTGTCCGATGGGTTTCCGCATCGACCGAGATCTCCCTTCCAGATGTATAAGCAGTGTCCCCAAAACATCGGCTACTCTGATCAGCGAGACCCATCCGGACTGAGTGGAGTCCACGTACCGACGAAGAGATTGACCACTCCCCCTTCCTCCCCCGCGCTCCTTACAAGACTCGGCGTCTCCTTCGCGCCCATCAACCAACTCCTCTCGCTCTGACTCCGTCCAAGCAGTCCCTCCACAGTCTTCTCATACGCCGGTAGTGTTTCGAGATACGTCAGGGTCGAGTACGTCGTATCGCTGGTCACCGAAGTCTGACCGCTTCCTTGCGCAGTTCGGATATCCACGAGCAGCTCTGGGAACGAGCGGACAGCGAGGCCACGGAGAATGGAGATCGGCCCGTTCAGCGCGGATTGCAGCTCGGGGGACGTCGAATGGGTCATCGACAGGCATTTGGTCAGCGCTTGCTCCCATTTGGTTTGAATTCTGATGAGGGATTGGTAGAGGTCGAGGGCGACGAAGGTGTGGGATGAAAGGGTGCGTTTGATGGTGTTTAGTGTGGGCTGGAGGGTGATGTTGACCAGTGCAAGGGGGTAAGCGATGGTGAGTGGGAGAAGGTTGGGTGGAGGAGCATTTGGAAAGAGAGTGGTGATGAGGAGAGTCTCCGCCTATTCGACGTCAGTTTCCAGCTCGACCAATGTCCCGACAAACTCACCTCTAAGACGACCACCAAGACCTCCCAAAGCCCAACCAAACCCCTAACCTTCTCCCTCCCCCTTCCCCCTTCCCAAATTCCACCCTCATCCACCTCCACCCTTCCCACCATGACGCCCAGACTCCTTCGCATCCACTCGCCCCGGAGCTCAGCGAAAGAAGCCATCGCTTGGTCAAAGATCGGCTGGACAATGGTCTCCGTCTTTGGCGTAGGTTGCGACGGGTGGAGGATTTGTCGAATCTTGGAGATTAGAGGGAGGAGGGTATTGAGTGGGGAGAAGAAGTGGGGTGGGGAGGGGGCGCCTGGACTAGCTTTCAGCAAGTTCCCTCGTCCAAACGCAATAACGCGTTGTGCGGCTTGCGGTGAACTCACCGCTCTGAAGCAAGGTAGCCGCGTCGAATATCCGTCCCATCCCCTCTTTCGAAATCTTCGAGAACAGCTGGGTCATCCCCAAGAACCCGATCTCAACCAATTTCGACTACACGCCAAAGGCCAGCGTCAGCTGAATTCCCGCCCCCCCCCCCCCCTTCTCCCCCCGCGG
>JAABUH010003340.1_pt1 | contig 13927 bp, 17 predicted proteins | sample 5559121 | NCBI WGS metagenome assembly JAABUH01 (sample SAMN10711871, study PRJNA513364) | rock metagenome | isolation source: Antarctica rocks | place: Antarctica: Victoria Land, Battleship Promontory nord | collected 2015-12-28 | reverse complement strand
GCACAGCGTTCAACTCCTTCTTCTTTCTGGCTTCCTGATCAGCCAGGTCCTGGTCCTGCATTTTACAGTCCGTCAAGCGAGACACCCTTGACAAGACCTGTTCCCACTGACCTGAGGGGGCTGCTTGCAAAGGCAAGCTCCTTTCTGGTCTGTCAGATTCTACTGCAGACGTGCTACACGTCTGAGAGGACTCAAGCCTTTCCTCCAGCTGCTTGACCCTCTCCTGCACAGCAAGGTAATCTCCCAGCACTTGCTCATAATCTTGTTCCAGATGCTGTATTCTTTCATTTTGCAGTTCCAAGCTTGTTATTGAGGTCAGTTTCTAACTCAGCCATCACATCCTTCAACGTCTGTTTATTGTCTTCGCTCATTTTCTGCAAGCGTTGTTCCAAAGACTTCTGCTACGCATCGATCTTGGCGTAGGCCTTTTGCAGTGGCTCGTTAGGTTGGTCAAGTAACCGTTTGTCAGACTGTCGATCAGGTTTTGAAACACCAATCGCAGCAGGGCGAACCCCGCCATTGCAAATTAGAACGCCCACTGGCCGTTCCTCAGTCTGGCTTGCTGATCCAGGACCAGAATGGCATCTGAGGCTATGGCAGTGGTGTACACATGAACTTATTCTTATGGTCAATGTCCAGGTGAGTAAAGCTTGCATGATCTGCTTGCTGCACCTGATGGCATTGAACACAAACAAGCCTGGACAGCATATCAACTTTGCTGCTTCACATGTGTATCAGTGGATGCATCAATGTTACAACCCGTGATACTCATCGTGGCAGCTTCTGTGAGAGCAGAGCACGGTCAGCAGCAGAACATCAGCAGCCATGATACTCAAGCATGATCATGACCCCCTCATGATGTGAACACAGATGTCAACAGTAAAGCAGACAATGTTCAAACGGTATCGCTGGCAAGCTGGACGATGATGAACATCATCACCATGTATGGTTGTTGTGTATGCAGCATTCTGCAATCGGACTGAAAAAAGCTGTGTCAGCTTCTGGCGGGCAGTGACCACTACAAGTTGTTTCACTCCTTCTGCTTTTCCAACCGTGCTAGAGTGGTGTAGTATTCTGCTTGTTTTCTCTTCTCGTTCCAGTGGTACACCTAGACAAGCAGCAGTCACTTTCTGTATCATGATTCTGTATCAGCATTGAGAGCAACACCGATATCTCCAGATGTGTCTGTGACGGCGAAAAGTCTAAGTCTAGTGCCAAGTATACCTTCCACGTCAAGCCGACACCGATACCAAGAGTCAGTCCCATGGCCATCTCAGCCTTCAGATTTACACCCTTAGACGCACCAGCCCCTTGCTTCACAAACATCTGAGCAGCTCTGATGACCTGACCGTTCGACATGTTGCTGGTCTCGCAGCAACAGTCTGGCAAAACGTTCGTAAAGATGCATACACAAATAGAGTATGCAGTACCGGCTCTGATGCCTTGGTTGGGATCAGCTCGTCCCGAGCAGCGTCCCGAGCAGATTCGAATGGACGCCTAGGCCTGCTGTGTTGACTCCTGACAAACAAGCCATAGAGCCGCTCAATGCTGCCTCTGTCGTATCTGCGTGACCAATATCGCGAGAGTTGGCACCGGTTGTTTGTTTCTTGAGCTGTGTTTTAGCCTGCAATGACAGAGCAGCAACAGCTTTTCAGGCAAGGAGCCCTTCACGCATGGTATGAGGCTGCGAAGCCAGCATTGTACGTCAACAAGACAATACGGGAATGGCTCCAGACGTACGCTGAAATGCATAGACCAGAAGCCGTCAAGCTTGCCCTGATTTACGGCATCGTCTGCCTGCGCAAAAGCGTTGGTAACAAAGCACTGAGCGTTGAGGAGCTAAGACAGACAATCGAAAACGGACATCAAGTTGTCACACTCAGTGAAGAACTCCCCGTGTTGAAAGAGGGCGTGGCAGGGATCCAGGAAATGCTGAAAGACTTTGATCAACAGCTGCTGTTAGCCAATCTGGTAGAGTCCTAGTATGTTCCTGTAACTCAGAGTCCTTTGGGATGTTTCATGTTTGCCGTGTTCTGCAGCCAAGCATAATGCAGTCAGCACATGGTTCAGAATAAAGAACAAATAAAGAACATGTCTTTACTGCAGGGCGATAGGTCTGAGCCAAAGACAACGGTGGGGAAGGAACATGCTAGGATATACAAGCATAGCCCGCTTACAGCAATGTGCAAGCCACTCCAGGTCTCAAATAAACACCTCAGGAGCATACAGCAGCCGGTGAGCCACCCTTGGCCCCAGTGCACATGTCAGAGGGACCCATACTCTTGCACATGGCTGCACATGCAACAAGGCTTGCGCAACTGCTATATTGAGTGACAATCTCAACACTGAGTTTGATGCATTTCGACCAGCCAGCCCAAACTGCACGCCAGACTGCACACGGCTTGTCCGTCTGCAAAGTTTGACACCTCTACCTAAGCATCCCAATTGTAAGAGGGCCCAGTGTAAACTTCAGGGTTTACTTGCCAAAACTTCCAATGTCATAGCAGATTGTGACTGCCTGCCAGATCTACCCATCTTGGTGGGGTGAGCATCCAATACAGCCACCTAGTCAGCCTCCCAAGGGCCCTGAGCAGCAGCCCCGGCCACCCCCGCGCCTGGCTTACTCCATGCAGCAGGAGGTCAGGGGGGACCCACCACTACACAGCAATGATCTGATCACTACAAATTATTTGGAAGTGCCCAGCTCTGGCTATTGTGTACAACACAGAGCGCAGCCTGCCAGGCGTGCTCTTGTCTGGGAGGAATCTGAGGGCAAAGATGTGAGCACGCCTTGGGATGCACAGCTTGAGTCAGGGAAGGAGAACCATGCAGGTATGCATCTTGTTCGTGTTGACCTTCTTGCACAACACCTGTTTTAGCAGCTGGCAATATAGCTGGCAATTGACCAATGCTTTTGAGCCTCAGAATCTTTTCCAGCAACTAGCAAATAACTACATCTGTTTTGCACATGGAGTGGCAATGATATCTGCCTTGCATATAGCTTGTGGAAGTGTAGGCCAGTCCCAATTAGTGAATCCAGGGTCTGCACTGACAGCATGTTGTCGCTTGCAAGTGCAGGGCAGGTCCAGAGGAAGCCACTTAAGCTGAAACAGCACATCCCTGTCAAGTCCAAGGTCAAGCAGCAGCTGCAACAAGCTGATGCATTGCATGAGCAAAGGGGCAAGGCACGCAAGCACCGCTTACAGACTGCTCTTGAACCCAGGTCAGCCCTCCTGCTCCAGGTTGTGTATCACCAAAGGCCTTGCTGCTGTCCATTTCGCACACTGCAGCATCATGTGGTCTACCAGATGGGCCTGACTTAGATTTTCTGCTGAAGCATGTACCCATGCTGCCTGCCTGCTGTCTTGTTTCACATAATGCCAAATGCCAGTTGCCACGCTCTGCCTGTAGGCCTCCACTGCCACCTCAGAGGTTCCACACTCTACCCATCGCTCGCAGCAGTGATGGCCGATACAGCACTGATCAGCCAGCCACAGACATTGCTGATAGCATCCTGACAAACCCTTGGACCGCAGCTCTGGTTCAGGATGATGCTGACATGCCACAGCTGTACTGCAACAGCACAGCTCTGACGCGTGTCGGCCTCGGTAGCTGGGCTCCTGATGAGCCATCCACGCAGAAGTGTCTGCAGAATACTCACAAAGGTGGCCCTGCACCTGAAGGTGTTGCGCCAGAGGTGCAAGGTGCCAGGCCAACAGGGGCCAATGCCGTCTGCTCCATTTCTGAGTCTGGCAGTAGGGGAAGCAAACACAGTGGACAATGTACAGAAGCATGGCCAGATAGTGATGATTCCAATGCTGGCAGCCCAGGCAGTGTGGTAGGTGATGGTGCACAATCACAGGCAGGAGGCAGTGCTGGGCCTATTGCTGGCAACCTTGCTGGTCAAGAGCATGGCAGCTGTAGTCCCCACAAGACTGGACTCAGACACACAGACCGGCTACTGTCTGATCCCTCATCGTCAGGCACACAGCGTCAGCCCATGTCTGTGTCAGATCAGGATGATGCAGACACAGATAGAGCTGCTGCACAGCAGATCAAAGTCACAGGCATTGATCATTGGGCTGCTGCTTTCACAAGTAAGAATGGAAGACAACAGCAAGGAGCCGGCCCGCAGGCTGCTGCCCAACAGGGGAGGGGTGTCAGCTCCAGTGCGCAGGGGCCAGCCAAGCAGAGGGGTTTTACAAGCTGGATAGGGGACTTTGGTCATCTTGATGGGCCCAGATTCAGCAAGCAACAGGGCAGGGCATGGCAGGCCCAGATGCGCAGTCGGCGAGATCATCCCGATGCTCAGTCTGAGTCTGAGGATGATCCTGAGCCTATGTTGCAGGTTTGTCGGCATTTCTCGACATCACCTTAGAACAGTGCAGACGTCACATGCATAGTCCTGCCGCCATGTGTACATTCTATGTAGACTTCCATGTTCCTTTGCAGCACTGAACGTGTTTATGCATGCAAACACAGGTTCTGCACGCTGTTTCCTTGATAGATTGGATCTCAGGTACATGCTGTTTGTGCCGCAAATGGTCAGCCCAAATGACCCTCGTGGATTTGTGTCTTAATCGTGTTACCAAAAGTAATGCCTGTGCAGGCAATAGTATACTTTTTGCAAAGTCAATTGTTGTGTATGTTGCAGCAGGAGACTCAAGTTCAAAGCAATGAGGAGGGTGAAGAAGGCTCAGAAAGACTTGACAAAGCAGATGGTAGATGGGACTTTGCCAAGATCTTGGCTCAAGATGCGTAGCAGGCTGAAGATTGTCATGTCACCAATGTTCACTGCAGCACTAAGTGCATGTCAGGCAGCAGTATGTGAAACACACTGGCTTCAGTGTGTAGCGTCAGCCATACATGTTATGCATAAACTCTTTATCTTTCACATTCACAACTTGCTAGGATCGTCATTATTTGGCTGACCCTGCTACAGCACTTTTACTAACTTGCCGTCAAGTACTATGCTGCATGGTAAAGATGTTGCCGCAGGGATTGCAGCTGTTTCGTTGATGTCTTGGAAACGCTGCCAATAATCCTCATACACAGCAGTGTCACCTTGCAGTTGATGGTCTTCAGACTCATCTAACGAATCTGCAGACCATGCTACTTGCTGTGGCACAGCTTCAAGGGCAATCGCTGCCTGGATAGGCTGATCAGCAGTTTGATTGGGGTTTGCTGAATGCATTGCAAATGCCATAGGACTTGCATGAGGTTTGCTGGCTGCTTGTGACACATTCAACTCTGCTGGGGCAAGCTGAGCAGCCAGAAAAGATGGCACACATCCATTGTAGTCTGTGATGGAAGGCTGAGTACCAAGTGCACATGGTGTCCAGTCATCCACTTTTTCCCAACCCCTAGCAACGTACAAGCCAGGGTGGATGCAGCCCTTTTGTATACATGATGGATTACTGGTGTGCTTTATGCAAGACAGCAATGGTACATCAGACTTAGAAGATTGACTGATAGGCTGAGCGCGCACAGTTGCACACAATGGACGCATGAAATATACATTCTGTGACTGTTTCATGCAACGACTGTGATAGGTAGGGCACTTGACAGCAGGAAACATGGTAACTGGATACAAGGCTGACACAGACTACACAATTGGTAATCAAGAAGCAAAAGGACCCACCTGGGCTCGCTTGCTGCCGCAGTGACTTCAGCTAATAAGAACTCCTGCAGTGTGTGCTGCTGCCTCTGCTCAGCTTCAAGCACATGAGCATCATCCAATACACCTTGTGATGCTGTTAGCGTTAAAGCTGATGCCACATGATGCACTGAGAGGTCTGCCTGGGTTGCAGGTTGACACAGAGCTGCCAGATGTTCAGCAGTTCTGCCCCACACCATGTACTCATTTGCATGGTTTTGCTTCACCTGGCCTGTCAGCAACAGCAGCACCTGCCTTAAAGGAGTCGCTGTTTCAAGGTCTGCCTTGGGAAGGGCTGCCAAACACTCCCCGATGCAAGCTCTCAGCTGCGCCGCTGTAGGCATATGCCCACTAAGTTCTGACGCCGTTGCAGCTTGCACTTCAGAGTTCATGCTCTTGCGCTTGCTGCCTCGAGTGCGGGTTTGTGTCTGCTGCTGGCCAACCTCTGTGGACAGTGCCAAAAGCACTTGCACCCAACCAGCCAGAGTCACAGCATCGTATTGCATGGGTACTTTGGGTTGTGCAGGCTGTGTCATTTGGCACAAGCGCTGCACAGCACCAGCCAGCAGTAGGGCCGGCAGACTTGGCCATAGGGCAGCCAGGGGTTGAATGATGTCATGACTGATTGATTGTGTTGCGCCAAGACTCATGATGGTGCTGCTTGTGAATATATGCTGATCCATGACGCCTGCACATATACAAACAATTTGAGGCCTCCCCATTATGCTCAGCCACCCATGTGCAGATGTCCAATGTTAACTCTCAACTCATCATACGTTTTGGGCTGATGCTAAGTATTGATGGCAACGCAAACATGTGCTTTGGTCAGGATTGACTGATAACTTGATTCTGACTGTTATTGCAATTGCGAGTGAGAGTGCATTTGCTGCCTGGACTGCACTAAGGCTGTAGCCATGTTTTGCATGGCAGCTGTGCTCTCTGACTGTGCCAAACAATGTCAGTTGTAGTGTGCACGGCTCTCACCATGGTCAAGAACAGGCGCCACCAGGAGGAGAGCGTGCATGCCCTTCACCGGCACCTCCTTCAACTGATTCAGCACAGCTTGCTGCTCATGCAAGTTTTCAGCTCTTGTGCTCTCAGCCTGCCTTCTATCACTGCCTGAAGTAGAGCTCCCGTTGGGACTGGCAGCAGACCTCTGCTGGTGAGCTGAGCTTGAGCTGAGCTGGCTGAAGCTGCTGCCATGGATTTTGGCAGCAACATAGTCCTGCCACAGTGTCCATGTCAATCAATGCGGCCATCAGTGATACTGTGCGCCCTTACACAGCATTGTACAGTCATTCATGTAGCAGCAAGCATGTGCTCCCAAACCTCCAGATCTGGCCACGCAGAACATTTGCACATACCGCAGGATGCACAGCTATGACAATGCAAACAGCTATGTCTCACTCAAAGTTGGGGCTCATGGACTGTGCATGGTGAGCTTGCCTTGAGCAGCTCTACGACTTTTTGCTGCTGTTGCAGGAGGTGGGCCTCTTGACGTTGCCAGTAGGCTGCCTGGAGCCAATCAAGAGCCTGAGCAGCTGCCAAGCGTAACAGAGACAAGGAGGGCATGTCATTGTGACTGGCTTCATGCCTCACATCCACCAGCAGGCGGGGCAAGCCTGCAGGACAATGCACATCCGAGTATTGTAAGCGGACTGCAGGTCATTCATGTGTGCAGGTATGGCTGGCTGTGGCACAGAAGTTCCAGATATTTTGCACATAGATCTGACATCATGCAGTCCCCGTCAGTCAAGGCACAAAGCAGGGGCAAAATCTGCCACATGCTGTGGCAGACTTGGCAAACACAAGGGCGGGCAGGCTGCAGCGTTGTGCTAATACTCACTCATTGCAACAACAAACTGTATTGATGATCTGTTGGTGTTGTCATGTTTATTGCCAGGGCCTTGCTCCAGATGCAGAATCAGGCGTACCAGCTGCAGCTGCATTGCTTGAAACAGACGTCGCAGTCTTGCCCTTTTGAGCTTTGTCTGAAATGCCGTTGACCATTCGTACAATTGCCATGCTGTACTCTAGACGCAGCACTTCATCCGATGCTGTTGTACTGACTTGACTATACTGATCCCTACAAGCAAAGCAAGTTTCTTTGCTGCACGTCATAGGCACTCGCTTTATGCTGAGCTGACTGTTGACCGGCAGGCAACTTTGCTGACGGCCTTAGACAGCATATATTACGAGCTGCCAGGTGCATCAGAGCTTGACCTGATGTTAATCTCTGTCAAACAACCCGTGACGTCAACGGCCAAGGGAACTTTCCCACGACAGCGCCAGACTGAGAGCTGCAGGCAGAGTTGGTTGTGATCACGGCCAATACTTTTCGTTACTCAGACAGGAATGAGATGTGACGGTCTTCACACCTGCTGCAAAGCGACGTTTTGCTGTGCTGCGTCATCGGCAAACAGGCCTCGATACACGGCACTCCACTCCTCCCAGTTGCTCCATGGCACAAGCCGGCCGATAGCCATTATGACACAGCACAGGCAATACGCACTCACTTAGTATCTTTCGGCGCTACGTCTCACATCAAGGTACATTCCCCCCCACTTTTTGAGTCTGTATCTCCCAGGTGGCGATCTACGCTTGCGGTGTATCACATGCTGGCGTTACGTGAGACTGCGGTACATCGCACAGAATCACACCTCTAATGTTATGCGGGGGGTTCTCTCACAGTAGCACAACATCTCAGTCTCTGTTGTACAAGCAACACAGATACTCTCAGGATTGGCCCACTCTCATTATCTCTCATCAGATAGGTCTAGACAAGCCAGGTACTTTGACATGAAGCTTTTCTTGTCCCTCCCCACGACCATACTTCTCATACTGTAGCTTTTCTTCCATACCCACAAGCGCATTGAACTGGTCAAACGTCAGCAGCTGTTCAAGATCTGTGACCTTGCCAACTTCCAGCATTTGTGCATAGGTGTCCAGCAGTGTCTTGGTGGCAGCATACAGGGCTGCACACACAGGCAATATTCAAATGCCTTTCAAAACTAGGACAATCACCACCATGCTGCTGCACTGCTTCACCAGTGAATGTACTTTGCAGGCATCATCAGATGTCAAGCTTGATTGCAAGTTGCAAGCAGCATCGCAAGATGTCGCGGCATGCGAGACAGGCTTGTTGCTAGGGCTTGCAGGAGCAAATGACAAGGAGGCTGCTTACCAGACAGCGGCCTGAAAACCATGTGGTAGCCCATGTCTGACAATTCTGTTAAGCTCTGCAGGGGAGTGGTGCTGCCATAAATCATGCTGCACGCCTTCAAACCCTGTTGATGCACGACAGTTTGAAAACGACTTGTCATGTTGAATGTTTGCAAGTGCTCACTTGTGCCGGTGATTGATCACATGGCAGCAGCCCAACAAATGCATGTATTTTGGTCACTAGCCTGTTGACGGGTGAAGCAGTAGTGATGCAACAAAGCATGCCGTCACTAATGCCTCCAAAACACAAGCTTCCACGTGTAGCAACATGAGCTGACTTACAATATGCTCCATGCAAAATCATAAGCAGCAAAATGGCAGCACCCGGTGCTTCATATGCTATATACCTTTTGTCGCTTGCCGATTTCCTTAAGCTCTTCTATGCTACGAGGCCCTTCTACATAGCTTGCGTCTGCGCCAGCTTCCTGCAAACCGACGAAGGAGAGCAGCTAAGACGTGCTGGGCATCAAATACGCCATAATGTAGGCAGGGCCAGTATGCACTTGTTGCCCTATCTAGTAGAAATGAGCAGCTCTGCTCAAATGCTTTGCTGCATTGCTGCTCAGGAAAGAGCAGAAAAGACAGGTGAGGGCTGCAATATGCTGTAGAAACTGATGCCCAATGCGACACGCAGCAATGTCAATGCAATGAGGATGGACATTGGTCTTGTTTTGCCCAGCAGGCCCAGCATGAAGCACAGGATGCCTGGAAAGGAAAAGCAAGTATCAAGCAGGCATGGACAAGAGCAAAGCTTGCTAACATTACTGACTAGACTGTTTTCTTGTTGTGACTTTGTGTTGCAATTGGTATGCTTACTAGGTAAATGTTGGCTCTGTTGATGGCCTCGTCAAGCCCTCGCTTTGAGGAGGTCGCCCTGGCGTCCGTTCTGGCTATCAGGAAGAAGTCAGCATCACCAATTGCTTCCCTTGCTGCAGCAACCTACAGACCATCAACAGCTGCCATTCCGGCCTAGAGAGAATTGCATCTGGTTCCATGACTGGATGCATGTATCGGAAGGCATGTGCTAGTATCTCACAAGCTTATAACTTTGCTGCATGCATTGCAAACAGCAATAGTGCTTCTGGCTGCCGCCACACACACACACACACACACACACACACACACCTTTGCAATGTGCTCGTCCATGCCAATGACTTCTTTGCCTCTAACAGAGCCAGATTTCTTGGGCCATTTCTGATCCTCAAGCGTGCAGCCCTTGGCACCAGCAGCAATGAATTGCTTGATGGTTCTCTGTACATTGAGAACATTGCCACCTCCTGTAAAAAGCAAGACAGTTGCATGCGCATAGCAAGCTTACCTTGTGGTTTGTGTATGCAATGACATAAATGCGGTTTGTGTATGCAATGACATAAATGCGCAGCATGAAATATGTGAGCATGTTGTGAGCTACAAATGGAAAGATTTGAACTTGCCTGTATCTGCATCTACAATGACAGGGACTTGCGGTATACTCATGCATATTTGACTGGTCTTTCTGGACATCTCTGGTGGTGTAAGCAGACCAACGTCCGGCTCACCCAGCAAGGTCGCTGACACCTACATACAACGCAAACCGCTCTGGCAGCCGCGGTAAGCTACGTGCTATGACAGCAACAAGACAGCTGCCTTGCAAGTATATATCAGCAATCGAACAAGGCATGTAATCATAGCAGCCCTTCAGCTAGGGCAGCTTGCGTCTTAGTGAGTTTGCATGTCGCATGCAAGACTCACTGCGTAGCCGGAGACAAAGGCTGATACGTGTCCCGTGTGCGCTAACACTTTCGCGGACAGCGCATCGTGCACTCCAGGAATCAGCAAAGTGCTCTGCTGCTCTATCAACTTGTGGATGGTTGTCTTCTTCGATGCACCGTTTGCGCTGCAAGTGATCGCTTTAGAAGCGACCGATCGCTTCGTCCGCGACCGGCAGGCATTGGCACAGATATGTGCATGAAGTTTGTCGCCGCTAAGGATCATGATTGCTGCTGTCACGCAAAATGATCGGGCTGAGTTTGACAAGTCTCGACAAGTGCGCAAATCACTGCCGTAGACCTTTGACTCGTTTTGCCACCGTAGGCTATTTTTACGGAATCGTACGGTCAGCGACAATGTAGCACCCCTACATCGCCAATTGTTTACTTGCCCTGCTCGTTCAAACCATCTGATCAACGCCTCAGCATCGCGCTTGGGCTTGTTACCCCGAGTTACGACTCTTTCCGCACATTACTTCAGGCTGTGGAGCTCCGGCTCCGGCGGTATGAATCCTACGAGTGTGTGGGGCGACATGAACATGCCAAAGAAGGAGTATTCCCTGCAAGCGGTCAGCCTGCGCAGTGTGTTGCAAATGGCCATTGTCACAACTGCTATACGACGTGTGCCATAAACCCTTATGACTGTCAATGTGCTAATGTTGCAGCTGGGCGAGCTACGAGTGGAGGTGAAAGCAAGCAAAGTTGTTTTCATCACTGTGAGTTGGTGATTCGTCTGCTTTGGTGTTGCTTTCCGTTTTCGCTTTGCCAGACAATATGATCATGAATGTGCTGCAGCTCAGGAGTGGCGGTGCTGAGATCTTTGGGTCAGACTTGACTTTAGGGGAGAAGGTGGCGTTGAAGAGTCAAAACTTTGCGGTACAAGCCAGCGCTTGTCTTGCTATCTGCCAACCAGACGCCTTGCCATTGTTGCAACAAGCTTGTTTTATGTTCAGGTTGTCTCATAGCTGCTTGTTTGTCTCAAAAAACACAAATGAGCATGATGCATCTTTTACAGGTGTTCACCTGGCAAGGCTGCCGTGTGGAAATGGCCACTGACCCAGCAAGAGACCAAACTCTCAGCAATGTTGTGGAAATGGCGTAAGCTTTGATGCATTCATGTCTGGCTCCCCCTGATTTGCCCAAGCTCCTGGATGATATATTGCTTGTACAGATATGAGTCTGATGAGACCCCCATGACAGAGTACCTCAACATTCATCACACACTTAACAACTGCCGTACAGCAGCAAGGAACGGGGACTCAAGTGCAGGGCCAAGAACCTTGGTGAGCTGCAAATCTGCTCACTTTCCGCAAGCAGCAGCAAAAGCTGATGGATTAGCACAGAGTACATGATATGCAGGTTGTTGGGCCCACTGATGTCGGCAAAAGTACACTCTGCAGACTGCTGTTGAACTATGCTGTCAGGTCCAACTGGACACCAACCATGATTGATCTGGACATTGGTGAGCCTGTCACCTTCCTTCAAACAACCTTGCTTCAGCCATGTGTCATAATGCATAGGGCTGATTTGTTGCTGCGTTTGTGTGTCTATGTTGATGAGTACATGTCGTTTGCAGCAGTGGCAGCAATTGAGACTTGACGTGCAATGTGGTCTGCTGGTGCCAAATCAGCTAGATGCTATCACTAGCAACACTGCCCAGGGGCCAACACCAGCATCTCTGCGATCATGCAGCATGTACCATATGCTTGGTGCACCTATGCTGCTGTTCATCCTGTGCCTCCACCAATGATCAGCCACAAAATCACTGCATTGCATCTTTTCTTGTACTTTGTTCTTTCATGATAGCCAGGCTTATTGCATGGTGTGGAAGAAGGAACATCCTGTATCCTTAGAGCAACAGGATCTCAAACTATGCAATGTTGCTGATCATTGGAAATGTAGCTGTACGCCTTGCATGGAACAGCTTAGTCTTAGATGCGATCACCCTCCACCCTGTCTAGAATCATGCAGGCCAAGGCGGCATCACAGTGCCTGGCAGTATTGGAGCAACACCAATTGAGGCTCCGGTGGACATTGAGGAGGGCTTGCCAGTGGAGGTACCACTGGTGTACTTCTATGGCCACACAACACCCAGTGACCACCCAGAGCTGTACAAGGCTCTGGTAGATCGCCTAGCCCATCTACTGGATGACCGTGCCAAGAGCAGTCCTCAGGTACATCCTGAACAAAGTCTGCTGATGGCGCACATGAGCCCGTGCGTCCAGAGCGTCATCTATCTTTTGCGCATGCAGACTCACATTCCTAGTTGGTATGCCTAGCCTCATGTTTGCATGTCCAGCTTCTTGTCTGGCTGGGCTGCAATGAGCACTTCATGTCTGACAGTAGAGGCTGCCATTTTGCCACACAGAGCCCAGTACACTGCGTACTTGTGCACCTATGATGTTGCCCCCAAACGTCTGTGGCATCACCAGCAATGACATCTGTGCTTGCACATTGGCTCAACAGCCAGTATTCCATGCAAGTAGTGACTAATGTTGCAGACTGGGGCAGCAGGGATGATGATCAACACCATGGGGTGGGTGGAGGGGCTAGGCTTCCAGCTGCTCATGCATACCATTGTGGCAATGCGAGCCAATATAGTGCTTGTTGTGGGCCAAGATCGCCTGCTCAAGCAGTTGCAAGCCACTTACCAGGTCCTGTTTCTGCCATCATCTAAAGTGCACAATCGCGCATGTCAGGTCCACTGCACAAACTCAAAAATCTGTACCTCTGCAAGTCTGCACGCATGAAATCACTGACAATAAACCTGAAGCTGCATAAAATGATTGTGCATTTTCCAAATACAGCCAAAAGTAGAATAATGGGTGAGGTTTTCCAACTAAAGCAGGCATCACAGCACAGCTGGCTTTCTGACAAGGTCTAGAGAGTGGCAAGTGTATGTACAGGGATCTCATCATGTGGATTTTGTCAAAGTCAGCAAGTCAGGAGGTGTTGTGACGCGGCAACCGCCCTACAGAAAGTCTGCCAGAATCTCACGGGTCAAGGAATACTTCTACGGAGTGAAAGAAGATCTCAATCCAATATCAATGACCATGAAAATGGACAATTTACAAATCTATAAGGTGGGCGGAGGACCCAAGGCCCCAACCTCTGCTTTGCCAATTGGAGCTTCTGCTGTTGCAGATCCCTTAAGAATCACAAAAGTGACCAGTTGCAGCGAAGTGCTGCATTGCTTGCTGGCTGTGTCCCATGCAGACAACCCAGAACAACTACTGTCAGTGAATGTTGCTGGCTTCCTGTATGTCACAGACGTGGACATCAAGCAGAATCAGATCACATA
>JAABUH010003339.1_pt1 | contig 13932 bp, 9 predicted proteins | sample 5559121 | NCBI WGS metagenome assembly JAABUH01 (sample SAMN10711871, study PRJNA513364) | rock metagenome | isolation source: Antarctica rocks | place: Antarctica: Victoria Land, Battleship Promontory nord | collected 2015-12-28 | reverse complement strand
CCCTGAGATACACTGAGTGTGGTTGCATAGAGAAATGGGAATCGGTTGTAAATTACACGGAGAAAACGCGATTTCCCCCTGCAACACCCTTAGTTCCACATTATCTTATTGTCGACTAGAGAGTAAAGAATTCTGTCTCCTGAACTAAGAGATGTGTTTCTTTCTTTGCGCCAAGACTCAAACTCTCGTTGATATGGCGAATCACGAAAGCAAGGCCAATGCACATTGATGCACTGCGATAAATGAGCCAAACCGCTACGCACGCTTTGAGTGTTTCGGGCTGCAAGAGCTCTCTCAAAGCGCTAGTGCTGAGGGCAACGAAAATACAGGGCGTAAGAGAGAGTCCAAACCACCATGCCCTTGAAAACGTCTCCCATGCCACTAGTCTCAACAAGTTTCGATCGACCGGCTTTCCGAAGCAGAATATGAACCCCTTAGCAATAACGACATGAATAAAGATGCAGGTCAAGTGAATTGCGACAGCTCAGAAGAGCATCTGTGGAAGCCAAACGAATGAACCGGTTAGAGTAGGGAATTATTGCGGAGTGAACCGGTTAGAGTAGGGAATTATTGCGGAGTGAACCTGGAACAATGTCTCGAAGAATGTGTGCGATGTCGACGTAGACGCTGTAGAGAGATCGCCGAAACCAGCAGAAGTGGGAACATTCGAAAAGGTTTCATTTGAGGCTTATTTTCCGAACCGGGCGAGTTTGGGTGACTCTCGTCTTTGTATAACTCTTCGCCGTCGATACCATGTGGCTTGGGAACCTGTCCGTGAATGCGGCCCTTGATCAGTTCACCAAGACTCCCACGGAGTTCCCAATTCTCCCGTCTGCATGCGCTGGTGGCGAAACCCAGCGGGACTGAGAGCTCTACGGCTACGAATGCCGATTGAGCAGACCAGCCACTGATCAACGAGACGGCTGTAAAGATTGTTGGGTTAATCAATTTCGTGGGAAGCAAACAGCTGCTTGGTGTCGATTTTCTGCCGATCTTTCATTCTTGAAGGCCAAAGATGTGTTCAAAAGCACGAAAGCTGAATAATATAGCTGTCAGAAACACGAGGACGCTGTATCAATAAAAAGGTGTCCGGTTCTCGCTTCCGACCGAATTGTGAACGCCGCCAGCGAAAGATTGGACCGTATAGAAGTGAGGAGGTACCGCACTTTCCTATAGTGATTAGGCAGCATGCGCATCATTACTTCGGAGACTCTTGCTCAAGGAAGTGGGTCATCACTGCTTAAGCCAGGAGACACGGTTTCTCTTTTTTTATAGGCATACTTGACGACCGTAAAGGGTCAAAACCTAGATTCTTACGTGGTGATTGGTTGATCCATAAGATTCGCACTCAAAATCCTTCAATGATAGGTATGAAACCGATAGATTGATAACTTATCCACGACTAATTCATGTTGCAGATGAAGCACTAATCGGAAGGTCCATAGGTGAACGTGTGAAAGTTCAATTGTAAAAAACAATACCCGTTAATCAAAACAGTAGAATTGGTTAACCAAGTACTATAGCTCATCGATTCGAACTCAGAATGAAGACCTGTGTTTCTGGTACTATGGAAGGATCTTTCCCACTAGAAGTACACTAAGCAACTGTACTGTAGCTTGTTTGAGGTATGGGAATGTGGCAAGACACACATCAGTAAAACTAAATTACGTCGGCGAAATCGGCAAGACAGACACATCGTGTCAATATGTCAACGCCTTACGATGTCTCACTGGGAGCACATTCTGAAGACAGACTTGGCGAGGTATATCATTCTTCATAATGCTACGTTAGGTCTGAGCTGGCTAACTGGTGTTTCTTATCTACAGCTTCGCACAACCAAGTGCTTCTATCTTGAGAACAATTTTGACCTCTTTCAAGACGTCTCTATTGCCAATTGCAACTACTATAATTTCTGAAGGTTCTATTGTCCGCGATGGTTCTGTCTGCTTGAACAGAAAACGACAATTAGATAGGAGGGACAGGGCAAATAGTGCATCGTTCTCTTTGCGGCACGAAAGGAAGTACGAGCATGAGTGCATTGACATGGTTCAAGCAAAAACCGAGGGAGGACTTTTCATGATCGTCTGAGCTAATTGATAGATACAAGCAAGCAATGATTCTACCCATTCATAACTCAAACTCTTCAAAGCGGATCAATATATGACGCATCAGTCTTCATGAAAAGCTTGGTAATCCCTTTTCCTTGTCCCAGCGCCACCTGTCTCAGGAGGCGAGTAGTTCCCGATCACTTGACTTTGGCACAATGACTTAGATTACCGCCGCGGAATATCGACGTCTTATACATGCTTCATTGCCATACTGGAACACTTGCGTCAGCAATTAGTCACAATTGAAGTGAACATCATCTCACTATAAGGTGTGCCATCTGAACTGCATTGGTCCCACTGCTATCCATCTCTAGTACAAATGATACGACTTCCATCACCGCACTTGTGACCCTCGCCCCCTTTTACGGGGTCTCAGCTCTCCGGAGAAGGAGCGGTTGGGTGTTGGCGGGGTGGTACCGGCAGGTTGGGGATTCCAAGAATCTATGACGGGATCCAGGGTGGCAAGGGCTTCGCCGATCGTGATTTGTCGAGGCTCATTGACGTTGTCGATGAGACGCCACAATCGAGAAGGACACAGCGTGGGGGTGAAACCAATCGGTCATGGCGAGGGCAACCCTTTTGGAAAAGATGAAAGAGACAAGCTGGATGACAAGCCAAATATGGGACTGGTATTCGCCGTATACGAGTACTTCCGATGTTACTATCGTTTAGCTGGACTACATCAAGACCAACACAGCTGGTCATAAACCTGTCCTTTGATTGCTGTGTAATGCGCTCGCGGATCTTGCCTTTGAGCGTTCTCCGGTGGGAAACCCAAAGATGGAAGTGCTACCGGGAAACCGCAAGGTCCAGTTTCGATTTTCGTATGGCGTTTCAGTCGTGGTTTGTGAGTAACCTTGCAAGACATTCATGGTGGTAGCGTTATTCTGGGGTCATTGTATACCACATTGTTTCAAGCTCTCTACCCATTGAGACGCACATTGCTCGCAGCCTGTCCGCATGGGATTACCACACAGGGTTGCATTCCAGTTTTTCACCTCATTCGAAGGTGTCTTACGAATATGGCTGGGTGTAATTTGATGGTGAACGAATGTGCTTTGGTGCATCGAAGCAGCCGCCAAACAGAGAGAAATGACTGGACGCTACGCAGAGGTGCCAATTTAGCTTACCAACGGAGGCAGGTAGATTAATGTTGCGAGACAAACCAGAAGTACTGGTTCAAACCAATTTCTATGGTCTTGCTCCTTTAGCATGGTCATGCACACATCAACATGGATAACTCGGATATCTCGGATATCTCCACCCACCAGCGTTTAGGAAAACTAGCCCTCACATCATTGGTTACAATTGACGAACACAGGATTTACGACATCAAATATTGAGCACTGGGATACAAAATGCCACCAAAATGGAAGGCCCTGGGTCTTGCTGGACGTGACATGAAGAAAGCAAGAGAAGAAGCCGGTCGATTCCTCGGCCCTGATCCTCCAATATGGAATAGTTTGGGCGCCGACATTCAGCGAGCGAAGGTCGCAAGCTATCTTGAGCATTTACGAGAAACCGACAATCGCTACATTGCTGATAAGCTCCTGCAAGATGAGGATGTCGTGTTCGAGCTTCTACGAACGAGGATCAAGACCATACGTAACAAGAAAGGTTCGAGTCAAAACAAATTTTCATCATCTCCTGTACTTACGCTGTACAACGTTAGGCTCTGCTTCGAGCGCATCTTCACCCACGTTTTCACGAGACGACGCCAAACCATATCCTAAGATCGCCGAGAATACGAACGATGTGGGTGATCGCCATGAGGGTGGACAGGACGGCACATTAGATACAAGCTAGCGGGCATCATGCATTCAGGTTGGGTGTGTGAAGCATTTGATTATCAAGGTGGCGTCACCTACGAGCTGAGGGCCGCGTGAACCTAGCCATCGTTTGCTACTATTCTCAGTCCACAAATGTCGTTCTACATGAGGCAATGACGAATATTGTTCCCGAACCCTCGCTCTTCTTCTTTCGCCAGTGTTAACCCTTTAAATTCTCAGCTCATGAATTTAAAAGATTCGTTTGATTTATCAGGCAGCCATCATTCAGAACAGGGAGAAGCATCTCAGCTAAGTGTCTTACAGACCTGTTTCGTTTCCTCAAAGATTCTAGTGAGTTGTTGAGTATGAATTAACCAATCAACATCTAAATACATTGTGATAACTGAGATTTCAAGACGTGAAGTGATTAAGATATTGCTATGTAAGATTGAGTTGATTGAAAGATATGACTAAAGCGACTTTAATGTAGTACTAGCTAAACAGATCTCTTCATTCTCGACTGATCATCTTTAATCATTAAATAAATAAATTAATTGATTACAAGATCAGAAAACTAATTATTCAAAATGATCTTTGTATCACAACTGCACTATCATGAAAATCAAATGAGCATGCAAATAGTCAAATACTACTTAAATGTAATGATAACAGCATTAATTAACGTAGAAATGTCAGATAATGTGAATTATAATATATATTTATTCATGAATAATTATCACTCTTTTTAAGAATAATCTGATACATTCAATGCTTCTGATTCAAAATAAAAGAATTAATACTCTTTGAATTCATTATATTCAACTTTTTTCATTTATCATATCAAATCAGTTTCAACTTTCAATTTCAATTTATCTTTAATAAAGAATTATTAACATGATACTTAATTCTTTATGAAATTTCATCTATGTTTTATAAGATTAAGATCAAATAAAGTTATTATTTAATTAAAATAAAATATTTATTTTCTGCTTTATAAATTATAAACAAAGATTTGTTTCATTGAAAGATGTAATTTGAAACTTTATTTTACATTAATAAAATTCTGTTTCAGCATGCAAAATCTTGATTTTCTGATGAATGAATAAAAGAAAAGATTGAAAAATACATTTATTATAATAATATTAATCAATTTCTTTACATGCAGAATGTTTATATAAGATGAAGAAAAACATAAAAGCATAAGTGAAAACTAGATTCATCTGTACATGATGTTGATTACGAATCTTTTGATTCTATTCTGTGTTCAAATAGAAGTTGAAAGAGTCAAGAGATCTTAATTCAACGCAGTTTAAACAATGTTAAAACGTTGCGTGATCAGAAAAGTCATCATGCAGAGTTTTCACTCATGCAACAACATTCTTTCTAACAGTCACAATTGATCTACGAGAAAGATTAATGACATGTCAATATCAGTAAGTGTCAGAATCGTGTCTAAATGATACAATCAGTGAAGATCAGAATTGATAGTGCTTGATCTTTAGAGATAGCTATAACTGAATATTAAGAATACAGAAGAAGATTGATACAAAAGCTTCTATTTATGTAATGTTCAAAGACTGCGCTAGACTTGAAAGAAATATGTTTGTGATATGAAAAGAATGTGATGTAAATGAACAAGATGTTGATGAAAGAAAAGAGTGTTGAGAAAGAAAAAAAGAGGTTGAGTCATATCTGAGTCATATCTGAGTCAAACCTGATGTGAATTGATTAAAGCTTCAGTCTTGTTCAGTCTTATCAGTCTTGATACGCTCGTAACAGTAAGAGATGAAAAGATACTATTAGTGATTAAACAATTCAGATGCTGAGTTTGAGAGTTGTGATTGCAAGTGATTGAAGAAATGATGATTCATTAATCACGTCAATATACTGAAATGTCTTCATCACATCGATATACTGAAATGTCTTCATCACATCAATAGTGTCATCAAGTAATTGATGAAAAGATATCAGATAAAATAGTTGTTTCAGATGATGAGTCTGAGAATCATGATCACATGTGCTCAAAGAAGTAGTGACTTGTCAATCACGCTGATATACTGAGAGAACTTGAATTCATCTTCTTTACTTGACATCAAGTCATACATCTATCTACATGAAAAATTGAGAGCGCAAGAAAGTAATCAGAATGCATTTTCTTTTATTGATTAAAATCAAACATTGAATGATTGTGATCACATGTTTATATTAACAATTTATTCAATGTCTACGTGACATAAATTAAATCAAGAGAAGAAAAGAGTTATTCAGTACAATCACACTTTATCTTTTCATTGTGCACATTTTTCTTTCATTACATATTTCTCTGCTCAATGAATGATAATCATTAAGCAAAAGAACGCAGTTTTTGACACTACAATCATGAGCATCACGAATGCAATGAAATTAACTTCGCGATCGAAAATCGAAAATTGAAGCATTGTTGTATAAAATATCATCAATGAAGAGCAGAATAAAGATGATGCATCATAATTAAACAGCACAAACATTCTCATTAAGAGTTTACTTGAGCATCACACGCTGAATAAAAGCTATAAATTCATTACTGATAACATAATATCAATTTTATTGTTTCAATGATGTGAAGTCATCATGTAGTCAACGAGTGATTTTCTCTCTCAGAGAGTTTTGTTCATTTGATACACATAACATAGTTTTCTTCATGAATTGAGTTTAAATCGATGTCACAAGAATATATGAATTCAAATCAAATAAGTGAAAACTTGTTTATAATTTCTTTGTTAACAGTTGACAATGAGATTCATCTGTACATAATGTTGACTATGAATTTTTTGATTCTATTCTGTGTTCAAATAGAAGTCAGAAGAGTCAAGAGATCTCAATTCAACGCAGTTCAAAAGATGTTAAAATGTTGCATGATCAGAAAAGTTATCATGCAGAGTTTTCATTCATGTGACAACATCTTTCTAACAGTCACAATTAATCTATGAAGAAGATTAATGACATGTCAATGTCAGTAAAAGATGAAAAGATATTGCTAGTGAAAAAGATAACTCAGATGAAGAGTCTGCAAATTGTGATTACAAGTAAACTGATCATTGAGTTGAGTTTTAAGTTGATATTTTGAACTCAAATCGAGATTGAGTCAAATTGCTCACATTTTCAACTTAACTCGAGTCAAGTTACTCATATTTTCAACTTGACGCGACTCGATTCGACTGAGAATTGAGTCAACTCAACTCAACTCATCAAGAACTTGAACTTGATGTTCAGAGAGCTAAATATAGAAATTTTTCCGGTTTTTAACTTTTGCATTATCTTTTGGCATTATCTTTTAATAGAAAGTCATGAAGAAAAACATAAAGATCGTTTGATAGAGAGTCATGACGAGAAACATGAAGAAAAACATGAAGAGAAACATGAAAAGAAACATGAAGAAAGTCATGACGAGAAACATGACGAGAAACATGAAGAGAAACATGATGAAAAAACATGAAGATTGTTTGACTTTGATAGAGAGTCATGACGAGAAAACATGGTAGAAAGTCATGAAGAAAATCATGAAGACTGTTCGATCAAGCTATTTACATCTATCTAATATCTTGTCGAATCAAGTCGAGTTTTTGAGTCGAGTTATTGAGTCAAGCTTCTCAACTCAACTCAAGTGCTCAGATTCAACTTCTCAATTCGACTCAACACTTTTTCAAAAAAATTTCAATTCAACTCAACACTTTTCAAGTCAAGTATTCAACTTGAACTTGAGTACTCGACTTGACGTGATTAGTTTAATTACAAGTGATCGAAGAATTTGTGACTCATTAACTGCATTGATATTGAAACATCTTCATCACATCAACAGTGCTGTCGAGTAATTGATGAAAAGATATCAGATAAAATAGTCATTTCAAGTGATGAGTCTGAAAGTCATGATTACAGTGCTCAAAGAAGTAGTAACTTATTGATCATGCTGATATATTGAGAGAGCTTGAACTCATCTTCTTTACTTGATGTCAGATCATACATTTATCTACATGAAAAATCAAGAACTCATGAGAATGATCAGAACACATTCTCTACTATTGATCAAAGTCATGCATTGAATGATTGTGATTGCATATTTATATTAACAATCTATTCAACGTCTACGTGACATAAGTCAAATCAAGAGCAAAATAGAATTATTTAATACAATCATACTTTATTTTCTCATCATACACATCTCTTTTTCATCACATATTTCTCTGCTCAATAAATGATAATCATTAAGCAAGAGAACATAGTTTTTGACATTACAATCACAAGCATCATGAATGCAAAGAAAACATCTTTCATCTTTGAATCAAGAATTGAATCAAAACATTGTTTGTATAGAATATCATTAATGAAGAGCAAAGCAAAGATGATGTGTCATAATTAAACAATATAAACATTCTCATCAAGAGTTTACTTGAGCATCACATGCTGAATAGAAGCTATAAATTCATTACTGATAATATAGTGTCAATCTTATTGTTTCGACGACGTAAAATCATCATGTAATCAACGAGTGATTTTCTTTCTCAGAGAGTTTTGTTCATTCGATATACATAACATAGTTTTCTTCATGAATTGAGTTTAAATCAATGTCACAAGAATGTATAAATTACAATTACAATTTCTTTGTTAACATAAAAGCTTTGCTCTTTGAATTGCATAAGCTGCTCAATTCAAAGATATTCATAAAACATCTGCAACAGTAAGAACAATTATAAAAGCAGTTCATTTCTTTTTATTCTTGAATCAATATATATAACAAGATTTTTTTCAATTTAAAGCTATGAATTTTTAAAATATAAACATGAAATATTGTGAAAAGTTTTTATCACAGCACATTGAATTTTATTCTTTTTTCTTCTTTCATGTGACACTGACATGCTTTTAATCTTGATGCTTTCTCAGTATAACACTTGTTTTATCTGTATATATCATATGATCTCAGTCTTTTGTTATAAGATAGTTTCAATGCATTTAATTTTTGCATCATTGAAATTGTATGAATTTTATTATGTCAGTGAATCAGAGTTTGTGACGAGATAAATAGTATTATTTGTAATTTGCTTAAACTTGTCGTTGAGTTCAAGTTGCTCAGCTCAACTCGAGTCGAGTTTCGAGTTTAAATTAAGAGAAAAAGAGGTTGAATCTTTCTACATCAATCATCATCTCTATTGACTGTTATTTCTACTTGAGATAAGCACTATGCAATCTGATTTAGCTGTACACGTTGCATTTATCGAGTCAATCATTTCAGAAAGAAGAGAAAGAGTAGTGAAATGTTACGAGCATACACTACAAAAAATAACTCAAACAATGTCTACTGAAGAGAAGCTCATAAAGATAGAAGATCAGTGATTGAAGAAACAAAGTTCGATGTTGAAAGTTCGAGAAAGAGATGAAGAAGAGACGAAAATTACAATATAATTTGATCTGTTTTCTCTGTTTTCTCTGTTTTCTTCGAGTTCTCAGACGTTTGCGACTTCAAAATGTTTAGAACGCTCAGCTCTATAGTCGATTTCTAAGCTTTGATTAGTCAAAAGTCTTAGTAATTAGCAACGCAGTTGCTTCTACTGACTGATTTTGATGTCACATTACTAGCTTGAGTTAATCTTAATTATTTGATTTGTAAAATGATTGACTCTTTTATCAAAGTCACGAAAGCTAAATCTATTACAGTTAATCGTTCGATTTTCAATGAAGTTCGACTCATCTACTCGCTCATCTACTCGCTCATCTATTCATTCATCTACTCGCTTACCTACTCGCTCATCTACTCGCTCATCTACTCGCTCATTTACTCATTCATTTACTCGCTCATCTACTCACTCATCTACTTATTTATCTACTCGCTCATCTACTCGTTCATCTACTCGCTCATTTACTCGTTCATCTACTCGCTCATTTACTCGCTCATCTACTCGCTCATTTACTCGCTCATTTACTCGTTCATCTACTCGCTCATTTACTCGCTTATCTACTCGCTCATTTACTCGTTCATCTACTCGCTCATCTACTCACTCATCTACTCGTTTATCTACTCACTCATCTACTCGCTCTATCAATCTCTTTATCAAACGCTCTATTAAATTTTCTATCAAACGCTCTATTAAATTTTCTGTCAAATTCTCTATCAAACGCTCTGTCAAATTTTCTATCAAACGCTTTATCAAACTCTCTATCAAACACTTTATCAAACTCTCTATCAAACGTTCTATTAAACGCTCTATCAAACGCTCTATCAAACTCTCTATCAAACGTTCTATCAAATTTTCTATCAAACGCTTTATCAAACTTTCTATCTAATTCTCTATCAGACTCTCAATCAAACGCTTTATTGAACTCTCTATCAAATTTTCTATCGAACTCTTTATCAAACACTCTATCAAACTCTCTATCAAACTGAGCTTTCTACTTGAGTTATCGACTGAGCTATCGACTGAGTCTTCTACTGAGCTTTCTACTGAGTTATTTACTGATCTTTCTACTGTTCTTTCTACTGATCTTTTTACTGATCTTTCTACTGATCTTTCTACTGATCTTTCGATTGAGCTTTTTACTGAGCTATCTACTGATCTTTCTATCGATCTTTCAACTGACTATTCTACTGATCACTCTACTGATCATTCCACTCATCATTCTACTCATCACATTACTCATCATTCTATTCATTACTCTACTCATCATTTTACTTATCATTCAAGAATCAAATTTGTTCTTTATCGAGCATCAAATATAACTCTATCAAACAGTCTTTATGATTTCTACATGATTCTCTACATGACTCTCTACATGACTTTTTACATGACTCTCTACATGACTTTCTACATGACTTTCTATCAAGCTTTGAATTGCTTCGTAATCAAGAATCAAATTTGATCTCTATCGAGCATCAAATATGAGCTCTATTGTACATTCTACGTGACTCTTTATCAAACATTCTACATAACTTTCTATTGAACATTCTACATGATTCTCTATTGAACATTCTACATGACTTTCTATTGAATCGTCTTTATAATTTCTTTCATGACTTTCTTCATGACTCTCTATCTCATTAGTTTATTCATTAACTTTCTCATTAACTTTTTCGTTGACTTTTTCATTGACTTTTTCAGCGCATATATTAAATTGTGTAAATAGCTATTATTTAGTTAGTCAAATTAATTAGTAATTAATCTATTATACGATCGCAATAATCAATAAGTTCTGAGTCAGCAATAGCTGAAAACTGCGTTGCTTTTCATTGATAACAGACTTGCTTGAGCAGTCAACGAATTTAGTATATATATAGACTGTCTTATTGACTGTCAAGTAGAAACATGTGATGTTTGCATAATCAAAAACATCTGATCTGACAATCATATGATCATTCGTGATCTCTATTGTCATATATTTCGTAACTCATATAGACTTCGTCTATTCTTTGAGAAGATCCCGTCGAACATAGTCATCTGACAGATCTTGAGTGTATCAATTCTAATTAAAACATCTGCGATCATCACACACAAGCAATTGTTATATATGCAGATTCATTCAATGATTGATTTTCTCAGCATCGTCTTGCTGTCATCAGATCTAGTTGTCGTCAGAAAAAGCAAGAGCTCAACAGCTGCTCAGCGACATCAAAAACTCTTTCTATGTAAAGATTGAGTTAATGAAGTGAGTGAGTGAGAAAATGAGCTTCTCTGATCGAAATCGAGAAGATGAACAACAAGTGTAGAAAGAGCATGCTATGTTTATATCTTTGAGCAGCGACGTTTTTCAGAGAGTCTAAGCAGACAATCTTCGCAATCAGTCAATAACACTTTGTCAAGCAGAGATGTATAAATCGTCGTTACAAGTTCTAATTTCACTTCAAATGATTCGTCATCACAATTGAGTGCAATGAAATAGATTTTGATTCAAACACTTCTTGATTCACTACAGTTGTTGATGTTCACTGACTTTCATTTGAAGCAAAAGTTTTATTAGTCTTGTTGATTTCGTGAAAAATGTCATCTGTGTCTGACTTCTGACTCTTTCGAAGGGTAAAAAAAGAGAGAAGAGAAGTATGAAGCTCGACAAAAATCTTTTCTATGTAAAGAAAGAGAGTCATAATTGAAAGACTTATGAACAGCATCTCAATCGCAGACTCTACAGCTGTTCAACTGCATATGTTGATATACTCTATGTGATCATCAGCAATTTTGCGCATGACATGTAGATCAGAGTATGTCTACAAGTGATGTTCTCAATATTCATCTTTACTATGACAATCAAGCGTATAATAGCAATGATCACGAATCTGATCAGCATATTAATCATGTAAACTTGTGTTCGATTATGATCAATTTCACGTACAGTTCACTCAGTAAGAAAATGTCTGGAACACTGATCTTTTTTGCTAAGAACAGTTGAAGACGTCATACTGTTGAAACTGACAATGCTAAGATGACAATGTTCAGTGTCAAATTCATAGTATGAACATCGATGATGTAGCTCAAAGAATTGAAGCAGTGATTGAATGTTGCAATCTCTCAGATCTTTTGCAACGAGTTGCATTGAAATGTTGCAATGAAATTATTGATTAGCATTCATAGAATCATCAAAGTCTCAACGATATTGATTTATTGTTGAAATTGCTGAGTAGCAAATATTCTTTGATAGAAGAGAAGAATCGATAGCTTGATCAGTGTCACTGCTACTTGATAAATCTAATAATCAGCATAATTCATCTTTTGAAATGTTAGAAAATGATCTTTTATATGTTCTGCAAGATGATATATCTTTCAGTATTTGATGAAATCAGCGAGCGAAATTGTGATGAAATGTCTGTCATTATCATATTTGTTCACTAAATATGAAGCGTTTTAGTATCAACAGATCATGAAAGACTTCTCGATACACACAGAATATAAACACGACGACATTTTCTATAGTGAACAGCTGAGAACAGTCAGCAAAGTAGTCACTTTAACAACGACGATTGAGAAATCAACAACTTCTGCAATAATAACATAATCATCTGCATCTAAAGCAAGCTTCTGCACTTTTCACGTCAGTAGTTGTAGAATAATAGCAATGCAAGTAATGAAGATGACAAAATCAATAGCTATCGAAGTCAGATATGAGCGATTTTCGAAACTCATCTCAAAGAAAATCGATAAAATCTGATCTCAGTTGAGATTATTCAAGTTCAGACTTAGATGCTCAACAGAGTTGTAGCTCAACTTTGTCTAAGATTTAAAACGACGAAATTGAATATGCGACTTATAGTGAACATGAGATCAGAGTCTGATTCATGTAGTTAACTGAAGCGAGTAGATGAGTGTCATCACTCTCTCATAAATCTAAACTACTGTCTGTGTCATCGCTGATCGCTGAGTTGAAAGATGTCAAATGCACAGTAAGATTTTGAAAAATATGCGTGTTATTCTGAGAATCAAAAACGAGAAGCAAAGTTCATTAATGAATTGTTCGAGAAAGCTGAAAATGTTAGCAGTACAATTGTCTGACGCATGCAGTGATGACTTCAGCGCATGCATGCAGATGCATTCATGAGACTAACATAAATGATTCTGTTCAGTAAACTGTTCAGAAAAAGAAATATCTGCATGATGATTGATAATAAATGCTGTACACGCGTATGTGAACATGTTACATAACATATGATTCAAGAGATTCATCTTGAAAACTATCTGACAAGTTTGATCGAAAAGAGTTGTACGTTTGATGATGATGCATGCATAGAATATCACTTTCATCTCAACAAAATCTAGATGAAAATGTGTGAAAGAAATATCTATCTATTCGCAAGACACTCGCTCTTTTTCTTGTTTCAATTCAGCGTCGTTTTCTTGCATTGAATCTATTCTTCATCTTGAAACAGATCAAACTCTTCATGTCTTTCTTTTCGCTTTTGTTTGAACATTACTGACGATTGTTGTCGAACTAAAGCTCTTGTATCAGATTAGAATCTAAAGTTCTTTCATCTTGCACGAAAATGCATGCTATAGATGAGACTTAGTCATTTTTCTTAAGAAGTTCATCACTTAATTCTCATT
>JAABUH010003338.1_pt1 | contig 13939 bp, 24 predicted proteins | sample 5559121 | NCBI WGS metagenome assembly JAABUH01 (sample SAMN10711871, study PRJNA513364) | rock metagenome | isolation source: Antarctica rocks | place: Antarctica: Victoria Land, Battleship Promontory nord | collected 2015-12-28 | reverse complement strand
CGCCGCTCTGCTCCCGCCCGCCACGCCTTGGCTGCGCTCGCCGGCATAGTTGGAGGCAGGCGCCGCCGGCGGCGCAACAAGGGCCGCCGGCGGGGCGTCCATGTCGCCGCGCGCCGTGCGCTTGGCCGCCTGGAAGTCCTCAAATGCGTCCTGCCCATACAGCGTTCGCGCTCAGCGTCGGCTGCAAGGCTGCTATATGGGAGCTGACGCTCAGCATACACGCGCTTGGCTGTCTTAGCTGCACCTAGAGCAGAGATGCGTCGACCACCAGCACGTCGTGAGGGTGCCAGCATCCTGGGGCCAGCTGATACGGGGCCCGCACGAGGAGGTCGATGAGGCGCGCCGCGTTGAAAACGCCCTCCTTGCCGTAGATCATGTATCGCAGCGCCTCTTGCAGCCGCGGCGAGTCACTGGTGAGCAGCCGCCGCGCGACAAACGGGTAGGCCTCTGCGCGGCAGGCGGCGCGCTCGCGTCACGCACGCATGACGCTGGCGGCCGGCGCACAGTCTGTGGCTGACGCCGATCAGGTCTTGCACTTGCTGGACGGCCTGTTGACACGATGGCACCGCAGCACCGCGCCAGGCGCCATAATTACATCTCTCCCTCCAAATTGAGTTCCATGAGGGAGCGCGCCGTCCACAATCGCAAAGCTGGGGTCGCCCACAAGCGCAATGCCCTCCAGCACGCTGATCGCGCGGATGATGAGCGCAAAGTACCTGCGCGCGGCCCCGCGCGCTCGGACGGGCGCTGGCGGGCCTGGCTGCATGGCGGGTGGCGCGCTGCGGGCGCTCTGGGGCGCACGGCGGAATGACGAACGGGAAGTCGAATGTGATCTGCGTGCGGGCATGCACCGTCAGCAGCATGCATGGGCCGGTCGCCAGGGTTGGCACTCCACATGCATGCATGCATGCATCCACATGCATCCACATGCATCCACATGCATCCACATGCATCCACATGTATGCATGGCATATGCCCAACTGGCTGACACAAGCCACGGATGCCCAGCTCGCTGAAACACCCCGCCGTCCGGGTCGTTGTGGGCGCCAAACCTGCGCCAAGTCCGCCGCCAGCTCCTGGAAGTTGATCGACTTGGCGCCGCCTGCGCGGACCGCGCCCTCAGGCGCCGGGGCGCGGGGCCGGGGCGCGCCGGCGGTGCGCGAGCTCCGTACAGGGCGGCTCGCGCAGGCCCTCTGAGGGCCCTGCAGCGCGCACAGGCGCGAGCGGCGAGACCGGGCGAGGCGCACCGCCCGCGAGCGCCTGGTCGAACACCTTGGCCAGCACGGGCATGATCGGCGACAGGTCGGTGCCTGCGCCAGCAGGCGGCTCGGAATCGGCCTCACCAGGTGTCAGGGCTGGCAGGGCTGAAGACGCACACATTGACAGAAACAGACAGGTCGCGCTGCAGGCAACGGCCGCCCATGCGTGGGCGGGGGGCCGCACCGCGCGGGATGAACTGCAGCGTGACAAAGTCGTTGACGATGCGGTCGTAGTCGCGGTGGATCAGGTGCGCGATGGCCTGGTCGCGGCGTGGCGCCCCCACCGCTCACCACAGCCGCTCCCCTCGACCGGCGCCCCAAACACGCAGGGCACGCATCTGGGGCCGCGCCTCGATCATGCCAAAGGAGATGGTCTCGTCGATGCGCGTCATGAGCCCCTGCGCGGCCCCGGACACTGGTCCGCGCGCTCTCATGCAGGAGCGCGCAGCCGGGCGGCATGCGCCGCGCACAGCAGCAGCGGCCGGCGCGCACCATGTCCAGGATCGCGAGCCGCCCGTCGGGCGTGCGGATGAGGTTGCCCGGGTGCGGATCTGCCGCGCACGGTCCATGTCAGTGACCAGGTTAGATTAGAGCACTCCACGGGAGTCCTGGCCGTCGGCAGAGCGCAGGGACGAGCATGCGGCACACCGAGCGGCCTACACCAAACGGGTGGCGCTGAGCTGCACGCGGTTTTGGGGCATGCTTTGGCGCGCCTGCATGGAAGAAGCCCGTCTCCAGCAGCTGCTTCAGGTAGCAGATGACGCCCAGGTTCACCTGCGCCACGCGCCGCCCTGGCAATCAGCAGGCACCAGGGCTTGCTCTCACACAAACTGATGCAGCGCCTCCCCTGCGAGCCGCTGCGCGCTGCAGCACCGCCCCCGGCGACTGGCAGACCGCCGGGCGCCGCACATGGGGGGGGCCGTACCAGGCTCGCCACGTCGTTCGCGCGGCTCTGGCTCAGCTTCTCGCCCTCAATCCACTCGCTGGTCAGCACGCGCCGCGTGGTGTACTGCGCGTACGTGCCCGGCACCACCACCTGCCCGCGGCGCGCGCGCCGGTCACCATCCGGCAGCCTCCACAGAAAAGGCCTTCCGGGCTCGCCCGCCTGGCGCGCATCCTGCTCGGCGCGCTCGCGCGTGCGCGGACACTGTGTGGCAGGCCGCCCGGCATGCGTGGGGCGCGCAGCGGCCTACGCTCCCTGCGTGTGCGCAGGCGGTTATCCCCGCGCTGGCTCTGCAGCGGCCTCGCCGCCAGCCTGTCGGCGCGGACGCGCCTGCGGCAGGTCGTCGCAGATCGACGCGGCGAACAGCGTGGCGTTGTTGCCCTCGTTGACGTAGTCCAGCTCCTCGAAAAAGCGGGTGGCCCACTCGTCGATCAGCGCGACGACGTCCGTCTTGATCTCCGGGTAGCGCCTCAGAAAGACGCCGAGTTTCCTGTTGACGGGGGCGCGCTGTGTGGCAAGGAACGCAAGTCCATGTGACACCTGACAGCACAGATATGACAGCGCCGTCCGCGGCAGGAGCCGGCGCCGCCAGCGCGCACCTGACGAGGAACAGGTCGATGGTGACTGTTTCGAGGACGTAGGGCCGCTGGACCTGCGCGCCGCACGAGCAGCAGTCAAGCGTGCGAGCCTGCAGATTGCGGGCCCCCCCATAACCACGGTGGACTGCATGCGACAGGCTGAGGCGAGCGCGCAAGGAGCTACGCCGCACTCACCTTCACCGCTACAACCTCGCCGGTCTTCAGGCGGCCCTTGTACACCTGGCCCAGGGACGCGGCCGCGACCGGCTCAGGGGACAGCTCCGCGTACACCTGCGCCCCGCCGGACCGCCGTAGCACCAGGCCTGAGTTGAGGCCCACCGGGACGGCCATCACAGCACCCCATGCTTTACCGTGCACACACCGCCCTCGAGAGCACGTGCGGGAGCCCGGGCCGGGGCAGCGCACCTCCTGCCAGGGCCGCCCCAGCTCGCTCTGGATGAGCTCCATGGCGACGCGGCTGTCGAAGCTGGGCACCTTGTCGCACAGCTTCTGCAGCTCCACCATCGCCGCCGGCGACAGCAGGTCCGGCCGGATGGACAGCGCCTGCGGCGCCGCGCGCCCGCGTCGATCAACAGCCAATGAACGAGCAGGGACTGGGGCCCTGCCCCGCCTGCATGTCATGCAGCGCTTCATGCAGGGGCTGGGGCAGTGCACCAGCACGCCTTGCAACACCAGCAGCGGCTGTCATACCCACCAAACGCGGGGACGCCTGGGCGCCGAGGTGGGCGGCGCGCCTGGCCCAGCTTTATAAACGCCGGCCCCAGGCTCGTCACGATGTCGCGCAGCGCGACCGCCCGCTGCACCTCCGTCTCAGCCAGGCGCCCGGTGGCGAAGTCCCAGGCGAGGCGCGCAAAGAAGCCGCCGCCGAGCCTGAGCAGCTGCAGCGCGCGCGACGCGACCGCCACCGGCCGCCGGCCCCAGAAGCCGTCGATCGCGGCCGGCGAGTACACGAGCGGCAGCTCGGCGCCGTCCACGCCCTGGCGCGGGGGGGCGCCGCGCCTCGGGCAGCTATGTGGCGACCTGCCTGGGCAGTGCCTTGCATGCAACCTGGGTCAGCCAAATGCGCGAAGATGCCGTGGCCGGCGCGCACACGGCTGCACGCCCGGGCCTGACGCCTGAACATACTTCCTTCTCCTGGGTCCGACTCGGGCTGCTGGGGTCTTACAAACACAGGTGCGCCACAACATAACGACTCACGTGCACAGCAGCGTGCTTGACGTATCCGGTGGTCAGGTGTTGGCCGCGGGCTAAGGGGCACGGGCAGGTTCACTCCTGTACCGCCACTGCTCAAGCACGCATAGGTGTGCTCGGAGCGCCGCCCTGCAAACATACGGCCCCCACAGCTGGCGGTGGGTGCACGGCACGCGGGCGGCCGTGTGCGCTGGGTGGCCACCTCCAGCAGCTGCATACTGACACTGGCAGACGCAAAGTCGCTGCTGTCAGTGTGGGCGCCTCGCAGACCAGCCATCAGCGAGCGCAGCTGCTCGTCCTCCTCCATCTGGTTGCGCAGCGAAGCGACCTGCCTGGACGCTTCCCGCATGCCCATGGGCACGCTCGCCTGGGAAGGCAAGCACTCCGTGAGCTACTCGACACACTGTGAGGGCAATGGGTCACTTCTAGCACTCCCAGGCTCGCCGTTGGAACCAGGTGCACCGCAAGGCACGCAGCACAAAGTGGGAAGAGTGTGCCGTGTGCAGCAAGCCTCACCGGTGCGGCGGCGTGCGCGAGCACGCGCCTCCATGGTCCCGCCTTGCTGGGGCGCTGAGCAAGCCTTGGAGCGGCACCGAGGCGCTGCGCGAGGCCTGCGCAAATAGCAGTGCCTGAGATGCGGGGCAAGCAAGGCAGAGGCTGACTTTAAGCGTTCTGCGAGTGCGTTTGCACACACCCCAGACGCAGTGCTGCTTTGAAGCGACTCCACTCTCGTGCATCATCCCAGAGCAGAGAGTCATATTAGTCTCATTGACTCCAAGGCACGAGCTGCAGAGCTCAGCTGAGCGTGGCAAGTCAAGTTGAAATGCCTGGATGGAAACATCTACAGGTGGTGGGGTCCCCTGTAAGGTCAGGTCTCATCCATCGCTCTGTACTGTAGGCTCTTTTGCTGTGCAGGTGGGACATCAGCAGTGGTAGGCAGCAACCTGACTTTGTGCCGTCTGTCCACATTGCTGAGCAGCGCTCGCGTGGGGATGGTCAAGCCCGCGCCTGGCAACAGGGTAACAGGAAGCCGACCGAATAGCCTGAGCAACCTGGACGCGTTCCTGCTCTGGACGGCACCGTGTGTAGACGTATCAGACGTGCGCAGTCTCCCGTTGCGCGCCTACAATTGTTCTGCGCCTGCGCCCGGCCAGGCGCTGACATGGGTGCTGGGCCAATAGGAGGACGCCTGCTTCAGCCTCCGATCCCTCTGGTGCGCTGGAAGGCAGAAGGCGACCTTCTAGCCCCTGCCGAACCGGCTTCCCGAAAGTGACGGAGCCATGACCCGGCTCGTTCTGGTCTATCGCAGGAGCCACTTCGAGGAACCTGCTGCATACGGCGCGACTGTGCCCCTGTGCGTCAGTGGCGCCACGCAGGTGCGTGCGCGCAGCCCGGCGGTTGCTGCTCAAATGGCCTTGGTGTGCCTCTCCGCGCATGCCTGTCGGGCACCGACCTCTTTCAACAGCTCCCAGCGCTACAGCGCGGCGCGTCAACCTGCTGCTGTAGCGTGCGCAGGTCCTGAAGCAGGTGTACACGCCATCACTGAGCGCTATACGCCTGTTTGCGGCGGACGCGCAAAGCTACCGGTGAGAGTCCCGCTCTGCTTCTCCTGTCATAGGCTCTGACAAGCGCTTGGTCCGGCATGTGCTGTGAGGCGTCTGCGGCGACCGCGCCTCTTGGCCTGACCCCTGCGCGCCGTCTTCGGGCACCAGGGACGCCAGAGAGCTGTACACCAGCAGCGATGAGGACCGTTTAGAGGCGATGTCTACTGACAGCGGCTCCAGCAGCTGCTGCGGCGTTGGCAGCGACTCTGAGGACGGCAGATGGGGCCCCTGCCTGGGCACAGCTGCCGCGCGGCTGGCGCGAGGGCGGCCGCCGCGCGCTGGCAGCGCGCCTGGTCCAGCGCCGCAGCTGCTGTTTGACTTTCAGGAGACGGCCAGCCCGCACGTGCGCGAACCGCTCACCGAGCGCGTGGCGCAGCTGGCAGAGGGCTTCCCGGGGCTGCACACGCTGCGCAGCGCCGACCTGCACCCAAGCTCCTACCTCGCCGTCGCATGGTGTGCTGCCACGGGGCTGCGCTGCGTGCAGATGCATGGACAGGACGATTGCATGGCTGGCGAGCAGCGCGTGCCTGTGCACAGGGGTCGAGCTTGTCCGTCACTCGACTAGCCTGACGCAGCACAGCAGGGGTTGGCAGGTTGCATGTGGTGATGCAGCACGCTTGTGCAGGGGCACTGTGGATCATATCGTTTTATGTGACAGTTGGGAGCCAGCTGGCGCTGACATGCCCTGTGCCGCCAGGTACCCGCTGTACGCGCTCAACAAGGCGTCCAATGCGCGGCGCGACCTGAACGCATGCTTCCTGACATTCCACTCCCTGGGCAGCGCGGCCGCAGCTGCCCACTCCGCCGACATCGAGGCCGCTTTTGCGCACCGGGGGCGGGCCGACGGCGCCAGCGTTGCCTGCTTACCAGCATTTGCTTTCGTGCCGTACAAGATGCAGGGCCGCGTGTGGGCGGAGGACGAGCAGAGCGCAGGCACGCACGCGGCGATGGTCGACGCGGCGCTGCAGCTGCATGCGGTTGCAAAGTTGCGGCACAGCGACCTGGACTTTTTCCTGCAGAACAGCGCCCTGCTCAGGAAGGAGGCCAGCCATTTCTAGCGCGGCTGGCAGCTTTGCTGCAGCCTAGACAAGACAGTGCAGTCAATGTTTGTATGGCTCAGCACTGCGTTGGCAAGTTCAAGCACCTGCCCGGTAGGAAGGGGGGATTTTGTGGCTGTGGGAGAGCACAGCTACAGCCCGGGGCTTATTAGCCCTTTGGCACCGATCGCTTTCTATTTTTGTAATGTCGGTTTTTGCTCAGGCTTGCAGCGAGGGAGTTCTATGCGGATTGCACGAGAATTTTGACTGTTGCGAGCGCCGCAGTCTGCAGCTGCGGCAGACGGCACGCCGCCGCGACTGCGCGCACGTGCCTCTGCCAAGGCCAAAGACATGTGTTTATGCTGACCTGTGCATTGTCGAGCTCTTGACGGTTATATGAGAGAAATACTTGTAAGCATCGGCTCATGACATGGCTCAGCCATGGTGATGGCTGCTGGTGTTCTATCGCATGCTCAAAGATTATTGCAGCACAACCCAATAAAAATAAAAATACGCTCCTAGGGCAAGGTGTTGTGAACGAGGTTTGGCTCGGTGAGAGGCCATGGCCAAGCGCAGAACGAAGGGCGAATCAAACTCGTGATAGTGTGTAGTCGTGAGCTGCCACTTCTGTGCTCTTGAACTGGGCTGCTTCCGCCCTCAGCAGGCTATTTAGACAGTTTGCTGGCATGCGCGCCATCATAGCAACGTGGCTAACCTAGGCTTGAGCAGCATGGCGGCGACCGTGGCGCGTGCCCTAATCTCTTGGCCAGTGGGGGCAGTGCTGGCCGGTGCAACATCAGTCTACCTTGACCATCCTGCGCACCTGGTGTCAAAGCCAACAGCAGGCACGCTGCGATATTGATGTGTTTGGTGCCTTGGGGAGCCTTGCCCTGCAACGTTTGACATGCGTGCGTCATGGCATATGTTGACTTGCAGCACCCCTTTTGAAGTACCACAAGACAGACCAAAAGACAGACCGAAAGAGCTGCTGAGCTTAGACTAAGTGTGAACGTCCTGCAGCCGGCCTGGGTCTTTTTAGCGGCGCCATTGCCGCATATGCCTGGCAGTCACCCCGGCTCCCAGGCCGCACTCTGCTCCTGGGTGCGAGCCAGCGGCCTTCCCACCTCGCGCCCTCCTTTCAGTGTTGTTGCATCAGTGTGCATGCAACAGTGTGATTGCACGTGCAAGCACGCGTACGCGCACTGTTTCAGCGGCTGCTAGCCATCATCGCAGTCTGCAACCTTGTGCGTGTCCTCAGGCGCCCATGCCATCAACGCCTCACTGCAGGCCTACCAACTCGGGCACGGGCCCCTTGCACTGCCCTCTAACTGCCGCCCACGCTCCGTGCGTGCCGCGCGGTCCTGACCGCTGGTTGAGCTGCAGGCGGGCGGCTGCATATGAGGTGACGACCGATGGCAACTTGCTGCCGCGCACAAAGGTGAGGATTGCTCGCTCACATCCGCGCGCTTCCCAAGGCATAGCGCCAGCACAGCATGAGCTGACGTGGACGGCGTCCTTGCAGGTGGTGGTGCTGGGCAGCGGGTGGGGTTCAGGCACGTTTGTCAAGAACCTGGCCAAGCGCGTCACTGGCAGTGCGTCCCTGCCAACGCCATAACCGCACCTCCTCCGCCCCATGACACGCCGCTTTGCTCTTGCCAGCGGTCCCAAAGGGGCTGCCTGTCACACATGCACAGCGCAAGGCCAGGCAAGGCCATGCAAGGCAGTAAGCGAGTGTGAGGCTGGAGGACGAGTACCAGGATGGGCTTGCGCAGGCGACGGCTGGTACGATGTCACCATCGTCTCCCCGCGCAACTTCTTTGTGTACACGCCGCTGCTGCCGAGCGCCGCGACTGGCGCCGTTGAGCTGCGCTCCATCACAGAGGCTGTGCGCAGCCTCGTCTCGGGTACGCCCTGTCGTGCACAGGCAGAGTCTGTCTTGAGCTTCTCACGGACGAAGCTTGCTGACAGGGCATCGCGAGGCAGCCCTCTTGAGCTGAGACACTCTGCTCGCCGTCATACATTGAGCTGGCGCATGGTGTTAGTTCCATGCACAGCTGCATGCTATAAGAAAGGGTGTGTAAACGCCATGAGCTGGCAGTGTGGCGGCAGAAGCACCAGAAGCGCTTCACAGGTGTCAGGTAGAGGTGCTTGGCAGCTTGCCTGCCTTCACGGTAGAAGCTGTCAAGAGCACATCGGTGTGGAACGGGGCCAAAGGCAGACCTTGAAGCTATGTGAATATATGCTGCCGCAGGGCGCGGCATCAACTACATGGAGGCGCAGTGCATCAGCATTGACGTCAAGAGCAAGACGGTGCGGCGTGCAGGCTCTGGGCCTCTTTGGTGGAACTCGCGACATTGTCTGCAGCTCTGCTAGGTGGCATATTGTCTCGACAAGGGGCTGACGCGGAGCGCGCGCCACGCAGCTGACATGTCAGTACACCAAACCGTTTCGGGACTTGGAGGCGCACACATTCACAATCCCCTATGACGTCCTCGTGTTTGCGACGGGCGCGGTGCGACTTGCTTCACGCTCCACACCACAAAGGATGCGGGCATTGTAGTTTGTGCTGTGAAGCCCAAGGCGGGTGATGTCTTCGTCCAGGTGACAAACACCTTCCACACGCCTGGCTGCGAGGAGCACAGCTTCTTCCTCAAGGTGCGCTTGCAGCAATGAGCTAGCATGGCAATGAGGGATCGCTGCGCTGGATGCTGCTTATGTTGAACGTTTATGTAACACGATGTCCATGCAACAAATGATCCACACAACTTGTGCATGACGCCCTGCATGTTGCGCAGGAGGCCAGTCACGCGCATGCGCTCCGGCAGCGCATCAACGAGTGAGCCCCGAGCTGTGGCCCGTCCGGCTGCACTTGCGCAAGTGTGCGTGCAATTGGCATCAGCATGCCGCTGTCGAGGTAGCGGAGGACGTGTTGTGCAGGTGCTTCGAGGTGGCGTCGCTGCCGGACACCACGCCAGAGCAGCGGAAGAAGCTGCTGTCCTTCATCGTGGTGAGCGCATGCAGCCGCCTGAATGCCTGGCAGTGAGCACATGCCACACAATGCTGACTCTTGACCATGCGCAGGTCGGTGCGCGCCGCGCTGAGCATGTTTGAGAGCGGCAGCAGCGTCCGCGCTGCTCCCCTTCATGGTTGCACTGGCTGGAGGCAGCATACGTATAACTTGTGTGTGTCAACGTTGTATGTTGCATCATCTGCGACATGCGGCGAAGGGCACGTGCATGTCCTGCTGTGCAGGCGGAGGCCCGACTGGTGTCGAGACGGCTGCCGAGCTGCACGACATGTTTGCGGACGACCTGCTGCCGCGATACTTCCCGCACCTCAAGGTGCGCCATGCATGCACAGCGGCATCCACCGCACCCGATGAGGGGCTTGAGCGCTTGCATCTGCAGTACCAAACGGGAGCGTCTGCCTGGTCGCTCTCGGTTGCTGTGGCTGTCTGTTGTGATCATGCTGTGCACGCTGCTAGGCTTCATTGAATGTGTGTGATGGTACATGCTGATGTGGGTCCCTGCCGATAGGAAATGACTGTCTGCAAGCGCGCAGGACGATGTGTCCATCAAGCTGATAGACACCAAGGACCACCTGCTAAGCTGCTATGACCGCGCCATCAGCGACTACACCGGCGCGTTCTTCAAGCGGCAGGGCATCCAGGTCCTCTCCGAGTCGCACGTGCGCGCAGCCTCGCGTGCAGTGCGTTGTTTGCATACCCGGGCTGGCGTGCAGACATTGTGCGCATGCATTGTGAGCACGTCGGGCTCTGCTCTGCCTGTGAGTGTGCATAGACGTCAATGTCAGAAGGTGTGCTCATCTGCATGGGCTTTCAGGTCGTGCGCTTACTGTCATATACGTATGGCCCTGCATGTGGCCCAGTATGGTCCAGTATAGTTGTTCTGTTTACACTGCAGCTGTTTAAGGACATGCGGAGAGCTCCGTCCATGTCGCACACCAGCGCACAACGCGCGGGCGAGCAGGTCACGGGCGTGGACAGCGAGGGCGTCACAGTAAAGTGCAAAGCTGTTGAGGGCGAGCACCGCGTGCCGGGGCGGACCGTTGTTTGGGTGCGCTCCGCCATTTTGGAGACTGGCCATAATGCGAATGGTACACCTTTAGATGAGGCAGTGGACAGGTGGCGCCATGCTCTTTCACGCTGTGACTTTTGAAGACCGGCTCTGCCGGGCTGGCACACTATCCTGACGTCCGTGCGTTTGCCGCAGGCCGCCGGCATTGGCCCCAACAGCCTGACCAAGGACCTGGCTGCCCAGCTTCCCGAGCAGGTGAGTTGCAGAGTTGCCTCCGTGCGATCGACGTGCCATCCGCCAGCATCTCAATGTATCGATCTGCCAAGAAACACTTTGCCCAGTGGGGGAAGCCTCCAGAAGCAAGCCGCGCGCGTTTCCCTCGTATGTGCCTCTTGCGTCTTATACATGGTCTTGTGCCGTGCTGGCTATATTGCAAGCTCCATGCGGAACAAATGTCTGACGGCAGCGCGGCGTGTGCGCGCCAGGGCAACGTGCGCGCGCTGCAGACCGACCGGTGGCTGGCGGTGCGCGGCAGCGACAGCATCTTTGCCCTGGGGGATGCCGCGACCATTGCCATGGACCGCGCGCTGGAGCATGCCGCGGAGCTGTTTGTGCAGGCGCGGCCTCGCTCTTCAGCCTTGTTTAGGTTGGCAAGGAAACACTTCAGCGCAGCCATTGAAGCGAGTGTCACCAGAGCGATGGTGTCCTATTCCAGTTCTAGAATGCGAAGAATCAGCGTGTTGTGGCAAGGTTGCTTCCTCATGCATGCCCAAGCATCCCATGTTCATGCCATGTGAAACAACGGTACTTGCAACCCTTGTCAGTGACAGATGGTCTGCTGAGTGCGCACGGGGGCTGCCAGGGCGACACAGACGGCAACGGGAAGCTGTCGTGCTCAGAGATTGCGGCGCTGATGTCCAAGGCGCAGAAGAACTACCCGCAGCTGAAAGAGCACAGCCTCTACTTTGACTGCCAAGAGGCTTCCGGCGGCATCAGCGAGGAGAGCTGGCTGCCCTACTGGCTGCAGGCGCGCGGGCGCCCAGCTTGCTGGAGGCTGCACGGCTTGCAGTTATGGGAAGCTGGCTGTGAGGGTGCAGGAGAATGAGCTGGGCTCAGCAGAGCGTGCGCAGCGCCTGAGCAGCTGCTCTGGAGTGCGGACCACAGGTTTCCAGGCCGGGGGCTGTGTCGGCATTGCAGAGTGTGCAATGCATGCGGGCGCGCCGCTCAAGCCGCGTGCCACTGTCCCCCGCTGTCGTTTGCAGAGCTCTGTGCTCCGGGCAAGTGCGTGGGTGCCGCAGGGCGAGCGGACGGACGGGGCGGCGCCGGTGGCGGGGCAGCAGGAGGCGCAGGCGGTGGCGCCGACGGAGGCGCCGGAGGTGGGCCTGAGCGAGGCCGCGGCCGACCCGCGCGTGGACACCGAGATCACGCTGGAGCAGTTCAAGGAGCAGCTGCGCCGCATCGACAAGACGCTGCGCGCGCTGCCCGCCACCGCGCAGGCGCGGCCCCGCCGCCCCTGCAGCGGCCTGCAGCCATGTGACCTACTCGAAGCCGCAGCCGCATGCTCGGCAAGGCCAGGGCGTGCGGCAACGCAGAGCGCTTCATCACCAGCACACTGTGCATCCGCTGCGCACGCTGCCCGCTGGCGCTCCAGCGTGGTGACCAGGCGCAGCAATGTCCCCGAACGCCAACACCCGGGCCGCGCTGACTGCATGACTCCCCCACGGCGGATGCATGCAGCCTGGAGGTGGTCGCACTTGCATGTTGATGACGCAGCCCTGGAAGTTCGCAGCAGGGCTGTTGTTGACAGGCTTAATGGTGTGCGTGCGCATGCACGCTGTACGCACGGCCGCTGCTGCGCGCGCAGGTCGCCTCGCAGCAGGGCAACTACCTGGCAGGCCTGTTCTCCATGATCCGCATCCCGCCGGCGGGCGCCACGCAGCACCTGCCCGCGGTGCACCCGCCGTTTAAGTACCACCACTCCGGCTCGTTCGCCTACGTCGGCGGCGACCGCGCGGTGCTGGAGGTCGCGAACGACCCAGGTGGCCTGCCCGGAGCCTCCCACCGCCAGGGCCAGGGTTGGGTCAGGGAACAGACGGACTTGCTTGTCCTTCTGCCACCATGTTGGCTACCAAAGCGCGTTTCCCGCTGCCTGCAAAAGAGCTGTGCAATCTTCGGTGGGTTGTGGGCGGCGTCGGTGAAGAGCGGCTTTGCCCCAAGTCCCGGGGCAGCGTGTCGCCATCGGCAGCGAGGCCCTGAGCGGTCGTGTGCTTGCGCGCCGCCAGACAAGAACCTGGGCGTGTTCACGGGCTTCCTCGCCGGCATCGCCTGGAAGGGCACGGAGACGTTCAAGCAGGCGCGCTCCGCCGCCTGCCTCCCTGCCAACGCACCCCATTTTTGCATGACCGCCGTCTGCATGTGCAGAACTGCATCCCCACATCACTTGTCGTAGCTACTTATTTACGCCAGCGACAACCTTATCAAGCCCTGGCACTAAATGCATGCTGAGTGTATTGTACACTGCAATGAGCGGCATGTATGGTGGGGCAGGTGAGCCTGAAGAACCAATGGCTTGTGAGCCGCGACTGGATCAAGACAAAGCTCCTGGGCCGGGACATCAGCGACGTCTGACATGCTGAGCATCCTGTGGCTCTGCTTCAGAACTGTATTTTCATCTCGCCAATGAAAGATACGTTACAGTGTGTCCGCTCGTGTCCGGCGTCGTGTCCTGCTCGTACAGCCCCCTTCTGCTTCTGCTTCTTCAGACCTCCCTTCCGTTGCATGCTGACCTAGCTGCTGCATGCCTGTATGTTTATTAGGATGCCATTGCAACCTAGAAGAGCTATTGTGTGTCCGTGTAACGAGTGAAGCTTAAATTGCATCGCGAGTACGCGCAATGGCGCACTCCCTGTCTGGCCAAAGCCTCTTGCATGGCTATGCCCTACTGGCATGCATGGCTATGCCCTACTGGCTAGGCTTTCCTGCCTGTGCACGTGCACAGTAAAGACGGCAAAATTCCCTGACGGTTGCTCCATCACCGCCTCCTGTCCCTGGTCTTGAGATAAGGGTCGAAAGCAAGCGCGTTGTTTGGCTGCAGCGAGCTGTGTGCGACTGCTGAGCGTAGGCATCCGTAGAGCATGCAGGTGCTTCGGGAGTCATGCTGGCACGACAAGCAGCACCACAAGCGCTGATGCTGCGGAGGCTGGTGCTGCGCTCTAGGAGCGTGTCAGCTGCGCCGCGGGCTGGCGCCTGCGGCACAGCTCAGATGCCTT
>JAABUH010003335.1_pt1 | contig 13949 bp, 16 predicted proteins | sample 5559121 | NCBI WGS metagenome assembly JAABUH01 (sample SAMN10711871, study PRJNA513364) | rock metagenome | isolation source: Antarctica rocks | place: Antarctica: Victoria Land, Battleship Promontory nord | collected 2015-12-28 | reverse complement strand
ACCGCCTAATTCTTCTAGGTCGTGTAAGACTAGCCGAAAGGTTGTAGGTGAAACGCCCAGTTGTGAATGCATGGCGCTGGGATGACGGCGTAGCCATTCGGAGACTTTCATCTCTCCCGTCATCATCGAATCGTGCAGTCGTCGCTTCAGCAGGCGACTTGAGAATAGGCGTAGGACGTATTCGCCGATTGCTGAATTCAGGAGGGGGAGGACATTGGCGAAGGCAGGAAGATGAGCGCTACAGGGAATGGCAAGGCTTTGTACTTGTCTGAGACGTGTAGGGGAACCATGCGAATGTACGAGAGGGTTTTTGCGCATGGTGTTGACTAGAATATCAGAGAACGATGGATTTGATGTAGGTTCATGCTTCAACTGAATATCGAAGTTGAGGTGAAATATTGTGATGTCATGACATATCTGGATTCCCACCAATCCCCTGTTGGCCGACAAACTATGCATCCGAACGCCTGATTCTTGCCCAATGACGCCCGGTTGGTTCAGGACCAACCGTTGGCGAAGCTTTGGATATAACATATTGGTTGGGAAACAATATTGGAATTACCGAACAGGCCCTAAGTCGTTGCGTTGATATGATTTCTAGCTTCGCGTGGGCTCCGCATGGGACAAATGCAAGGGACATCGATCACTTCATCCGACTCTTCGGCTACACCCCAATGACCGCTATCCCCGCCGTAACAGTACTAGGAGGCGATGTCATGGGTCACCCCGAAGAGCTCGGTAAATTTCAACCGGGATATTACGCAGACTGTATCCTAGTCGACACGACCGACCTCCTAGCCGACGTCAGAATCTTCCAGGATACATCCAAGATCCACGGGATCTTCATCAATGGTCACAAGCATAAACTATCCATTGCGCCGGCACCATCGTATAGGACACCTGAAGTTGAGGAGAAGAATGGAGTGAACGTACCGGTGAAGAATAGGAATGGTCATGCGAGTGTGGATGGGTCTGCAAATGGTAACGGACATTGTGAGGATGGGTTGACGAAATGGAGTACAGATGTGACGGCGGATAATTCGGCGAGGCTGGACAGGGAGATGGCTTCATTGTTTTGTACCGGTATTGTAAGACGAAGGCTTACGATGCTTGTCCGACATTTGATGTCACCTTTCGTAGTGACTGGATTTTCTGGATTTCCAGATCTGCCTCGAGGTACATGAGCGCTTGCGGAGCAGTGGGTCTTGACGAAGATACCTGCGATAGTCCCACTTCCACCGACACTCAAAAGCTTTCACGTCCAGTATAGTCTCCTCACTCGCCCCTGTTCTCCAAAGTATCGAAACGCTAGTAGCATCCTCCTTAATCACCTCGATCGAACAGTTGATCCCCGTCGTCCTGAGTCAACCTTTCACATCGAGTTGTCCCGGACCCTTTTCAGCGCGTGCACACAGACACCATCACCAAGCTCGTCTTGAGAGATACCAGGACCGCATGTAGAAGCCCGACAGAAGGTTACCAGTCCTCGTCATTTCCCCATACAACTACATCGCCCTCTCAATCGTCTCATCCGGGAAGAAGTCCAATAGACAATACGCATGATGACATATGGCTGCTTCCTTTATGACACGCCGCAATAACCTCCACGCAGGTGTAACGTGTCAAAACGACCTCTTTGCAAAGCTTCGTAGGATAGGGGCGAAACCGATCTCCCAGCTCGGTATCATCGAATATCTCACTCTGATCGACAATGTTGAAGGTCTCCAGTGGAAGAGGGAGGGTTGATTTGGGCTCTGGGATCATGCTTGAGAGTTCGGCTTTGATCGTAGCTGCATTCTCCTTCAGGCTGTGGGCACGTCGCATCGTTCGGTAAGGTGAATGACTAGTCCAGAGGGGAACTGGTAGGGTGAAAAGAGAGGCTGCATCTTGTGCAGTGGCCTCATGGCTTGACGGCGATAAGAATGTCCGCCGGGAATCACAGTCAAGGCAACGGTTTCAGAACACGTGTCCAACATGGGATCTGAGGTTCCAAGGCCGACGGTCTTGATCAGCACAACGGGGTCCGCAATCCGCATAAAACGGAATAGATCCCTGCGATAACCGTGCTTTCGATGGAGCTCAGCATCATGTCTATCCTCGTTCTAGGGGCAACGGGTGAGTTGGCATTATCGACATGATCATGTTGAAGCTGACGCCTGTCTAGGTGCATCAGGTATCGCTTTCCTCCATCATCTTTTGAACCTCCCTTCACCACCTCGGATCAATATCCTCATTCGGACCCCTTCGAAACTACCTTCAGACCTTCGGGAGAAGATCAACGTCGTGGTGGAAGGAGATATGAACGATGAAGAAAAGATCGAAGAAGCTCTTCAGGAAGTTACAACCGTTGTCAGCTTGCTTGTGCGTGTTCGCACCCATCCATCCACCCAAACCCTTTCTTTCTCTTCTCAAACCGAGATGCTGATGTCGAATCCCTCGAAACAGGGAGCATACGCAACATTCACCAACCTCATCTGGCGAGACAAGCCGACTCCGATAGCGGATGCTTTGGTCCTGATCATCAAAGCGATGAAGAAGCGAGGGATCAAACGTATTCTCGCACTCTCTACCCCGGCTCACTCTCTGCCTGGCGAACGGGTACGTCCATCCTTGACAAATTCGTTATCCCATCAACGGACTCCTCCTCACCATCCAATACCAGCCTCCTTACCTTCCCCGCCGATGCTCTACCTACCTTCCCTCATCTTGTGTCTGCCTTCATCCCCTGTCCCCGTCTTCACCCCCTGTCCCCGCCTCAGCTCCTCCATTCCTCCGTTCAAGACCCTCTTTCGCAGCATGCTCTTCGAATCCTGCCCCTACCCTCGCTCCTTCCTTGGCGCCGTCTCTCCAATTCGGCAAGCTGATATATAAACAGTACTCCTGGCGAGAATACCTAACCCTCCAACTGATCCCACCCCTCATGACACCCCGCGGGTCAAACGAGATGACCAACATCGCCCGAGTCTGCGCCGATCCAGAGCTGGACTATACCATCTTCAGAGTACCCTTCCTCACGAATGGAGGTGACGCCGAGGTACATTCAGGTATGATCGGACCTGAGTTTGGAAGGTGGACGAATACGTTGAGTCGAGCTAGTTTGGCGAGGTGGGTTTGGGAGGAGATTGGGAAGAGGGATTGGGTGAGGAAGGAGCCGGCTTTGGGGAATAATTAGGGTATCTATCTGAGAGTGTACGATCGACCAGTCTGGTTTGGGATTGCTGTTGATTGATCTGTTGTATCGTTTTTCGAGACCTGATGCGCGATCTGTGTGCCCTGTTGCAGTAAGTAAATGTGCCTTGATCGCCGGAGACAAGGAACGTTCCTGCCCACTCTGTGTCACTTTGCCAATATAAATTTATCCCCGGCTTATAACTTATCGGCAGACTTGCCCGTTCGCCCGTTCGCCCGTTCGCCCGATTGGTTTATACGTCATGACAGACATATAACGCCCTTCGATTAAGGAATCTACACTGATTTACCCTCATCAATCGGCAATCCGTTTCGATCATTTCGTTCAAAAATGTCGGAGCTCCCGAAATATCGTCAGACACTTGCATCACTACCCAAGGAGACTTTCCTCGTGAGTTGAGTAATCAAATTGGAAGAGGAATCAAATTGAGAGAGGTAATCAAGCTGAACGAGGAAAGCAGTTTGGTCCATCCCCAATCCAATACCTACCCAATCTCACAAAGACCCTTGGCGGGAAAGTTCAGATCTATGCGAAGAGGGAAGATTGTAATTCCGGTCTAGCATATGGAGGTAACAAAGTTCGGAAGGTATGCTTACTTTACCGTTGGAGGGACTCTCCCGGAAGATCACTCGCTCGGGTTTTAGCTGTAGCTAATTGGGATGCCAGCTCGAGTACCTCGTCGCCGACGCCAAGAAGCAAGGATGTGAGACTCTCGTCTCGGTTGGTGGGGTACAATCGAACCACACGAGGGCTGTCACTGCAGTAGCGATCGCCTCGGGGATGAAAGGTACGTTCGCGGCTTCATCTCTGCAACATTTTGTCAGATCTGACAACATCGTAGCCGTGACCGTACAAGAGAAGGTGTGTGTGTCTCTCAACTCTTTCCCTAGATCACCACCACTCTGACCATCCTAAGTGGGTTCCCATCGACCCGCCCCTATATGCGGAGACAGGAAACATCCTTCTCTCTCGCCTGATGGGTGGAGATGTTCGGCTTAATTCAGAGACCTTTGATATTGGGCATAAAGCAGCTACGGAAGCGGCGTTCAAGAGCGTTGAAGCGGCAGGTGGGAAGCCTTAGTACGTGTTAGAAGTCCCCAGCCCTACACCTATCCCATCCATACTTAACTGTCCCATCCTTCGAATCTGGTAGTCTGACTGGACAGAGCTGAATTCAAGTCAGTTACATCCCCGCCGGAGCATCCGACCATCCCCTTGGTGGAATGGGCTTCACAAACCTGATGATAGAAGTCGCGGAACAAGAGAAAACTCTCGGGATCTTCTTCGACACGATCATCGTTTGCTCCGTCACCGGTTCCTCTCACGCTGGTACCCTCGTCGGAGCGGTCGCAGAGGGGAAAGGTCGGAAAGTGCTTGGGATTGACGCGAGTGGGAAACCTGAAGCTACTCAAGCGCAGGTATTAAGAATTGCTAGGGAGACGGCGAAGATGCTCGATTCGGAGCTGGTTATCAACGTTGAAGATGTGATTCTGGATGAGAGGTTTCATGCGGGTGTTTATGGGGTTCCGGATGAGGGGACTATCGAGGCGATGAAGCGTAAGTTGATCCCGCCTTTCGTCAAGCGATTGCCGCTGATGAGAGGTAGTGGCTGCTCAGACGGATTCGATGATCACAGATCCGGTGTATGAAGTGAGCTATTGCGTCCATAACGATGGAGAGTTGGATTGACGGGATCAGGGCAAATCGATGGCGGGGATGATCCAGATGATCAAAGAGGGTTCTATCAAACCAGGATCGAATGTCCTTTATCTTCATCTTGGCGGACAGCCCGCTCTCAACGCCTACAGCTCGTACTTCCCACATCAATAATAGATCAATTTCAGCTGTGCATCCCGAGTGCATCACTCTCAAATTGCTTCATGATGAGACCTGCGAGGGATCGTCGTGCCAAAGTGACATGGGGTCGTATAGAATTCACACTGGGCTGAAGCAATCATAGGAAACGTCCCCGGGTCATTTACCCCAGGTCTGTGTTTTCCTATCGTAACATTTTCGTCAGGATACGTGTATGCAAGATGACCCGGATGAATAGTTGTTGAGAAGTTGCCACTGATAGACGGTCAAGAATTCGCCTATGCAGCCGAAAAAAGAATGTAAATAGACAGTCTGCCTGAGAACTCCCCTCTCTCGTCAGCTGGCCGGTGTACTAAAGGGGTTGGCAATGACCTTTTATACCAATACCCGTCTTGACGATAGCCCTCTGTCACTCACATTGATCAGTAGAACACAGAAACCGTTCCCGTCAGCTGTCTCCGCCATCATCCCATGATCAGCTTGGATAGAACCTTCATATCAGATTGCCCTCCAAGCCTGGCCTCATCTCCAGCACCGGACTTCCAACCCCATCCTCCGGTACACCCAGTGCACCCAGAATCGCTTCCAAAGCCTCATTCCCTCCCAAACTCGCAACTTCCGCCTCTATCTGCCTCAGTAGCTCTACAAGGACGTCTCGAGTATAGTCGAACGAGCGTGTTTGATGCCGAAGGTAAGAGACTGTATGGGATTTCAGGGAGACCGAAGGTGTGCGTTTCTGAAGGACGTCTGGGAGGGACTTGTCAGGAGTAGATTGCATGAGATGGAAGATGGAGCCTACTGAGTATTCGCCGATTACTTGTATCTGCTCGTACGCCGTGTACTACCGGGAAGCTGAACTTGCCCTCTGTGAGATCCTCGCAGAAGCCCTTGTTATCGGCATACTATCATTCACGTCAGTCCGGGTGCATGGCCGGCAGGACTGGGACCGGAGCGGAGCACATACTTCAGTAGATTGAAGGTTCATGTAGTCATCTCTAATCTGGAAGAAGACGGATATAAGGTTGACCAAGGGGACATAGTCTCTACAGCGGATCAAAGTCAGCCGAGAACGCATATGTATATGAAAATAAACATACACATCCGAGGAGGATTTGGCCATCATGAGCTTCACTGCTATCCTGAACAGTCCTCCTGTCTCTACAGTATCGATCTCAGTCGGATTTAGCGATTCGGTAAAGGGGCGGACATACTGCCAAGAACCATGTCGATGTATTCCTCCTCCGTTGGACAGGTCAAGCTATCTCTCCAGAATAGGTCCAGTCCCTGTCCCCGGTGGAGATTCAGCAGCTCGTCTATTTTTTATCCCTTAGCTTGATGTGCAACAGAATCGATTCAGAAGCTCGCCAGTGACAACTGTCATCACATCCACCTCCTTCTCCTTTCCTTTCCCTTTCCCATTCCCGATACCCCGCAATCTCAGCAACTCCTGCATGGCCAAAAAATAGACGTAATTGGCGGTATTGATGGTCTGAGGTACACCGTAGATCGTATGGGCAACCGGAGTCCCCCTTCTTAGCTCCGAATTATCCTCCACGTCGTCCATCCTGATCCAAACTATTAGCATGGTTCCGGAGGACGACTGTTGTGTAGGGGAACAAACAAGAGTGAAGCGTTATGTAACATCCGCACGACTCTCCGGATCACCTCAAGATCATCTCTCGGGACTTGTAGCCAGATATCGAACGCATCGATCAGCTTGGTCCGGATCTCTTTCCCGGGGCTCGCGGAGATATAGGTGAATGGTTCGAGGATGATCTGGGGGAGAGTCAGCCGGATGCGCGGGACAATATGTGGTGTTCAGAAGCTCACCTGTTCTTGGGTAGTCGACCATTGCGATGTGTGAAAAGAGTGGCGAAGGTTACTGTAATCCATGTTGGGGTGATAAGAAGACTCGTATACGCAGTGACATCCGTGGTCCCCTATGCGTCGCCAGGCACAGCAACAGACATAATCTTACGTAAGGAGTCGGAGCTGTTTCAGATAGCCCAAGCTTTCAACGTCGTCCTTAACAACTTCGAGATCTGCTTCAACTTCACTCAATCCCTCCATCTATCCTTGTACCTCAAGCTCTGACACTCCGCACTTTCCCATGTCTGCACTTCCGTCACCGTTGCAAAATATCTACTACGAAAGAGTACGCCTCGCTCACACCTCTACCACAATTTTGATTTCCTGATCTGGCCATTCAGAAAACAGCTACAGCCAAACCATGCTACATCTGCCGTCGACCGACTCAGACCGTCCTCGCCACGCTCAAGACTGAAGACTTCCTGTATACCTGCGACAGTCATCTCACCGATCCGTGAGCGCTACATTTCAAACAAATCTGAATACATATACTGATAAAGCTCCGCAGTGGATTGTGAGTTTGACGCAACACTATCCCTCTAAGAGAGTATCGATAGTGATGTTGGATCAGTGCATCGCCTAGCGCTCCTCTACCACTCATACCAGCTAGCCCATCACCTGAAGACATCCGAAAAGTCATAGCGGACCATCAAGCCCGCGAAGCGAAAAGAGCCGCCAAATCATCCTCCGCTCCCACCGACGAGAAGGACAGGGACAAAGAGAAAGAAAAAGAAAAAGAGAAAGACAAGGCTCCGTCGAAGCCATCAACTCCACCTCCACCTCTTCCTGTCCCCGTCCCTACGGCTTCTCCACCTTCCATGACGACAGCGAGGCATCGGAAATTCGCGCTGCATCGGTCGATTTTCGAGATGAGACGGAATGAGCTGAAGAGGAGGGAACAAGCAGGGAAGGCTAAGGAGGTTTCGAAGGGTGCGTGTTGGGTCCTTAGCGAGCTTTCATAGAAGGTCTCATGAGGCTGACCGAACCCAGGGATGCCGCAAGTGCCCAGAGGAGCTTTTTGAGGGAGTCTCTTCGCTTTACGATCTCGGCACGATAGGTGCATCGAGATGTAATGGTGAGGTGCTGCATCTTGTCGGACGAAGGAAGGCTGATATCATGTAGGCCAGTGACTTCGTCCCGGTGAGCTTGGGCCGTCAGGCTCTGCGGCAATCGGCCGGATCCCGAGAAACAGGGTCATGCTTGCGGGCGAATCATGCCCGACTCGAGGCGAAAGGCTCCTTGAAAATGCTCGTCATAGAAACATAATATCGTTGGATCATGCATGTTCACATGAAGTTCTACAGCAGAAAGACATTACACTTGTCATACAGCGTCTCTGATCGCATCTCACCTCGAATCCGCAAGCAGACACTCCATGATCGCCTCCCTCACCTCGTCACAAACATCCACCGCTGCTACCCTACTGACCATAACCTGAACCGGCACTTTGCCCCAATCACCCATGATCTCCCACATCTTATTCTTCGCCTCGGTATCGATCTGTCCAGCATCGAGTACCTTGAACACCGCTTCTTTCACATCGGTCTTATCGAGCTGAGGAGAAGCCTTATCAAGCTGGACTTTGATGGTCTCGAAACCTGGGATGGTACCGACTTCTATGAGAGTGCCTGTTAGCGTGGTTATAGCACGTGGCTTGAGAGGTTGGCTATCGTGCGTCGCGGTGATCTCGGACGTGGCAGTGTACGAGAGTAAGCGGATTGACCATTTACGCATGGGTACGAGCGGGTTCGTAGTTGGACCAATGGTGATGGTCCCAGTTGCATGAGCGTACTTGATCGGTGTTCGTGAAAACTCGATGTCATTGATTGTCGCGCCCGTTCCTGGATCTTCGGCAAGCTCGAAGAACCCGTCCGCGCCAATGACGAGGTACACCTCAAGAGAAGTCGGGATGAGGCAACCATTACCCGGTACCTCCGCACCGTCGAGCGGGATGATCGAACCTTCCTTTGCAAATACCGGACACTTATCGAGTGGACGATGGAAAGCCATGTCTCGATTGCCATCGTACACGTTTTTGATGAAGACATCGACCCATCGACCTGGTGGAAGCCAGGCGGTAGTCTTCGCATAAGTCGTCTCCTTCACCCTTGGTTTCGTGATAGGAGCAACAAGAAGCTCCGAGCCGTACTTGTATTGGTTCCGATACTTGTAAGCCTCGTCCACTTGCGGATGGTCGTAGTACATCGGTTCGATTAGCGAGTAGCCTTGGAGGGAAGCACGAACGACCATGGTGTAGAGGTATGGGACGAGACGATGGCGGAACCGAAGGGATTGGTTGACAACTTGACGAGCTTCGTCGTTGTACCTCCATGGCTCACGGGACAAGAACTGGCCCCGACTGCAATGGAGTCGAAGTAAGGGAGACCACACGCCAAGTTGGATCCAGCGAGCCACCAGCTCGTCATCCTATATATATCAGCAAAGCACTACATGGTAAATTCACCTTGTAGCCTCGATGGTGACCACCGATATCATGGGACCACCAACCAAACCCGATGTTCGAGGCGGTCGCAGTAAATTCAGGTTGGAAACCAAGTGTCTCCCATGTGATCACCGTGTCCTTGAAGGTACTTCCATTCAGCTGGAAAATCGAGGATGCACCCTGCTGACTCACCCCAGAGAATCCGATAGGGTACCTTTGCGATCCAGGACCAGCGTACCTGTCGAAACCCATGGGTCGTTTCCCATCCCTACCCGAATCGAGGAAATGATAATGGTTCAACATCCATAGCGGATCGATACCAGGCGTCGTGGTGTATTCTCCCTGTTGCCAGTCAGGCCACCACAGATCGACACCTTCCGCCTCGAGCGGGTGATGGAGGATGTCAAAGTAGGCTTTGAGGAACTTCTTGTCGGTCGGATGAAAGGGGATTGTCTGAAGGCTGTAAGCAGCTGATGGTGTAAAGCAGGGGACTGATCTTCGTCTTACATGGCCTTTTGTGGGATCTTGTCCAACGGCTTTGGCCATCTCGGCGTACGGCTTCTCGTACGCACGGATCCCGTCAGCTGGATGAGTGTTCAGGCAACTCTTGAGATGCCGTTTGTGGAGCTGTTTCAGGAACTCGACGTGGTCTGGGAAGAGCTCTTCGTTCCACCTAGAGGTCGCTGGCTGAGAATTTGTACAATCTGCTGTGTGACACTCACGTCCATCCGGTCCACCCTGCTCCGTACTTTGCCGGGATGTCAGTGATATGCCTACTACAGTTTAGCTCGTCTTTCAAGCTTTTCCTACGTGACGTACCAATCCATATCCAATACCGCGACCGACAGAGGCAGACCCTCCTTCTTGAAGCGGTCCATCAGATCCATATACTCAACGTCGGTATACGGGTCTATCAAGATCAGCTTCTCAACGGGCTGTCAAGACTTACAGAAACGAGACCACCAATTGCCCAATGCCCAGCGGGGTAAAATCGGCGAGTAACCCGAGACATCGTAGAAAGCCTTGAGCGCCGCACGATAATCGAACCCGAACGCGAAGAGGTATCCGTCCTCCCGACCGGGGATACGGGAGCCAACCCATCCATCTTGGGTGAACATCATTGATTTAGAGTCGTCGATCACGGCGAAGCCCCTCTGCCGCATGTCAGCAAGGTTTGTTGAAGCCAAGCTGACATCTCGACTGACCGTGGACAAGACTCCTGGCTGGAGCTCAGTTCGACCATTGGTGAAATCCAGAGTCCTTGCTGTACCACCCAGATTATTCCTCGCAGGCACTCCATACCTCCACTCCTTGTTATAGATATCGGCTTCCCCCATCAGCTCCATCTCCATCTCTGACCGCGGACGACTCACAATCCTCTCGAAGGACGACCTTGAACCCGCCTGGAGAGAAAACCTTCCGATCATACTCAAGCTGATATCGATCAGTGATCACCTCCATCCGATCTTCCCTCTCGATCAACTCATACTTCGGCGTCGGGAGGTTCCGGTTGACCGCGAAGGTTGAAGCACGATCTTCGAACTTGCCATCTTCGGACCATTCGTACCGGAGTAGACCGTCTGTGAGGATTGTGAGACGGTAGTTTGGACCAAGGATGATTGAGCTAGGGGGTGCGATGGCTTGATGGCCGCCGGGAAGGGAGGTGACGTCCATATTGGCTTTGCGCAAGTGAGTAGAGACTTTGTGAAGTTAGTGCTGAATGAGCGATCAGGTCAGTCGGGAGTGTAAGATGTGGAAGGAGATTGGGGGTGTTGTCTATTACAAGGAAGAGACAGGTTCACTATCGCGCTCCTTTGTAGATCGACTCCTTTGTTAGGGTTACGTGGCTCCTTTCTCCTCCTTCATGCTACCCCTGGTGGGGCTTTGGCAGTCGCCAAAGTTTCGTAAGAATGAAATCTTCATGGTGCCCCTTCCCAAATTTGTCGATGATAGTAGGGGTTGATGAAAGGATAGCCGTTGGGACTGCGACTTGTACCAGGCCAGTATCGTGTTGATTATTGCTCAGAGCCTAAGCATCGGCATCACTTGCGAAGTCAGTATAGCTCGACGATAATCTGAATGTCCGGGGTCCGCGATCAAAGCATAAATCAAGCGAAAGTAGAGTGAAAGAGTAAAGCCGAATTAAGAAACAGTTCAAGATGGAATCATTTCCCAAACTTCCTCTACCTCTATCTTCTGCATACTCCTCACTACAACAACAGATTATCAACATGCCTGCTAATGCAGCTCGTACAGTCTTTGTCGCCAATATCCCATAGTAAGCCGAATCCCCGCATGGTATTACGAATTGATAATGATCGCAGTGACGTCTCGGAAGAGCAGCTAGCTGGCGTCTTCTCGGAAGCAGGACCAGTCTCAAACGTCGAGTAAGTCTCCACCTCCATGTCAAGCTCGAGAAATATCTCGCTGATGGGCTGTTCAGGATCAAGTTCGACCCTCAGACAGGTCGTTCGAAAGGCTACGCCTTCGTGCAATTTTACGGTTAGTGAATCCATTCCATTCTCCTTCTCTCTCCTTTGTGCTCCAAGCGTCTGACCAAAATCATCTTTGGGTAATCTTTCAACAACTTCTTGCCTTGTCCATCATTTATATCTCGCGATGTCCGCTGACGGCTCGAACATTCATGTGCTCGATCCTCCCTCCATCCCGTTCCTACTCGACCGCTTCCCTCACACCACATCCCGCTCATATACCTCGAACTCTCGCCTCGACTCCTTCCTACCCGTCTTACCCAAACCACGGCTCTTGTCCCTCCCGGTACGACCCGTACGACCCCGTCTTCCCAACAGACGAAGCCACTGCCCTCTCCGCTGTGCGAAACCTAAAAGACGTAGCTGTCAACGGCCGGAACCTCCGCGTCGAATCATCAACCGACGAACCAGGTCCACGACGAGGTCGAGGTGGCGCCGAACTGCCTTCAACGGGAAGAGGAAGGTATCGAGAAGATAGTCCACCTCCACCTCAGCGAGCACCCCTTCCACCGGTACGAGATGAGCCGCCCCCAGCTGGAATGGTGGATTTGAACCTCCTTCCGACAGGGCAGGATACCCCGGGAAAGGCTACGGATGCGATCAGTAAGACATTGGCGGTTATAAATCCGGGACAGATGCAGGATGTCATGGCGGGTATGAAAGTGAGTTGCCGGATCCGCAAGGCCTAGATGAGAAAGATGTTGACGGAGTCATAGACCTTGATAGCAACACAACCGGATCAGGCGAGACAACTTTTGGCTAGCAAACCGCAACTGGCATATGCGCTCTTCCAGGCTATGCTACTCATGAATATCGTCGATCCATCCGTCTTACAAGTATGTCTGCCTTTATGTGCTCAACAGATCTGCTCTGATCATTTTCAGCGTATTCAACCCCTTCCACCGGTAGCGGCATCAGCAGCCATCCCACCCCAATCCTACGCCCCGCCTCCCGCGCAGAATCCGGGTTACCCATCTTACCCACCTTCTGCACAATCTCAATCTCCACCTTCGAACTTCCCAACTCAAGATCCACCAAGCAATTACCCGTCATATCCTCCTCCACAAAACAATGCACCGCCTTATCGTCCACCTGCAGCAGCGGGATACAATGCTCCTCCACCGTCGAACGGACCTCCGCAAGGGTATGGAGGAGGAGGATATGGTGCTCCTCCGCCTCAGCCTACTCAGCCGGCACTTCCGCCTCATGCTCAGGCTCAACTGGCGACACTTCCGGAAGATCAACGGGTAAAGGATCTGGTTACCCATTTGCAACCGGGAGCTGATCGGTGCGGAACAGGCGATGCTACTCCAGGTACTCTCGTTATCGCCCGATCAGATCAACGCCCTGGATCCCAGTCAACGACAGTCTATCGTGCAGCTGGTAGGTGGAACAGGTTCCTGGATGAATGAGACTGACCCTAGATAGCGACAGCAATTCCTGGGTACAGCATGAGAGACAGGCGAGAAGTGGTAATTCAACAGCGATGGACCAGATCAAATCCATGCATATCATTCTCATGTCCCAAAGCCAATGATCACTCGTCATCATCAATCTCCTCCACAGTAGCCGCCTGTCTACTTCTCAGTCCACTTGCGGAGATGTTCTCCTCGGTAGCCGGAGTAGCCGCCTCCACCGGAACTGCCGATGCAGCTGCCACCTCTTCCTCTATATCTATACCAGTCTGAGCAGTCTTCTCACGGCTCGACTTGGCGACGATCCGCTTCTTCTTCTTCTTTGGTTCATCATATGCCCATCCGGGGATGAACGAGTCGACCTGTTCTCTATATCAGCTGCCATGATTGCCGATGAAGCTGGTGGCGTCCCAGCTCATTCAGGAACTCGAAGACAGATGACCACTCACAAAGCCGACATCCTCAAACAAATTCGGAAAGATCCAGATAGCTCTCTTCAAAGTAACAACAGTCAAACACCAGAAGATCAATCTCACCACCGCCAATCCGATGAAAGCTCCGATCAGACACAATGCTCCTACACTGAGATACCAGACTCCTAAACGGAGTTTGACAGGCCAGAGTGGGAACATGACTCCTGCGAGCATGATGATGACCATTGCTATACCGCCTAAGATGGTGTAGAGTGGGGAACCGTCGTAGAACCATGCGTATTGAGAGGGTGG
>JAABUH010003334.1_pt1 | contig 13950 bp, 18 predicted proteins | sample 5559121 | NCBI WGS metagenome assembly JAABUH01 (sample SAMN10711871, study PRJNA513364) | rock metagenome | isolation source: Antarctica rocks | place: Antarctica: Victoria Land, Battleship Promontory nord | collected 2015-12-28 | reverse complement strand
ACGATCGTTTACCACTATTACCTCGAACACCAACCCACCCGCCCAACCACACCTTGACCTTATCCCGTCCCTTGCTCTATCCCTCAGCCTGCAGTACTCCACGAAGCTCTGGCAGGACCGTAACACCGCAATTCTCTCTTCTACCCCGCCTACACAGCCGCATCTTTCGTCCGCGCGCTCGATCTCGCGGCATCTCGCGGTGTCAACCTACGGGGACTGCTGACCTGGGCGTTTGAATACGAGCAAACCAAGGTTCTTGTCAATGGATCGGTGCTATATGACGGATATCGTGTTCTCAGTACCCAAGGCATCGACAAAGCCGTCCTGAATGTACACCGCATGTTCGCCAGGATGTCCGACGGTCAACGTATCGCCGCATCATCGGATGCCCAGGTGCCCATATCGGTCGTGCTCTCTAATGGCATCCGGTCAGACCCCGACGTCGGCGTCCTCGCTTCATTGTCATCCGACAACCAAACTACCTACGTCTTCGTCTGGCACTATCACGATAACGAGCTCGAGTTCCCTGACGCTTCCGTCTCCGTTTCGGTCACCAACCTTCCGGCAACCTGCCAGTCGACAACGAAGACGACGAGGTTGAGACATTATCGAATCGATAAGGAGCACAGCAATGCTACCCTGTCTGGCTGGCTTTGGGATCACCCCAGCCCCCATCTGCAGAACAGTTGACTCAACTTCAGGAAGCGGGCAAGTTGGCCATGTTGGAGAAGCCGCGAGACGTGAAGGTTGACGCAGACGGGTGCGGGTGAACTTTACTCTTCCTATTCGAGGTATGAGTCTGCTTGTCTTGGGACAAGAATGAGAAGGAACCGGAATCGGGAAGGACAGAAGGGTGGGGGATGGACGGTTTCTGAAATGCAATTGGAATCATCCATACTCCGATGTACTGGGACTTATGCTGGAAAGTCAAACCGTCTTTCCACCGAATCCAGATCCCATGACTTTTATTCTTGCTTCATGCTGCTCGTGATCTCCTCCTTGACCATGTCCTCCACCTCCCCCTTGATCGCTTCACTCCTGAATGCCTTCCGCAACTCGCACTTCCCAGCAGACTTCCCTCCCGCTTTACACTCCTCGCATCGCTTCCCATGGGTGACGAGAAGGATATGTAGACCATACTTGTGTTCGTTAGGGATCCGTTTGTTGAGATGATGATACGTCTGTTCCCTTGTCGAGTTCTTCGGTCTCCATCCAAGTAGACCGGTAATGCGATGAACATGTGTATCGACCGCGAAATCCTCCCTCTGAAGACAAAAAAGGAGGACACAGCTGGCAGTCTTCGGACCGACTCCATCGAAACCGAGTAGCTCTTCCATCGCGTCCTCGGTCGAAGCGTTATGGAGGTGGTCCAGCGAATACTCGCCGTATCTCTCCTTTGCCTGTTCCAGTATCCTTATGATCACTCTACTCTTCACCCGACTCAATCCTCCACACTGTATAGCCTCCTGCAATCCCGATTGTCCTCCTCGAACGATCTTGTCCCAGTGATCGCTCCCACCATATTCTGCATCCATGCTCAATTTCGCTCGAGTCGAATTAGCATCACTCGTATTCTGCGAGAGGATTGTCCTGACCAAGGCGTCGAGTACAGACGGACTGTCACCACACCCGGCACGAGAATTGGAAGCGATGACCTGCACCGGACGGATTCGAGGACCGTGAAGCGATGCGAGGATACGATGTGCTAGGTCGCATTCCGACGGTGTAGGTCGCAAAAAGGATGGGAAAGGTGCATCAACCAGACTCTTCGAGTGGGATTGTAGCTTCCTCTCTCGCAGTTTGCCGCCCGAGAATGGTTCCACCTTGACCACCGGCGGATCCGGGGTCATCCGCTCATCTTTGATCGCCCGTCGTCTTTTCAAAGGTGGGGATAGAGGAGAATCTTGTTTTGGGCGGATGGAAGGTTGAGAAGAATGAGGAACTCAGCGTCGAGCTTCTGGTGCTCTGTCCAACAGTCATGATGGGGGTGAACTTCCAACAGCTAACAGCAGCTGTAAGTGTACCGGGAGTAATATCTAAGGAGGTCATAAATCGTCGTGAGTCCAAAACGCCGAATCGCCGATCTCCTCGTTTTACCTCTCTCACCCGCTCCAGCTCACCCTCGGACTCGCCATTGCCCATTCCGATATATCCAAAGCTCTCATCGTACGGTTTACGGTCCCTCCTTTTCACATGTACCTTTCTCCATCTCGCTTGAATCACACGAGTGCTACTAATGCAGCTCGGTATCGGGGTACGGCTGTCATCGACAACAGATTAAGAGACTGAAGCTAGCTTGGTCATCATCAAATCCTTTCCGCCCGTCAAGCCCCAATACCGAGACCGTTACCGAATGATCGCAACGCCTTCATCTGTCTGCGATCTTATCACTGAGTTGCCAACGCACATGAAGGAGAACGTCACCTGCGCATCTATAACGTCTATCGCATAGCAATCCAGCATCAATAGATCACAGTTCGATATGTCCGAGTGATTGCTTCGGAGACCTATCAAAAGCAATGTGCGAATCCAATGGCCCACAATGTTCACAGGAAAAATGTTCGTTGAAAAAATCATTCATTAATATAACGTGCGAGGTAAAAATGCATCCCAGTTCTCTACGCTCTCAACTCCCTCAACTCCCATCAAGAAACGCCCTCACAAACTCCATCTCATGCCTCATCCTCGATCTCATCAACTCTCTTTCCCTTTTCTTTCCACTCTCCACCTCGTCGACCTCTGACCCAAACTTACGCTCGAACCGACCCAACCCAACACCAAGCGCAGCGTCGCGCGAACCATCCCAATCGATGCAAGAAGCGAACCCAAAATCGATCAGCCTCACCTGCCCAGCTTGATCCACAACCCAATTTCTGGGATCGGGGTCATCGTGCAGTATACCAAGGGCGTGCAGTCTTGAATAGAGAGACAGGATAGATGTTCTGTGGGCGGCGGGGGGTCTGATCAGCTTACCCCTAAACGGAAAGGGATCGGGAGCCTGGATCGTTTGCCATCCCATGGAGGAAAAGCGAAATCAAGTTTTCAGCGATCCACGAGGACTTGTTGCGATCGTTCCCAGAAACACCCCCCGTCCCTTTCTCCCCCCTTCCCACGCCATCAAACAAAGCCCAAGAGTCACCTCAGCAGACACAAGTTCACTCGCCGAGAAGAAAGAAAAAGGAAACAAAAAAAAAAGAGAGAATGAAAGGAGAGAAAACGATTTGGCTAGCGCACCGCGCACTCACCTCTCGCTCTCCGCGAAACTTCCCTTACGCTCGGTTAAACACCCCCCCGCATCCCTCATCACCACTGCCCAGACCTCTTCCTCCTCTCCGCCCGGCATCTCCGCCGTCCCCTCCTGCAAGGAACCGTACATGCCATAGAAATCGGGTGCGATCCCCGTCCCTGCTAGTAGGTTCAGGGCGGTATATTCGGACATGACTTCGTGGCGGAGCTGATCGCTTGATGGGTGATGAGTGGTGCATAATTTGACGACGATTGGGATTGGGTTTCCGTCCCCGTCCAACGGGTAGATATCGGGGTCATGCCCTTTAAACTGGTGAGTCTTCCCATTCCCGTTCCCGAACCCGTTCGATCGGTGTACGTCGTTCCCATTGCCGTTCAATCGGTACACGTCGTTCGTCGCGTTCGACTGATACATAACCCCTCGATAGACGATCCACGTGTGTCCCTCACCGGCCAGCGAAGTAAGCATCACCCGGCGTATCACGCTTTCCCAAGGAGTGCCGAACCTGCTAGGTCTGAGCGAATATCGAGATTGCACGAGCTTGGGTAATAGCTTTGACCCTCGGATCAGCCCGGGTGGATGGGGGGAAGGGTACGAATAGAAGTTTGTTCGGACGGATGGGATGGTGGACGAGAGCAATAGGTTGGAGTGGAGAGTGATGTGTAGGATGGAGACTGTGTTGAGCTGAAAGTGGACGAGAGCACATGGCGGGCATTAGCATTGGCTTTTTCAAAAACGAGGCAAGTCCGGTCAATCTCGAAGTAGTTCAGAGGAGAGGGAGACCAACCTGGTCGATCGGGAGCGTCGGTACAGGAGAGTCGGCGGGGAGATACCCTGATTCAGGTGCACGAGTCACCGTTACCCTCGTGGTAGAGCCGTGTTTAACCTTGCGATTCAGCTCGAGTGAAGAAGGGCGGGGACGATGGAGCGTGTCCCTCGAACCGGTTGCGGAGGGAAAGGGTGGGAGTGAAGGTGAACATGAGGGACGGGGATCATCGTAATCACGTGGGGGTGAGGGTGATGGACTCTGGGGATAGAACGAACTCGTCGTCTGACAGTACATACAAAATAGTCAGCATCGGTTCTGCCTTTCCTGTAAAAGCTCCCGGTAAGAAAGCAAAGATTCAAAATTCGCTGACCGATGAGTGGCTAGAGCAAATAGGACGAGGTTGTGAGAGAAGGGAGTGGGGTAGGGGGAAATGCGGAGGATGTGATAATGAATCGAAGGCTTGCACTCACCCGAGACGGATGTTCGTCATGAAAGGATTGAGGTGGTATATTCCGACTTGGCAAGCGTGCCGATGAATGCACGCTGGGGTTGAGAGTCAAGCCGCCGTGACAGCCGTCAACATTTCGACGACGACTCTGACCACCACCACCATCGTCGCGACCGCGACCAGCACGGCGGCCACCACCTCTACGACCCCGAGGAGCAGGTGCGGGAGGTATAGGATCACCAGCACGGGCTTCACCCCGACCGCCACCACCGCCATCATCACCACCATGACCATTCCCTTGACCAGGATGTCCATCACCGGAATCATTACCTCCAACACCACCACCTCTACGGTGACGTTGACCACCTTCACGCCCATCATCATGCCCACCTCCCGCCCCCTCATCCCCGACATCCCTCGGCAACACCAGCGTAAGCGCGTAGAGCAAGCCAAACGGGTACGTCAACAACCTCTCCTCCGTTCGTATGCTCCGTCGCCGCTCTACGACCGCCTGCGGGGGGTTGAGGTACACCGGATCGAGCATCTCGAACGTACGGGGCCCGGTGCGCACGGCTGGGAGGTAGATGTTGTGGTTGGTGAGGAAGCCCCATCGAGAGGAGCGGGAGAGCATTTGGTGCATTAGCTGAAAAAGAGGGCGGGGGGAGGGGGAAGGAGGGTCGTTAGCTTTTGAATATTGTAATGTAGGCAGGAGGAAGAATGGAGTGTATGATTGGTGGACAAGTTGTATCCTGCAAGCGGAGAGGGCAGGGGGGTCTCGCACATCACACACATCGCGCGCTGTCACGGTCTTGGTCCGAGAGATCAGAGTCCGGAGCAGGAGACGATCTGCCAGCTTGGGGGACCTTACCTGTCTAACCAAACGAAACGCTTTCAAACCCTCGCCTCTACCACGCCCCCGCTCCCAATCTGCCTGCTGGTCAAGCTCATCCGAGACCATCACACTGCCCCCTCGTCTTGCCACAATGTCGAAGATGAGAAGTAGAAATCGATCCGTCACCGTGTCCGGGCCCGATCTCGGCGGTTTCGCTTCCATCACACAATACGTAACGTCCTCCACCGCATCCTTCAATATCCTATCCGCCCGCCCCGCTGACCCACCACCTTCCGATATCCAATCGCGCGAAGAGAAACGATCGGCAGGTGGACGGGTGGAGCAGAGTTTATACAGAGGCTGGAAGTAGATGTAGGAAAGGAGGTCCGAGGTGAGGTTAAGCTCGGTCGACGAGTTGGGTCGGTAATTGATCACTCGTTTGGTCGAGTCCCTGAGCGAGACCGAGACTTCATGGGGGCAAGGATGGTTCAGTCGACCGCGTTCTCGTAAGATCCGGGCAAGCGTCGCTCGATGTGTGTCACTGGTACGGAGGAAACATTGATCGCCGAGCTGGACAGAAGCGGTTGAGAAGGACTTGAAGGGGATGTGAGCGAGAGATGGGATCCGGTAATCCAAGATGGCCCGAGCGATGGTGATCCGGAACAAAGTGTGCCAAAGGAGAAAGCTCGTGAAAACGAGGAGCAAGAGGGTGATGCAAACCGGTTTTAAGATTGAGTGGGAGGGCGAGGGCGAGGGCAAGGGCGATAAGGAGAATTGGTTGTTCATTGACGCGTGATTTCAAGTGAAAAGCAGGGATTGGCGGTCGGACAAAAGTGCTCAGTCATCTAAGGGATCATGCTCGCTCGCCCACCCCATCGTTGCGTGTATGATGAATATGTTTCAAAGTTAGAATGGGTATATGATTGAGAAGCGATCGATCTTGAGACGCCGCGGTTTCTCCGAAAAGTGGCTGTTTATTAAGCCAAATCCAAGCGAATGCCAACAATAGCCTTTATTTCGTCCTTGCGATTTCTACCATCTCACACACAATAACCAGTGGCGGGCTTATAGGTCATGGATCAATGCGGCCAAGTGACCGTCTCAGCTTCACGGCCTCCTCAAGAAACAAGACCCAATCAAACGCTCCGGAAACACAGCTGCTCCTTGGGGTTTTTTACCTTCTCACGCTCGTATTGCGAGTCACACCATGCGAGGGTGTCCGATGCCTTAGAGTTTAATTTGAACTCTCTTGGTCGGGACATATCATAACGCTAAAACAGTAACCGGCCTGTTTAGGTATCCTAGGTCTTACATGGCGGCCTAACCCTTGAGCAAAAGGTAGCAATGGCGGAGAGCTTGACTGATTCTCCCCAATCCCGTTTATATAGGCGCCCCAATGTGAGGTAACTGTACCAACGAGCATGGCTGGCAGGGTTGATTGGACCTGTCCAATGGGATCTTTTTGATCGTTGTTGGTACAGACGTTACCTGTGTTTATGTACCGGTTTGTGACAGAGACAATGGTGATGGCTTCCAATATGTGGGATGGGAGAAGAACCCGACCGATGATCCGGTCTGGACAGAGGCGATGGTCAACCGGGCTCAACGAACGGTGGAGAGGGAAAAGAATCACCCCAGTATCATCATCTGGTCGATGGGGAATGAAGGGTGGATAGGCAAGAATATCGGACCGATGACCGACTGGATCCGCAAACGCGACCCATCACGTCCGACCCACTACGAGGGGGATCACGAGTGTCGGTATGTCGACATGTATAGCCGGATGTACTTGTCACACGCCGAGATGGAGGAGTTGGGTCAGCGCAAGGAGCCACCGCTTGAAGACGCCCAACTCGATGCCAACCGTCGACAGATGCCGTTCATCCTCCAAGAGTACGCTCATGCGATGGGGAATGGCCCTGGAGGTTTGCTCGAGTACCGAGAGATCTTCGAAAAGTATCCCCGATGCCAGGGCGGCTTCGTCTGGGAATGGATCGACCACGGTTTTCCGAAGAAGACTGCCGATGGACGGACATACTATGCGTATGGAGGCGATTTCGGCAAGCGAGATTCGCGATAGCAACTTGATCTGCGATGGTCTCGTCTTCCCCGACCGAACACCAAGTCCCGGTCTCATCGAGTTCAAGATGTTCGCCGAGCCAATTCGCATCGGAAGCGGTGACGGTAACATCACCATTCGCAACGTCTGCGATTTCGCCGATCTATCCGCGTACGCCTTCTCGTCGCGTCTCGAGAGCGAAGGAAAGGTGGTGGCCGAAGGGTCACTCGACGTGCCAAACGTCATCGCACACGAGAGTGTCTCGGTAGCCCTGCCGAAGGCGCCTCTAGTTCCCGGATATTGGTTCGTCACAGCTCGTCTGGCGAAGTCGACTCAATGGGCAAGAGCCGGTCACGAAGTCGCATGGGGTCAGTTCCCTGCAGCTCCAGCTCAGCAGACGGTCACTCGCTCGGCAGCATATCACCGAGCGTCTCGGATGACACGGTGACTGTTGGATCCGCCAAATTCAGCGTGACGAGTGGTCGACTCCTCTCTCTCGGTCAACTCAAGATTACGAATGGAGCCAAACTTGACATCTGGCGTGCCAAGACCGATAACGACAGGGCTTTCGACGCTACACCAGGTCCTCACAACGGGGCTGGCTGGGAGGAGGCAGGCTTGGATAGGGTACATCACCGGGTCGACAAGGTATCGATCGATGGCGACTTGTTCGTCGTTCGTACCTTTGTCGCCCCGGCGGTCACCGGCAGGGGTTTCGTCACAACGTATCGCTGGACAGCGAGGAAAGATGGTTCGGTGAAGCTCGATGTGCAGGTCAATCCTTCAGGCGATTGGAGCGACATCTCTTTACCTCGCCTCGGCATCCGACTCGGTCTTCCAAAGCAATTGGAACGGGTCAAATACTTTGGACTAGGTCCGGGCGAGGCATGCCCCGACACACGTCAAGCAGCACGTATCGGTCTATGGGATCACACAATCGATGGTATGCAAACGCCATACGTCTACCCTCAGGAGAATGGCAGCCGCGCGGATGTCCAATGGGCGGAGATCACAGGTCAGAGCGGAGACGGCTTGCGTATTGAAGGATCTCCGACATTCGCCATCACTGCTCGTCGGTGGACATCGGAAGAGCTTCACAAGACGACACATACGACCGACCTGAAGGCTGGGAATCATGTTTGGGTCAATATCGATCAAGCCCTCGGCGAAATCGGCACGGCATCATCGTGGACCTGGCGTATTGGAGAAGTATCAACTGCATGTGAAGGCGACGGAGTTCTCCATAGTACTGAAGCCAATGAAGTAAGCTTCTCGATGAGATTGAAAGTCCAGTCACACCTATCTGATTGTATGACGTGATGTACAGCTCCGTTATCATCCATGCATCCGGTCCGAAACCTCTAACGGCGTATATGCCTATTATAGGTCAGGGCCAACCAGGAACCTTCATTGTCTTGCGCCAAGGGCAAACCCGGCGGTTTCGCCGATCATCACATGGCTACTTGTCGAGGCCGTGAGATGGGGTCTCTGAAGGTACTTGGGCGATCGGTCCCAGGTCTTTTTCGTTTCTCCCTTCAACGCACCTCTTCAAACTCCAATCGAAAGCCGCAATGCGCTTTATTACCCCCCTCCTGCTTCTCACCGCTTCCTGGAACGCTCTCGCAGCGGTCGCATCCGATCCTCGAGGTGTGCGTTCCGCCCGTGCTGCTGAAGCGAGGAATGTGCTATCGTGAATTCCTTTCAAGCATGACGAAACGCGTATTTCGCTGACTTTGACAACAGTGGTGCCCGATCATACGGTGACAAGAGCTGCCAGGACCACCGGGTTGTCTCTTACCTCGCCTACTATCGCGACGAGAACGACCAACATGTCTCCCCACTTCCTCTGATCGAAGAAGACTCCAGAGTCACCCACCTCATTCTCTTCGTCTCGGACCTGCACACAAAGGAATCAGGGGAACCACCCCTCACCATCGGCGGCCCAGCTCCCGATAACACTACCTTCCTCGGTCCCCTCTGGGAGGAAGTCGCGCAGATCCAATCGCGGGGAGTGAAAGTTTTGGCGAGCTTCGGCGGGGCGGGCGCTTCGTCCTACCTCTACCTCGAACACAATTTTGACTACTGGTATCCCTTCCTACGTGACTTCCTCAAGCAGTATTCCCTCGATGGACTCGACCTCGACATCGAGCCAACGAATAACGCCACAGCCGGTATCGACACAATTCTCCAGCTAATCCAGGCGGTGCGAGCCGACTTTTCAGATGATTTCCTCATCACCATGGCACCTGTCGCTCAAGACTTAACAAACTACCCAGCCGAGTTCTCGGGGTTCGACTACAAAGAGCTCGATTCAAGAGCGATGGACGACAAGACCGGGGCCAAGCAGATCGACTTTTTCAACGCGCAATTCTATAACGGCTGGGGACCTTGTAACAGCACAAAGACGTACGACGACATCGTCAGCGCCGGATTTGATCCGAGTCGAGTCGTCATGGGCGTCATCACTGCCGATAGCCTGGGACACGACTTCTGTCAGATCGGCCAGCTGAAAAGTACGGTCAAGAAGCTGGCGAAGAAATACCCCAGATTCGGTGGCGTCGGTACGTTCAGCTCCACCATTCGCTTGTGTGCTTGAGTGAGGGTGCTGACAATGCAACAGATGGGTACGAATTCTCGCGTGCCGGCGATGATGACGGACTGGCCACTTGGCAGTGGTACCAGACGATTGCCAAGGCTGAAGGGGCGCAGAATTGAGGCCCCGTATGATTGAAAAGTAAAACCTCTAGTTTTTGCGGGATAGATGGGTAAGCTAGAGAGTAAAATGCACGTATGCTTCCGGGACTTGTTTGATTCAAACGTCGGCTCGCTGTTCCCCGTTGGGAGACTCTCAGTACTGGGTCCGACATGATTTGCGTCCCCAACGCTTTAAACAGCTAAGGATGACGCCGACACTGATAAATTTCCCCTTGTACCGGTTCCGAGCGAGCCGAATCGGCCTAGTAAAACGAGATACTTCGCAGAAATCCCAAGATTCTAGCAGTACAGTACGACGAGCGTTAGATGATGAACTTGATGTCTGGCCGGAGTAATCGGTCGGGAACCCTCGGCGGATCTCAACGAACATCTGTTCGATCTCATCGAGTCAATGCGCCGGAACGGGCAGCAAGTCGCAAAGGAGATGTACGGTGTAGGAGGAGCGGTCACCCACCATAACACCGATATTTGGGGTGATTCGGCACCTCAAGACGACTATGCTCCCGGGACTTTCTGGCCCAGCGGTTTTGCGTGGATCGTCACACATATATAGGAATACTATCTCTTCTCATACGACACCGAAACACTTCGCGAGTATTACGAAACACTTCGCGAGTATTACGAAACTCTGCACGATGCGATGGTATTCTACCTCGACTTTATGAGCGACTACAACGATTTGAAGGTGACCAATCCGTCACTGTCCCCAGAAAACAAGTTCCTTTTACCTGGACCGGCGAACCCAGTGGCCATCACTGCTGGACCAACTCGACAATTCGGTCGCTTGGACGCTCTTCGGCAATCATTCAAGAATCTCACGACGTGCTGGGTATCGACGATTCTGACCTGCTCGCCCGAGCTCGAGAATACCGAGCCAAGCTTCCGCCTCCTCTGTCAACTATTTTTGCGGGCTCCAGGAGTGGATTGAGGCTTACACAAGACCGAACCAGGGCACAGTATCTTTGGACCGGCCTGGGAACTGTGAAGTCAAGCGATTTGACAAAATTCCAGTTCACCTCCTCGCTGGCAGTGGTGAGGTTGGGGACATGGTGAGGAACGCTGAGGAGGGTGGGGACATCAGGGAAGTTGAGATGTGCCGGGAACGTCGAGGCTGAAAATAAGCGCGATGCGCAGTCTGATATTGGGAGGACCGCTCGGCCGAGTTCGCCTTGCTTCGAGCATATCTACCTCTATTAGCCTTGGCACTACACCGATCTCATATAACGACACCGACGAACTTGTATGACCCCTCGATCGGTGCATCTTGCATTGATCCACATGACCACCGGATCTTCCTTTGGCTCATGATGCGATTCGGAGAACCGGAAGGCTCTTTGCCGTAGCCTGCGTCGAGATAGCCAGAATAACTACCGACAGACGGGTCACACCATCCTTCAGGAGACTTGATGCTGATTCGGTCACTGATCGTCAATCAGATTCAGTGTGAGAATCGTCCTTACGGGAGGTGCAGCGGAAGAAAGTATACTCGTGTCGCCGATCGCTCGGGACGATAAAGGGCTGGACGCTGTTGTGTTAGTCTCCAGTGGGCTCTGAGCGGCACGGACGGAATCGAGTCCTGAGCTCAATAAAACAAGGGCAAATTTTGACAAGCGGACCATGACAGACAACAAGAGACGAGATTGAGTAGGAACGTTCGAACGCGTGATTTCTTGTAGGTGAGCCCAGCAGTCCGAAACCACATGCTGTCTTGACTCGGTCAACCCGATCATCCTTCTGCTCACAGCGAGGTCTTGTTGCGCCTTCTTTGCAACATGGTACAAGATACTGATTGTTACAGGGGGCAGCATTCATGCACAACGTGGGGAGGTGACGTACAGTATTAGCGTAACAGGCATGACCAGACTACGGCGATTCGTGCTGCGTTTACTCTTCCACATTGCATATCGATCCGAGTTCGCTCCTTATCTTTCGTTTTTGGCCGACCAGTCAGGAATCCAGCGAGGAGTTATGGTACGTATAGGGACAGGGTGATTCGTGAGAGAGATCCTCTCGGAAGGACTGGAGGTGGGGAGACATTGCCGACAACAGAGGCAGGCCGATACTCGGGCATCCTGTCCGAATCGATGGCGTTGCGCATTGCATCCTATCCGCTGGCCAACTCCAGCTCCTTCATGAACGTCTGCACCATCTCCTCCGCCGGCATGCTCCTCGCCATGGCCGCCCCTGACCTGCCCATTGCGCCCCGAAGCCAAACTCCCGTTTCGCTTTCGCCGCCTGATGCAATGCTTTCCCCGCATCATAAGCGATCGGGTAAGATGGTACCACCATCTCGCTCGAGTCTCCCTCAAGCGCCGTAAAGCGATTCGCCAAGGATCGTGCGGGCCTCCCTGATATCAGAGAGGTGAGCTTGGTGCGCATCGCCTCCGGACCGAAGAGTGCTTTCCGGTACCCCTCATCTGCGGACGACTCGGGGCAACCTACCAAAGCGGTACCCAGCTGGGCGGCGACGGCTCCGAGCTTGAGCGCGCTGGCTATACCGCTTCCGTCCACGATCCCTCCTGCAGCTATCACGGGGAGCTTGCACCGCTTGACGAGGAGGCGGGTCAAGACCATGGTGTTGAGGGCTTCGTCCGTTTTCTGAACGTCGAAAACACCTCGATGCCCACCCGCTTCGATACCCTGAGCGACGAGATAGTCTACTCCCGCATCTTCGATCTCGCGAGCGATTGGTAGCCGAGGCGAGCAGGATCGTCCCCTTGTCCTGCAATGCTCTGATGGTTCGCTCGGAGGGCAAGCCGAAGTGGAAGCTGACGACTGGCGGACGAGTTTCAAGAAGGACCTCTAGCATCTCCTCGTCCTCCGTGAACGTTTTGTATATTATTTTCAACTCATTTGGCGGCTCAGCATTATGCTCCTCAAAATAAGGTCGCAGCCTCTCGATGCCAGGCTGTAGCTCGAGCTCTGACGGCAACAGGCGTCTCGTGAACAAAGACGTTCACGTTGAAGGGCTTGTCGGTGAGTTGGCGTATTCCCAAGATCATGGATCGAGCGGTGGATGGGTTCGAAGCGCCTATACCGATGGAGCCTAGGGCACCGGCGTAGGAGACCTTCGCGGCGAGGAGAGGGGTAGATGTGCCAGCCATAGGAGCTTGGATGAGAGGATGTGAGATGCTGAGACGGCAAAGAGAGGAAGCAAAATGTTATGACATGATTAGAGGTAGCCACTGGTGTGATTGTACGACTGCGTGTGGAAGCGAAATCGGCAGAGGGGGAGAGCTTAAGCGATCAATCTTGTCGAAGCTCGTTTTGGAGTACAAGGCCGGGGTTAAGCACTAGTTGCTCGTTGTCGGCATTATTCGGCGAGCTGTCCGAGCTTCGATTCACGATCGTGACAATTACCAGTGGTTATGCAATATTCATGACATCTTGTGACAGTTGCGACAACAGATTGATTGATCCGTGATTGACAAGTAGAATGTTGACCAAGGTTAGGCGAGGATCCTACATAGGTAGATCAGAAAGGCACAATCATGCCCATGCATGATTGTTCATGATTGTAATTCATCGAGACCTATGATTTGGCATCACCATACACAACACTTGGATACAAGTCTGAAAAAAAGAAGTGTCATGTTCAGTCATGACAACTGACGATATCGATCACGTGCAAAAGTACTTCCGGTAACCCGATCGTATTTGTCCGTTCGACTATTCCACTCCGCGACTCGACGAGTCCTTTACGGTTCAACGAACATCCACGAGGCCTCCGTTCGGCAAATGTCTACAGTTGGGGAATGTTGTTCATACTAAATGGTAACCGGCCAATTTAGGTAATCCTTAGGTCTTGTACCGCCTAACCCTTCAAGCAAAAGGTAGCAATGACGAGGAGCTTGACTAATGCTCCCAATCTGTCACGGGG
>JAABUH010003333.1_pt1 | contig 13950 bp, 9 predicted proteins | sample 5559121 | NCBI WGS metagenome assembly JAABUH01 (sample SAMN10711871, study PRJNA513364) | rock metagenome | isolation source: Antarctica rocks | place: Antarctica: Victoria Land, Battleship Promontory nord | collected 2015-12-28 | reverse complement strand
GACCATCCTTTCCCGGCGAGGGCCGGGCGAGACAACAGGGGGCGTCCGCGCGCCCCGATCGACGCGCGGACAAGACGACCGCACGCGTCGCGTGGAAGGGCCGCACGCCCCGCCGCACAGCGGCGCGGTGATGACGACGCAGGGGCAGACAAGGGGTCGGCGTGGTCAGTCCACGCTCCCCCGCCGGCATGCGACGCTCCCCTCCCTGCCTTCTACTGTAGACCCGCGCCGTTAAGGCGGCGTTAACGGGCCGTTAATGGGGCGTTAAAACACACATTGCCTCCCCTGGCTGTGATGTCGGAGGGGTTGTGATCGCCGGCGTGGCCACATCGCGCACGGCGCGTGACAAACGTTTTAACGCGCGCTTAACAACCCTTTAATAGTCCCTTAACCGGCGCGCCCTACAGTTAAGGGGACGTGGCGCGCGCAGGGCCTTTCCTGTCCGCACGCCGGCGTGCTCCGCCCATGGCGCGGTATCTGTCCCCCTTAGATCGCCGTCGACGCCGGCTGGTGCGGAGCTATAGAAAGGACGGTCGATCATGCGACAGCCCGACCCTGACCCGCGCACATCCTGGTCCCCTCCCCGGCCCCGCCTCGCGCGCAGGCGTACCCCCGCCCTCCTGGCGCTCCTGGCGGCGACGCTGGTCCTCCCGCCGCTGCAGCTCGCGACCGCCCGCTCGGGCGCGCCGCGCGCCGCGCGAGCCCAGGATGCCACGGTCGCCAACCCTACCAGCCCCGAGGTGGGGCCGGTCTCCGGCGCGCGCACCATCCTCAACAACAACCGCGTCATCACGCCGGTCGGCAAGGAAACCCCGCTGGGCAACCTACCCGTCAACGCGGTGCTCTCGCCCGACGGCGCGCACCTGCTCGTGGTCAACAGCGGCGCCGGCGTGCAGTCGCTGCAGGTTGTTTCGACGGCCGACGGCAACGTGCAGCAGACCCTTCCCTACTACTCGGCCCCCCGGCCCGACAGCGTCTTCGTCGGCGTGGCCTATAGCCCCGGTGGGACGCGCGCCTACGCCTCCGGCGGCGGCGGCAACGTGGTTCACACCTACAGCGTCGCGCCGAACGGCGCGCTCACGGCCACCGGCGACATCAGCGAGGGCGTGACCGGCGCGCAGTACCCCGCCATCAACGGCTCCGTGCCAGGGCCGTACCCCGCCGGCCTCTCCGTGAGCCCGGACGGCGCCACGCTCTACGTGGCCAACAACCTGGCCAACACGGTCTCGGTCGTCGACACGGCGCGCAACACCGTGGCCACGACGGTCACCGTGGGCGCCCTCCCCTACACGACGCTGGCCACGCCCGACGGTAAGAAGGTGTACGTGTCCAACTGGGGCGACAACTCGGTCTCGGTCGTCGACGCCGCGTCGCGCGCGGTGGTCAAGACGATCCCGGTCGGCCTCGCCAACACAGTGGGCGCGGCGACGAGCCACCCCTCGGCCATGGCCCTCTCCCCCGACGGGCTCCTGTTTGTTTCGCTCTCTAACAGCGACGCGGTCGCGGTCGTCGACACGGCGAGCGACACGGTCGCGCGCACGCTCTCGGTCTCGCCATACCGCGGCGCCCCGCTCAGCAGCAGCCCGCAGGGTCTCGCGGTGAGCCCCAACGGGCAGTTCCTCTACGTGGCCAACGCGGGGACCGACGAGGTCAGCGTCTTCGGACTCAACGGCCGCGCCGGACCCGAGCCCAAGCTGGGTCGCATCCCCACGGCGTGGTACCCCACCTCGGTCGCGGTCAGCGCCGACAACGGGACCCTGTTCGTAACCAACGCCAAGGGACACGGCGCCGGACCCAACGGCGCCCCCGGCGTCTACCCCAACCCGTCGCGTCCGGCGCCGTCGAGCGTCGTCAACGGCGTCAGCGGCAACACGGGCGGCGGCTACTGCAACTGCACGTTCGACAAGTACAGTGGCAGCATGATCGTGGGCACGCTCTCCACCATCCCCGTGCCCAGCCCCGGCCGTCTGCGCGTCGACACGTTCCGCGCGGCCCTCAACAACCACGAGCGGCCGTTTTCCATCCTGCCCAACGTGCGTAGCGCCGGGAACCCGGTGCCTCGCGCGCCCGGCGGCGGTGGACCGATCAAGCACGTCATCTACATCCTCAAGGAGAACCGCACCTACGACCAGGTCTTCGGCGACGAGCCAGCCGGCGACGGCGACCCCTCGCTGGCCCTGTTTCCGCGCGCCGTCACGCCGAACCTGCACGCCCTGGCCGAGCGCTACGGACTGTTCGACAACTTCTACGCCGACGCCGAGGTTAGCGCCGACGGCCACAACTGGTCGCTCTCGGCCAACGCCAGTGACTACAACGAGAAGACCTGGCCGCAGAACTACTCTTCGGGGCCGATCAGCCGCAACCGCAACTACGACTTCGAGAGCGGCAGCGCCATCAACCTCTCGCCGGGCGGCTACCTGTGGGACGCGGCGGCCGCGTCCGGCGTGTCGTACCGCGACTACGGCCTGTTCATGCCCTTCAGCCCCTCGACGCCGCCCGTGACCCAGACCGCCGGCGCCACCTGCGCCGGCCCGATCGCCGCGAACAACTACGGGCCGGTCTCCCTGGCGCCGGGCGCGCCCCTGGCCCTGATCACGGTCCCGGCGGGGCAGCAACTGTGCTTCCCGCCCGAGCGGGTGTCGCCCAACACGCCGAACCTGGCCGGGCACATCGACCTGGCCTTCCGCAACTACGACCTGGCCTTCCGCGAGTCCGACCGCGTGGCGGAGTGGCGGCGCGAGTTCAACGCGTACACGGCCAACGGCGCGGATAACCTGCCGGGGCTCGAGTTCCTGCGCCTGGCCAACGACCACACGCGCGGGACCACGCCGGGCCAGCCCTCCGCGCCGGCCTACGTGGCCGAGAACGACGCTGCGCTCGGGCAGATCGTGGACATCGTGAGCCACAGCGCGGTTTGGTCCAGCACGGCCATCTTCGTGGTCGAGGACGACGCGCAGAACGGCCCCGACCACGTCGACGCGCACCGCACCGAGGCTCTGGTGATCAGCCCCTACACGGCCCACGCCGCGACCTTCGTCGACCACACGCTCTACGACACGGCGGCAATGCTGCGCACGATGGAGTTGATCCTGGGCCTGCGGCCGCTCAGCCAGTTCGACGCCGAGGCCGTGCCGATGTGGCGCGACTTCAACGCCACGCCTGACGCTGCGCCTTATACGACGATCGCGGCGAGCATCCCGACCACCAGCCTCAACACGCCGGCGACCTACGGGGCGCTGGAGTCGGCGGCGATGGACTTCAGCCACGAGGACCGCGCGCCGGCCGGCCGGCTCAACCACATCCTATGGCACGCCATCAAGGGTATTCAGGCTCCCTACCCCGCGATCCACGACCGCGGCGGCGTCCGCGCGAGCGCCGACCCGGACTAGCGGAACCGTCCGCCCTTCCTACGTCGTAGGACACCATCCCCTTACAAGGGTAGGTTTTTGTGCGGAGGGGTGGACAGCGAAGCTGTCTACCCCTCCGACCCTCCCCCCTTCGTGAAAAACCTACCCCTATAAAGCACCCCCCAACCCCTCTCCCATGCGCGGGAGAGGGGTTTTTTATGGTCCACCGTGTCATCTTCCTCAGCATTCTCTCATCGCCCTTTCAACCCCCTCTCAGCCTGGGTCGTCATAGTAAAGCAAGAGAGGAGGTGAGCGACACGGGGACACGGGGACACGGGGACACGGGGACACGGGGACACGGGGACACGGGGACACGGGGACACGGGGACACGGGGACACGGGGACACAGCCCGACACGCCCGCCGCGGCAGGGTCCGCCTAGTCCGGCAACAACGCAAGCGATACGAGCGGTTCGATAGACCACACGCGGATGCGCCACGAACGCGCCGCGTCATCTTGAACAAGAGCCAAGGAGCCAGCACAATGACACGACATCGACATCTCGCGACTGGCCTCGCCGCCGGCGCCCTTGCCCTGAGCACGATCGGCCTCGCCGCCCACGGCGCGCGGGCGCGTGCGGCCCAGCCCGCCACGACGAGTGGGGCGACCGCCGCGGAGGGCTCCGGCGCGACCCCGGTCAACCCGCGCTCCGACGTGGGCCAGACCACCACGATCCAGAACCCCGGCGTGGTCAGCTGGGTCCACTTCGGCGACCTGCACATCACCACCGGCGACCAGCAAAACTACGCCGACTTCAAGAGCATCATCGCCAACACCAACCAGTACCTCAAGAACGGCGTTAACTTCGCCGTGCTCCCCGGCGACAACGCCAACGACGACGCGGAGAGCGAGTATCAGCTGATCAAGGCGGCCACCGACAACCTGCAGGTCCCCCTCTACGCTGTCCCGGGCGACCACGACCGCAAGGTCGACATCGGCCTCTATCAGAAGTACCTGGAGTCCAAGCTCCACTACAGCTTCAACGCCGGCGGCTACCACTTCGCCTTCATCGACGTGATGAGCGGCATCAGCTCCGACGAGCAGAACTGGCTGCAGAGCGACCTGGCCTCCGCCTCGGCGTCGGGACGCAAGACCGTCCTATTCATGCACACGTACACCATCGCCTATCAGCTGCAGAATTTGATCCAGAAGTACAACGTGCTGCTGGTCGACACGGGGCACACGCACACCAACCAGGTCGCCAACGACGGCCACACGATCTACTCGGCGACGCGCTCGACGGGCCAGGCGTCGGAGGGTCCGGTCGGCTTCTCCATCATCAACCTCGACAACGGCGTGGTCAGCTGGAAGTTCAAGCCGCTGGGCAGTTGGCCGTTCGTGATGATCACCTCGCCCTCCGACAAGGGGCTCATGACCAACGGCTCACAGGTGGTCCACGGCGTCGAGACCGTGCGGGCCAAGATCTGGGACGATAAGGGCGTGGCTTCGGCCACGTATCACGTCGACAACGGACAGTCCTACACTCTCGCGCGCATCGGCAGCACACAGATGTGGAACGCCACGTTCGACTCGACCAAGTTGAGCAGCGGCGCGCACACCATCACCGTCAACGTGCGCGGCGCAGGCGGCAATACGTCGCAGGACACCATCAACGTGTTGGTGAACCAGTCCGGGAGCACCACGCTGCCGAGCCGGTCCTTCGGGCCGTCGGACAACAACATCGGCGCCTACACCGAGAAGGGCTTGCTAGGTACCGCCGCCGGCGGTGGCGCCGGCGGTAAGGGCGGTCCCGGCGGTAAAGGTGGCCCGGGAGGCGCTGCTGGCGGTCCCGGCGGTAAGGGCCACGGCGCCTGCGCCGCTACCGGCGCCTCCACGACGCCGGGCGCCTCCACGACGCCGGGCGCCTCCACGACGCCGGGCGCCTCTCCCACCCCGGGCGCCTCTCCCACCCTGAGCGCCTCTCCCACCCCGAGCGCCTCTAGCTCGTCGAGCGGTACGACCACGACCCGACCGGCCAGCCCCTGTGGCCCCGGCGCTAAGGGCGGCAAGGGCGGCAAGCATGGGCATGCCGGACCCGGCGGTAAGGGCGGACCCGGCGGCGCTGGCGCGGCGACGATCGTGAGCGTCAACGGCGACCGGCTCACCCTGCGGGCCAGCGACGGCGACACGGAGTATGTGACCATCAACGGCAGCACGCGGATCTCCAAGACGGTGTCCGGGAGCATAAGCGACCTGAAGGCCGGCGAAACAGTCAGCGTGAGCGGCGCGACGCCCAGTTCGTCCGCCGGCGGCGCCTCCACGGCGACAGGCATTGGCATCCAGCCGGCGTCTGGGTCATAGACCACACCGAGCGCGGGCGCCCAACAGGGTTGAGACATTTTGCCGCGCGGTCCCTGGAACACTGACCATGTCGTCCATAGTAGCGGAGCGATTCCCTGGGAATCGCTCCGCTCACCGTTCTATCGGGCGTCGCGCCGCCTGCGCTCTCAGCAAAATCTCAGCGCCCACTCAGGTTTTTCTCAGATTGTTGCGGCAAACTAAGAGTACACGAAGTCTCATGAGATCGCGCGTGTGATAGTGGGGGGGAACGTATACTTGAAGGAGGAGGGCACGATGTCGAGCGCGCAGGAGGGGACGCGGGTACTGGTCGTCGAGGATGAACGCGCCATCGCCGATTTCATGCGCCTGGGCCTGGCGCACCAGGGCTACTCCGTGCAGGTCGTCTCCGACGGGAACGAGGTCCTGCGCCATTTCCGCGCCTTCGCGCCGCACCTCGTCGTGCTCGACCTGATGCTCCCGGGGATGGATGGCCTGACGCTGTGCCGCCGGCTGCGCGCGATCAGCACTGTGCCCATCCTCGTGGTGACCGCGCGCGACGACGTGAGCGACCGCGTGCGCGGTCTCGACGGCGGGGCCGACGACTACCTCACCAAGCCGTTTGACTTCGCCGAACTCTCGGCTCGAGTGCGCGCGCTGCTGCGCCGGGTCCAGGGCCCCGCGGCCGAGGTTATGCGCGTCGGGGAGCTTGTCCTGAACCCCGCGGCGCGCGAGGTCACGGTCGATAGCCGCGCCATCGCCCTCACGGCGCGCGAGTTCGACCTCTTGCACTACCTGATGCGTTATCCGGGCCGCGTGCTCACGCGCGAGGCTATCCTACACGCCGTGTGGGGTCCCGGCTTCGTGGGCGACGACAATGTCATCGAGGTCTATATTCGCTATCTGCGCGACAAGATCGGGGACCGACCGCCCCGCTACATCCGGACGATGCGCGGCGTCGGCTACGTGTTGAAAGGATAGTGGCGCGATGGCCCCGTATCCTCTGCCCTCGCCCTCTCTGCCTCCCCATGTCGTCGGCCCGGCGCGACCGCTGGCGGCGATACGCCGCGGGAGCGAGAGGTTGTCGCTGCGCTGGCGTCTGGCCCTCGGCTACGCGCTGATGCTGCTGCTCGTGCTGGCACCGCTCGCGGCGCTCCAGGCGTCCACGATCCACACGCTGCTCTACAACGACGCCGCCGCGACCCTCACCGCCGCGACCGAGAGCGCGGCCACGGCGGCCCGCCCCAACCCCAGGCCAGGCAAAGGCGCGGCCCCCACGTCCAATCCGGCCACCACACCCTCGGCCGTCACGATCGCCCGGAGCGCGCTTGCCCGGCAGAGCCTGGACGCCGACGCCGCTGCCGTCGTGGCGGACGCCTCCGGGCGCGCGCTCGGCTCGTCTACCCTGACGGGAGACGCGGCGCCGGACGCGGCCGGCCTCGTCGACGCGTCCCGCGTGCGTCAACTGGTGGGGGGCCACCCAGACGCCGGCCGGCCGTACCATGCGTCGACCGCACGCGGCCCCTATCTAGTCGCGCTCGCCCTGCTACCCGCTTCCAAGCCTGGCCCCAAGCATGTTCGCGCCGCGCCTGCTCTCCCTGACGGTCTACCTGGTTCGGCGTCGGAGGGCCAGGCGTCGCGCGAGGTCCTCGTTCTGGCGCGCAGTCTGAGACCGATCGATACGACGACGATGTACGTGTGGACCTTGACTCTGGGCGGGACGACGGCGGCGCTGCTCGCGGCGACTATCCTGGGCGCGCTGCTGGTGCGCCACGCGCTCCGCCCGCTCACGCGTGTCGCCGTGGCGGCGGGCGCGATAGCCGGCGGCGATTACGCGCGCCGCGTCGCCGTCCCCCCGGCGCGCGACGAGGTGGGACGCCTCGCCGTGGCCTTCAACGCGATGGCCGTGTCGGTCGAGGACGCCTTCGCCGCGCAGCGGCGCTTCGTGGCCGACGCCGCCCACGAGCTGCGCTCGGCGGGTACGCCGATGTCTTGTTGCTCGGCGCCGCCAGCAGCCCAAGCGACCTCGCCGCGTCTCTGGAGGCGATGCGCGGCGAGACACGCCGCATGACACGGCTGGTCAACGACCTGCTCGCGCTGGCCCGTCTCGACGGCGGCGACCCCACGACGTGCAACGCCACCACCACGGTCGACCTCGCGGACGTGCTGCGCGAGGCGTGCGCGCGCGCGCGGCTGCTGCATCCGGACCGCCACATCACGCTCGATCTCGCGCTATCCCCTCCGGTCGCGCGCGGGGACGGCGATCGCCTGCGCCAGGTCGTGGCCAACCTGGTCGACAACGCGCTGAAGTTCACGGAGCCGGGCGGCCACGTCCGCCTCGCCCTGCGCGCCGAGGCGGACGCCGCCGTCGTCGTGGTCCGCGACGACGGTATCGGCATCGCGCCGGAGGACCTGCCGCACGTCCGTGAGCGTTTCTACCGCGCCGATCGGGCGCGCGGCCATACGACAGGAACGGGGGGGACGGGGCTGGGCCTGGCGATCGTGCAGGCCATCGTCACGATGCACGGGGGGACCCTGGAGATCGCCAGCGCGCCCGGTCGCGGGACCAAGGCGACCGTCCGCCTGCCGCCGGCGGACGGTCGGTCGCCTCAACCGCGCACATCGGATACAGGACGACCGGCATGATAATCGTCGCCCTCGTCATCTTCGTCGCGACGCTGCTCGCCGTGCTGACGCGGCCGCGCGGGCTGAACGAGGGCATCGCCGCCCTGGCCGGCGCCGCCCTCATGGTCGCGACCGGGCTGGTCACGCCCACGGCCGCCCTGCGCGTGCTGGCCGCCAACGGGGATGTCTTCCTGTTCTTCGCGGGCATGCTCACCGTCACCACGCTGGCCGAGCAGGCGGGAGTCTTCGCGCGCCTGGCCTCCTGGGCGGCCCACCGCTCGCGGGGCAGCCAGCGGCTCCTCTTCCTCAACATCTTCCTGCTGGGCGTGGTCATCTCGACCTTCCTGACCAACGACGCCACGGCGCTGATCCTGACCCCGGTGGTGTACACGGTCGTGCGCTGCCTGGAACTCGACCCGCTCCCCTACATGTTCGCCTGCACCTTCATTGCCGACACGGCGTCGCTGACCCTGCCGGTGAGCAACCCGATCAACATCATCATCGGCGAGCATTTCGGCCTGACCACGGCGGGGTTCCTGCGCTACCTGTTCCTGCCGAGCCTCGCCGCGATCGCGATCAACGTGATCGTCTTCCTGTTCCTCTTCCGCACACGCCTCGCCGGCGCCTTCGATCCGTCCGCGCTCTCAACGCTGGACGATGCGGTCGCGCACCCGCGCTTCTTCCGCTATACCGTCGGCGTGCTGCTCCTGCTGGCCGTAGCCTTCGTCGGTGGGGGGATCGTCGGGGCGCCGGCCGGGGTTGTCGCGATCGCCGGCGGCGCGCTGGTGTTGGGCGGCGCGGAGGCCCTGCGCGCGGTCGACGCCCGGCGCTTTGCCCGCGAGTTCTCGTGGGGGCTGTTTCCGTTCGTGGCCGGCCTGTTCGTGGTGGTGCAGGGCGTGGAGAACGCCGGGCTGACGCGGCCGGCGCGCGCGCTACTGCGCCTCGCGGGCGGCCACGCCGTCCTGGCGGCGCTCCTCGGCACGGGGGTGGCCGCGGCGGGGACGAACCTGCTCAACAACGTGCCGATGGCCCTGGTGCTCGTGCAGGCGGCCGGCTCTCCCCACGACGCGCCGGGGCGCGCCCTCGTGTACGGGTCGCTGCTCGGGTGTGACCTGGGGCCGAACCTGACCACGACGGGCTCGCTCTCGACGATGCTGTGGCTGCTCCTGCTGCGACAGCGCGGGCTCGCGGTCTCCTCGCTGCAGTACCTGCGCCTCGGCCTAATCGTGACCCCGCCGATGCTGCTCGCCTCGGCGGCGATCCTGGGCGCCACCGTGTGACGTCGCGGCCGACATCGAAGACATTCAGCGGCGCCTTGACCCCGCGCGCCTCCAGGCATAGGTCTATGAGGGGCGGATTGATTACCTATCGGGGCGCCGCCACATTACCGTGCGAGGGACGACGGCATTGTGCGGGTCGGGGCGCTCGTCACACTGGCCGGGCCGATAGCCTCATCGCTGGGCCGTCAGCAGGGCGCGCAGGCGCGCCGGGGCCAACAGCAGGACGAGGAGCGTGACCAGTCCCGTGAGCGCGAACAGCCCGACGCCCGCGACCAGCGCCAGCAGGGGCTGCCGGTCCGACAGGTACAGGGTCAGCGCGAGTAAGCCGCCGCTCGCGCCTATCAGCAGCAGCCCCCCGATGCCGCCCGCCAGGCTCGCCTCGGTGCTGACCTGCTTGCGCGGGTTGTCCCAATCCAGACGCGGCCAGATCAAGCTGACCAGGAGCAACGCGCCGGACACGGCGACGGCGATGCTGACCAGGGCGCACACGCCGAGCAATACCTCCGCCGCGCTCAGATGAAGCAGCACGGCGCCGGCGAGGAGCAGGGCCTCGGCCAGGAGAAGCGAGGGCGCGGCGCAGAAAACCCACTTGGCCAGCAAGATGCCGCGCGGGCTCACCGGCGCCAGCGCGAGTAGGGACAGCGAGCGCCCCTCGCGATTGATCGCGGGCAGGGCCAGGGTGGTCAGCGGCAGCCACAGCAGGAAAACGAGCAGCCCGAAGAAACTCAGGAGACCGAGCAGGGCCGGCCGGCCCCCATCGGCCGGCGGCGACGCGGACAGCGCCCGGTTAAGGTTCTGCCAGAACAGGAAGCCGATCACCACGAACGAGTAGAGCAGCCGCGCCCATACCTGCGGGTCGCGCCGCAGCGTGCGCCACTCCTTGCCGACGAGCGGCCACCACGCCGGCCACCGTGTGGCTCGCCGCGCCGGGCGCGTCTCCGCGCCGAATAGCGCGCCCGATCCCCCCGGCTCGGGCGCTGGACGACGCAGCCCGCTCGCGAAGATCTTGCGCCGGCGCCGGCGCCGGCCCACCTCGTGGTAGGTGGCCCACCCGGTAGCGAACAGGCGCGCCGACAGGGTCACGGCGAGCACGGCCATGGCGGCGGCCGGGAGCGCGGCGGCGGCGAGGTAGGCGACCGCCGCGCCGATGTTCCCCCCGACGCACAGGCCGAGCGCGTGGCCCGGCCACGCCGTCGGCAACAGGTCCCATGGCCCGCGCGCCGCCCACGTGAGCAGGCGCGACGGGCCGGCGACGCGCGCATAGGTCGACGGATTGATCAGCAACTGCGAGCCTACGTACACACCGCCGCTCAGGAGCGCGCCCAGGACCGCGGTCACGGCGCGGGCCCGTGCGGGCGGGAAGAGGCGCAGGACGGCCATGGTGAGCAGCATGGACAGCGCGACCGGCAGCACGGGCAGCGCCAGCAGCGCGAACAGCGCCAGGGGGTAGTACGGCGTATCGACCCCGGCCACGCGGCCGATGGCGATCAGGAGGGGGAGGCCCAGGGCGAGCGTCGGCCCCGCCAGGGCCCCGTAGACCGTGGCGAGCTTCTCACCCAGCAGGGCTTGGGGGCGCAACGGCGTGAGCAGCAGCAACTTGAGGTCGCTGGAGTAGGTCAGCAGGGCCAGCATGGCCGGTAAGGCTAGCAAGAACAGCAAGAGGCTTACCGACGACGATACCCCGGCCAGCGCCTGCGCCAGCGCGGCGCGGCCGCGCGGATCTTCGAGTCTCCGGCTCAACAGGGCGCCGAGGCCGCCGACGATGAGCACGGAGAACTGCAGCAGCAGCGCGCCGACGATGAGGCCGCCCACGATAAAAGACCCGCCGCGGTTGCGCGCCGGCCCGCCGCGCATGCCCGTGCGCCGCAATAGCCGCCAGCGTAGTCGTAACAGGGTAGCGATATCGTCGCGCGCGGTATTCATCTCGCCATCCTGTGGCCGCAAGCGTTTAGCCCGCGCGTCATCCACCAGGAGCGCCCGCTGCCAGCCGGCACAGGCGTGCAGGTAGATGTGCAAGTAGGTGTGTCGACGCTGGCAAACGCCGTTGATGCGACCGTTTGCCGGCGGGGCGCCGGCGCTCCCAGTAGGGACGACAGTCGCATCGCGCGGATGATAGTGGTCATTCGGCGGCCAGGGCGCGCGCAAGCACGCGGTCTTCCTCGCCGCCGGTCAGCCGCAGGAAGATGTCTTCCAAACTCTCGGCGCTGCCCGCGTGCGCGGCGCCCCTGAGTTCGTCGAGGGAGCCTTGCGCGATGATGCGCCCGCCGTCGAGGATGGCCACGCGGTCGCAGATAGCCTGCGCGATCTCTAGGATGTGCGTGCATAAGAGCACGGCGCGCCCCCGCGCGGCGAGGGCGCGCAGCGTGTCCTTGAGCAGGCGGGCGCTGCGCGGGTCGAGCCCGACCGTGGGCTCGTCAAGAAAGAGCAGCACCGGATTATGGATCAGCGCGCCGCACAGCGCCGTCTTCTGTTTCATGCCGTGCGAGTAGCCTCCGACCAGATCGTCGGCGGCCTCCCACAGGTCGAAGTAGCGCAGCAACTCGCCCGTCCGCGCGGCCAGATCATGCTCGACGCCGTAGAGCCGGCCCATCAGGGTCACAAACTCGCGTCCGGTCAGGCGGTCGTAGAGGTAGGGCTCGTCGGGCACATAGCCGATGAGGCGCTTGACCCTCTGCGCATCGCGCGCCACGTCGTATCCCGCGATGCGCACGGCGCCATCGGTCGGGCGCAGCAGGCCCGTGAGCATGCCGATCGTCGTCGTCTTACCGGCCCCGTTCGGCCCCAGCAGGCCGAAGACCTCGCCCGCGCGCACGGTCAAGTCGACCCTGTTGACGGCGAAGAAGCTCCCGAACCGCTTGCGCAGCCCCTCGGCGACCAGGATATCAGGTCCAATCCCGTCCATGGGGAAACGTAGCGGTCAACTATCAGCCGTCAGCTGACGGCTGATAGTTGACCGCTGACGGCTATACGCGTTCATTCGTGGCTACTCGCTGAGATTGTTGCTCGGGTGCGGCACGAGGCGGGGGCCGCTGTCGCCGGGGGCGAACTGCCCGAGGCCGTAGCGCGCGACGAAGACCTCGCGCGTGAGCCGCATCTGCACGTCGATGTAGTAGCCGATGCGGCTAGAGTACTTGCGCATCGTGCCCACCGTCTCGAACCCGATCTTTCTGTACGAGGCGCGCGCCCGCGCGTTGGTGGCGTACGTGTTGAGGTACATCGCGCGCAGGGCCGTGCTCTGGAACAGGTGGTCGAGCAGCGTGCGGACAACCTCGGTCCCGTAGCCCTTGTCCCACAGGGCGCGCTCGCCGATGTAGACGCCGAGCTCGACGGTCCCGCGCTCGGGGCTCCAGTTATAGTAGCTGACCATGCCGATGAGCTCGCCGACCTCGTCCAGGACGCCGAACTGGTCGCGCCGCGCGTCGGCCTGGTGGGTCGAGGCGATGATATCCCCGCGGAACTGCGAGAGCGTCGGCGCGGCGGGGATGCTGCCGCTCCAATACTGCAACTCTTGGTCGAGGCTCCAGCGGTAGCGGCGCGCGATCTCCTCCTCGCTGAAGCCCTCGGATGCGTGACGCAACGTCACACGCCGGCCGCGGACCACAGTCGCCGTCAGCAGGCTCCGTCCCCTGGACGCGTTCCTCATCGACCGCCCCGCCCGTCCCGTTTCACCACCAAGTAAATGCGCGCCATGCCGGCATCGCGTACCCTAGCCTTGTCTATCATCCCCGGGGTCCACTGCCCAATTATTCATACGCCCGCAGGCACGCCCACGAGGAGAGCCCCTATACGATCTATCGGCCACGGGGACAGCTCATGGACGCCTGGCGCTACGAGCGGTCGCGGGCAAACTTGAGCGCCATCAGCACGAAGCGGCGCGTAGCGTCGCTCTCGATGGCGTTGATCAGCACGGACAGCGCGGCGCGCCGCGTCGCGCTCCCGCCCTTGCGCGAGGCCTTTTGCGCGGCGCCGCGCGCCGCGCCGGCCACCTCTTCAGCGGACGAGTCGCCGCGCCGCGTCGCGAAAAAGATGGCGACCCCCGCGATCAGGACCGCGGCGACAATGGCTACCGGCGGGAGCCCGCCGTTATCCTGGGGCGGGTAGGTTTGCTCACGATCGGACATACTTAATTCTACCTCTTTGACTGATAGAGTTGCTACCTAACAAGGACTACCAACACTGTAGCATAGCCGATATGGCTCATGTGGCGTGGGCGGCGTGGGCGACATGCTATCGTGTGCTAGCGGGCGAGCCAGGCGAGGAGCTCGTCCAGGGGGCGCGTGTTCATCACGTCGGACGCCTCGGCCCAGCCGCGGCGCGCCGTCTGCACGCCGTAGGTCATCAGGTCGAGGTTGTCGGTGGCG
>JAABUH010003332.1_pt1 | contig 13951 bp, 9 predicted proteins | sample 5559121 | NCBI WGS metagenome assembly JAABUH01 (sample SAMN10711871, study PRJNA513364) | rock metagenome | isolation source: Antarctica rocks | place: Antarctica: Victoria Land, Battleship Promontory nord | collected 2015-12-28 | reverse complement strand
CACCCCAGGCCGCAGCTCCGCAACCAGCTTCACCCGCCACACCAGCTTCGGCACCAGCCCACCCTCGTCCCGTGAGCCCGGACCCTAACCCAACCCAATCAGCACCCCACGATTTTGAATGCTCTCGCGAGCATTGAGGCGCGAGAGGCCGAAGCAAGCAAGGCTGAGCTCTCCCTCCGCCTGCCATTCCAATGACCCAAGCAAGCCATCGGAACCTTTGGCAGGCTACGCCCAGACCCGCCAAAGGCCGAGGCCTTTGGAAACCATTGCTTCGGGCCGGCGGCACACTCTCGCCCAGGGTGCCCATGGAGGCCGGTTCAGGGGCGCTGCCCCCCTGGCGGAGTCCAGAGGCAGAGCCTCTGGCCTTGCTTCTTGCCCGTGGACCGCTGCGGTGGCACCGTCCCGGCAAGGCCGAACGGCCAGCGCGTCCCGCTCCTGCTGCCGCCCCCATGCATCCGGCCGGGCACGCATCTAGGGAGCCATGCCATGCGCCTCACCCGCCTCACCGCCAGCGGCAATGTCCTGCTCCTGCTGTGCGTGATGTACTTCATCACCTACGTCGACCGCGTGAACGTCAGCACCGCGGCGATCGCCTTCAAGCAGGAGCTGGGCCTGTCCAATACCCAGATCGGCCTGGTTTTTTCCGCCTTCGGCTACCCCTACCTCGTGTTCCAGGTGCTCGGCGGCTGGTTTGGCGACCGTTTCGGCGCGCGCTGGGTGCTCACCGGCTGCGGCGTGGTCTGGGCGATCGCCACCATCGCCACCGGCCTGGTCGGCGGTCTCGCCACGCTGCTGCTCGCGCGCGTGCTGCTCGGCCTCGGGGAGGGCGCCACCTTCCCCACCGCGACCCGCGCCATGGCCGGCTGGATGCCCGGCGGCAGGTCCGGCTTCGCCCAGGGCATTACTCATGCCTCCGCGCGCCTCGGCAACGCTGTCACCCCGCCCGTCGTCGTCGCCCTGATCGCGCTGGTCACCTGGCGCGGCTCGTTCGTCGTCATCGGCATCATCAGCCTGGCCTGGGCGCTGGCCTGGGCGTTTTACTTCCGCGACGACCCGCGCACTCACCCCGGCGTCACCCCCGCGGAGGCCGCGCTCATGCCTGCCTTCCGCGCCATCGGCGGCGCACGGCGCGCGATCCCGTGGGCGCCGCTGGTGCGCCGCATGGCGCCGGTGATCTTCGTCTACTTCTGCTACGGCTGGACGCTGTGGACCTTCCTTTCCTGGGTCCCGCAGTTCATGAAGCACAGCTACAACCTCGACCTGAAGAACTCGGCGCTGTTCTCCTCGCTCGTGTACGTGGGCGGCGTGGTCGGCGACGCGCTCGGCGGCTTCGTCAGCGACGCGCTGCTTGCCCGCACCGGCAGCCTCATCAAGGCGCGCCGCAACCTCGTAATCCTGGGCATGGCCGGCTCGATGCTGTCCTCGATTCCGATCCTGTTCGTGCGGGACCCGGTGCTGGCGGCGCTGTCGCTGGGGGCGGCGTTCTTCTTCGCCGAGCTGACCATCGGGCCGATGTGGGCGATCCCGCTCGATGTGGCCCCGGCCTTCTCCGGCACCGCGTCAGGGCTGATGAACTCGGGCTCGGCGCTGGCGGCGATCCTCTCGCCGCTGGTGTTCGGCGTGGTGATCGACGTCACCGGCAACTGGACGCTGCCGTTCCTCGGCACCATCGGGCTGATGCTGGCCGGCACCGTGGTCGCGTTCTGGATGCGTCCCGACCTGCCGTTCGGCGACGCGGTTGCCACGGAGCCCGCGCGAGCCTACGTGCCGGCGCCGGCACGGTAGAAAACGAGCAAGGCCAGGGAATCTGCCTCCATGCTTCAGGCAGGAAGCTCGCCTTTGGAGCCCGCTTGCCTAAGTAAAGCCGGTCCAGGGGCGCTGCCCCTGGCGGGTCCAGGGCAGAGCCCTGGCCTTCCTTTCTTCTTTCACGGAGGCACACCGCTTGGGACATTCCCCGCCGCGCCCCGCGACGCTTCTCGGCGACCCCCGCCTTGCCGCGCGCCTGAAGCGCGAGCTGCGCGGCGAGGTGCTGTTCGGCGCCGGCGACCGCGGCCGCTACGCCACCGACGCCTCGATTTACCAGGTCGAGCCGGTGGGCGTGGTGGTGCCGCGCGACGCCGCGGACATGGCCGCGGCGCTTGCCATCGCGCGCGAGCACGGCGTCCCGGTGCTGGCCCGCGGCGGCGGCACCAGCCAGTGCGGCCAGACGGTGAACCGCGCCCTGGTGTTGGACTGCACCAAGCACATGCGCCGCGTGCTGCACCTCGACGCGGCCGCCGGGCGCGTGACGGTGGAGCCGGGCCTCGTGCTCGGCCACCTCAACGACGCCTTGCGTCGGCACAAGCTGTTCTTCCCGGTGGACCCGTCCACCCAGGCACGCTGCACGATCGGCGGCATGGCGGGCAACAACTCCTGCGGCTCGAAGTCGATCCGCTACGGGCTGATGGCCGACAACGTGGCCGGGATCGACGCGATCCTCGCCGACGGCAGCCGCCACCGCTTCGGCGAGGCGGGTGGCGGCACCGGCCCGACCCCGCGCGGCCAGGACACGTTGGGCGCCGACATGCACGGCACGCCGCATCCCGACAGCGCCCCCGCCGGCAGTCTCGCCGGCCCCGCCCTGCACGGCGCGCCTTCCGGCGGCACGTTCCGCGACCAGGCCGCCCACGACCCCGCGCTGGCGGGGCTAGTGGCCCGGCTGCGCGCCATCGGCGACGCCGAGGCCGCCGAGATCGCCAGGCGCTTCCCGCGCCAGCTCCGCCGCGTCGGCGGCTACAACCTGGAGCTTCTCACCCCCGCCGCCCGGGCGGCGCGGCGCGACAACCTCGCGCGCCTGCTGGTCGGCTCCGAGGGCACGCTGGCCTTGTCCGCCGCGCTCGACCTCCAGCTCGCGCCGGTCAAGCCGCGCAAGGTGCTCGGCATCTGCCAGTTCCCCACGTTCCGCGCCGCGATGGAGGCGTCGCGGCACCTGGTGCGGCTCGACCCGGAGGCGGTGGAGCTGGTGGACCGCACCATGATCAATCTCGGCCGCCGGATCGCGATCTACCGTGCGACGATCGACGCCATCGTGCTGGGCGAGCCGGACAGCCTACTGATCGTGGAGTTCCACGGCGACGACGATGATTTGTTGCTGCGTCAGCTCGGGCGGCTCGACGAGGCGATGGGCGACCTCGGCCATCCCGGTGCGGTGGTGCGCGTGACCGACGCGGCGTTCCAGGCGCGGGTGGCCGAGGTGCGCGAGGCGGGGCTGAACATCATGATGTCGATGAAGGGGGACGCGAAGCCGGTCTCGTTCATCGAGGACTGCGCGGTGGGGCTCGACGACCTCGCGGACTACACGGGGCGGCTCAACGAGGTGTTCGAGCGGCACGGCACGAAGGGGACGTGGTACGCGCACGCCTCGGTGGGGTGCCTGCACGTCAGGCCGGTGCTGAACATGAAGGACCCGGTCGACGTCGCCACCATGCGCAGCGTCGCCGAGGAGTGTTTTGCCCTGGTGCGCGAGTACAAGGGGTCGCACAGCGGCGAGCACGGCGACGGCATCGTGCGCTCGGAGTTCCACGAGCCGATGTTCGGCGCGCGGATCGTGCGGGCGTTCGAGGCAGTCAAGGACGCCTTCGACCCCGAGGGCGTACTCAACCCGCACCGCGTCGTGCGCCCGCCGCGGATGGATGACCGCACGCTGTTCCGCTACGGGCCGGACTATGCGGCGCGCGCGGACGTGGTGCCGGCGCTCGACTGGTCGGCGTGGCCGGGGCCGCAGGGCGGGTTGCTGGGCGCGGTCGAGATGTGCAACAACAACGGCACCTGCCGCAAGTTCAGCGTCGGCGTGATGTGCCCGAGCTACCGCGCGACCCGAGACGAGGCGGACCTCACGCGGGGCCGTGCGAACACCCTGCGCCTCGCGCTGACCGGGCAGCTCGGAGCTGCGGGGCTGGCCTCCGACGAGGTCGCCGCCGCGATGAGGCTGTGCGTGTCGTGCAAGGCGTGCCGGCGCGAGTGCCCCACCGGCGTCGACATGGCGAGGATGAAGATCGAGCATCTCGCCGCCCGCTCGGCCGTGCACGGGCTGTCTCTGCGCGAGCGGCTGGTGGCGGAGATGCCGCGCTACGCGCCGTGGACGGCACGGCTGGCGCCGCTCGCGAACCTGCGCAACCGGGTGCCGGCGCTGCGCCGGCTGGGCGAGCGGGTGGCGGGGCTCGCGGCCTCGCGCCCGCTGCCCGCGTGGCGCCGCGACCCGTTCCGCGACGACGAGGCCGGAGGCGCGCCGGGCCCGCGCGGCGACGTCCTGCTGCTGGCCGACACGTTCAACCGGTATTTCGAGCCGGAGAACCTGCGCGCGGCGGTCCGGGTGCTGCGCGCGGCGGGGTTTCGCGCGGTGGCGGCGGGCGCGGGCGGCCGGCCGCTGTGCTGCGGGCGGACGTATCTCTCGGCGGGGCAGGTCAACCGGGCGCGGGCCGAGGCGGCGCGCACGATGCGCGCGCTCACGACGGGCACGGCGTCGGGGCCGGACGGCAGGGCGGTGCCGCTGGCCGCGCTGCCGGTGGTGGGGCTGGAGCCGTCGTGCCTGCTCACGCTGCGCGACGAGTTCGCCGCGATGCTGCCGGGTGAGGACTCGGCCGCGCTGGCGCCGCGCGCGATGCTGCTTGGCGAGTTCCTGGCGCGCGAGAAGCCGCAGCTCGCGTGGCGGCTCGAGCGCACGGCGCACGTGCACGGGCACTGCCACCAGAAGTCGTTCGGGGCTTTCCCGGCGGCGCTTGCCACGCTGGGGATGGTCGAGGGGCTCGACGTGCGGCCGATCGAGTCCTCATGCTGCGGCATGGCGGGCGCGTTCGGCTACCAGGCGGAAACGCAGGACGCCTCGCGCGCCATGGCGGAGGCGGGGCTGCTGCCGGCGGTGCGCGCGGCGGGGATCGCGGACTTGGTGGTGGCCGACGGGACATCGTGCCGGCACCAGATCGCTGACCTGTCGGGGCGCGAGGCGCTGCACTCGGTCAGGGTGCTCGACATGGCGCTGCGCGAAGCAGGGCACGCGGTCCGTGTCCCGGAGCCGGGCACCCCGGCCCCCGCCCGAGGCGAGCCCTGAAGGTGTCCCTGTTGCGGGGGCGCGTCGCCAGCCCTCCCGCGCGCCGGCGCCCGGCTGGCGCGGCCCGCGCCACTTCGAGGCGACGCCCGTTCGGAGATGGAGCCGGGGGCGGTCGACGTTCCCTTCGCCGTGCCGCCGCCGCGCCCGGCGCTCCTCCTGCCCGCAAGGATGCCCCATGATCCAGGCCCCCGCCGTCGTCGGCATGCATGTCCGCGACATCGACACTCCCGCGCTGGTCATCGACCTCGACGCGCTGGAAGCCAACATCGCGCGCATGAGCGCGCGCATGAGCGGTACCGGCGTGTCGTTCCGCCCGCATTCCAAGACGCACAAGAGCACCGCGATCGCGGCGATGCAGCTCCGGGCGGGCGCCGTGGGCGTGTGCTGCCAGAAGGTGTCGGAAGCGGAGATCATGGTGGCCGGCGGCGTGCGCGACGTGTTCGTCACCAACGAGATCGTGGGCGCCCCCAAGGTGGCGCGCCTGGCCGCGCTGGCGCGCCACGCCAGGGTGTCGGTGTGCGTGGATGCGCTCGATAACGTCGCCGCCCTGAAGGAGGCGGCGGAGCGCTGCGGCAGCGTGCTACACGTGCTGGTGGAGCTGAACGTGGGCGCGAACCGCTGCGGGGTCGACACGATTGGCGAGGTGCTGAGTCTCGCGCGCGAGGTGGTAGCGAGCGGCTCGCTGCGCTTCGCCGGTGTCCAGGCGTATCATGGGCCGGCGCAGCATTTCCGGGCACGCGAGGAGCGGCGGGCCGCGATTGGGGCGGCAACGGCCAAGGCGCGCGAGGCGGTGGCGCTCCTGCTGGCGGACGGGATCGAGTGCGCGGTGGTCGCGGGCGCGGGCACCGGCAGCCACGAGTTCGAGCTGGCAAGCGGGCTGTACACCGAGGTGCAGGTGGGGTCGTACGTGTTCATGGATGCGGACTACGGGCGCAACCTAGACGAGGGCGGCCGGTTCGTGTCGGAGTTCGCGAACGCCCTGTTCGTGCTGGCTACGGTGATGAGCGGCACGGCGGTGGGGCGACGGGTGGTGGACGCGGGTACCAAGGCGCTCAGCACGGATTCGGGGATGCCGGTGGTGCACGGGTTCGAGGGCGTGTCGTACGTGCAGGCTAACGACGAGCATGGGCGGCTGGAGGTCGCGGGCGACGCGGGGCCCGCGGTCGGCGAGAAAATACGCATTATCCCGGGGCATGTGGACCCCACGGTGAACCTGCACGACTGGTACGTGGGCCTGCGCGGCGAGCGCGTCGAGTGCGTGTGGCCGGTCAGCACGCGCGGGGCGCTGTTCTAGTAAATCGAGTCCAACGCCTGATACCCGCGTAGGCACCTTTGTTTTGGGGACTGGCCGGCTTGGAGGTGGCTCGGTGTCCGACACCGTTGCCGTGTCTGCCGGAGGCAGACGCGCGCGAGAGTGCGAGGGGATAGCAGCAACAGCATGACAGCGACTGTGGCAACAACACCGTTTCCACCTGTGAGAGGCTGTCTCGAAACGGTTGTGGCATGATCGGGTGAGGGCTGGGCGGCCGGGGCAAATCATGTTTCGTCGAGTTTGCGAAGACCTGACGAGGCATCGCTTGCGTCGAGGGAGCTCTCCACACATGAACTACATTTTTGCCCGGATCACCCGGTGGGGCTGGCCATTCTCATCGACGCCGGAAGACGATCTGAAGGAAACGGGTCTTCCAAATGGAGCGGAAGACCATGACGGCGAGGAGGAAGGCCCCCCACAACGCCGTCGCCAGGTGCTGGCTCGCCCCGACCTGGTTCAGGCCCGACGCGATCACCTGGAGGATCACGAGCGAGATCGCCAGTGGCAGCACGCGACCGAAGCCACCGAACGGATCGACACCGCCGAGGAAGCAGGCCAGCACCGTGATGAGGACGTAGGCTTCGCCATGCCCGACGCGCACCGAGTTGAAGCGGGCCAGCATGACGATGCCGGCGACCGCGCACATGGTGCCCGAGAGCGTGTAGATCAGGACCAGCGCGCGCCGCGTGTCGATTCCAGAGAAGCGGGTTGCGGCGATGTTCGATCCAATGAAGCGTGTCGCGAAGCCGAGGCGCGTGCGCGACATGATCACGTGCCACAGCAGCACGCAGGCCAGGAACACGAGAAGGGGTACCGGCACATCGGCGATCGTGCCCTGGCCGATCGCCTGAACGAAGGTCGGCATCCCCGACACGTCGCCGCCGCGGGTCAGGAACTCACCCAGGCCGCGCACGAAGATCATCATCGACAGCGATACAAGGATGGGGTGTGCACCCGTGTAGGCGATGATCATCCCCATGAGCCAGCCCACGAGGGCGCCGGTCGCGAGCGCGGCCGCAACGCCGAGCATGAAGGGGAGGAGGCCGGCGTCCACTCCCCCGTGGAAGTGCAGGATCGAAGCCATGGCCAGCCCCGACAAGTTCGCCGTGAAGGTGATGGCGAGGTTGAAGCCTCCCGACACGATCGGCATCATCATGGCGAGCGTCAGCAGGCCGAGTTCGGGGAGCTGGAAGGCGATCGACTGGAAGGATGCGCCCGACAGGAAGTGGTCGGACAGGCTCCCGAACAGGACCACTACGATGAGAAGGAAGCCGAGAAGCCCGATGCTCTCCGCGTCGACGGCGCGCCGCTTCGCTCGTGCGGGCTGCCCCGCAGGCAGGGACCGGGTTGTCACGAGGCGATCCTCCCGGCCGGAGCGCGGAAGGAGCCGAACAGCCGCGCGGCGCCTTCGCTCGACAGGGTGATGGCGACGAGGATGATGGCGCCGATGATCATCTTGAAGGCGTAGGGCGAGATACCGAGGAGGTTCAAGCCGTTCTGTGTGATGGCGACGAGGACGATGCCGAGCACGACGCCGATGACCGTGCCCCGGCCGCCGCCGAGCCGAGCCCCGCCCAGCACCACGGCGGCGAGCACGTCGAGTTCGCGCCCATAGAGCGCGTTCGGCACGACCTCCTGGGCATAGTGCGCCTGCATCAGGCCCGCGATGCCGGCCATGAGCCCGAGCCAGCCGAAGGCGAGGTAATGCATGGAGCCGATGCCGATGCCAAGCCGCCGCGCGGCGTCGGGGTTGTCGCCCATGGCGTAGAGCTGGCGTCCGGTCGAGGTGCGCTGGAGCAGAAGCCACGTCGCCGCCACGCAGGCCAGCATGACAAGGACAGGCAGCGTGAGTTCCGCGCGTCCCGCGCTGGTCTCGATGCTGACGAGGCTGAGGCGCGTCGTCCACCAGTCGGGGATGTCGTAGAGCGACACCCCGCCGGAGAAGAACATCAGCAGGCCGAAGAACAGGTTGTAGGTCGCGATCGTCACCACGATCGAGACGATGCGGAACTGGTGGACGAAGAAGGCATTGACGCAGCCGAGACCGATGCCGAACAGGGCGGCGAAGGCGAAGCCCAGCGCCCAGTCGCCGCCGCCCAGAGCCCCGACGGAAAGCGCCACAAGGTACTGCACCACCGAGGCGGCGACCGTGAAGGAGATGTCGATCCCTCCGGCAACCAGCACGACCAGGAGGCCGACGCCGAAGATGATGTTGACCGCCGTGGAGTTGGCGAGGTCGAAGACGTTCGAGGCTGTGAGGAAGGTCGAGGTGGTCAGGCCCAACCCGGCCGCCATGACGAGAATGACCAGCAGGAGCCAGCGCTCGGTCGCGCCGATGGCCAGCCTAGGCATGCACCGCCTCCTCGATCCGGTCGATCTCGACCGCGGCCGGCCGATAGGTGCCGACGAGCCGTCCATCCCGCATGTGCAGGATGCGGTCAGCGTTGAAGTAGACTTCGGGCATCTCGTCGGAGATGAGCAGGATGGCCATGCCTTTGGCGGCGAGACGATGGATGGTGGCGAAGATGCCCGCGCGCGCGCCGACGTCGACGCCGACCGTCGGCGAGTCGAGGATCAGAAGCCTAGGCTCCGTGGCAAGCCACTTGGCCAGCACGACCCGCTGCTGGTTGCCGCCGCTGAGCGTCGAGACGGCGTCCTCGAGCTTGCCGATCTTGATGCCGAGCTCGGCGATCCAGCCGTCGATCAGGGCGGCGCGGCGCTTGCCCGACACCAGGCGGCCCGGACCCAGGAGACGGTCGAGCACGGACGCCACTGTGTTGTCGCCGATCGACTGCTGCTGCACGAGCCCGAGCGTCAGCCGGTCCTCGGACACGTAGGCGATGCCGGCCGCGATGGCGGCCTTGTTGCTCGACATGTCGAGCGGCTTGCCGTCGATCGTGACCGTGCCGGACGCAGGCCGCGTCATGCCGAACAGCGACAGGGCCAGTTCCGTCCGTCCCGAACCGAGCCGGCCGGTGAGCCCAAGGATCTCGCCGCGCCGGATCTGCAGCGAAACGTCCTCGTACTGACCGGGGCGTGACAGACTTCTCACGTCGAGCACCAGCGAGGCCGCCGACAGGTCACGATCGTGGACGGTGTAGTCGAATGTGCGACCGGTCATCAGCTCCGTGAGGCGGGTCTGCGTCATGCCCGAAGTCGGGAAGGTGCCGACATAGGCGCCGTCGCGAAGCACGGTGACCCGCGTGCAGACGTCGAGAACCTCGGCCAGCCGGTGGCTGACGAAGACGACGGCGATGTCCTCCACGGAAAGCTTGCGCACGATGACAAGCAGGGCGTCGGTCTCGGCCTGGCTCAGCGAGGCCGTCGGCTCGTCCATGAAGACGAGGCGCGCGTCGGCGACCAGCGCCCGCGCGATCGCGACTATTTGGCGCTGAGCGATGGGGAGCGACCGGACGGGCGCATCGAGGTCGAGGGAGACACCGAGGCGCTCAAGGATGCGCCGCGCCGCCGCCCGCATGCCGGCGTGATCAACCAGCTTGGGGAAACCTCCGAGATTTCGTTCGAAGGCGACGTTCTCGGCAACCGACATCTCGGGGAACAGGGCGAGGTCTTGCCAGATCACCTGGATCCCGAGGGCACGAGCCCTGGCGGGATCGAGGCCGGCGATGGACCGGCCATTGAACAGCATGGTAGCGCCGCGCTCCGGCTGATGCACCCCGCTGATGATCTTGATGAGCGTGCTCTTGCCGCAGCCGTTCTCACCCGCAAGGCAGAGCACCTCGCCGGGCATGACGTCGAAACGGACGTCCTTGAGGGCCCTCACGCCGCCGAAGGTTTTCGACAGGTTCTCAAGGCGGATGAGGGGCGTTCCGGCAACGGTCGATGGCTCCGGCATGTCGGTTCCGCCTATCGGAGGCAGGGCGACACGAGGCCGCCGTACGGAAGTGGCGAGGTCAGAGACCCATCTTGGCGAGATCGTCGACAGTGTCCTTGTTGAGATCCACCAATTGGTCGACGATGAGGTCGTGACCCACTGGGTGAACCATGCCGAGTCCCGGAATGACGGTGCCGTCCTTGATCGGTTCGCCCTTCGCGACCATCACGCCGAGCGTCACGAAGACCTCGCCCGCGACCTCGGGGTTCCACATGTAGCCGCCGGTCAGGACGCCGTCATGGACGAGCTTCTTGCCCTGTCCGGGCGAGAACGGTCCCATCACCACGATCTTGCCGTCCTCGTGCCTTTCCGCGACGGCTCGGGCGGCGCCGATCGGACCCTGACTGCCGAAAGCTAGGAAGCCCTTCAGGTCGGGATGAGCGCGCATGAGGTCGAGTGCCGTGCTCCGCGACTGGTCGACGTTCTCGGCCACGCCGTACCGGTCGCCGGCCTGCTTCATGTCGGGTGCATTCGCCTTGATGTAGGCGATGGCGGCATCGGCCCAGGCGTTATGGAGGGGGACCTGGAGGCCGCCGACGAAGACCGCGTATTCACCCTTGCCGCCCATCGCCTGGACGAGGCGCTTGCCGTAGGCCTCACCGAAGCCCTTCGTCGACGCGAGTTCGAAGTCGTAGTCGGCGTTTTTCTGGTTGGGCGATTCGTGGGTGATCACCTTGATGCCGGCGGCGCGGGCTCGTTCGAGCACCGGCTCGAGCACCTCGGCGTCGTTCGGCACCACGCCAATGACGTCGACCTTTTGGGCGATGAGATCCTCGATCGCGCGTACCTGGAGGGCGGGGTCAGAGCTCGTCGGCCCAACCATGAAAGCTTTGACACCGAGTTCGGCAGCCTTCTTCTTGATGCCGGCGTCCATGGCGTTGAACCACGGAATGCCACCGATTTTTACGACGACGCCGATGACTGGCTTGTCGGGCGAAGCAAAGGCGGGGCCTGTCACGATTAGTGCTGCGACGCCCGCACAAAGGGCACGCCTGATCAGATCCATATCGAACCTCCCTGCATCGACCCAGTTCGGACAGGTCGTATTTCATTGTGACCTTGGGCCGTTATTGAAATCGCTAGATCGGTGCAGCAAACCTGTCAACGCTCCCTTGTTGTGGCTCCGCACTTCCTCCCGAACCGACCTGCGAGGAGCGTCAGCCATGCCGTAGGCAGGAGGTGTGGCCAGCTCCCATCGGCTGATCCGGGCGAAATCCTGATTCAGCATGGTGCCGGGCGCCGGAGCTGATCCAGCCGGACCGGACGGGCCTGCTGGACGGGCTGCCGGGCTCGATCTACGCCGGCCTGGTGCACAATCAGCTTCTCCAGCATCATGTCCGAGCGCCCGGCGCGGGCGACCGTCCTCCTGCTCCCGCAGCTTCAGTCGAGGCGCTTGGTCCAGCTTTAGCCCGCTCGAATAGGCTGCCAGGACGCAGCTAAGGATCTCTTGCGCCTGTCGGGACCATAGTGTTAAACGTTTTTCTACCACACCTTCATGGGATGCTGTGACTCCCAAGAAACGTTCAACGATTCGCGATGTCGCCAGTCGGGCCGAGGTGTCGGTCGCAACGGTCTCCAACGTACTTGGCGATCGGAAATCAGTGAGCCCGTCGCTCGCGGAGAACGTGCGACGGGCTGCGGAAGAGCTTGGCTATAGTGCGGATCGAGCCGCTTCGCAGTTGCGCAGCGGAAAGGCGAAAGTCATCGGCATCATCGTGCCATCCCTCGACAATCCATATTTCACGTCGATCATCTCAGCAGTCGAGCAAGCTGCTCAGGCAGATGGATACGACATCATCGTCGCCAGTTCGAACAACGACCCGGGCGTGGAGGCCAAACGCCTGTATGCGCTGCTATCCTGGCGTCCTGCGGGCATCGTGATCGTGCCCGCCGAGGACAGCTCGCCGGCAAGCGATACCTTGGCAGCCAATGTCTGCCCTTTTGTTGTCGTGGATCGGCTCCCTGATCTAGAAGGCGTCGACTCCATCGCCATCGATAACCATCAGGCTGCGACCATGGCAGCCGAGCACCTTCTCCGGCTTGGTCATCGGGATGTTCTCGTCGTGGCGTCCACGCTTCGGCTGGCGAACATCTGCGAACGCCAGGCAGCGATAACTGAAGCCTTTACCGCTACCGGATGCAACGCTCCCAGGATCCTGGAGGTCGGACTGACGCTTGAGGCGGTGGTTGATGGACTGACGGGGTGGTTTGAAGGAAAGGAGCGTCCGACCGGCATCATCGCGCTCACCAACTTCACCACGATCGGTGTCATTGCAGCGCTGGCAGGGGCGGGAATCCGGGTCCCGAACGACATGTCGCTGGTCGGGTTCGACGACTACATCTGGATGCAGGCCGCAACGCCATCGATCACTGCGATCCGGCAGCCGGTGGAGAAAATTGGCATCGAGGCCTGGAACTGCCTTCGGCAACGTATCGAAGGCGGCAGAAAGGCGCCGGAAACCGTGCGTTTGCCGTGCTCGCTTCAAGTGCGCGCTTCATCGGCCGCCATCGCGGCAAGGCCCAACAACACCCGCAAGCAAAAGATGGGCGCTGCCGTAGCTTAAGCTCAAACAAACAAAGTAGCCAAAGCTGCTACAAACCGGGAAAAATGCGAATGAGAAAGAGATCACTGCTGAGTGCCAGCATCCTTGCAGGCTCCGCCGTGCTGTTGGCGACTGCGCCGGCAGGTCACGCCGATCCGGTTTTCGGGAAGCATGACGGCATAACCCTGAAGGTCCTCAGCGAGACAGACCCCTATATCGAGGGCATCAAGAAGACGAAGGACGGCTTCAAGGCAGTCGGCGGGGCAGCCGTAGACGTCGACGGCTACGGCTACGACGCTCTGCACGACAAGACACTCCTCGGCTGCTCGCAGAACGACTCTGCCTATGACATCATGATCGTTGACGGCATCTGGCTGGGCGAACTCACCCAGGCAGGATGCCTCGACAAAATCGACAAGCGCATCGAGAAGGAGGATCCCAAGCTCATCGCCTGGGACGACTACACCGCGCCTGGGGCCGCTCAAGCGAGCTGGCAGGACGCACGCTACTGCCTTCCCATCGCGATCTACTACGAGATGCTGTACTACCGTACGGACCTGTTCAAGAAAGCCGGCCTGGAACCGCCAAAGACGTTCGACGATTTGGTCAAGGATGCCGCTTTCTTCACGAACAACCCGAAGTTCCCTGGCGTCTATGGTTATGCCATGAACAACCAGCGCGGCGCCGCTGCTGGCCAGCAGTATTTCGAGTGGATCTTCAATGCCAAGGGCAAGCCCTGGGCCAGCGATGACGTCGGCTCGAAGACCCCCTATGCTGACCAGACGCCGCTCTACAATTCGGCGCAGTCGCTCGCGCTCGTCGAGTTCTTCAAGGGCATGCTGAAATACGGCCCGCCCGGCGTGCAGAGCTATGCCTGGGACGAACGCGCGAACGCTTTCGCGAGCGGAAAACTGGCCATGATCAACGACTGGTCCGTCAGGGCGCAGACCACAGAGGATCCAACGCAAAGCCAAGTCGCAGGCAAGTTCGCGAGCGCTCCGATGCCCACCGAGCTCGCCAGAGCTATGCTGGAAACTGGGTGACGGGGTGATCAGGCGGCGCTGTGTGCTGGCGTGTTGATGACCTCGACGCCGTTGGTGAAGGTGACGCCCTGG
>JAABUH010003331.1_pt1 | contig 13951 bp, 10 predicted proteins | sample 5559121 | NCBI WGS metagenome assembly JAABUH01 (sample SAMN10711871, study PRJNA513364) | rock metagenome | isolation source: Antarctica rocks | place: Antarctica: Victoria Land, Battleship Promontory nord | collected 2015-12-28 | reverse complement strand
GCCCAGGCGTACGGTCAGGTCGCGCGCCGCCTCATAATCCACGGTCTTGAAGCTTCTACTCATGCCCCAACTGTACCATTTACACTCCGAGAGAAGCGGACGCCTCTCTCCGACAAACTGCTAGGGGGACTAGCGGGACTAGGGGGAGTGCGCCTATCGCGAGGGATAGGGGGAGCAGAGACGGTTGGCCTACAGTGTGCAGAGGTGGAAACGTCGGGACAGCGCCCATTTGTTCGCGCCGGACCAGGGGGTCCGTGAAGCGCGTGTGGCGTTGCGCCAGCTCTATGGCCCTGGCGCGTCCGACCCGCGATAGGCCATGGCGGCCGCGCGGCAGCGCCGTCACGGGCGCGGAGGTAGACGCCGCCAGGGGGGCGGCCCCCCGCGTATCCTGCGCTGCCCCCGTCGTCGCCCCCGTCTCTCGTCGCTTCGTCACGCCTTTTGCCTCGTGATCGCGCCGCACACGAATTCTAGTTGCTCGACCGCTATCTCGTTCGTGTCGGACTTGAAGCTCGGCCCCACCCATTTCACGGGCAGCGCGTCCTCCAGCCTCCACGCAACGGCTTCGCTGCTCGCGGCCTGGACGCGGTTCTCATAGAGCTTGATCGTCACCGGTTGGCGCTTGATCCGTCCGCTAACGACCTCGTTGTACCAGTCCCACAGCGGGTCGACGTTGGCGATACCATACTTGAGCGTGACATTGCCCACTTTCGTACGCACGGGCAGCTTGTGCGTATAGCTGTTCAACCCGCCCTCGGCGTACTCGAAGACCTCTGTCTGCAGCTGCAGTCCCGTGCATTCGCGGAAGTAGCCCTGCGGCCAGCGGTCGATCTCGACCCAGAACTTGGCGGACACGAGGGGATCGGGCAAGGTCCGCCCGTTACTCTTGTGGCCGTTAGCGGCGCTCCCGCGCGCATAGGAGCCCGGGACCCCTCCGGGCAGTCCTGATAATGCCACTCGCGTATCCTTAATATCCGTCTCAATACCGGTACGTCCGGCCCCTCAAGCCGTCAGGCCGCCGGCCGGCCACACACCGGCCAGCGGGCCGCGCGGTCCGGGCTCACATCTCGATCATGCCGCGGCGCGCGCCGGAGACGCGCTCCTCGTCCTCCTCGTTGCGCCGCCGATTGATCCGGTCGATCTCGTCGACCCACCGCCTGCGGTCGGCATGCTCCAGCTCCAGGATGTCGCGCAGCGGCCAGTGGAAGTGGTAGGCGAGATAGGCTACCTCCTCGTTGAGCTGGTCGAGGGGGTAGCTCGCTACCCCCCCACCTCGCTGACGTTGATCTCCACCTCCGTTCCGCAGTTGGGGCAGACCGCCTTGGCTATGGCGCTGCCGTCCATATTGACGCGGCGGTAAAGGTTCTGCAGGAAGGCCAGATCGGACGAGAACAAACCTTCGATGTGTCCCGTCGCGATCTGATCGATCGTGCCCAGCTTGGTGATCACGCGCGAGAGCAGGATGATCACCAGGTAGGCGCTGTTCTGCTTGACCCGGGGGTCGCGCAACGGCACGATCTCGTCGACCGCCGTCGCCAGGCGCATCGTCCCCTGGCGGTGCAGATTGCCCTCGCGGTCGACGTAGCCTTTAGGCAGCGTGAACTCGAATTCGGTCTGCAGGTTCATACGACGCGCTTGAGGCCCTCGTGCGCCAGGGTAACCTCCTCGACGGCGGGGTCGTTCGATTTGGCGTTGAAGGTGGGACCCTTCCATTTCGTGGGCCAGCAGCGGTCGATGGTGAACTGGATCACGGGGCTGCCCTTCTCGTCGTAGCCGGTAAAGGATCCGCTCTTGCGCGCCTTCTCGACGTCGCCGTCGAGCACCATTTGACGCCACGCGAACAGCTGATTGTCGTCGGTGAAGATACGCTTGAGGGTGATGTCGCCCCATTTACTCGTCACGGGCACCTTCATGATGACCGACTTGCCCTTCTCGATGGCGTGGCGCACCTCGGTCACGTCGGTGTTGTTGTCGAAGCCGCCGGCCTCCATGAAATAAGCCTTCAGGTCTCCGATGTCTACGAAGAACTGGAACGCGTTGACCGGATTCTTCAGGGGGTCCTGTGGCACGGTCGTCTCCTCTCCTAAGTTGGTCGTGGCTAGCGGTTAGAGCACAACTCTTCCTGACCACTAGCCACTAATCGTTAACCGTTTAACTAAGCGGCGTCGGCGCCGGGCGCGATCTGGGCCACGCGGAAGATGACGAACTCGGCCGGCTTCGTCGGGGCCAGGCCGATCTCGCAGATGACCTGGCCGGCGTCGATCGTCTCGGGCGTGTTGTTCTGCGCGTCGCATTTGACGAAGAACGCCTCGCCGGCCGTCGCGCCGAAGAGCGCCCCCGTGTTGTAGACGCGCGTCAGGAACGCGCCGATGTCGCGCCGGATTTTGAGCCACAGGTCCATGTCGTTGGGCTCAAAGACCGTCCACTGCGTGCCGAGGCCGATGCTCTCCCGCACGTAGCAGAAGAGCCGACGCACGTTGAGGTAGCGCCACTCGGGGTCGCTGGAGAGCGTACGCGCGCCCCAGATGCGGATGCCGCGGCCGGGGAAGGCGCGGATGCAGTTGATGCCGACGGGATTGAGCAGCGTCTGCTCGGTGGTGGTCGTCTGATACTCCAGGCCGATGCAGCCGCGGATCGTCTCGTTGGCGGGGGCTTTATGTACGCCGCGCTCGTTGTCGACGCGCGCCCAGACCCCCGCGATGTGGCCCGAGGGCGGCACGTTGATCGTCTTGCCCGACACGGGGTCGGCGACCTGGATCCAGGGGTAGTAGAACGCGGCGTACGACGAGTCGTAGCGCGCCTCGTTCATGCGCCAGTCTTTGACGCGCTGCGGCTTCATATCCGGCAGCGCGTCGAGGACGGCCACGCGGTTGCCGTTACGCTCGCAGTGGTCGATCAGGGCCGTCTGCACCGCCCGCACCCCCTCCTCATTGATGAGGCCGCGCTGATAGGCGCTCATCAGGTCCGGGATGCAGACGATGGTGAGGTCGTCGACGGCGTCGAAGCCGCCAAGGCCGCTGCGCTCGGACGTGTCGCCGACGTACTCGGCCGGGCTCACGCTGGTGAGCTCTACGCTGGGGGCCGAGGCCTCCAGGTTGTACAGGCCGAGCTGAGGGGGGGCCATCAGGGTGGCCTCGCCGCCGTCGGCCTCGAGCTTGATCGCGACGAGCCTGGACTTCTGGCGTCCCTCGTTGACGACCGTTTCCACGAAGCGGGCGTCGCCGCGCCGCGTCGAGACGTTCTCGTACGTTTCGCGCGTGTCGCCGGCGCGCACCGTCATGGTGAACATCGTATCGGCGCCGACGGCCTCCACGCCGGGTGCGCCGTCGGCCTTCGCCTCGGGGCCCTTGCCCTTGGGATCGGGCTTGACCTCGCCGGCGGCCGAGGCCGAGGGCGGAGTGGCCGGCGTCTCGGGCGCAATGGCCGAGCCGATCTCGACCACCACGCCGGCCGGCGCCCCGGTGAGCGCCGCGACCTGCAGCGAGCCGAGCGCGCCGCCGGTCGTCTTGCTGGGGATGAGCCGCTGCGGCGGCTGGGCCTGGACGCTCCCGTTGCCGTCGGCGCCGAGGCGCACGACGTAGGCGACGCCGCCCCCGTTGTTGAAATAGCCGTAGACGCTGTGCGCGAGGTACGACCCCTCGATGAAATCGCCGAACGTGTTGCGGTACTGCATCCAGTTCATGACGAGGGTCGGCGTGTTGAACGGCCCTTTCTCGGCGAAGCCGATGAAGCCGGCCACGGCCGTGGCCACGCCCTCGATCGGCTTGCTACCGCCCGACACTTCCTCGACGTAGACCCCCGGTGCGAGATAGCTTGTCGCCATGGCGTGCGTTCCTCCTTAAACTGCCTCTCCACTGCTGCCTCGATGCCCTGCCGCCGGGCTGCCCGGCTGCCCGGCTGCCCGGCTATCCTGGCCGCCCCGCGGCGACGGCGGTGGGACGGCCGGCGCGTGCGGCGCGTCGCCGCTCGGCACCGCTCGGCGCCCGCGCCCGGTGGTGATAGCGACCGCGCACCCCCCGCATCGCCTACACCTCCACGTCGTAGCTGCGCGCCGGCACCCGTAGCTCCTGTTCGGACACGGTGTCGCCGACGACCACGCGCACGCGGTGCGTGCCCTCCGGAATATCGCCGACCCTGTAGCGCCCCTCGCCATCGCTGCGCGCGGTGATCCCAAGCTGAGGGAACGTCACGAGCGCGCCGGCTAGCGGCTGCGGCGGCGCGTTCTTGCGCGCCGGCCGGACCCGCACGGCGCCGGTGATCTCGACGAGGTCGCGCTGCCGGCGTCCGCCCTCCGTGTCGCCGATCTGGACGACGCGCGTCAGCGCGAGCGGCGCCTCGCGGAAAAGGTCGAGTTCGACGGCCAGCGTGGCGGTGTAGGTCACCGCCGGCTTGAGGTCGTTGTCCAGGGCGCCCCAGAACTCGCCCGGGTTGCGCAGGACGCCGTCGTACTGGGCCGTGAGCGTCTTGACCGGCGGCCCGACCTCCTTGAGCGCGCCCTGCAGCAGGTCCGGCTCGATCTCGGGCGCGCCCATCAGGGTCGTCATCACGCGCCAGAGCAGCTGATGCTCGTCGACGATGTTGCGCGCCCACGTCGTGATGAAATAGGAGAGGTCGACGTAGACCGGCGGCCGACGGTGGCCGGAGCGGCCGCCAGCCTGTCCGCGCTCGACCGTCCAGCCGGGCTTGCGCAACTCCGCGTTCTCGCGCAGGTCGAACAGATAGAGATTGACGGTCGGCTTGAGTATCTTGGCCGACCACTCGCGGCGCGGGCAGTCGAAGCTGACCTCGACCTCGTCGGGGTCGAACGGCGCCTTACGCATCAGCACCTGCTTGAGTGTATTGTTGAAATCGGTCAGCATGGCGATACTGTCCCACCCTCACGGTCCCGGTGTATCCGCGTCCCATCATGGCGTCATCCCCGGCGCGACGCCCCTATGAGCAGCCCATCTACTATAAACGCGCCGCGCGCGGTTTTTAGGGCAAGCACGCGGTCAGGGCCGAGGTTCGTGAATTTGAATTGTCCCGGGGCCGCGGGCGCTCGCTGCGCTACCCGCTCGCGGTCCCGGAGGGCGCAGCCGTCGACGTTGCACGAGCCGTGAGTGTCAGGCGATGGGGCTCGACGCGGCGCTTGCGTTCCCCTGTGACATAGCGGACACGGCGGACACGTCCGACGCCGCGGACGGGGCCGGGTTGAACAAGGGCCTCCGCTGCCCATCCGGCAAGGCGGCGAACAGGAGCGGATTGACGATGCCCCGGTCGAAGTCCTGCCAGATGCGCTCGTCTGTGCGGCAGTCGTAAAGGCGGCAGATGCCCGGGCGATGCTCATAGACCGTGCAGCGGTTGGTCTCGCGGTCCTTATGCGCGCAGGCGTGGTCGTCGGCGTGGCGGATCATATAGGGGCGGCCGTACTCCCAGCGCACGACACCCTCGTCGAGGTCTTGCTTGGAGAGCGGGAAGCGCAGGGAGCAGCAGGCGCCGTGGCAGAGATGGTAGCGGCTGGCGCAATCGATCTGAGGCAGGCTATCGGCGGGGATGGCGTACTTGTCGCCCGTCTGCGCGTCGATCTGCACGCCGATCTCCTTCTCCTGGAAAACCGCCGCCAGGCGCTGCTCCTCGGCGGCGCGTCCCGCGGCCAGCTCTTCGTCGTCCACGAGGCCGCGCGCGTGCAGCGCGTTGACGACGGCGCCGAGCTGCGCCGACGCCTTGAAGATCTCTTGGGACAGCGAGTTGAGCTGCTGGTGGCAATGGCGGAACCCCAGCGCCTCCTGCTCCTCGTCCCCGGCCATCGGCGTGCTCGGCGCCACCGCCATCATCGACAAAGGTTTCATCATCGCGTCGCCACCCTTCTCCCGCGCTCATGACTCCTACCCATCACCTATATGAACGCGGCGCGTCCGGTTTTTTGGGGCACAGAGGCTGGCTATGTTCGCGTTCCCGAGACCGTTAGGCGTCGCACACCGTCGCACCCCCCAAACCTGCCCTAAAACTGGCCACAGCCCTTCATCCTACTCAACCCATGCTTTGAATGGTCGATGCAGCCGTCTTGCCTCACTAAAGACGGCTGCTACCGCTTTCACCATGCGCGCATGCTCTGCATTCTCGAAATCCTCAGGGGTATCATCGTTTGGCTGCGGGACCAATGGCGCTGCCTGTTCGATTTTTTGAAAAAGCTTCTCCATAAATACAAGAATCGAATCTAATTCCTCCCGCGAGACATGGATGTTGTCGTCATCAAAGTAATTCTCAGATCTCGCATACGATGTCAACTTTTGGGCTGCCTGCTTATTGATCGACGCAGCGAACTGTAAAATGACTTCCCAATGCTCCTTAGGCAAAGTGACGGTACGGCCCGAGTACCAAGGGGAGCGATCAATTGGTAGCGCATCTGATCCGTCTCCCGGTGCGACGAATATCTGCCAGAGTCTACTCATTGCTTCTCTCCTTCCAACAGCCTTGTAGAGTACATACAGATCTAGCGTTCGCAAGTTTGCGCAGATCGTGTTATGCCAATTCCGCGGAGATGAATTCGATTAGTTTCCCTAAGAGTTGTCGTTCCGTTGCCCCTATAGTCAAGCCTCCAGGTTGTCCAGGATCAGGCGTTAGTGGTTTCACCTCTATCTTGTCGACGACTACTTTGCCTAGGTACCGAGACGCGAAGGCAGGTAGTAGCATAGTCTCTTCCGACCCGCTGTCGTTGAAAAATACTTTGACCTCAACGGCTCGGTTATAAATTCGAGCGGCTCCGAAGTGATCAAAGGCATAGGCGGTCAACTGCTGTGAATTCATGTTCTTCATTGCAATGTAGTGGCCTAGCTTCCCTCGATCCTTATTCGCCTCAACCTTGCCTGGTTTGAGCTTGGCGCTTACGATCTCTTCTACGCCAGCTTTACCAAGAATTAGGAAGTCCAGTTCAGATTGTTCTCCTCCAAGCGTTTCACCATTATTATCAAGGAACTTGAATCTGACGTTGCGCAGTACAGTGCAATCTTTAGCATATTCTACGACTTGCTGTATTCCTGTTACTTCGACAGCGTCACCAATCTTGACATGGTCTCCAGTAAGGAATCCTTGAGGATCTTGTTTGTATTCCTGTATCCAGCCTTTTGCCCTGATATGGGCTGTGAACTCTTTGGCCTTGAGCTTCAACTGCTTCAGTTGTTCTTTCGTTAACGTTCCGGGGGGTGATGAACCTTGCGGATTAATGACTCCGTTGAAATGAACGGTTTCCTTCTCCTCACTGTCGTTGTCAACGATCATTTCTAAAGACACCATCTTGTACTTAGTCTTTATTGCGGGCAAGTGCTGCCTCACCGACTCAGGCGAAGCGTCATCGGCCTCGAGCAGCTGATGGGCCTCGGCCAGGGCATGGTCGAGGTCGGCCTGCTTCTTCTCGTCAGTGCGCTCGTCGTCCTCCTTGTCGTCCTTTTTGCTGAAGAGGGCGGCGAAGAGCTTCTTGCCCTGCTCGATGAGCCAGTCGAGCGCCACCTCGATGGCGTGGTCGACCGCCCCCTGCACCGCCTCGATGAACTCCTTGACCTTGGCCGGCAGGTCGCCCAGCCCCAGCAGGTCGGCCAGGAACCCGATCACGACCGGGATGGTGCTCGCCATGGCCTGCTCCACCCACGCCGCCGCCCCCCCGATGTCCCCGTGCGCGATGCGCGAGACCGACTTGACGATGGTCTCCACCACGTGCATGATCTGATTGGCCTTCTCGATGAAGAACATCACCACCTTGTAGATGTCCATCACCGCCTCGATGATCTCCCCCACCGGGTTCGACAGCGCCACCAGCTTGGCGATGGCCGTCTTCACGATGGTCTCGATCAGGTAGCTCTTGATCGCCCCGAACACCATCTCCTTGAGGTTGCCCAGGTCCCCCTTGAGCTTCTCGATCAGCCCCGCTATCCCTCCGCTCCAGGCCGCCTCCGCGTACTCGATCATCTTGTCGAGCACGCGCATCGCCCGCGGCCCGATCAGCTTCTCGATGCGGGCCCGGATCTTCGCCTTGATCTTCTCCCACGACACGCCCAGCACGTCGAGCACCAGCGAGATCACACCCTTGAGGTCCCACTCCGCCGGCAGGTGGATGTTCAGGCTCCCCAGCCCGCCCGTCAGCCACGCCACGAACCCCTGCTCCAGGTGCGCCAGGATGTTGGCCAGGAAGCCGCTGAAGCCCGCCTTGAGCGCGTCGAGCAGGTGGCCCAGGAAGGCGATCGGGTCCTTGATGATCAGGTCGAGCGTCTCGCCCGCGTCCTGCACCACCCCCTGTAGCCGCGCCTTGAACTGCTCGATGGCGTCGAGCACCGCCCTGAGCTTGTCCAGGAACCCGCCGAGCAGCCCGCTGTGCTCCTCGTGCAGCTTCTTGACCTCCTCGTCGATCGCGTGCTGCGCCTCCTGGTAGCGCTGCACCAGGTGGGTGGCCAGTTCCTCTTTCTTGGCGTCCACGCTGTGCTGTAGCTCCGCGAAGCGGCTCTCCATGGCCTGCGCCGCCTGTTGCCCCGACGCGCGCAGGCTCCCCGGCTGCTCGGCGATGTACGCCTCGATCGCGGCGTGCCCCTCGGCGATGAGGGACTTGGCCTCGGCGAGCGCCTGCTCGACCTTGGCGGCGATCCCCACCAGCACCGGGTCGAGCGCGGCCGTGTAGCGCTCGCGCTCCTCGTCGAAGATCTTGTGCAGGGCGGGGTCGAAGCCCGTCAGCGCGCCGATGGCCGAGTCGAAGGGGTGCAGCACGTAGTGCTCCGTGGTGCGGCTGTCGACCTCGTCGACGAAGTGTTGGTGCGCCGCCTTCTCACCGTCGGTGAACAGCTGGTCGACGGCCGGCCCGATCGCGGCCAGCTTGGCCTCGACCTTGGTTTTCGTCCCCTCGAACAGCTGCCCGACGTGGTCGGCGACCCGCTGGCGCTCCTGCGCGTCGCGCGTCATGGTGGCCTGCTGCTCGCCGTGCGCCGCCGTGTGCGCCGCGTGGTGGGCCGCGTGCAGTTCGGCGTGCGCGGCGGCGGAGTCCGCGTGGGCGCCGGCCGCCGCCACGTTCAGGGTCGCCTGCTGCCGCGCCTCGAACGGCGCCGGGGCGGCGTCCGCGTGCGCGTGCACCTCGTCGCGCGCCGCGGTGACGGCGTTGAAGCGCGGGTCGTTGGCCCGCTGCAACTGCTCGGGCGTCACGTTAGCGTCGGCCAGGCGCTGGTCGGCCTCCTGCGCGCCCTGCTGCAACGCGGGCCGCGGGTCGGGCGCAGGCGGCGGCACGGCCCCGGCCGCGTCGACCGGCGGGAGCGCGGTGGGAGCGGGCGGCGCGGGCGCGGCCTCCGGCGTGCGCGGGGTCACCGCCCCCGTCGGCGGAGGCGCGGTGGTCGCCGCCGCCACCGGACCCGCCGCCGTCTCCTGCTGCCCATGCACCGCCCCGGCGAGCTCGCCGTGCACCTGCGCGCTACGCCCGCCGGACTTAAATTCCTTCATCTCCTGGTCGCTCTTGGGCGCGATCTCGGCCAGCTTGCTGCGCAGCAGGGCCAGGAAGCTGCTCGGCTCCGGCTTGCCCGGCTGGGCGGCGTTCATGGCCCCGGCCTGGTGGGCCTGCGCCTGGCTCACGACGTCGTTGGCCGGCGAGGGCGCGGCCTGCTGCGCGGCGTGGGCGAGCTGCGCGGGCGGGTCGTGCCGCCGCGCCTGCCCCGCGCTCGTGTCCACCTGTTGCAGGACGTGGCGCAGCCCCGGCGAGGCATCCGCCGGGGCCGCCACCCGCCGCAGTTGCCGCGCCACCCCCGCTCCCGGCCCGCCCATGCCCGGAGGCGGGGCCCCGCCCGGGAGGGCGGACCTGCCGGAGAGGACCGTCTCGGCCTGCGCCTCGGCCGCGTGCTCGTGGGGGTCGTCGGCCGCCCCCACCACCAGCGGACCGCCCCCGGCCTGACCGCCCTGCTGCACCACGTGCGCCAGCTCGTGTGCGAGCAGGTGGTCCCCACCCGGCGACCCCGGCGCGTACGCCCCCTGGCGGAAGAAGATGTCGCTGCCCGTGGTGAAGGCCACCGCCGAGACGCCCTGGTTCAGCTGGTCGGCCTCGGCGTCGGCGTGCACGCGCACCCCGCCGAAGTCGGCCCCCATGGCCCCCTCCATCGCCGCGCGCGTCCCCGCGTCGAGCGGCGCCCCCCCGCCACGCTTGGCCTCGATGCGCGCGCCCAGCGCCGCCGGCGCCGGCCCGCCCTCCGGCCCGATCGGCGCCCCGCCCTCGCCCCCACCCCCCGCCTCCGCCGCGCGGCGCACCGGGACCGGAACGGCGGGCGCTGGAACAGCGGGAGGGCGGGCCCCGGACTGCAGGGCCGCGAGCGTCGCGGCGCTGGGCAGACGCGCGGCGGCGGCCTGGGCTTGGGCCTGCTGGCGCAGCAGCAGCCCCACCGCCTGGTTGCCCGCGTTACGCTGCAATTGCGCGAACAGACCCGCCATGTCGCCCGCGACCGCGCCCCCGACCGGCCCGGCCGGGACGGCGCTCGGCCGCTCGGGCGCCCTGGCCTGGACGGCCTGCTCCCGCCCCCCCTCCACCGCCCGCTCCGCGACGCTCATCGGGCGCGCCTCCCGTTGCCGCCGTTGCGCGATGCTCCCGCCCCCTGCGCCCCGACCGGCGTCAGCGCGTCGAGCATGTCGCCGCCCATCAGCCGGCCCATCTTCTGCAACTCCCAGCGCATCGCGCGCAGCAACCTGTCGTGGTCGATCGCGCCCTTCTCCTCGGCGGCGAAGTGCGCGGCGGCGACCGCGACGTTGACGATCGCGCCGCCGGTCAGTTCCAGGCGCTCGGCCAGTTCCGTGGGGTCCAGGGCAAGGTCGCACGGCGCGCCGGCGAGCGCCCGCCGCCAGATGCGCAGGCGGTCGGCGGCGGCGGGCACGGGGAAATCGATGCTCACGCCGATGCGGCGCGTGAACGCCTCGTCGAGGTTGGCGCGCAGGTTGGTGGTCAGCACGGCCAGACCCCGGTAGCGTTCCATGCGCTGCAGCAGATAAGAGGTCTCCAGGTTGGCGTAGCGGTCGTGGCTGTCGCGCACGGCCGAGCGCTTGCCGAAGAGCGCGTCGGCCTCGTCGAAGACGAGTACGACGCCGCAGCGCTCGGCCTCGTCGAAGATGCGCGACAGGTTCTTCTCGGTCTCGCCGATATACTTGCTCACGATCTGCGCCAGGTCGATCTTGCACAGGTCGAGGCCCAGGTCGGCCGCCACGACCTCGGCGGCCATGCTCTTGCCCGTGCCCGGCTCGCCGGCGAAGAGCGCCGTCACGCCGGGCAACGTCCCATGTCCCATCCCCCAGGTCTGGCGGACCAGCGAGCGGTAGCGCACGCGGCTGCACACATGCCGGAGCGCCTGCAGGCGGTCGGACGGCAGCACGATATCATCCCAGTCGAAGTGCGGCGCGATGAGCGGCAGCGAGACAGCCCGCTGCCGCAGGGCGGCGCGGGCCGCCCGTTGCAGATGCGCGCCGCCTGGCGCCTCGCCCGCGGCGCGGGCCGTGCGCTCGGCCACGGCGGCGACATCTGCGATCGCCGTGCCCGAGAGACCCGTCGTTTCGGCCAGGGCCAGCAAGGTCCCCTCGTCGGCGTCGATGCGCCGCGCCCGAGTCGCCTCTTCCCACAAGCCTATCCGGCCCGAGACATCGGGCGCGGGCACGGCGACCGGGATGGCCTCGGCGATCCCGACCTCGGCGACGTTCTCGGCGATGAGTATGAGGGGCGCCGGGCAGACCGCAAGGCACGCGCTGTACTCCCCCGCGCGCGCGGACGCGGGCCGCAGCAGCCGCGCCGCGCCGGTCACGCAGGGCAGCAGCCCATGCAACACCGCCTCGCGCAGGCAGCGTCGCAGCGTCTCCACCCCCGTCTCCTGCTCGGCCAGCAGGGCGCCGTCGACGAGCAGGAGCGGGCGATTCAGGGCGGCTGCCGCGGCGATCGCCTCGCCCAGGCAGGTATGCTCGTCCTCGCCGTAGAGGAGCGCGAGGGGAGGACCACCGGCGGCGGCGTCGAGCGCCGCCAGCGTGGTGGGCAGCGCCTCGCCCAGCTCCCGGCTCCCGGGCACGACACGGGCCGCCCGACCGAGAGAGGCGTCGGGGCCGGCGTCCCCCAACAGATACCACACCAGGGCGCGATCGAGCGCCAGCGGCTGGCGGGTCAGTGTGTCGTCCTGCGGCATGTGCGCCAACTGCCAGGCGCGGAGCGCCGCCCCCGGCGTGAAGGCGCGCAAGTACTCCAGGCCGTCCGGCCCACGCGGTGCGAACAGAGCCAGCGCCAGCTCGACCGAGGGCAGCTTGCGGGTCAGATCATCATGCAGAAAACCGAACAAGGACGCGTAGCGCGGATCGAGCTCGGGCAGCAGGCAGAGCAGGATCACGGCCGTTTCGAACAGGCTCAGACCCAGGCCGTCGCGCACCCGCCCCAGCGGCGAGGCGGCGAGCTCGGGCGGCAGCGCGAACGGGGCCTGCTCATCCTGGCCGCCCTGGCCGCGCCGGTCCCCATCGCCTACCCCGACCATGGGACGCGCCAGCAAACGCTCCACATCGGTCGGGTCGACGTAGACACCCTGGAACGGGTTGGGGGCCGCGGCCCCCCCGGCCAGCCGGGTCCGCACGAGGGCGTGCAGCGCCTCAGCCACGGATCTCGTCCCGGCGAGCACGCCCGGGTGGATGCGCGCATCCGGCCCTGCGCCGAAGCCCGCGCGCGTGTCCGAAGCCCGGGGTTGCTCCCGGGTGTGGACTGTGCTAATAGCCATCTCTTCCCTACGGCCCGCCGTTTCGCACCCGCGGCGCCATCCACGGACAGCGTCGAGCCCATCGCGCCCGACGGGCGCGATGACCTCCCTACCTACCATCTATAAACGCTGGCCCAGCCTCTTTTAGGGCATGGCGGATGTTTCGGATGTTACTGCAGCGCCGACGACTCGAGCGTCCGCGCCAACTCGGCCACCGCCTCCCGCAGCGCGGCGTGATCGGGCGTGTGCGACAGCAAGGCCAGGGCACGCTCCTGCGCCTCGCCGGCCACGATCCTGTTGTCCGCGCGCAGCGTCTGGACGCCCCGGCGGGCCGCGTCGACGACGGCCGCGCTATCCCCCCCATCGGCAAGGGCGAGCAGGTGGCCGCACAAAGCCGCGACCGACGACGTGAGGTCGAACAGGTCGGCGTAGGCCCGCGCCGCCAGTTCGGGCGCCGCTCCGAACTGGTCGCCCAGGGCGCGCAGCCGCGCGGGGTCGGACCCGGCGGCGGCGCGTTGCGATCCCCAACGGCCGTAGAGCCGCGCGCGCTCCAGGCCCTGGCGGGCCTCATCGTTATCTTCCTGCCGCGCCAGCGCCTGCTCATACAGGGCGACCGCGCGCCAGTGATCGCCCGCGTCGAGCGTCTGCCGCGCCTCCCGCAGCAGCGCGTCGACATCCCCGCCGGCCGCGCCTCCCTGCGCCTGCGCGATCTGTTGCTGAAGGTTCTGCACGCGCGGGTCAGACGGCGCGAGCGCGGTCGCCTGCCCGACGAGCCGCGCGGCCTCCGCGTAGTCTAGCCAGCTCGGCAAAAGATACAACTCGGCCTCGTCGAGCAGGGCCGCCACGGAGGCGGCCGTCTGCGGATCGAGCGGCGCCGCGACCGGTTCGAAGGACGGCGACGCCGGGGCGGCCAGCTCGGGGACATCCAGGGTTTCCTGGACGACCGCTCCCGGCTCCAGCAGCGCCGCGAGCCCGCGGTACGCGTCTGTGTCGCTGTCGTCGAGCCAATAGGAGAAGCCGCCGATCGCGCTCTCCGCCACCGGCGCGGGCTCCGGCTCGACGGCGGCTGGCGGCTCCGGCGCGGGCTCCAGCTCGGGGGCCAGCCACGGTACAGGGCCTCCATCGCCTAGCAGTTTGTCGGAGAGAAACGAGCTCTCCGCCCCGTCTGTGCTGATAGACTGGTGAGCATGAGTAGAACATTCAAGACCGTGGACTATGACACGGCGCTCGACCTGACGGTGCGTTTGGGC